>Ga0163162_10000156_pt1 | contig 63075 bp, 110 predicted proteins | sample S55metaG_FD_115310 | JGI IMG/M metagenome (GOLD analysis project Ga0163162, IMG submission 115310) | Switchgrass rhizosphere microbial communities from Kellogg Biological Station, Michigan, USA - S5-5 metaG | ecosystem: Host-associated > Plants > Roots > Rhizosphere > Soil | place: USA...
AGGGAGGGTTGGCGATGAGTTTGAGTAATCGGGCAGTGCCCGTGTACTACGAGGAGTTCCGCGATTTGGTTCTCCAAAAGGAAATTCCGGTTTGCCGGGAGATCCTCATGGAGATGGATCGCATTGAAGCGCTCATCGCCAGCCCGCGCGTCTACTACGACGGGTCCAAGGTAGAAGGCTTTGTCAGGTTCTGCGAAGATGAGCTTACGCTTACTGACGGAGAGCCTTTAGTTCTGCTCGACACCTTCAAGGTGTGGTCGGAACAAGTGTTCGGATGGTGGTTCTTCGAAGAGTTTGACGACTACGTCAAGAATGAAGACGGTCGCGGAGGTCACTGGGAGCGTAAGACAGTCAAGAAGCGTCTTACCAACATCCAGTATCTGATCGTGGCTCGTGGTGCGGCTAAATCGCTCTATGAGTCGTGCATTCAGAACTATGGTCTGAACTGCGATCGACATACTACCCATCAGATCACTACCGCTCCAACGATGAAACAAGCCGAAGAGATCATCGGTCCTATTCGCACTTCCATCACCCGTGCGCGAGGGCCGTACTTCAAGTTTCTGACGGAGGGTTCACTTCAAAACACTACGGGGTCACGAGCTCTCAGACAGAAGTTGGTTCCCACTAAGAAGGGAGTCGAGAACTTTCTGACCGGCTCCTTGCTTGAAGTACGACCCATGTCGATTGACAAGCTTCAAGGACTTCGGTCCAAGTACAACACGGTGGATGAGTGGCTGTCAGGCGATATTCGTGAGGATGTTGTTGAGGCTATTCGACAGGGAGCGGAAAAGGTCGATGATTGGCTCATTGTAGCAGTCAGTTCAGAAGGAACAGTTCGAAACGGTGCTGGTGACAACATCAAGCTGACTCTTCAGGAGATTCTCAAGGGTGACTATATTGCTCCTGAGATTTCTATCTGGCATTACAAGTTGGATGAGCTTGAAGAGATCAAGAATCCGGACATGTGGGTCAAGGCACAGCCGAATCTTGCTAAGACCGTGTCATATTCTACCTACCACAAGGCGGTAGAGCGTGCAGAAAAGTCGCCCTCACAACGTAATGACATCCTGGCAAAGCGCTTTGGCATTCCGATGGCAGGATTCACATACTTCTTCACATACGAAGAAACTCTGCCCCATCGTAAGCGTAAGTTCTGGGGACTCCCTTGTTCTTTGGGTGCCGACCTGTCGCAGGGTGATGACTTCTGCGCATTCACCTTTTTGTTTCCCCTCCCAAACGGAAAATTTGGAGTAAAGGTTCGTAGCTACATCACAGAACGAACCATGGGTCGACTTCCTGGATCTACTCGGTCCAAGTATGACGAGTTCATTGATGAAGGCAGCCTTCATGTCATGCCTGGAACTATCTTGGATGTCGATGGTCAGATCTTCGATGATCTCGATGCACACATTCAGACCTGTGACTACGATGTACGTACCTTTGGCTATGACCTTTACGGTGCTCATGCTTTCGTTGAAAAGTGGAAGCAGATGAATGGTCCTTACGGTATGGAACGAGTCATTCAGGGGGCAAGAACCGAGTCGGTCCCACTCGGCGAACTCAAGAACCTGTCCGAAGAACGTCTCCTTCTCTTCGATGAGCTTCTCATGCAGTACTGCATGGGTAATGCGGTTGTCGAGGAGGACACGAACTACAACAGAAAGCTCATGAAGAAACGCTACGAAGAAAAGATCGACAACGTATCGGCGGCTCTAGATGCTTTCGTTGCTTGGAAACTCAACAAGGAGATGTTCGAATGACACAGGAAGGGAGGTGACTAATGGCAGAACCACGGCGTACACGAATCGGTAAGTCACTTCGTCACGCTTGGAATGCTTTCGTCTCTGACAGAGAAACTCAGTCGTTTGCGAAGCAAAACCAGTACTCGCGTTTCTATGGGCAGTCTTCAGGACGTAGTTCCGGATCGGTCAGTCTTCGTTATGCCAACGACAAGACGCTCTTGACTGCGATCTACGTTCGTATGGCTCTTGACGCGGCCAGCGTTGACTTTCGTCACGTAAGGCTTGACGACGATGATCAGTACAAGGAAGATATTCCCAGCAATCTGAACAATTGCTTGACTGTCGAAGCGAACATTGATCAGGCGCCTCTGGCTTTCTTCCTCGATGTCTACATGTCCATGTTTGACAATGGATGTATCGCGATTCTTCCTACGGACACTACTATCAATCCCGACATTAGTGGGGGTTGGGACGTTCTCAAGATGCGTGTTGCGGAAATTCTGCAATGGTATCCACAGCATGTAAAGCTTTCTGCCTATGACGAGACCGATGGTCAACGGAAGGAACTTACAGTTCCTAAGAATTCCGTAGCTATCATCTACAACCCATTCCACGAGGTCATGAATGACGGGGCCAGTGTTCTTCAGCGACTTGTTCGCAAGCTGGCGATTCTCGACACTCTTGACGAGAAGTCTGTGAACGGAAAGTTGGATCTTCTGATTCAGCTGCCTTACACGGTTCGTGGACAGACCAAGCAGAATCAGGCAGAAGAGCGTCGTTCCTTCCTCGAAAGTCAGTTGAAGGACAGTCCGTTGGGCATCGGATACATCGATGCCAACGACAAGGTCATTCAGCTCAACAGGCCTGTGGACAACAGTCTCATGAGTCAAGTCGAATACCTCGTGAACCTGTTGTACAGTCAGCTCGGACTCAAGCCCGAGATCATGGATGGTTCTGCTGACGAGAAGACGATGCTTCAGTACATGAACCGAACCGTTGGTCCTCTTGTAAAGGCAGTCAAAGAAGGAATGATTCGTTCTTTCTTGACGAAGACTGCTCGAACTCAAGGACAATCGATCCTGACGTACTGGGATCAGTGGCAGTTCATTCCGTTGTCAGAGATGGCTAATCTCATCAACGCACTTCTTCGAAACGAAGTCATCACGGCAAATGAGATTCGTCCGAAGATCGGTTTCAAGCCACATCCTGATCCGAATGCAAATAAGCTTTCCAACAGTAACATGCCTGGAGGAAACAATGCTGCGTTGGACCAGAATGGCGATCCGATTGTTGATCCTGCGGTTGATGGGACAGGAGTTGCTCCTGATGCCACTCAGCCGCTATTCGATGAGATGAATTCCATTCTCGACAAGGCTTTCAAGGATCTGGGGGTGGATGAGAATGCCCCGTAGCGTAGACGACGTGATTCAACACGCGGCCTACGATCCTGTTGCTCGCCGAGAGCGCTATCTCAAGACACGTCAGCTCAAGGGTCGAAATGGGTCGGTACAGCCGATCCCGGCACCAAAGGCTGGTGTGGGGTCAAGGGTGGTCGAAGGAGGCAATGCCGCTTCGAATGTGCACGCCAACAGAACACAAGCTATTCAAGCCGCTTCAGCAGCAAGGCAGGTTTCCCAGATTGAAGGACGTCTGGGTACGCTGAAGAAGCACTTGAATGAACTACTCGCTAAGCAGAAGGCCGAGGCCGGATCGAGTAGTGATTCAAAAAGCAGCGACTCCACGTCTTCGAAGTCTGGAGGAGGCACCAAGGGCGACAGTAAGCCAAAGACTGCCGCTCAGAAGGCCGCTGCGAAGGATGCGTTGGCTAAGGCACAGAAGGAACGTGCCAAAGAACAAAAGGCAACGCCCGACAAGAAGGACGAAACGAAGACAGCACCATCGTTGCAAGAGCAGATCGACAAGACCAGAGCTGTTATCAGCGATGTCGAGTCGAAACTGAAAGCTGCAAAGGATCTAGCTCGAAACCAAACGGCATCGAACGGCCGTTGAGATGAAACGGAAGGAGAACCGTCAAAATGGGAAGTAATACTACCCAGATCGATCGCGAGCCTGACTTCAGTGGCTACGTGACCAAGGCGGGGATCGTGTGCACCGACGGCCGGATGATTGACGCCAAGGCCTTCGAGCACCAGGACGGCGAAGTCGTCCCGTTCGTCTGGCAGCACGGTCACAAGGACGTCGAAAACGTCCTCGGACACGTGCTTCTGGAGAAGCGACCCGACGGAATGTACGGCTACGTCTACTGCAACAAGACCGCCAAGGGCAAGCACGCCAAGGAGACCGTCGACCACGGCGATCTCAACTCGATGTCCATCTGGGCGAACGATCTGAAGGAGAAGATCTCCGCAGGTGTTCGTCACGTTCTCGGTGGCGGCATCAAGGAAGTGTCTCTCGCTCTTGCGGGCGCGAACTCAGGTGCGAAGATCGACAACATCAAGATCGCTCATAGCGACGATCCTGATGACCCGGATGACCCTCAGGGCATCCAGACCCTGCCCGACGAGGCCTTCATTCGCATGGGGCAGCCTCTCGAGCACGCAGTCCCCTCGGAGGAGCCCGTCGCTGACGAGCCGACCGATGAGGCCGAGGAGTCCAGTGAAGAGGGTTCCGAGGATGCAGCAGAGACAGAAGATGCAGCAGAGGCAGAAGAGACAGAAGAGACGTCTACCGAAGAGTCCGTAGAGGACGAGGCAGGCGACGAGGATCTCGAGCACGCTAGCGTGGCCGAGGCCTGGGAAAGCATGACCCCGGACCAGCAGGCAGCTGTTCGGGTGATGATCGGAGTGGCCCTCGAGGGCACTGACTCCGCGACACACTCCGACGAGCAAGACCCCGAGGGCGACCTCATTCACACCCAGGAAGGAAACGAGGAAGAAATGACCACTCGAAACGTCTTCGAGACCCAGAACCCCGGCAAGAGCGTCTCGCTTCAGCACAGCGGTCTGGATCTCACCAAGCGTTGGGATCGGCAGACCGCATCCCAGCTCCTCCACAGCGCCATGGGGGACGTCTCTCGTCCCGGAAGCGGTGTGCGGAGCCTTCGTGAGCACATCCTCAGCGCGGCCGCTGACCACCTCGGTCACGACGTCGAGTACGGCATCGAGAACATCGACTACCTGTTCCCGGACGCCCGTCCGGTCCAGGACTCGCCGGAGTTCATCATGCGCCGCGTCGAGTGGGTCGACGGGGTTCTCACCGGGGTTCGGCACTCGCCGTTCAGCCGCGTGAAGACCTACTTCGCCGACATCACGGCCGACGAGGCACGAGCCAAGGGTTACCAGAAGGGCAACCTGAAGAAGGACGAGTGGTTCACGCTCTCGAAGCGCGTCACTTCTCCGGCCACCATCTACAAGAAGCAGAAGCTGGATCGAGACGACATCCTGGACATCACGGACATGGATGTCGTGGCGTGGATGAAGGTCGAGATGCGGATGATGCTCGACGAGGAGATCGCGCGCGCGATCCTCATCGGCGACGGCCGCGAGATCGACGACGAGGACAAGATCAAGGAGCCGCCGACCGCCGGTGACGGCGCTGGCATCCGTCCGATCGCCTTCGACGACGACGTCTACACCCACAAGGTGCTCTGCCCGGCCAACGCGACCGTGAGCGACAAGGTGGAGTACATCCTCCGTGCTCGGAAGTACTACAAGGGCTCGGGTTCGCCCACCCTGTACACGACCGACGACGCTCTGACCGACTTCCTCCTCGAGCAGGACCGGATGGGCCGTAGGCTCTACCCGACCGAGGCGGACGTGGCCACTGCGCTTCGCGTGAAGAACATCGTGACCGTCGAGGTCATGGAGGGCGTCCAGACGGACGACGGCGAGCTCTTCGGGCTCATTGTCAACCTGATCGACTACACGGTCGGTGCCGACAAGGGCGCCCAGATCGGCCTGTTCGACGACTTCGACATCGACTACAACCAGTACAAGTACCTGATGGAGACCCGGATCTCGGGTTCTCTGACCAAGTACAAGGCTGCGCTGGCTCTGCTGCGTGCGAATGGCACCGAGGTAACTCCGGACATCCCGACCTTCAACACCGGCACCGGTGTTCTGACGGTCCCGACGGTCACCGGTGTCGAGTACCGCAACGACGAGACCAATGCGGTTCTGAGTGCTGGTGCTCAGACGGCGATCGCTTCTGGCGCTTCGGTGTACGTGCGGGCATACCCGACCTCGGGTCACTACTTCCCGCACAACTTCGACGCGACCTGGAACTTCACCCGCGACTGACCTTCATAGCTAATGGCAAGGTTCGCGGGCAACGTCGGATTCGGCGTCTCGACAGAGGTTCGCCCTGGCGTGTTCGAAGACATCATTACCGTGAGGCAATACTACGGAGATGTACGTCGATCGGCACGTCAGGCGAACACTGTGGACAAAGTCAACGACGATATTGTCGTTGAGAACACCATCGAGATCGTCGCAGATTCATATGCCAGCGACAACATATTTGCCATTCGCTATGTGGAGTGGGCGGGCGCCAAGTGGAAAGTTCCCAATGTGGAACAACAAGGCGTCCGCCTGCTCCTCAGGTTAGGGGGTGTATACCATGGATGAGCTTCAGATATTCCTCGCGGAATTGTTTGGAGACTCAATCAAGAAGGTGTACATCCAACCTCCTGCGGGAATGGAGATGGAATTTCCTTGTATCACGATCAGTCGTGCTCAAGGAAACACCGCGTTCGCTGACAACTTAGTTCACCGCCATCAGAAGCGGTACTCGCTGACTGCTATCGCAAAGGACCCTGATCCAGGCCTTTACGAAGTGTTGGCTGATCTGCCCAGGTGTGTTCATGACAGATCGTTCCCGGCAGACAACCTCAACCACGATGTTTTCACGATCTTCTTCTAGGAGGAAGAATGACAGCGATTCAATGGGATGCTGCCGGAACTCGCAAGTACGAGACCGGCTGTGACCACGGCATCCTGTTTCCGAAGGATGGCGACGGGGTGGGCTGGAACGGCCTGACCAACGTCACGGAAACGCCTGCGGGTGCCGACAACACCAAGACGTACGCAGACAACATCGTGTACGGCGCGATTCGCGCTGCCGAGACCTTCGGTGGCACGGTCGAGGCGTACATGTGCCCCGACGAGTTCCTGGAATGCGATGGCATGAAGCTCGTCAACGGCGTTGCCGTTGGTCAGCAGCCTCGCAAGCCGTTCGATCTGTACTACCGTACGATCGTCGGCAACGATCAGGATCCGGAAGCGGGTTTCAAGCATCACTTCGGCTACGGCCTGACCACGTCTCCCTCGGAGAAGTCCTTCGCTACGGTGAACGACAGCCCCGAGATGACGGCCCTCAGCTGGGAGTTCGAGTCCAACCCGGTGTCTTTCGTCGAAGACGAGTACTCGGACCTCAAGCCGACCTCGCTTCTCACGATCGACAGCACCAGCCCACTGGTCGACCAGGCACTTCTGGCCGATCTGCTGGACATCGTCCAGGGCACCGACGTGGACGATCCGCGTATGCCCACCCCCGACGAGGTTCTTGCGGCCATGGGCGGCACCGGTCTGACCGATGTCGACTTGGTCGAGGAGACCAACCAGCCGACATACGACGGGTCGACCCACGTGGTCACTCTGCCGACGGTCACTGGTGTTCAGTGGAAGATCAACGGTGTCAACAAGGCACCTGGTGCTCAGCCTGCTCTGACCGCTGGTCAGACGGCTACCGTCACGGCGGTTGCTACGTCCGGCAACAACATTGTCGGCGACGACACCTGGACGTTCAAGTACTGACAGCTAGAAGGGAGGCCAGAGAATGCTCAAACTCAAGGTAATTCTGTCGGAAAAGTTCAACGAAGAGACAAATCGAATCGTCGTTGAGACTATCGACATTGAGCTAGAGCATTCTCTGGCTTCTCTGTCAAAATGGGAAGAGAAATGGAAAATTCCCCTTTTGTCAACGCAAGACAAGACAGAAGAAATGAACATTGACTACCTCATGTGTATGTGTTTGACTCCTGATGTGACTCCGGAGATTCTCTACAAACTAACTGAGGAGCAACAAACTCAAATTTCGGACTATCTCGAGACGAAACACACAGCTACATGGTTCAGTAATCAGCCCCAAGCTCGAAGTGGAGAAACAATTACAGCCGAACTTATCTACTTCTGGATGAGCAGTTTCAACATCAATTGGGAATCGCAATACTGGAATCTCAGCAGACTTTTAACACTGATTCAGGTCTTCAGTGTTAAGCAAGATAACAAGCCGACGCCTCAGAGTCGTCGCAATCGTCAGATGGACATCGCACGTATCAATGCTCAGCGGCGCGCTGAGTTGGGTTCCAAGGGCTGAGAGGAGGCATCATGTTGGTTTGGGACGAAGTAGGGACTCGTTACTACGAAACCGGTGTCTCTAAGGCCATCTTCTTTCCGATCGATGGTTCGACAGGCGTTCCGTGGAATGGATTGGTTTCAGTATCTATAGATCCTTCAGGCGGGGAATCCGAACACTACTTCTTCGACGGTATCAAGTACATGGATCGTGTACTTGCCGAGGACTTTCAAGGGACGGTTCAGGCACTTTCTACTCCTCGTGAATTTGAAGCTTGCGAGGGAGTTAAGAGCATCCAAAACGGTTTGAAAACACACTTCAACAAGCGGGACAAGTTCCACATGGCTTGGCGTACTGAAATTGGTAGTGACTCTGGTCAGTCGGTTGGCTATAAGATTCACATCGCTTACAATTGTCTTGTTCAGCCTTCTGCACGTAGTTATCAAACGATTTCAGACAACACCACACCAGATCTTCGATCGTTCGTTATTACAACAACGCCTGCTTGTGGAAGAGATTCATATTTCACATATGACTCTCGAGAAGGAGATCTTTCCGCTCTCGAAGCTCGTCTTTATGCGGGAGATCTCCCCAAGTGTTGGGAACTTTCGGGACTGGGACTTCCTCCAGGAGGAGGCGGTGGTGGAGGATCAACAGATCCTGATCTTGGTTGCGCAAAGCTTATTGAAGATTTTGAGAGCTTCATTCCGGGACAGGTTGTTGTCGATGACGTAGTGGTTGACGCAATTCTCGACACTCAAATCACAGACAACGGTCTGATCAACAACGGTTTGGACATCACAGTGCTTCCAGCGGTGGGAGCATATGCCGCCAATGATTCGGCTGCATCAGAGGTCGGCACCGGCGATATTCTCGCTGATGGCGACGACGCGACCTACATCACTTCGGCTGATGGCGACCTGGGTTACACCGTCGCGCTCCCACCGCTGGTAGGTTATGTTGAAGGTTGCACTCTAGAACTCCATATTCGCATGTCCATCACTGGCGGTGTGAATCCGGATGATCCAGACAACCTAGACGCAGATGCGCAAGTTCATATTTCCACTGATGCCACAGGAGACATCAACATTGGTGGTTTCTCTGATGGAGAAGATGAAGGAATGGGCTTCGCATTGTCTGATGTCGACGGTAATCCCGTTGATTACGTTGTGCCGTTAGCTATGAATGCATGGGTCGACACGACGATCGCGGACGTTATCGAAGCTCTTGAGGCTGGGGCATATTTGAATGTTGTTGGTGTTACTAACAACAACACAAACACAACTCCGGAAGTTCGGGTATACGAAGCATCTGTCGTAATGCTGAACGGCACGGATCAGGGTCTGTACTTGAGACCAGTCGATCAAGAAACTCAAGGCAGTACTGAATTGTTGATCAACGACGCAAGTTCACCTATGCGAGCAGCACATACGTCGTATGTCGATTTCGAATTGAAGGAAATCACATACGATCCTGCTTCTGGTGGCGATGTAGTAGACATCATGTCGTATGAGGATTCTGAAGACGGTGGACCGGCTCTTATTCGACTCGAATTGGATGTCGATGGAAATCCGATCCTGTCTGTTTATGAACCTCCGACTGTTTCTCCTACAAATAGCTACATTCTGGAAACCAATGTTTGGTATCGTGCTCAACTCGATGTTGGGTGGGAAAGTACCACATTCAAATTGGTTGCAAGGAACAATGCGTCGTTGTCGTTGATGACTCAAGTCATCGATTCGAGTGGCAAGGATCCCTTGTGTCAAGTGACCTTCCACGCTGGATTCTATGGGGTGAGCTTTGGCTAATACATTTGAGGTTGTCATTGACAACGCGAAGATCCAGGTGCATTGCCACGATGAAGAACCTCCTGCTACGACTTTGTTTATCGATGTTCCTCTCACAAGGGGTCGTGTTCAAAGAACGGAAGAGGATGGTTCTTCTACCGACGAATTTCATGACTATCCGGCTTCTTGGCCTGAGACAATGGAATACAATCGGTGGAGCGATCCGACGTATACACATCTTGGTGGAACCGTTATTAATCCTGTCGATTGGGACGGAATAACGATCGGCGGTTCAGACGGTTTCGTTCCTGATACGCCGGATGGATACGCCTTGACTGAAATTCGATTCATTCTGAAGGCTCATATGACTGGCGGGGCTCCAGATGTCATCACAGAAGACACTTCGAGTTGGGGTTATCTACCGGCTCCTACGAAATCTCCGTATTTCGCAGACGTGCATAGTGGGACGAGCAGAGTCTTTGATGATTTCCCGACGTCTGAACCGGCGGATTGGATTGAATGTGGAGAACCTTTCAGTCTTGATAACGATCATTTCGCTTCTCAATGGCGAATAACTAAATGGTTTGCTGTGATTCCTTCGCCCCCATATCCTGCTGAACCCAGAGCGATTGTTCTGAATGGTATGGGACTTCGGTTCGTTTACGATCCGATTTGATAAGGAGAATTGATGGATGATCCGTTTTCATTCGGTCAACTCTTCCGCCTCTTGGTGATTTTTCTCAGTTTCCTCGCTATGTGGAGTTTGTGGATCGTTAGGAGAGACAGAAAACATCGGTGGACGAGTAAGACTCGGGATATTTGGCTCGTTCTGTTCTTGTGGACGGTTGCTGCGGCTGAAGGCAACATCGAGCTTTGGTATCGCCATGCTCGACCAAGTGGGGCGATTTTCCTTGTGGTGTTCATCCTACTGTGGACAATCAAGGGAGTTTTCAACCCAGACAAGCTAGAAAAGGATCTAGAATGAAGGGAGGTAGGCTGTGGCTAGAGGACCGATCACGTTTAGCACGACCGGACACTTCAATAAGACCACAGCCTACCTACAGAAGTTGAAAGGGAACCATATTCTAACGGTTCTCAACAAACACGGTTCTGCTGGTGTAGCAACACTTCAAGCGGCTACACCTACGGATACTGGACTTACAAGAGCTTCTTGGTACTACACAGTAGGCGCAAAAGACGGTCAATACTGGATAGATTTCCACAACAGCAACATGGTTGGAGGAACTCCAGTAGTGATTCTCATTCAGTACGGTCACGCTACTAGAAATGGCGGTTATGTGATCGGAAGAGATTTTATCAACCCCGCACTCAAAGGGATATTTGACCAGATCAAAGAAGATGTGTGGAAGGAGGTGTCATCGGTATGAGCAACAACATTGAAGACAACATCGTCTCAATGAAGTTCGACAACAAGCAGTTCGAATCCGGTGTCGCCACTTCTCTGGGAACTATGGACAAGCTGAAGTCTTCGCTTGCCTTTCCCGACGCCGGTAAAGGTCTGGCAGATGTAAACAAGGCAGCCCAAGGTTTCAACCTGAACCCCATGGCCAATTCGATCCAGGGCGTCTCTAAGATGTGGTTGGGTCTAACAACGGTTGCTATTACGGCCATCTCAAACATCACCAACAAGGTAGTGGATTCGGGTATCCAGCTCGCGAAGAGCTTCACTATCGATCCGATTACTCAAGGTTTCCAAGAGTACGAGAAGAACCTGAACTCGACTCAAACGATCATGGCCAATACCGGCAAGAGCGTCAAGATTGTTGGACAGTACCTGGGCGATCTGAACCATTACTCGGACCAGACGATCTACAACTTCGGTCAGATGGCCGATAGCATCGGTAAATTCACTGCTGCTGGTGTGAATCTTCCTAACGCAACAGATGCGATCAAGGGTATGGCTAACTCGGCCGCTCTATCGGGTTCAAGCGTTGACCAACTGAATACGGCCATGTACCAAATGAGCCAGGCGCTTTCGACGGGTACTATCCGTCTAATGGACTGGAACTCTCTGGCGAACGCGGGAATGGGCGGCAAGAACATCCGAGAAGCCCTTATGGCTACTAACAAGACTTTGGGCGATCACGGTGCTGCTATGGAAGCAGCGATCCAGGATCAGGGCAGCTTCAGAGACTCTCTTCAAGCGGGTTGGTTGAATGCCGAAACCTTCACAAAGACGATGAAGGTCATGGCGGGTCAGACCAACAAGGCAGGTAAGACTGTCGCCTTCTCGGTCAAGCAGCTTCAGGGGATGGGATATTCTCTGCAAGCCGCTAAGGATCTGAACAAGCTTTCGTCTGCTGCAATCGACTCTGCTACGAAGGTCAAGACTTTCACGCAGATGATCGATGTTGTGAAGGAATCTATCGGTTCTGGTTGGTCAAAGATCTTCCAGGATCTGTTTGGTAACTTCAAGGAGGCGACAAAGCTTTGGACCGGAGTTACAAATACCATCACCGGTGGTGTGGGTAAGGTCTTCGGTTCTATCGACAAGATGCTTGTTGGTTGGAGAAAGCTCGGAGGTTTCGAAGATCTCTGGGCGACTGTCGGCAACATCTTCAAGATCCTGGGTAACTTGATTCACCCGGTTATCTCCTTGTTCCAGATGCTTCTGCCGAGTACGGGCAAGGCTGGATCTGGTCTGGCTAAGTTCACTTCTTTCCTGGCCACGTTCACTGGATGGCTTGTCAAACTGACAAGTCCCATGGGCGATATGAACGTTCGATTCACGACGTTCGGTCTTTTGATCAACAAACTCAAGGTGCCCATCACTGGTCTCATCAAGGCTATGGCGCCCCTTCTTGATATATTCAAGAAGCTTGGGTCTGTGATCGGAGATCAGTTCAACCAAGGTGCTTCGATTGCTGGAAATCTGATTGATGGTTGGATCTACGGTCTCGACGCACAACAACTCGAGAAAGCTGCGGTGGATCTGGCTAACAGCTGGATTACGTGGATCAAGGACGCGTTGGGTATTCACTCTCCTGCATCCACAATGGTCCCGATCGGCGTGAACATCATTCAGGGCATCGCGGAGGGTCTCACCTCAGCGGCGCAAGGTCTGATCAAGGTCATGCAGAAGATTTTCATTGGTCTTGGGCAGGCTATGAAGTGGGCTGTGGAGAACATCAGCTACAGCGATGTTCTGGACACTATCAATTCGGGACTGTTCCTAGGTCTTGTGTTGATGTTCAAGCGGTTTGTCGATACGTTTGGTAATTTGACAAACAACTTGTCGGCGGTCTTTGGTAGCGCAAGTGGTGTTCTCGATCAATTCAAGAACAACCTGAAGTCGATGCAGAACGAGATCCGTGCAAAGGCTCTCATGAACATCGCTATCGCTGTAGCTGTGCTTGCTGGTTCAGCAGTTCTGTTGGCAAGTGTCGACACTAAGAAGCTTACAACAGCTCTTGCTGCTATCGGTGGCTTGATGGTGACCCTAGTTGGTTCAATGCGTTTGTTGACCGCTGGCGGTGGTAAGAAGATGCCTGACGCCAAAACTATGGCTAAGCAGACTGGCCAGATAGTTGCGTTGAGTGGTGCTATGGTAGCTTTCTCGACCGCAGTTCTGATTCTGTCAGGTGCTGTGGCTATCATGGGCAAGCTCGATCCCAAAACCATGCAACAGGGTTTGGAGGGTGTTGGTGCCATTGTAGCAGGCATTGTAGCGGCAACCGCCATTCTTGGAAAAACGGGCGGTGGAGGAACCATCTTGGCTACTGCTACCGCATTGTTGATTCTATCTGCTGCGCTAACAGCGTTTGTGGGTGTGATGAAACTCTACGAAAGCTTGGATATTAGCACTATCACTAACGGTGGAGGCAAAGCCGCTTTGGTGATTCTGGCTATCGGTGCTGCTATGCAAATCTTCCAAGGGAAGAGAGCCATTAGTGGTGCCATAGGTATGGTGATCATTTCAGAAGCTTTGAAGGTGATTACTGATGCTCTGATCTTGCTTTCGTCAATTGACGGTAAGAAGCTTCTTGCAATGGTTCTGATGTTGGACATTCTGATGGTGTCTATGGCTGGTCTAGCTGAAGTTTCAAATCCCGCTAGTGCCGCAGGATTCATCATTATGGCAGCAGCAATCTTCATCTTGGCTAAGTCGCTCGACATTCTGGCTAAAATTCCAGGAGGAGACATCTTCAAGGGGATGGTTGCCATTGTTGCAGCCATTCTTCTCATTGCAGGAACAGCGGCAGCTCTTTCGTCGCTAAGTCCGTTGATTCTGGCTTTGGGTGTTGCTTTGTTGTCGGTTGGTGGAGCGTTGTTCTTGGCTGGCGCAGGCGTCTTTATGTTCGCTGCGGCAATGGGAATTCTTGCTGTTGTCGGTCCTGCGGCATTCCAGGCACTTGTCGACGGCGCAGATCAGTTGCTGGCATTCCTTCCGAAGCTCGGCGAAGCAATGGGTGAGATGGTTGTTTCGTTCTTCACGGGACTAGTGAAGGCTGCTGGTCCTTTGACGAAGGCTATTGGAAAGCTGTTGGAAATTCTTCTTCAGGCTCTGACCAATGTGCTACCAAAGGTCGGTGCATTGATTCAGAAGCTCGTTCGAGTGATTCTGAACACGATTGTAGCAAACCAAGTAGCAGCAGCTAAAGCTATGATCAAGTTCATTGTTGGGATGCTCAGGGCCATGTCCAACGGCATTCCCAAGATGATCAAAGCAGGAACCGATTTGATCATCGGAGTCATTAAGGGGCTTTCCAAGAACGCGGTCAAGATCGCCGATGCCACAGGCAAGGCAATTCTTGACTTCTTGCATGGCATTCATAAGGCCATCCTCAAGTATGAACAACCCATCATCGAAGAAGGCAAGGCAATCGCCGTCGATCTGGTGAAGGGATTGGTCAAGGGGCTTATCAGTCCAGATGCTCTTAGCGACATTGGTAATGCAGCTAAGGGTCTTGCTGATAAGGCTAAGGATGCTCTAGGTAAGGCGTGGAAGATTCTGTCTCCCTCCAAGGTAACGCAAGAACTGGGAGGGTATTTCAGCGAGGGTGCTGCTGTAGGTATCAACGCAAAGGCACATATGGCTGAAAAGTCAGCTCAAGATCTGGCTGATAAGAGTCTTGAAGCTTTGAAGATGACATTCAAGAATTCTAGGAATGCTTCTAGTGATTTGATGGATCTTCAACCAAAGGTGACACCCGTTCTGGATCTAACTCAACTCGAGAAGGATGCAACGCAGATTTCAGCCAAAATGGGAAGACATTCTGTAAAGGCAGATCTCTCGCGTCGTCAAGCTCGAGACATCGCAGCAGAACACATGGCTCGACATGGCTCCGGAGGCCCAGATTCTGGGGGAGACAGTTACGAGTTCGTTCAAAACATCTACAGCCCCAAGCCGGTCAATCATGTGAAGGCCTATCGGGGAACCAAATCTCAGATTGCACTCTTTAAGGAGGTGAAGGGTAAGTGACAGTACTGACAGCAAAGCCACCGCAGATCACATCTGTGAATTTTGTGGGCTTGGACAACTTGACCTTGCCCTTCCGCTCCCATTTCTTTGATGCACTTCCGGGATTTGATGAGCAATTTCCTCAGTTGCTCGCCGAGAACGAAGACAAGTACTACGTCAAGTCGGTAGACGGCTTAGAACCTCCTCCGCAGAATGTGGCAATCGCGCGTTCTGCCTCCGGGGGTGTTTTCCAAGGCAAGACGTCAGAAGATCGCGAAGTTGTAGTTCTGATCGGGTTGAATCCTGATTGGGATGCCGGAGAAACTCCAAAGATGCTTCGCGATGAACTGTACACGATGCTCAGTACGGGTTATGACCCCCGCGTGGACATTCAGCTCTACGCGGGGGTCTTCCCTCTGTGTCACGAGTACGCATACGTTTCTAACTTTGAAGCCTCAATCTTCGATGCGAATCCGGCGGTTCAGATCACATTCACGTGTCTGAACCCCACGTTCAGAGCGTACTCTCCAGTTGGGTATGACCCAGCAGATCTCAGCGAGACCGCTCCGGATATTTACAATCTGGGAACAGCAGAAACGGGTTTCCAATTCGGAGTGAACTTCACTGGAACTATGAATAGTTGGTACATCAAGCAAGCAGATCATCAAGCCGTAGGAATGGAATTTGATATGGTTTTCCACTCCGGCGATCTGTTGACTGTATCAACCATTCCGGGGCAGAAGTATATTCATGTGAAGCCCCATCGCAAGAAGGTGCAAAACAAGCTTGGCATTCTCAAAGAAACCTCCGAATGGATTCAGTTGCATCCAGGCCATAATCACTTCTTGGTTCCTCCAAAGACCACGCTGTGGAACTGGTCGGGCAAGCTGAGTTTCACGCACCATTACTGGGGTGCCTGATGGATCTTGTGACGGTGAATCGCAAGGACTTTTCCATAGGGAAAATGGTCGAGCTTGACTGGAAGACTGACACTTTGATCTGGACCGAGAGGTTTCAGCCGGTTGGCGGGATTGAAATTCACACGCAGAACGTTACCGGTGTCAAGAAGCTGCTCCCGGAGCGTAGTATGTGTACGCTCCGTGACTCGAACGAGGTCATGTGGGTGGACTCGCACGAGGTTGATGAGAACGACGATGGCGTAGATGAACTCGTCATCAAAGGACGGACTCTAGACTGGATTCTCATGCGCAGGATCTGGACTAATGCTCCGTACGGCAAGAAGCACGCAATGGCAAAGAAGTACAGCACCAGGCAAGCAGTTGAGACCTGGGTCTGGAATGCCATTTGTAATGGAAGCGGTAACGACAGGATCATCACAGACAAGTCATATCCTGCCGCGAATCTTCTTCCAAATGTGATTGTAACAGACTCGATCCCCCCGTCGGGCGACGGCCCGAATCTTGAGCGTAAGGTTCAAAACGGAGATGTCTACAGTCAGATGCAAACATTCCTCCAGTCGGGTAAGTATGGAATTCGCATCATCCGTCCCAATGGCACCAAGGGTCGCAAAGTTCACATCGATGCAGACGGAACGTTCAATACGGACACCGTAGCAAACATCGATGATCTACGATTCGACTTCTACAACGGACGGGATATTTCGGCAAGAGTAGTGTTCAGTTGGAAGGCTGGACATCTTGATGAACCTACGTACCTCCAGTCAAGCGAAAATCTGATGACTGGTGCGTTTGTAGACGGGGATCCAAGAGATCACTATTACACGGATCCGGACGCTGTTCCGGGAACGAACTCGGGGTGGAATCGCTTGGATGGTTATGTCGATGGTGGTAGTAAAGAGGAGCTGACAAGGAATGAGGGAGAGTCAGACGCTTCTTTCAACGCGCGAAAAGCAGCATCGGCTAACGATTTCGAGGAAAGTCTTGAAGATCAGGGATTGAAGGCGGTTAGGAAGGACGGGGCCCACATCAACTCTGTTGATGCTCAGATTTCTCCGCTTATCAACTTCAAGTACGGTACGGATTACAAGCTGGGCGATCGTGTGATGGTGCAAGGTCGTTACGGGGCTCACGAGAAAAAGTGGGTTACAGAGTTCATCCGTGCGCAAGACAGTGAAGGGTACAGAGAGTACCCGACTTTGTCCTCGACGCTTTCCTAGAAAGGGCGTATGTAGTGAAGGAGTGGCATTTCAACGTGCTCTTCTTCGTGGGCGTTATGGGCGCTGTAGCGATGCTTCTCGGGCCCGAAATCGGGTTAGACATAGGGAAGAATCCTACCGCCGTTACCGGGGTCGGCGCGATTTTGACGTACGTTCTGACACAAAAGAAAGCGATAACGAAACCCAGCAACGGCGATAAGTCCACGAACGGAGATAAGCGCGATAAGACCGATAGTCATGGGGGGAAGGAGGCAAGCGGAGATGGCGTTTGATGACCGGCTCGGCTTCCTTATCCTGGGAGGCATGATCGGGTTCATCTTAGGCTATATCGTTCGGTCCCTTAGAGACATAAAAGAGGAGCTGGATGAAGTGGATGAGCTTGTGAAAGACCGGTTCAAGAACCGTGACGAAGGCGGTTTCATCAACTCAACCCTGGGGAATGTCGCGTTACTTATCGTTCTTGGACTCACCGTTTTCGCAGCAATCGCTAGTCAGAAGGCGCACAACGACAGTGAGAATGCAGTAAAGCAGTTGAAGTTGGCCCAAGTACAGTTGGCACATCAAACGCTTTGCAATCGAACTGTTTTGAAAGACGCTTTGGTAGCTCTCAATGAGAGGACTACATATTCCGAAGCGCAAGTAAACACCAATGTTGCTTTGCAAACATCGTTTTCGCGATTGCTTGGAACTTTGTTGAACAATCCTGATTTGACTCCAAAAGAAAGAGAGGTGGCGACAAACAAGTACTTCCAAGATTTGACGAATTACGTCTCGATTGCCGATAAAACTAAGCAAAAGGTGCATGAGAACCCATTTCCCTCGGATCAAGAACTGAGTTCGTGCCTAGAAGCTAGTGAACATTCTAGTGAATAGCGAAGAACGTGGTTCTAGCAAGATATCCTTGGGGAATGTGACTTTGATCATTGTGCTGGTGATTACTGTCTATGCAGCAATCCAAAGTCAGATAGCCAGCAACAACTCGAAGACTGCGATTGAGAGCAACAGAGTGGCAATCGAGACGCTCAAGCAAACGCAGACCGCACACAACCGAATTGTCTTTTGTCTCGAGCAGTACACGACAAAGACCCTTGCCGCTCTGAATGGTCGAACTACATACACCAAAGAGCAGGCTAACAGAAATGTGAGCTTGCAAGAATCTCAAGCGAGGTTCCTCAAGCTACTTCTCCATCAACCCCCATTCTCTGAAGCACGGCAATCTCAGGCCGCGCAGGATTATGTAACGGACCTGCAACAGTTCGTGGGGGTCAACGAGAAGGCCCAAGAGAAAATCCAGCAGAACCCATTCCCTCGGTCAAATGCACTCAAGACCTGCCTTGATTCCGCAGATGAGGGAAAACCGTGAAGGGGAGCACTATATGAATCTCAGTAACGCTTTGTACGACAAGCTGAAGTTTCTGGTCCAAGTCATTCTGCCTGGTATGGGGGCGTTGTACGTCGGCCTGGCGGAATGGTGGGGCCTGCCCAATCCGACGGCTGTAGCGGGCTCTATTGCCCTTGTAGCCACCTTCCTGGGCCTCTTCCTGGGCGCCAGCGCGCGAAAGTACGGGGGAGCCGGTGATTTGGTCGTCACCACTGATCCTGAAGACGGGGAGGTCTACCTGTCAGCGGATCTCAACAAGCATCCGAGCGCGTTCAAGAACAAGAAGAACGTGACTCTGAACGTCGTACAACAGACAGCCGCCTGATTCGGGGGTCGCAGAGGATTCATTGCCTATAATGAAACCTCATCGGAAGGAGACCCCTTGTCCATCATCAAGAAGAAGGCCGTGAAGACGCAACTCGATCACGCTATCGAACAGCTCGAACTCGATCTTCAGATGACTGATGGGGATTCCAAGGAATACGCCAAGAAAGTGAAGAACCTGGAAAGACTGTATGTCCTGAAGATCAAATCTGATCGTCAGGGAATCAGTCCAGACACGATCGTCATAGTTCTCGGTAACCTCCTCGGAATCCTCATCGTCGTCGGATACGAGAGAGCACATGTGATCGGATCGAGAGCGATCAACATGGCTGGAAAGCTTCGCTGAAGCAAGAACTTCACCAAGGATTCGATTTAGGGGGCCTGTAGCAGCCGTTACAGGCCCTCTAAATTTTTGCCTTTCCGCAAAATCAGCATAGCCTCTAATGAACCTACCCTCACAAGGAGACAACAATGTCCAAGAAGCCCAAGCACGTTTTCACCTGCCCGGACGTCATCTACCTCCAGCAGAGGTCCAAGAAGAAGAACCGCAACGCCCTCATCGGCCTGGCGATCTTCTACACCGTGACCATCGCTGGCGGCTGGATGGCATCCTCGTGGATCGAGAAGAACGAGAAGAAGCTCCAGGAGACCCCGGACGCTCCAGACGACCTGTAGGACCACGCCTAAAGCCCACCACCATGGGCTTTAGGTCTTTCGCGGGATATTCAGGGCCTCTAATGACCTACTACAAGGAGGCATCATGTTGCCCGTTACTTTTGTTGTGTCCCACGACCAGCCCCTTCACCCGGACCCCGATGTCGTCGCGCGTATGTACGAATTCCGTCTCGCCACTCGAGAAGAGTGCGATATGGGATGCAAAGTGTACGCCGATCCGAAGGCCCCGAAGGTGCGTATCTTGGCGCACAACTCGAACTACAACTGCCACAAGTAGTACTCATCCTAAAGCCCGCACATGGGCTTTAGGTCTTAACTCGCAAGATATTCAGGGCCTCTAATGACCATCAACATAAGGAGAGACCCCATGGACACATCGGTCGTTATGAACGTCATTCTCTTGGTATTCACTCTGATGCTGCTTGGAGCACTCTTGTACGTCCCGTACAAGATTCTCCACTTCACCATCCGAGGGATCGCCAAGACGACTCAGAAGACCATCCAGACCATCGTTCCATCCAAGCGTTGACACCAAAGGAGAGCCCCGAAATCTAGGGCTCTCCTTCTTTGTTTTCGGTACTGAATCGCGGAATATTCATGGTCTCTAATGAACCATCACCTCTACCCAAGGAGATCCCATGAGCAAGAAGCTCAACGGCTACCGCAGCACCAACATCCACATTCACAACGTGCCAGTGAAGATGCTCAAGAACAAGGACCACGTCATCGTCCTCGGTCGCAGCTACCGCGTTCTTTCCAACAAGAAGAACGGCTACGGTGAGCGCATCATCCGAGCCGAGGCGTTCGGCACCAACAAGAGCGTCGTCACCGTCATCGTGAACAAGGACGCCACCTGCATGGTGAACCGCCGCAAGAGCAAGCGCATCAAGATCGCCAAGAACAAGCTGTGATGAATGGAGAGGGCCCCACAAGGGCTCTCTCTTTCGCGAGAAATTCATAGGGTGTAATGAGAGAAGAAGGATGCGCTAAAGCGCCTTGATTTGCCCGAAAGGGTAGTTGACTGAAAGCTCTCATTCTGAAATAAGAGACCGATTAAAAGTCGGCTAAGCATGGAAAGCGCCCGTCCCCGGTTTACCGGAACGTAGCTAGCGCTACCTCTTATTTCTTTTCTCTCCGCAGAAATTACAACGCCCCTAATGAGAAGAGCACTCGTAAGAGTGGCCAAGACACTAATGTGCAGGTTCGAATCCTGCCTGGCGCGATAGCACGGACCAAACAGCTATCCAACGACGACGTTTTAGTTGGGCGTCGTACCTCTCCTCACCTTTTTCGGTGAGGAGAAAATCCGCAAAAAAAACACGGTCTATAATGAGAAGGACGCAACTTACGTTGCTCCTATTTTTTTCTGACCCCGCTAGAAGAGGAGACCCCAATGGAGTACAACGAGATCGACCCGACCGCTGAGATCACAATCGAGTTCGGACCCGACAGCCCGAACTGGCAGAAGACGCATGAGCACAACATCATGTTCTTTAGCATGATTGCAAACAAAATGCAAAACCGATTGAATGCATGTGGTCATCTGTTTGTCAACGAGGTCATCTCGTTTTTAGATGACGGTCTGATTCTCCCGCAAGGACAGCTCGTTGGATGGATGCCTGGAGAAGACAACTACGTCGATATGTCGTGGTCTGTCGAGAAGGATTTCTATCTCATCACGTTGAAGCCTCAGGGCTTCATCTGGAACCAGATCTGACAACAGCAAGAAGAGGAGCGAGAAGATGGATATTCATGCAGAGCATTGGCGAGAGCCTGCGGCCGTAACAGCTGAACGACCGAAGGGCGAGAAGTACTGCGAGTCATGTGGGGAAGATGTTCCCTGGCACAACTCCTCTTGTTCAACGCTGAAGAACGCGTACAAGCGGCGTTACAGCAAGTGCACGTTCTGCGAAGAGAAGCACCGTGTTGGCGAACTCATGCGCGAACACGTCGAGAACACTCATCGAGAAGAGCTGCAACAGCTTCTCAGCAAGAAGGAGTAAGAAGTGGAGCAATACCGATTGACTACAACCTTCGAGGATGACCTGACCAACATCAGGTCTTCGCTTTCGCTCGAAGAAGCTCTCCAGTTCATGCTGGAGGACGCAGCCGAAGAAGAGATCGTCTGGTTCAAGCTCGAGAAGATGGAGGAGGAAGAAGATGCCGGAGAGCACAACTGAGGCGGTCACCAAGACCGTCGTGAACAAGAACATGGTCAAGATCGCTCTGGACGAGTACAACGATCTCGTCGCCAAGGCGGCTCGACCTGTCGTGCAGAACGTGAGCGTGATGCGCATGACGGATTCGCAGGTCGCCAAGAACAACGTCATCTGGGGCATCGGACTGGCCGCCGTCGGATCGATGACTGCTCTCGCTGGCATCGGGATGGCGATTGCGGGAAAGCGAGCGTTCAAGTGAGGTACTGCAAGAACACCGCTTGTCGGGTCATGACATATCTGACATCTATCGGAGGCGAACACATCGATCAGTCGTGTCCTGGTTGTGGGAAGATCGGAGATCGAAGCTCATGAGCAACGAGATCCTTCAGTGGATCTGCATCATTCTCCTGGCGGCGCCGAAGGCTGTTCAGGTCGTGCGTGACTTCAAGGAAGAGGAAGACGAGTGAAGCTCAAGGTTCAGGCAAGGCACATCGGGAGGCTCATTCAGGAGAGTTCTCCCACTATCCTTACCGCAGCCGGGGTCGTCGGCGTGGTCGGTACTGGATATTTGGTCGCGAAGGCGGCCTTCCGGTCATCGGAGGTGATCTCCGAGTACACGCACGAGATCGAGGAGGGAAAGGCAGCCAATCTTCTCGAGGATCTCTCCTTCAAGGAGAAGTTCGGTCTCACGTGGAAGTTCTACCTTCCCGCAGTGGGTGTCGGTTCGCTCACGATCGCAGCCATCATCGCATCGAACCGGATCCACGCACGTCGTCTCGCAGCCCTGGCGGCTGGCTATGCGATCCTCTCGAAGGATTTCGACGAGTACCGCGACAAGGCTTTCGAGAAGCTCGGAATCAAGAAGGCAGACGAACTCAACAAGGAGATCGCGACCGAGAAGGTTCTGAATACTCCTCCTGCGCCCGGAGGCGTGCTTCCACAGGGACAGACGTGGTTCTGCGACATGAGCACCATGCGCTACTTCCCTAGCACGATGGAAACGGTCAAGGCAGCTCAGAACGCCATGAACTACGCGATCAACAACAATGGATCGGTCTCGTTGAACGACTTCTATTCGGAGCTGCGACTGGACAGCACGACAATCGGCGATCTTCTGGGATGGAGTCAGACGGAAAAGGTCGACGTGATCTTCCAGCCGCTCTTGGTCGAGGAGTACGGATCGGTTACGGCGTTCCGATTCGCATCGGATCCGTACCCAAAATACTAGCCGCGCGCCAGCATTATCACGAAAGCTGGATGTCCGAGCTAGCGTGCGAGAACGACTGCGGATAATCGCAAGAAATACATGGGGTGTAATGAACGATCACTCACAGAAGGAGACCCCAATGACCGAAACGCCCGATGCTGTCATCACCGAGCTGCCGGAGCAGAAGAGCACCCTCTGGACCCGCAACAAGGGACGTCTCGCCAAGGTCGGCACCATCACGGTGCTGGTCGGCGCGAGCGCGTACGCCTTGGGGCGCAAGTCCAAGAGCGGCTCCTGCCCGAACAGCTCGAGCGACAACGCCGAGACCGACGGCCAGCCGGAGACCACCGACTGACCTGATCACTACCGAGAGAGCCTCAACATCCCCACGATGTTGGGGCTCTCTCTTTCTCAGAAAGGGATATTCATGGGCTTGCCCATCGAAGACGAAGCACTCGAGCGTGTGGCCAACGATTCTTCCTTGAACATCCACAAGGGACGAATCGCAGCGTTCAAGGCACTTCACGAGTTTGTCACCGCAGGTCCACAAGAAATCGAGGGCATGTACGTTCCGGAGCTTTCCGAGGACGATCAGCGCCTGGACGATATTTGCATGACGTCCTACAACTCGATTCGTAACACATGGATCGCGATGTACCAACACTGGAAGTTCCCAGATCTTTTCGTTGTCGTGGAGTGCGTCAACGGTTCCGTTTACACCCAGGTCAACAAGCACGTCCAGCGTGCTTCTGACCACACACAAGCCACCTTGTGGTGAAAGGAAACACATGATCAAGCAGTTGGTTCATTACAAGGCACCGAGCGGTCGCAACGTGTCTCGTACGTTCTACTTCAATCTCACGAAGTACGAGGTTGCGGGTGAGATGCGTCTCGAGGAGATGCACGCCCGATTCAAGCGTTTTCAGGACGAGGTGATCGACTCTACTCCTGCTGGTGAGACGCGTGAGATGTCTCCCCCGGAGATCCGTGAGATGCTCGACATGGTCAAGGCGATCGTCGAGTACGCCTACGGCGAGTACAAGGACACTCCTGAGGGTGGCGAGATCCGAAAGAAGAAGGACGATCCTGAGGTCTGGATTCGTTTCGTGGCTTCTGGTGGGTTCGATGCGTTCATCTGGTATCTCTTTGAGGACGGCAATCGTGCCAACGCGTTCATGACGAACATCTGGCCCGAGGAGTACCGTGGTGGAGCTCGTCCGGCGACTGCCCCGGTCGCTCCGGAAGCTACGGACGACGGGATTCCTTCTCTGGATGACGCTCGTGACTCGCTCATTCCGTCTCTAGAGGCCGTCCCGGATATTCAGGGTGCTACGGTTACTGCGGCGGAAGAGAAGGCTTGGCACGACTACGCGCGCAATGAGCTTCTTGCGATGTCGGACGATGATTTCGACGCTCTGGCAAATCGATCGAAGAAGGGAAACAATCTTCCCTTCCAGCTGATCCAGATCGGGATGGAGAGGTCGAACCGGGGGACGACCGAGTAACTGCGGTCGTCGCTTGCGGGGTGGGGATATCTGGCTGGAGGGGTCTCGCCGATTCCTCACCCCGCAAGCAAAACAACGCCTATAACGACACCCACACGAAGGAGCAGCCATGCTGAACGTTGAAACCAAGAGGCGCCTCGAGCGCATCAAGATCAAGACCCTCGAGGTCTTCGAGAACAACCCCGTACTGTGCGTCGCCGCCGTTGGCGGGCTGCTCACCGGAGCGGCCAAGCTGATGGACGCGAACACGAAGCGGAAGTATCAGAAGACCTGGAAGGACGAGGTCGAGCGCCGTCGCCTCATGACCTACTGAGCTCTGCACCATCGCAAGTCGGGGAGAGCCTTAACATCCGTTAGGGCTCTCCCTTTTCGCAGGATATTCATGGGGTGTAATGAAAGAGACCCCAACGAAAGGTTCCTCATGTTCAACAAGCTGGCTTACGCATTCGACATCAACTGGTCGGGTGCCTGGCGCAAGGTCCTGGTCGGAGCAGGCTTGACTGCCTTGATGGGTTACACCTACAAGCAGAACAAGCAGTTCGACGACCGGATGGACGCCAAGTACCCCGGACCCCGAGCGAAGAAGAAGCAGCAAGAGAACTCGGAAGAGACCTCGTAACACTCATTTAGGAGAGCCCCGTAACACGGGCTCTCCTTTTCTGTTCTAGGAGAAAGAATGACCGAATTTCCCTCTCAGAGCCACAAGTCTCATGAGCCACGGGAAGTCCGACCTGTGACCAAGTCACCGGCTCGGGAACGAAAGGCGCCTTTAGGGCGTAGGCTCCGTGACACCATCTTCAAGGGAGATGCTGAGAGCGCATGGAGCAGCATGGTCTGGAACAGCTTCTTTCCAGGGCTAGCGGATCAGGTCGAAAACGCGCTTCATGAAGGTCTCTCCACGTTGTTCGGAGGAACATCCACGGCGTATGCTCGTCAGAGGAATCGTCCTGGAAGTCGCATCTCGAGGTACAGCCCCGATCGAGCACTCGGCAACAATCCATCGCCGTCTCGTGTCGAGGTTGATCCTCGTGATCGTCACAATAGCCTAGTGTACGAGTTGGATTCTCGCGCAGAGGCTGAAGAAGTTCTCGTAGCCATGAATGTCACGATTGATCAGTTCGATGCTGTGACGTTCGCTGAATTTCTTCAGATGATCCGAAAGACTCCGGAGCACACCGACTACAAGTTTGGGTGGGACGACCTGGGTGGTTCTAAGGTTGTTCACTCCAAGGGATCATATTTCTTGGATCTTCCGCCCGTCGTCACTCTCAAGTAAAGGGAAAAGCATTGAGTATCACGGCTACTCGACGTCCCAAGTTCAGCGTCCAGTCCAAGATCATGGATTTCAGCAGCAAGATCGATCGTGTCATCTCTCAGACGACATGCGATGTTCATGAAGCTGGCATAGGACAGATCTGTTTCCAGATCGTCGACGATGGGGGCACAGGTCGCGCAGGTATCTGCGGCCCTCGTTCTCGCAAAATTTTCACGGGAGTCTCATCTCCCAAGCATTCGTCGCCCAGCCAGCGACCCAACGCACCGAGGAGCAACACATGAAGTATGTACCAAAGAAGATCACTCAGACTTTCGGCATTTCGCTGCTGAAGACCAAGCAGGCTTCGCCTCAGCTCCTGTTCGCGGCAGGGCTTGTTGGTTTCGCAGGGACGGTTGTACTGGCCTGTAGGGCCACGCTGAAGGTCGAAGAGGTTCTGACCGTTCACGAGAAAGAGATGCTGAGTATTTCCCGCAGTCAGGGAAAGTCCAACTCCGTCTCGGATGAGCATTACGACAAGGAGCGTCGCCACCTTTCGCTCCGGACGAGTGGTCGTATCGCCAAGCTTTACGGTCCGGCAGTGGGTGTCGGCGTTTTGTCTGTGGTTTGTCTGACCAAGTCGCACAAGATCCTCAACGAGAGGAATGCGACGCTGACGGCAGCGTACGTGGGCCTTCAGAAGTTTCTGGAGGGTTATCGTGGACGAGTCCGTGAGGAGATCGGGGAGGACAAGGAGCGCGATGTTTACTACGCTTCGACTCCCGTTGAACTTGTACAGGATACCGAGAACGGTCCCAAGAAGTACTTCGCAACCGCACCGGGGATGAGGTCTCCATATTCGGCGTTGTTCGATGACAACAACTCGAATTGGCAGGAGGCAAACGAGTTCAACATCGCTTTCCTGCGAATCCAGGAAGATCGTCTGACTGACAAGCTGCGTTCTCAAGGAAGTCTCATGCTCAACGAGGTATATGACCGCCTCGATCTTCCGAGGACGTACGCCGGAGCTGTCAACGGATGGATGATCGGCCATCCGGACAGTGATGACTTCGTCGAGATCCAGATCATCCCGGTACACGACTTCCAGGGGACTTTGATGCTGGACTTCAATGTTGCAGGAGACGTTGCACACATGCTCTCCGGTCGGGCGAGTGGACGAAAGAACGGGTCGTCATGACATGGAATTCGATCTTGAAGAGTCACAAGAGCCATCTTGTGCTTACGGCTGTCCTGTCGGCCAGCGCGGGAGCCGGTGCCGGTATCTTGGTGTATGCAAGGGTGCTCGAAGCCAAGTTCCAGGATCGGCTCCAGGACGAAATCCAAGATGCGAAGGCGTTCTACCAGGAGATGTACAGCACTCCGACCTTCGTAGCTGAGGAGCCTTCGCCGAGTGAGGAAGAACTTCTGGGGAAGATCCGAGAGGCTACGGACGAGCACGATAAGCCTCCAGTAGATCTGGTAGGCCAGGCGCTCTCTGCGATGGCTACGTACGACCCGGAGGCCTCTGAGGAAGAGGAAGAGCGTCTTGCTCGCAAGTCTCCGGTAGTAGTCAACAACATCTTCACGAACGCAACTCCTCCGGGAGAAGAGGTGTTGGGTGCTCTGATGGCGGATCGAGATCCTTCGAAGCCGTACATCATCACGAAGCACGAGTATTTCGAGAACGAACCCGAGCACGAGCAAGTGGCCTTTACCTATTGGGAGGGCGACGACACTCTCGTGGACGATCGGTACGAGTATCAGCCGGTCGAGGACCACGAGTATGTCGCAGGTGAAGACAACCTTCTACGCTTTGGTTATGGATCTGGTGATGAGAACATCATCTATATTCGTAATGAGAGCACCCAGATGGACCTGGTCATCACGAAGTCAACCGGAAAGTATGCGGTTGAAGTGATGGCTATTGATGAAGAGGGGCCACATCTTGAGCACTCACAGCCGAGAAAGTTCCGACCGTACCACGATGACTGAGACGCTTGACGACCAGTATCTCGAGTGGATCTACAACTTGATTGGTCGTCAAGAGAGGAACGTCGATCACTGGAATCTTTTGGAAGCTCTGAACAACTACGACTTCGTCATGATCGTCCCAAACGATGACAATCGTGCCGAGGACGGAGAGGCGATTCGTAAGGAGTTTTCAGACGACACTGGTGTAAGGCCGAACTATACGTGGATGCACACGAACTGTACGGTCCTCGAAATGATGCTTGGAGTCGCTTACCACCTCTCTTTCGAACTCGACGGGGAGGTTGGTAAGTGGTTCTGGCTTCTCATAGACAATCTAGATCTCACGAAATACAACGACCGTCGTTTCAATGAACGATGGGTAAACGAAGTCATCGAACGAGTTGTGTGGAGGCAATATAGCTACGACGGACGTGGGGGATTGTTCCCCCTGAAAGAACCGCGAGAAGACCAAAGGCATGTCGAGATCTGGTTCCAGATGGAAGCGTACATGCTTGAGATGAGTTAGAAGGGAGGTGTGATGGATTTCTTCAAGATCGCAATGAGCGAAGTCAAGTCGGGTCCCCGAAAGGGCGAATACGACGTTTACCCGGATTTCCAGGTCAGCAGATTCACGGATCTGATGGTCAAGGGAAAGCAGTTCTATGCAATCTGGGACGAAAAGAAGGGGCTGTGGAGCACGGATGAATACGACGTGCAACGGCTCGTGGATGAGGAACTTGCTGCGTATGTCGATAAGTTGGATATTTCGACTCCGTACTCAGTGAAGTGGCTTCGCTCCTCAAGTTCGGGTAGTTGGCGAGCTTTCAGAAATTTCATCAACCTTCTCAGCGACAACGCGCATGACCTGAACAGCAATCTCACCTTCCAAAATACGGAGGTAAAGAAAGATGACTATGTTTCACATCGTCTGCCTTACGCTCTTGTTGACGGCGATTGTCCTGGCTACGATGAGCTTCTTGGTACTCTTTATCCTGTTGAGGAGCGTGCGAAGCTTGAATGGGCTGTTGGATCAATTGTTGCTGGGGATAGTAAGTACATCCAGAAGTTTGTGGTACTTTACGGTGCACCAGGCACCGGTAAAGGGACATTCCTTGACATCGTCAAGAAACTCTTTCCTGGGTACATCACGTACTTCAACGCAAAAGCTCTTGGGAACAGTAACGATCAGTTCGCAACCGAAGCCTTCGCGTCGAATCCCCTAGTTGCCATCCAAGCGGATGGTGACATGAGCAGACTCGCAGACAACACAAAGATCAACACGATCGTTTCGCACGAAGAGTTGCAGATGAACTCGAAGTACAAGCCTCTGCACTCTTCGACTGTGAATGCCTTCTTGTTCATGGGTACGAACAGTCCGGTGACGATCACAGACGCAAAGTCTGGTCTGCTCCGACGTCTCATCGACGTTAATCCGTCGGGAGCCTATATTCCCGAGAATCACTACCACACGCTCATGGCGAAAGTGGACTTCGAGCTGGGTGCGATCGCTGCGCACTGCCTCAAGGTCTACCGTGAGATGGGGAAGAACTACTACTCTGGATATCGTCCGACCACGATGATGCTCCAGACGAACATCTTCTTCAACTTCATCGAGTATCACTGGGATACGTTCAAGCAACAGGATGCAACGACGCTTTCGCAGGCGTACCAGTTGTACAAGCAGTACTGCTCTGAAACCGGCATTGAAAAGCCGATCCCGATGTACAAAGTTCGTGAGGAGTTGCGGAACTACTTCAAGGAGTTCAAAGACCGTGGACGATTTAACAACGCTGACGTTAGGAGTCTGTATAGCGGCTTCATTGCTCATCCTTTCAAAGCTGCTTCTACGCGAGGGGATCACGCATATTCACTCGTACTCGACGCCACAGAAAGCCTCTTGGATGAAGTTCTGGCGGATCAACCGGCGACAGAAGCCGTTTGGGACGAAGACAAGAAACTGTATCGACCGAAGTACAAGTGGGCAAATGTTAGAACGTGCCTACGCGATGTCTCAACATCCGAGCTTCACTACGTCAAGGTCCCCGAGAACCACATCGTTATCGACTTCGACAAGGTTGATGGAGACGGTAACAAGTCGCTTGAGCTCAATCTCCAAGCAGCATCCGCTTGGCCTGCGACGTACGGTGAACTTTCTCAGGGAGGAAATGGGGTGCACCTTCACTATTCCTACGATGGAGATGTGTCCCAACTGTCCACTGTTCACAGTCGGGGAATCGAGATCAAATCCCTACTCGGAGATGCAAGTCTTCGACGTCGTCTTTCTCGATGTAATGCGATCCCGATTGCAGAACTCAAAGAGGGAATGCTCCCACTCAAGGCCAAGTCAGTGATCTCAGAGAAAATCGTCAAGGACGAACGTCATCTGAGGAACTTGATTCGGAAGGCCGTGCGCAAGGAGTTCCAGCCAGGCACAAAGACGAACGTAGACTTCATCAAGAAGGTTACGGACGAGGCATACGACAGCGGGATGTCCTACGACATCACAGATCTGAAGCCTGCTATCATCGCGTTTGCAAACAGTTCGACAAACCAGTCGGCGCTGGCTCTGCAAATCGTGACGACGATCCACTGGAAGTCTGAGCTGGTTGATGAAGACGCCATCATGGAAGAGCAGCCAGAGAAGCCTCTCGTCGTTTATGATGTTGAGGTATATCCGAACCTGTTCACCATCGGTTGGAAGTACCGAGGAGCAGCCGAGGATTCCATCGTTGAGATGGTCAATCCGAGTCCTCAGGAGGTCGAGGCGTTTGTCTCGGCTTATCGGTTGATCGGTTTCTACAACCGTCGATACGACAACCACATGCTGTACGCACGAATGCTCGGATATTCCAACGAGCAGCTGTTTGAACTGTCTCAGAAGATCATCGTGGGTAATCGCAATGATGCTCTGTTCGGAGAGGCCTACAATCTGTCCTATGCAGATATTTGGGACTACAGCAGTATCAAGAAGTCACTCAAGAAGTTCCAGATCGACCTTGGGCTGAATCACATGGAGAGTAACATTCCGTGGGACAAGCCTGTTGATGACGCGCAAATTCCTTTGATTCTGAAGTACATGAGGAACGATGTGCAGACCACAGATGAGGTGGCTGACGATCGAGAGGGCGACTTCCGGGCTCGGCAGATTCTTGCCGATCTGAGTGGTCTAAGCGTGAACCACACGACTCAGAACCACACCGCCAAGATCATATTCGGGGATGATCGAAACCCACAGGGCAGTTTCAACTACCCTGATCTCGCGAAGGAGTTTCCGGGTTATGCCTACGACAAAGGTAAGTCTCACTATCGAGACGAAGAAACGGGTGAGGGAGGTTACGTTTACGCCGAGCCAGGCTTCTATCGCTCTGTTGCTCTTCTGGACATTGCGTCGATGCATCCGACTAGCATCCGAGTCCTCAACCTCTTTGGTCCCTACACCAAGCGATTCACCGATCTTGTTGACGCCCGTCTCTATATCAAGGCCGGTGACCTCGATGGTGCAAGAAACTGTCTTGACGGACGGCTTCGGCCATATCTTCGAGACGGCGAAAACCTAAAGCCTCTGTCTGATGCGCTGAAGATCGTGATCAACATCGTGTACGGCTTGACTGCTGCACGATTCCCGAACAAGTTCCGGGATGATCGCAACAAGGAGAACATCGTCGCAAAGCGCGGTGCCTTGTTCATGATCGATCTGAAGCACTTCGTACAAGAGCAGGGCTACACGGTCGCACACATCAAGACCGACTCGATCAAGATTCCCGATGCAACACCGGAAATCATCGAGCAGGTCATGCGTTTCGGGGAGAAGTACGGATACACGTTCGAGCATGAGGCAACGTATGACAAGTTGCTTCTGGCGAATGAAGCAGTCTACATCGCTCGAGAGCCAGGTACGGATCCTGAGTGGCACGCAACTGGTGCTCAATTCCAGGAACCATTCGTTTACAAGACTCTGTTCTCTGGAGAACTTGTATCGCTTCGAGATCTTGCTCAAGCCAAGCAGGTCACGAAGGGCACGATGTACCTGGACTTCGAGTACGACAGGCCTACGCCTCTGGTGGAGTCCATGCGGTACGTCGGAAAGAGCGGTCTGTTCTATCCGGTTCACCAGGGCACTCCTGGCGCAGGCGTTCTGTATCGCGTCAGCGATGAAGGAAAGATGTACAGCGTCACTGGTACGAAGGGTTTTCTTTGGGTCGAGGCAGATGTTGCTGACAAGCTCGGAGAGGTCGATATCGACTATGCGTACTATGACAAGCTGCTTGACGCAGCACGCAAGACCATCGAGGCCAACGGGGCTACGGTGGAGGAGCTCGTTAGCTAGAAGAGGAGCAAGAAGATGAGCGAGAAGATGAAGATTCAACCAGTCGAGGGAAATTCGAATCGACGTTGGGCCATTACAAAGTACGGATGGCCTCTCGATGCGGGTGCGCTTCGAGTGTCACTTCAAGAAAAGCGTTGGTGGGGATGGAGGACGATCGATTCTCAGTATGCTTACACTCCTGGAGATATTGAGCACGCAAAGCGTCTCGTTCTGAACGCACCGATGCTCAAGAAGCATCGTCGAGAAGAAATCGCCCGACACAAGAAAATCGCTGACGACTTTCTCGATTCCTGACCAACAAGCTAGAAGAGGAGCAAGAAGATGAAGATTGGATTCACTGGAACTCGTCACGGCATGACAAACGATCAAGCAGACACTTTCTATGAGCTGGTCCACGATCTGTTCTACAGAGATCGGAGTGTCCGAGAGTTCCACCACGGGGATTGCATCGGTGCAGATGCGGAAGCACACGAGATGGTCTTTGAACGAAATGCCGGTGTGTTTTATCATCTCCACCCCTGCAATCTGCCTCGCCAGAGGGCGTACATGAGTGCTGATTTCGAGTACGAAGAGAAGCCGCCTCTCAAGCGAAATCATGACATCGTGGATGCTTCGGAAGTCATGATCGCGACGCCCAGAGAAACGAAGGAGAAATTTCGTGGATCGGGCACGTGGGCGACGATTCGCTACACGCGCAGCCAGGAGAAAAAGCTTTACATCATCTGGCCCGACGGGTCGATCAAGGAAGAATTCTAGAAGAGGAGCAAGAAGATGAGTTTTGTTGAACTGGATGAGTCCAAGAACATCTCCGCGACGTTGGAGAACATCGCAATCGATGCTGTGCACTCCAATCTTGAGGGAGCGGAATCTGCATACAACAACGCAGGCGATAGGTTCTTTTACGTGACCTTGTCTGATGCGGTCGCTGAGAAGATGGTCGAAGAGGGCTGGAACATCAAACGGCTCTACACTGACGGTCAAATGATCAATCTCTTGAAGATAGCTGCCGGTAAGGAGTTCGACCCTCTTTCGGGACAAGTGCTGTCCAACTCCAGCAACGAGGACTGGAAGTACGTCAACGACGGAGACGCCATCGAAATCGTCGGGGTCTACTGGTGCATTCCCAAGAGGGACAACCTCAGTGGACACAAGGCGTACTTCAAGAAGATCAACCGTTAGAAACATCCAACACACCAACCACAAAAATCGAGAAGGAGAGCTAGAAGATGTCCAGTCGCAGTGAGAAGAACAAGAGGATGCGTGCCAAGCGAGAGAAGTGGGAGGCCGAGATCAAGGAGCGCGGTCAGAGCTTCCTGGCAAAGGAGCAGTCTCGTCGCAACTCGGAGCGCGAGAAGGCCGAGCAGGCACGCAAGGATCGGGCCATCGCCAAGTCGAAGCGGCTGGCCAAGGAGCACAAGCGGGGGAAGCAGGGTGTCCAGAAGCATCAGCCGATGCAGAAGGGCCGCAGCACTCTCGCCAAGATGGCCGGACAGGAAGGTTCGTGATGATCTTCATGCTGAACAAGGCGGGATATTTGCACCAGGTCATGAACGAGGACCTGGCGCAGACGTACGCCATCATGTTCCCGGAAGAGATCTACTTCTTCGGAGAGCTGGCGATTCCTCGTGGCTAGGACGACTGTCAAGAAGTACGATCAGCCGATCGTCGTAACCACCGAGGAAATTCGAGAGACTGTCCAGGAGTGGCTCGAACGTTGTCGAGGCGATGAGGACAAATCGGGAGAGATGGAGAACATGTGTTACTGGCAGGGTTCTGCTGATGCTCTCGAAAACATCCTCATGCTCATGACTGGTCAGAAACCCGAGGAGGAGAGTACCGGGTGAACCATCTATATCACCTTCCGGGCGTGACGGACGGTGCTGTGCAACGCGCACAGGCGGAGAAGCACGCGGCCCGAGGCCAGACGTCTTGGGTCCATGAACATGCACGGCTAGAAGAATGCAACGACAAATGCGAGCTATTCGAGCCCGCACCCACCAGCAAGAAGGAGCAAGAAGATGATTGAGTACGGAAGCAGCCACCTTTCCCTGGGAGTTCTCATCGGACTCCCCGTCTGGATCCTGACAACCATCGCTCTGGTAGGCGTCACGATCTGGCTTTTCAGGCACGACTGGGACGATTACGACAAGCCATACGCCCGTGTTTTCTCATGGATTGGTGTCGGGCTCGTGGGGCTTTCTGTGTTCTTGATGGCCCTCGGGTACTACCCATACGGAGCCAAGTACCACAACTGGCAGCATATCGGCGGAGACGTCACGAGCACCAACAGCAGGTTCCTTGCCAAGACGGGAGGAACTGACCAGAAGTTCGTAGTGACGTTCAAAGGATCTCCGATTCAGTACGGTTGCAACGATACTCGATGCGCAACTGTTCGTGTGGGCGATCACCTGACCATCACCTGCAAGGCCGTGTTCCAGTGGTTCGGTACGGACGGCTGGGACTGCAATTTCATCAACTACAGCAAGAAGAAGGGTTAGAAGATGAAGCCACACAAGCGTAACGGACGCGAAGCGAAGATTCGTCGACAGCAGGCCGCGATCTGGCGGGCTCAGAACAACGACAACAACACAAAGATGCTGAAGGCGATCTTCGGCAAGAAGGAGACTGACAATGGCTGATGATGGCCCTACCCAGCAGCAGATCCGCGATCAACTCGGTGTCAAGATCAACGTCGGAGACGTACGAACGATTCAGGACGCGGATATTCTCTGGCCGAACTTCAGTGGAGCCAAGGACAAGTTCAACAACGAGGGCGATAGGAATTTCAACCTGCGTCTCACCCGCCAGGAAGCCGACGAGTTCACCGACGAGGGCTGGAACGTCAAGTGCAAGCTCGCTCGACCGAACGACCCCGATCAGGACGGTGAGGAGCGCTGTGTTCTCAAGGTCACTGTGAACTACGGCAACCGTCCCCCCAAGATCGTGATGATCGGCAGCAAGACTCGCAACCGTACAGAGCTCGGTGCTGACATCGCAGGACTGATTGACTCGGCAGAGATCGTGGAGTGCGACCTGTCCTTTGTGCCGTACTTCTGGTACATCAAGGCCACGGACTCCATGGGTGTCTCTGCGTACCTCAAGACCATGTACGTCGTGGTTCGCGAAGACGAGCTTGACCAGAAGTGGGCAGAAGAGCCCGTCGAGGATCACGCATGAAGTACGCCATGGATGTCTGTTTTCATGGCCTCACTCCTCAGCAGGTCGCCGAGGTTCGTGATGCGATTGAGAGCAGGGTTCCAGCCACGGTTGACGTGTCCTACACGTTTACTGAACTGACAGAGACTGAAGTCTTTGAAGAGGATCTGAACATCAAGGCTCTCGGAGCTCTGCGCGATGAAGGTCTCACCAATCAGCAAGCCGATGCAGTCATCCAGCGGCTTCGACACGCCGGACTCACATTCAAGGAGAAGCGATGAAGAAGGTCATGTTGCTGGCGGGCTCCTTCGGGGGCCTGCTCTGCTTCATCAAGTACATGAACATCACGCTTGAAGAGGAGATGGAGCGCCAGCGCAAGAACGTGGCCGATGTCATGAAGGGAAAACTGGTCTGATGTTGCCCGACGAAGCGATACGTATGTGGGCGATAGAGCAAGCCGGAAAGATTCTGGTCGAAGTAACTACGGTTCAAGATGTTCGAAAGTTTGTTCTTGAGACCGCTACAAACCTTGAAGAGTTTGTAGTGGAAGGACCAAACAACGAGAAGCTCACTTACGACGAGGGAACCATGAACAAGGTTTACGATGCTCTTCGTGAGAATGGCTTTCTAAAGGGCGACATCGAAAATGTGATCAGCTCATTCCAGAATCGTGGAATTCTTTTCAGGGAGCGTGCAGAAGATGCCTGAGATTCGACATTTCATCGTGACTCAGACTCGAGAGGTCAAGGTGACGGCAAACAGCGCAACAGATGCCGTTCGACTGGCCGATGCTGCGTTCGAGCATGGTCAGATGAACTCAGAGCCTATCATCGCAGCCGGAAAGGGACCTGAAGGAGTCTGGGGTAACACCCGCAGTCGAATTCGTGTAATAGATACCTGGGCAAAGGAAGAGCGATGAGTGAGAAGAAAGATGTCCTCGATTTCCCGTTGGAGGAACTCGAGGTCCCTGCTGCAATCAAGCTGATGATGGGTGCAGCCACGAAGTGCGTCACAGCAGTTGGCGGTGGTCATTACACGCCTACTCTTTTGACTGACGACGAGCGTCTACTTCAGCTGTCAGAAAAGCTGGAGGCTCGTGTCGAGGATGCTATCGATGCAGCAAAGGCCGTTCGTGAAGAGCCGGTCTCTGAGGACGCTCCGAACGAGGTAGCTATCGTCGAGAGCGATATTTACCTCATGAACGACGATCTCACGATCAACTACAAAGGGATCTTGTTCCATCGCACGTGCAACCAGCCGGTCGCGCCTGAGACGGAAGGGACTTTCCCGACGTACTGCATCAAGGTCGCCAACCATCAGCACCCCGAGCACGAGGACATTGAAGGGAATCGCCGATGAACTGGACTCTGGTTCTTGGAGTTCTCTGTGGAATTCTGGCTGCCATCCTGATTCTGGCTCTGGGCTACGTCTCAGGAAAGCAGGAGGGCAAGAAGGAGGCCACGGAAGCTTTCAGCGAGAAGTGGTACACGGGCCCCGAAGGTCCGCCTGGTCCGCCTGGTGCAATCGGTATGCCAGGTGACAAGGGAGAAAAGGGCGATCCTGGAGATCTGAATCCTGATCTCGTGAAGCGTCTCCAGGTCCTGGACGGACTCTCCGAACGCATCGAGGAACTCGAGAATCGCGATCAGCTCTATCAGGATCGCTTCAAGCGAGTAGAACGAAAAGCAGGGATGAGCGTATGACCTACAAAAAGGGTCAGATCGACAAGGGCGACCTTGCAGGTACGTATGTTGTTCTTGTCGCATTCCAAAATGTCGAAGATGCCAAGAATCTTGCTGAGACGCTCAAGACTCAAGACGATCCGAAGCGATTGATGGTCACCTATCACGAGGTGAATGCCAGTCACTACGACATCGACTACGACATGCATAAGCTCTTGATCTATCCGGGAGAACCAATGGAAGGACAAGACGATGGCTGACTCACCCGCTCCAGGAGAGCCTTGGTACTGCCCGGTCGCGAAGTGTGATCGCCGACCGTACGAGTCCAAGCAGGATCTGCTGGTGCATCTCAAGAAGGCCGAGAACGCAGGAGATCAGAACCACATCGACATCATCCAGATGGAGGGCTGGCACGAGGTTCCTCTGGTGAGCGACTGATGGACGAGAAGAAGCCCGAAATCAGCCCTTATTGCGTTCGGTGTGTTCTTTCGATTCATGGAGGAATGCCTCACGAATTTCACGAAACGAACGAACACGATGAATGGCTTCAGCGCAGATCTAAGGATGGAAACATCAGTGGCTAAGTACAGAAAGAAGCCTGTCATCATCGAGGCAGTTCAGTTCACCGGAGACAACTGGGCAGAGATGCACGCCTTCACGGGTCATCGGAATGTCGAGACAACGAGCGATCCCTGCATGGTGGATATTTTCACCGAGGTGGGGACGTATCTCGTTACGCATCTCTTGGGCGACACAACGAAGGCTGAGCTCTGGGTAGAAGCCAACCGGTCTGTGCTGCCCATCGAGGTCGGTGAGTGGGTGATCAAAGACGAGCTCGGGTTCTACCCGTGCAAGGCGGATCGCTTCGACGCTACGTACGAACTAGTGGAAGAAGACTCATGAACGATTCATGTCCAACGTGTGGATGGAAATTCGGGTTTCATATCTGTGTGGACACATCGTACCGAGCTCCAGGAGAGGCAAAAACTCAGAAGCGAGGACCTCGAAAGATCAAAATGTTTGACAACCCCCCAGGAGATTTCAACTCTTGGGGGAGCGATAGAGGCTCTGTGGGAGTTGTTCCCGACCGCCCACCCCTAGAAAAGAAAGAAGAGAGATGACCCTACAAATCAACAAAGGGCGTCGTAAGACGTTTGATATCGAGTACGCCGAGGTCACTGAAGACAACATGCAAGAGGTTGCTACATGGTGTGGTGGTGTTGTAGGACGAGGTGATGCGGGAGAGAATCTCTTCATCCGTCTGCTCGATACGAACGCTATGAACGCCACACAGACCAAGGCATTTGCTGGTGACGTGGTCGTGAAGCACCTTGAGCTTCATACCTTCAAGAAGTTCACGGCAAAGGCATTCGAGAAGAGCTACGAGTCTGTCGTGATCCGACATATCGCTCGAGATGCTGCGACGGGTGAGATCATCACAGAGACAGAGGCAAAGGAGAATCCTGAGGGTTCTACGATCGAGAGTGTGGAGCATCACGGAGGTCTTACCGAGACCGAAAAGGAGGCCGACAAGAACGCGGCTCTCCCGAGGGACGCTGATCCGTCATGAGTGATGCTCTCGATTCAGCGATCGGCATGGCCATGAAAGAAGCGACCAGCGACAAGCGACCCATCGAGCGTCAGTTCGATAAACTTCGCGAAGAGCTCTTGGAGCTCGACCACGCAATTCAAGAACTCATCGGTCGTATCCATCCGGCAATCGGTCCTGATCCTAGCGAACAGGCAGGTGCGGGATCGCCAGAAGTGCTTTCTGCGGATGCAAGTAGTTTCGCAAAGGCTCTGGAAGAGCAGACCGACAACGTTCGACGTATGCGCAAGATGGTGACCAATATCACCAACCGAGTCGAGCTGTAGACCACCTGAAAGAAGAGCAAGAAGAACACCCTGGGAGGAGGTGTAATCATGGACAACGTTCATCCGCTGTATCGCATCATCGCCGTTCTCTGTGTTGGCTCGGTCGCGAAGGCTCTCTTCGCTCCCGCCCGACCGGTCAACACGACGGTGTCGAACGTCACGCGTCAAGTCGCAGAGACCGCAGCCGACAAGCTGACCGACGTCACGGTCAAGGGGAGGCCCTGACCCATGAACGCCCGTCTGGAGTTGAGTAATATGCCGTGCCCTCCTCCAGGCGGGTTTTGATGGGTAAAGAGCTCATCGATTAGAAGAGGAGATAGAAGATGGCCGAGAACAACGCCTTCCAGCTCAAGAAGTTCTTCACGGACCCCCGTCGTTCGGGGCCATCCGCGACGGAGTTCAAGGAGTTCTGGGAGTCGCTGTCCGACGAGGAGAAGGCCTACTACAAGTCGGCCGACCTGCGCTAGGAGATCATATGACCACGCACACGCTCGAGGTGCTCCAGACGATTTTCCTTGGTGTCATCGCATTGCTTCTGTTGATCGGCGCCGTTCGACGCTGACCCATGGACGTGGGAGATAGGGACGGAGGCACTTGACATTGAGCTCAGATAGCTCAAACCCTGTCTCCCGCTTCGATGGATCACCTGATTCATCGGCCCCCAAGAAAGGAGTGAGTTGTGAAGCGCTTTGCAACCCTACCCCTTTTGGCGGCAGTCTTGTTCTGGTTCACCATGGCGCCAGCTTCGGCTGACATCAGTGGAGCTATGAACCAGGACGAGTACAACTGGATCCACACCGGTGGAGATCTCCAGAACACACGCGCAGAGGTCGTTGACCACTGTAACTGTACTGGGGTGAAGATCTGGGATGGGACCCGTTTCGGCAACGATGCGATAGGCGTCAGGTATGCCACACCTTCGGGTGCGGATGCTTACGTCTACTACGTAATCCGCGACGGAGCGAAGTGGTCTTACGCCAAGGACTGGTGTGACGATTCGGGTTGCCACGAGGGGGATGTTTGAAGGTTGGGGGAGGGGTTCCAGGGCCACGTTCTGAACTCCTCCCCCGATCCAAACCCGAAAGAAGGAGCAAGAAGATGGACGCAAGGCAAAAGCGTGGACTGAAGCGAGGACTCACGGTCTACGTTGGTGTTGCAGCAGTCCTCATTGCACTGATCATCGCCGGAAGCATCGGGAAAGCCAACGCGGTCTGTAGCCCTTCCGGCGACACCTGTTTGAACACGGTGAAGTTCGCCAAGAAGTTCCACAACGGGTTCTACTCGCACGCCAGTGGTATTCCCGTTCACAAGGCCTTCAAGTCGCCGAAGGCCGCACGAACTGTGTTCACACACAAGTACATCGCCTTCTACAAGAACCACCCGAAGCTTCGCAAGGGCCTGTACCGTCACGCAGTACATCTCAACAACCAGAGCAAGATTGCCGAGCGTGCATCTCGCAATCTCGGGTCGAGCCGAAACCAGTGTTTCTTCCCGCTGACTCAAACATGTCAAGCGGCCCTCGAATGGGTCAACATGATCGCGAACTCTGAGTGTGCCGGGTGGCACTCATACCCAAGCCTGTTCGATCACGCTGCCTGTGATCGATTCGAGAAGCCCACCAGTCATCAGGAGTTCCTGACCAAGGGCGAGCTTCAACGAGGCTTGGTGATCGGAGGATGCACTGTCGGGAGTGGTGTGGCAATCGTGGTCGCTGTCGGATCGGGTGGCGGCGCGGCTCCACTTCTGGCGGCAGGTGCTGCATCTACCGGATGTGTGGGAACCATCTGGATGATCGCTAGTCCCTGATCCACAGACGCGCGCACTAGGAAACGGAAAGCTGTTCCAATCCAGTGAGTAAGGGAGCCTAGGCGCTTTGGGAGCCCCAACCAGGGTGCCCATTCAGACCTGAACATGTCTGGCTGCTAAAATGTTCCGGCTGTAGAACCGTGGTCGTTAGGAAGTAGGAAGCCCACGTTATAGGGACGACGAAACTAAACGGTTCCCACAATTATACTGGTAATATCCAGCTGAGTGGGGATGAGGTGATGACAATGAATGCGCCCTAGAAATAGGGCTACTAGATGCTGTGGGGTAGGGGCTCGGGGAACAGATCTGAGCTAACCGGGCCTCTACACCCGCAGAAATTACAAGGGGTGTAATAGAACCCCACAAACAGAAGGAACAGTTATGAACCTCACCACACGACTTTACATCGCCATGATCAGTCCTGCTGAATACCACAGCAAGACCGGTCTGACCCGCATGAACCTCGTCACCCTGAAGAAGTAACACCACAGCTGGCTGGGGGGCCAGGTCTAAGACCACCGTTGAACTCGAAAGAGATCCGGTGGTCTTAGGCTTTATGCTTTTACGTATTAAGGCGCACGCATGATTTACATGGCTCCTAATAGGAACCCCCAGAAAGGAAAACCATGAACATCATCGTCCATGCCGTTTACCTCTACATCCACCTGATTTTCATCGCGGTCCCGTACCTCGCCTCCGGCGTCGCAGTGTGGCTTTACTACCAATACAAGGAAGTGAAGTTGCACAACGCCGCCGCTGACGCGTACGCCCAGATGATCGGTGTGTCGAGAGAAGACGCAAAGAAGATCATTTTCAGAGACCCCATCTGAGACACCAAGCAAGAGCCCGACATGGGCTCTTCGCTTTCGCCCAACAAGAAGGAGCAAGAAGATGACCATTCCCACCAGCAAGCTGAACAAAGTTCCCGGCATCACGTTCGAGACTGGCCCAGAAGCCGAGGCGGTTCTCGATACTTTGAAGAAAATCATCGACGAATTTGGATACACCACTGTAGCTGAGTACCGAACACTCGCAGATCTTCCAGTCACTTTCCCGGACTACAAGCAGGGCTGGACCGATCTGGACGAAGCACGGATCATCTACACCAAGGGTGAGTTCATGCTCGACCTTCCTCTCGTTGTGAATCTGCCGTGATGAATCACTGGACATGGCCCATGCGTCTCATTTTCGTGTCAGTTTGTTTGATCGCGTTCGTGATCTACATAATTGTCATGGCGAGCCTCTGATGGACGACTCACAGACATTCGCAATCTCGGAGTACCTGATCAAGACGGGTCGCGTCTACGAGCCGGGTGACTACACCCACATTCCGATCGACGCTCTGATGTTCTCGGACTACCAAGTCCCTTGGAAAGATCTGGACGAGTACAAGGAGAAACGCTGCAACTACGACCCTGAGACAAACGAGTGGCTCGTTCACTATGTCACCGAGGACTTGATGAAGGTAGAGGTCCCGGCCATCTACGTCGACATCACCGAAACCGGTGTGAACATCGTCGATGGTGCACATCGTGTAACGGCCTACTTGATCGCTGGTCAAGAGGATGTGCTCGCTCGTCTCAATGCGGTCTCGCAAGAAATTCATTCCCTCTAACGACAGAGACCCCTTTAGAAGGAGACTGGAATGAACGACGTCATGCAAGCCTTTGCACTCATCGGCGCCTACTCCCTCGGCATTCTCACTGTTCTGCTTGCCATCTACTGGTTCATCCTCAAGGAGGACTGGAAGAAGCAACAGGACGATGAGATGGCGATGGCGAAGGCCGTCGGTGTGGTGCAAGAGGCCATACCCGGCTCGACCATCCTATCCCACGAGACACACTGACAAAGACGCAGGGCCCACATGGGCTCTGCGTTTTTCGCAGTTAATACTTAGTCGCTGGATATTCTTGGGCTCTAATAGAACCCCACTAGAAGGAGACATCATGACCCTCGAAGAACTCTGCGCACTGCGCGACAAGCTCATCATGGACAACAACTACTCGCAAGAGGAGCAAACGTTCATGTACGGTTTGTTTCAGCGTGAGATCGCAGCCAGTCGAAATGGATTGACCATCATCGTGGAGTAACAAAGCAGAGCCCGCAAGGGCTCTTGCTTTCGCGAAGAATTCATGGCCTCTAATAGCTACTACCACCCAAGGAGACCCCATGAAGTACAAGAAGACAACTTTCTTCGTCACCTTCCTCGTCTGCTTCCTGGGCATCGGACAGTTCGTGCTGGTCCACGGCTACCGTGACATCTACAAGCAACACCCCGACATGGATCGCAAGATCGCGCGTCAGGCGTTCCGTGTAATGGTCACGAAGGCCTTCTTCCAGAAGTACTCCGAAGCCCAGATGGCCGACAAGAAGAGCATCACTGAGACGTTGTATTCCGAGTACCACAAGATCCTCGCCACGTAGTACCAAGAGAGCCCGCAAGGGCTCTCTTCTTCGCTGAAAAAACATGGGCTCTAATGACATCTACACAAGGAGCCCCTCATGTACATCACACAGACTTTGAAGGCCCTTCGGATCAACCCGAGTAACATCGCGGAAGAGACCGAGTACCTGCGAACCCGCCCCGTGCAATGGTTCACCCCCAGAGATCGAAACGACCGACTGGTGAAAGACGACTTTGTCGTCTACACCGAGACGTTCGCAGCGATCGGCGGATCGGAAGCCCTACACGACTGGCGGCCAATCGCAGTCTACTCGAACGCTCTATTCCACAAGCAGTTCGGGCGACCCCGAGGCTATCGAGGCTGGTATCTCATCATGACCAACCACCCCAAGTAGAACCAAGAGAGCCCGCAAGGGCTCTCTTCTTCGCATGAAATTCATCTCCTCTAATAGAACTACTATCTAGGAGACCCCATGTCGCAGAACCCTCGTTCAACCGAAATCTATGACGCCATGATCGAAGAGATGCAACGTCTCAAGATCGAGCCCACTTCGGACAACCAACTAGCGTTCCTCACAGGATTGAGGAATGCTTGGAAGGAAGACCAGACCGTGTCGCTCGAGAAGTCGTTGTACATGATCACGATCAACACCATGCTTTTCCGGCTGCAAAACAACCTCGACGCCGTCACCCCGTAGTATAAGAGAGCCCGCAAGGGCTCTCTTATTCGCATGAAAATCAGGGACTCTAATAGACAACCCCTCATAAGGAGACCCCAATGACCGACATGCACGAAGCACGTATGGCCCATCTGGCTACCATCCAAGAACTGTCAACGCTCGTTGATAGTCTCGAAGCCCCGATGCAAATCATGACTGGACTCGGGACGGACGGAATTGTGTCGATCGCTGAAAGCGATCCGCAACTCCTCCTGACCGGACTCAAGACCATGCACAACATCATCGGCAAGCAGAAGAAGATGATCAACGAGCTGACAGAGCTCTGGTACGAAGCCATGGACGACACAAGCGAAGTCATCGACTTGGTTCGAAAAGTCACCCGACAGGACATCTAAGGAGTAGAGCCCGCAAGGGCTCTCTTCTTTCGCAGGGAATTCATGGTCTCTAATAGAACCCCTCACCATACTAGGAGACCCCATGAAACTCGAACAGATTCGTAAGCTTGAAGAGGATGGAGTTCTTAGCAGAGAGCTATGTCCAACGCCAAGTTTTTGGCACTGGGACGTTCTCAAGCCAGAACTTCTTCCTCCTGACGGCCACAAGGATCTGTACAACTTCGGAGAAATCCGTTGGTACGGATCTGAAGGGTAAAGTCGAGAGCCCGCAAGGGCTCTCTTCTTTCGCATAGAATTCACGGCCTCTTATAGGAGACCCCACTATAAGGAGCAACCATGGAGACACCCACCACGGTGTCTCCTTTTTGAAAGGAGCATATGTGACAGTCATTTTGATTTCCATTGCCATGGTCGTGGCTTCCTGGTTTCTTGTAGGAAAGTACCTCAAGTGGCGTAACCAAGGTCGTGATCTCGGCTGGATTAACATGCCGGTTGACGACTACACAGTTCATACAGTTCCTCAGATGGATCTGATGTTGCATCTGACTGAGAACTGCCCTTGTAACCCACGAACAGAGCCTGTGCAGCACGAAGATGGTGGCATTGGCTGGCTGGTCATCCATAACGCTAAGGACGGGAGAAAGTAATGGAAGACGCACACAAAGCGGCAGCTAAAGCTCTTCAAGAGCTACAGATTGAGGAGCACAAGAGATTGACTCCAGCAATGGAGCGTGAAGTCAACAAACGCGTTCAGAAGCTCTTAGAGCGCGACTCAGAGCCTGTGGAGCCGGATCTGTACAAAGAGCCAGTCATGTACTACGAGCCCGCAGAGGGCACCGGAGGGCTTCCTGCGATCATCTGTACTTGTGGTCAGCAGAAGCGCCATCTGCGTCGAAAGGTTCTACAGCGCTGGGCAGAGAAGCACACCGACAGGACGGGACATAAGCCCATTCCGTACAAGAAAGACAACGAGCATGGACTCTGAGTTCTATGTGAGTGCAGCGGACGCTATGGAAGCTCCGTTCGAACCAAAGACGCCGTGTCGAATCATGGAGACTCGTCCTTGTGTTGTTTTGACTCTGGATGATTCTCGTTGTTTCACGGTGAATGAATGCCCACCGAACGAATGCGTTCGATTCGAAAAGAAAGAAGAGACTCATGGAAGCACAACTGAGGACTGAACTGAACCGCATCAATGCTCAGCACCAGGCAATCATCGAGGACGCCAAGATGCAGGGTGTGCCCCTGGGGGAGATCTATGGGTTGAAGGACAGTCGCGGAAACTTCGTTATGGTCCCACTGATCTTGGCGAGATCAAACTGTCTGTTGGCTCTTTCGAACTTGAAGAAGAAGTCATGAGCGGGCTGAGCGAGAATGAGAGAATCCTTTTGGCCTCAGCGAAACGACACCACTCTACGGAATACGACGGACGGGCCAACGCCGAGTGGCACCGTGACAACCTGTTAGTCCGACTAGACGACGCCCTGGCGCGGCTGGCGGAGGTGCGGGCGCTGGCGGACGAGTGGGAGGAGAACGAGTGCATCTGGTCCTCAGTGCCGCGTCGCCTACGCGCCGTCCTCGATGCCCCTGCGCGGGACGAGAGCGAGCTGATCCAGCCGATCGTCCGCAAGAGCGTCGGCACCGCCACACACGCCGACTACGGCCCTGCGCGGGACGAGAGCGAGGGGACGTGATGGCCGACACCGCCGAGAATGACGCACGCTGCCGCCACTGCGGCAAGGCACCCGAGGCGGACGGCGACCACTCGTGCCCATGCCCGTACACCGACGCGGAGTGCAAGATCCACCCGCGCATCGTGGCAACGCCCTGGCCCGACGATGAGCCGCTGGGAGAGCCGCCCCCGTGGCCGACCCGCGTCACTCCGCCCGAAGAGAGCGAGGGGCCGTGATCCCGTACGCCGACGGCCCGTGGCGTTTCATAAGTCGCCCGGACCCTCATCCCTCTCTCGGGCCAAAGATGTGCGAACTCCCCCATGTCTGTCCAGAGCATGTCGGCACCGATATTCGTTGTGGGAAGGTATGGGACGATCTGAAATGTGGAGGAGTTTCGTGCTCACCGCCCGAACCTAGCGATAAGGAAGAAGATGTTCAAATCTGATTTTGCAACCATGACTGGGACGATTCCTCTCGAGCTCCCTGGAGAACGTTACGTCGAAGCAGCATTGAAGATCGACGACAAGGGAGAGGTCAGCATCGTTTTCAACGACGTCGACATGGCAAGGGCTCTGTTTCAGAGCGGTCTGGAAGGTAGTTTGATGTCACTGAGCTTCGGATGGATGGCAGCTCGATCAAGAGGCGACACATGATCAGTCCCATACTCATTGCGTGTTGGGTTATCGTTATTGGTTATGGTCTTTATGTTCTCGTTCTTGAACCTATCTTTACTACACAAAGAGAAATCGTCCTCGAAGGTGAGTACAAGCAATACGAGACAGCACCGTCAATCGACAAGAAGTGGAGTGACTCAAAGCTTGTAGATGTCTGTAACAAGTGTGGTATGGACGATGCTGAAATTGTGATTGTCGGAGATACCACAGGTAACAAATGCAAGTGGTGTGCTGAGCTAGACAACATCAACTACCATTTGAAGTACAACGGCGTTCGACGATTCAGGAAGGCAGCATGACTGACGAACCTTTACTGGGTGGGCCCGGATCCCAGCCTGCAACTCTCGAAGAGAAGAGAGAGTTTCGAGCATTGTGTCGACGGCTTCCTCTTCTCACTCAGAGTGAACTCGATCGTATGCAACGAATCGAGTGGGGACTCACTGCGAAAGAGTACAACATTCTGAAGTTTGGAGAGTAATCATGACAAAACCACCGCCTATCCAGATCTGTACTCGCGAAGATCATCCGGCTCGACGTCACGGTCACTACGGGTACGGAGGTCGTTACTGGTGCGCCGATCTTCGTTCTCCTCTGTTGAGCGAAGAGAACCTGGGTGTAATCAGAAACGGCTACATCGTTCTATTCGAGAAGAAGGAATCATGACCAAACTCGAGATTCAAATCGTGGCATTCGGATGGGTCTGTATGATCATCGGATTCGTAGTAGGGAGAATCGTGTGAGTCCTGTATGGATCTCATTCATCGGTGGGGTCATCGGAGGCGGCTGTGGGGATGTAGGCGTCTGGCTCTTTAAAAAGTACAAGAAGAAGCGGGTTTTGAGAAAGGAGCAACTATGAGAGAGATCATCAGCTGGGAAGGCGAAGAGAAACTCAAGGGCATCTTCATCGAGAAGGACGCATTGACATGGGATGACAAAGGCATTCCTGTTGTCTGGAACTATGAGATGGATCGGTTGCCGATGGGCCGTGCAACAGATATTCGACGCGAGCCCGACGGAAGCATCACTGCCGAAATCACATTGACAGATACCGAAGACGCAGTGCACGCTGGTCCACTGCTTGTTACGGGTGACGTGGGTTGTGCTATGTGGGCCCACGAAATTGTGAAAACAGTCAAAGACGGAGTAGATCATGTCAGCCACGGAAAGATCAAGGCGGTTGGTGTTGTCTTTAGATACCAACTTGCTTGGTGATAAGGAGCAAACATGAAATACCTGTTGATATCGTGTGGATGTGCGGAATGCAATTTCGGGGGCAATCCACTCATTGAAGCCGAACTCTTTGACACTCTGGAAGACGCCAAGAGTAATTCATGGATCAAAAATCGTGAGTGGAAAGAACATCCGCAAGGCGGTTGGTATCTAAGTTCGGGACAGGGCGATGACTGGATCATCGAAGTACCTGACATATTTGTGTTGATCAAGAAAGAGTAGCTATGACAGTAAAAGAGCTTCTTGACCTTTTCAAAGACGCAACTGAATACGACCTTCAGGCTACGGTGGTATTCGCTGATAGCGAACGAGGGTATCAAGTAGCTACGGATGTTCGAATGGGTGAGGTTACCAAACATGAGGCCGAGTACTACCTCGATGAGGGAACACACATCGCTGAGATCTTCTAAGGAGTGAGATGGACTGGGAAAAGATTCGAGAAGTCTTGATTCATGTGCTCGAAGAGAAAGGCGGAAACATCTACTGGACAAGCGAAGATATCGCTGACGCTCAGATAGCAGCTCTCAAGGAACAGGAGTCATTCGAATAGTGTTCGAGCTACGACCGCACCAAGATGAGGCGGTGGCCAAAATGCACAACGGCTGCATCCTCTGCGGAGGTGTGGGCGTTGGTAAGAGCCATACGGCTGTCGCGTACTACCTGAAGAACGAAGCACCAAAGCCCGTCCTTGTCATCACTACAGCCAAGAAGCGTGACAAGGGCGACTGGCAGGATCTGTGGGCAGAAGTCGGGATGCACAAAGATCCTGAGCTCACCATGGGTGCTGTCGTGATTGTGGATTCATGGGAAAACATCACCAAGTACAAGGAGCTCTCGGGTGCATTTGTCATCTTCGACGAACAGAGACTGGTTGGAACCGGAGCATGGGTCAAGACGTTCTATAAGATTGCCGCAGCTAACCGATGGATTATGCTCAGTGCCACGCCTGGTGACAACTGGCTTGACTATGTTCCGGTCTTCCGTGCGAATGGATTCATCAAGAACATTACGCAGTTCAAGGAAGATCACGTCGTTCAGCGCTGGACTGGTCGCTACTACAAGGTCATTGGTTACCGACAGGTTCCGAAGCTAGTCCGTTGGCGCAATTCGCTGCTTGTCGACATGCCTTACGACAGGCACACAACTCGTCATACTCACGAAGTCGCCGTTGAGTATGACAAAGACTTAGTAAGAAAGCTGGTGAAAGACAGATGGCATGTTTACGAGAATCGCCCCCTGACGGACGCTTCGGAACTCTTTCGTGTGATGAGGAGGGTTGTCTATTCCGATGCATCAAGAATCCAAGCAATTCGGAAATTGTTGAACTCTCACCCGAAACTGATTGTGTTCTACAACTTCAACTTCGAGCTGGAGATCCTGAGGACACTGGCGGACGACTTATCATCGAGTCAACAACCGCGCACAATCCTCGATTCCGAAACCTCAGCCTTGATCGAGAGCCCAACGCGTTCGGATATGGATTCAGAGAACACCTTTGGCGATGCAGCCACTGCGACACGCTCCACCGAGAATGGACGCAGTCCGATCACATCTGTCCTGTCTGCGGAACAGCAAACAACATCGAACAGCGACGACTGGACGTACAACCTGAGTCCGAAGTGGGAGACGACCAGGGCTCTATCAGACGAGAAGGCGTCTATCCATGGGGACACGGACTGGGAGAAGCAGACCGATACATCCAGAATCGAAAGCGGTATCTCGACGGAACCCTGGGACTACCTGAGCCCAAAGTGGGAGATGACAGAGACGCGGGAGACGGATCTAAATTCTTGTTCCCAAAAAGTGTTCTCCGAGCAGCTGACCGAGCAGCCATGGGACTACCTCCTGAGTCCGGAGGGGATGAGGGAGAACGACCCACAGAGGTCGGAGGAGACGGGGAGAACGCTCCGGACGGAACAGACATCGTCGAGTTCATGCGACGAGTTGTTAGAAGCGAACTCATCATGTACGGAATCATTCCGGATGACGACGGATACCTCAGGCCACCACCCGCAGAGCGAGACGAGTCAGCTCCAAGAGAAGTTGGTCGATACCTGGATCAGATCTTCTCAAGCGACTACACCGTCGGTGAAGTTCTTGACGCAATCGAAGGACGCTACGGACACGATGCCGCACTCCATTTCGCAAAGTTCCTCAAAGCAGTCACAGAATCAGGAGAGTGACGAATGGCAGACAAACAAATACTTGTCAGACCAGCTTTCGAAGAGTGGGCAGAAAAACACTCTGAGTGTGGAGGAAGATTCGTCATCTTTGACGGTAAATACGAATTCCGCATCGGATGTACCTGCGGAGATAAGGAATAACGAATGGCAAACAGAGAAGAATCAGAACAACCCGTCATCTACGGAGGAAACATTCTCGGCGGAAAGGCAACCCCTCTCATCAGAGGAAGAGATATTCTCGACATCGTCGAAAGTGTCGAAACAGACGAAAACGGATTCATCACAACAATCCATCTCACCGAACAAGGACGATGGTTCTTGGCAGCAATCACAAAAGAGCCACCTACAGGAGAGTAACGAATGGCAGACAGAGAACCCATCGAAGTTCCAACAGCCGAGTACCAGGGACTCGAAAACCACAGAACCAGCCAGCGATACCTCGACAATCAGCGCAAGCAGCGAGAGGCTCGCGGGATCACAGAAGACCAGTGGCACGCCGAAATCATCGAACAGCTCGAGTACCTCGTCGGACCTCTTCTCCCTTGGCAGCGGTTCTGGGTCATCGCCGCAGTTTCAGGTCGCGGAGTGGAATGGGCACAGACACGACTCAATCCCCACTACCACTTCTTGGGTCTACCTTGTGCAATATGTGGCAGGCGCTGAGGCCTGGGAATGTGTCGAAACGGACGCAATCTGCTTCTATTCGATGCCGTATTCGTACAAACTTTGGTGGCAATCGCACGGCAGAATTGACAGATTGAACACGTCATTTACGGATTTGCACTATTATGTGCTGTTCGGAGGGTCCATCATCGAGAAGGCAGTCAAGAAGAGCTTGGTACTCAAAAAGTCCTTCAACGAGAGTGCTTTTGCGGCCAAAATGGGGTTTTGGCAGAAATGACGGAAAAAATGACGGACGCTTTTTGAGCTCCTGATTTTAAGTATTCCCCGTGAAAATGGTCGAAAAAGTAAGTATTCCCACCCTACTAGGCATAATACGTAATTGCCAAGATTCTTGTAACAAAACTTTCTAAAATATGTCATATCAGTACCTAAAACTCTTATGTGTCGCGCGAGTTTTAAAATAAGTACTAGGAATGACTTTTTTGAAAAGTTTTGTGTAAGAAATCTTGGCAATACGTAAAAAATAAGTATTTTGCCTAGTAGGGTGGCGACAGTACGTAAAAGGAGAGTTGTGAGGGTATTTACGTTTAGCAACGTCGACGAGAAGATTTTCGTCTACAACTTCAGCGAAGAAGAGCTACAAGAAGCAGCCACAGTGTTTCATGACGACATCTTCTTTACACTGGAGGACGATGAGGTTGGGCTACTGCATTCAGCCGACGCACGAGACAACCTCAAGGAAGACTTCATCTGGTTTCGACCGGGTATCAACCAGCTCAGTGTCATCCAGTGCACGTGCGGAGACTTTCTCGAGTCCGATCAGCCCACTGAGGCCGGTCACGGTCGGCTTGCTAAGAAGGGACTCAGGCACGCGCGCAAGAGTGGCCATACGATCAACCTAAGGGGTAACTGATGACAGAAGAGTCGGATTACAAGAAAGCCAAGGATGAATTCACCAATGCCCTCATCAAGTACTCACACGTTGTGGACAACACGAATCACGTAGTGCTTGGTGGAACTGTGGTGTGGGAGTCCTCGGTGTTTGACGAAGATGGAACTCAGATCTACTACACGCACCATGCGATCCTTGGGTCGTCATCTCTGGCCCATGCTGCGGGTTTGTTGGCAGTAGGTCAGGATCGACTCACCAACTACATCAACACGCCAAGGGAGAACTAATGCAAGAATGGGCAAGCCTTGAAACGTTAGGCTTCCCTGGCTACGAGCTAAGCAACGACGGACTAGTGAGGAACGAGCGCACGGAGCGTATCCTCAAGACTTCGGCCAACCAGGAAGGAATCGTCCGGGTAGGCTTGATGAAACGTGAAGAAGGCAGACAGGTCACTGTCAGTCTCATTCGTTTGGTCGCACGCATGTTCGTAAAGGGAAGATCCGCGTCGTTTGACACACCGATTCAGCTCAACGGGGTTCGATCAGACTGCAACGCAGAGAATCTGATGTGGAGGCCCAGGTGGTTCGCGGTCGAGTACTTTCGTCAGTTCGACGAGAATGCTGAACCACTGATGAAGACGAAGATTTACGACGTAGAAACCAGTAAGAGGTATGACGATACACGGGTTGCAGCATCAGAAAATGGGCTTTTGGAGAAGGACATTATGAAATCTGTTGTTAACGGTAGCCCCTGTTTTCCCACGTGGCAAATCTTTGCACGTGTGTCACATTAGGTATTAATCCGCATCGCAATCGCAGACTATGATAGGAGGGGGTACATATGACTCTCTTATTTTTGACTGCGATTGGGGGTGAAATGCTAGAACGAGACTATCAGAGAGAACTAATTCCAAAGATCAAAGGACTCTTCCCAAAAGGAAAGTGCGATGTTCTGAAGAACAACTCTGGTTATCGACAAGGCATTCCGGACCTCACAGTCTTTCTCCCTTTCTTTTGGGCGTGGCTAGAAGTCAAACCCTCGCGTGACGCGGATCAAGAACCTAATCAGGAGTGGTACGTAAGTTGGGCGAGCCGAGCATGTTTCGGCGCGTTCATATACCCTGAGAATGAGAAAGAGGTTCTAGATGCGTTGGTTCAAGCATACCAACTTCGAAGGTATGCACTCGACACACCTCAGCGCTAGCAAGTATCACTGGCTCAACTACGACGACGATAAGTTCGAGCGTATGTACACCATGCGTAAGGCAGCCGAAATAGGCACCAAGAAGCACGCCTTTGCCGCCATGGCTATCGAGCTAGGGATTCCTTTGCGTAACAACGGAACCACTATCAGTCTGTATGTCAACGACGCAATCGGTTATAGAATGAAGCCAGAGCAGCCGCTGGTCTATTCGCCGAACGCTTTCGGAACACCCGATGCCATTTCTTTCAGGGAGCATCGAAAGAGGATGCTTCTTCGAATTCATGATTTGAAGACGGGTTCCGAGTTGACTTCATGGAAGCAGCTGGAGTGTTACGATGCGCTCTTCTGTCTGGAGTATCTTGAAGATCCGTTCAAGATTGATCACGAGTTGAGGATTTACCAGAACGACGACTTTCGTGTTCATCATCCAGATCCTGGCGACATCAAGAGCATCATGGAGAAGTACAAGCATCGAGACAAGCATGTCGACAGGTTGCGAGAGGAGGATGAACGACTGTGACCGACTGGCAGGAATACGAAGACGCCATACTTGAAGACACTGTCATGGAGCAAGGCGAGTACCTGGGTCACTACGGCATCCTTCACAAATCAGGTCGCTATCCTTGGAACTCCGGAACCACGGAGAACAAGCGAAATAGGGACTTTCTGGGCTATTTCGATGCCATTAAGGCGGCTGCGAAGGCTGAGGGCAAGAATGAGGCCAAGGCGATCACGGCAGCCTGTCAGATGCTCGGAATCAGTACCACCGACTATCGTGCAGCTAGAACCGCAGCCAAGGCTCAGCAGAAGCAAGTTCAAATTGCAACTGCTCAGAGACTGCGCGAAAAGGGTTGGTCGCATAACAACATCGCCATCAAGATGTTTGGCAACCCGAAGCAGGAATCGACCGTCCGTAGCCTTCTGGCAGACAACGCCAAGGATAAGGCAAACGCGCTAGAGAACATCGCCAAGATGCTTCAGGACGGTGTTTCGGCAAAGAGGTTTATCGACATTGGTACTGGTGTGGAACAACACCTCGGTATCAGTGCCGATAGGCTTCGTGTCGCTGTCGCCATGCTCAAGGAGAAGGGTTACCGTGTCCACAAGGTGCAGGAGGATCAGCTTGGCACTGCGCCAGGCAACAAGACCACGATCAAGGTCTTGGCACCTCCTGGAACAACCTACAAGGACGTAAACTCTCAACGACACCTGATTCAGCAGCTAGATGCTCTTGGTACTTTCTCCAAGGACAACGGTAAGTCGATTCTGGGCGTCAAGCCTCCTTTGTCGATCTCTTCCAAGAGAATCGGTATCAATTATGACAAAGACGGTGGTGGTGCAGCAGATGGTGTCATTTATGTTCGACCTGGTGTGAAAGATCTCTCTCTTGGGGAATCTCACTATGCACAAGTTCGAATCATGGTTGACGGCACCCATTTCCTCAAAGGAATGGCAGTTTACAAGGACGACTTACCACCGGGTGTAGACCTTCAATTCAACACAAACAAGTCAAGCACGGGTAACAAGCTTGATGCGATGAAGGAACTGAAGCGAACACCCGATGGCGAGATTGACATGGACAACCCATTTGGCGCTCAGCTGAAGTTGAATGGGCGTGGACAGATCACTGACCCTGTAACGGGCAAGGTCACCTCAGCAATGAACATCCTCAATGAGGAAGGTGATTGGAACACTTGGTCTAAGAACCTGTCATCTCAGTTCTTGTCGAAGCAACCCACGACTCTGGCTAAGCGTCAGCTTGATGAGACGTACAACTCAGAGCGTGACAAGCTCAACGAGATCATGGCTCTCACTAACCCGGCAGTCAAGAAGAAACTTCTCGAGTCCTTTGCGGACGGCGCGGATTCTTTGGCTGTCGATCTCAAGGCAGCAGCACTTCCGCGCCAGGCATCTCATGTCATCCTCCCCGTAACCAAGATGAAAGAGAACGAGGTCTACGCTCCCAACTTCACCAATGGTGAAAAGGTGGCTCTCGTCCGCTACCCCCATGGCGGTCGCTTCGAGATTCCGGTGCTGACTGTTAACAACCGAAATCCTGATGCCAAGGCTAGCTTTGGCGAACATCCACCTGATGCAATCGGTATTCATCCTAATGTGGCGAAACAGCTTTCTGGTGCTGACTTTGATGGTGACTCAGTCATCGTCATCCCTCAGCAAGCAGGAACTCTGATCAAGAACAAGAAACCCCTTGAGGATCTTGCAGATTTCGATCCTCAATCAGAGTACAAACCATATGACGGAATGAAGACGATTGATGGTGGCATCTATCACGCTGATACAGGTAAGGTCGAGTACGGGCCTAAGGGACCACAACCCAACAACAAGCAACAGAAGATGGGTAGTATCTCTAACCTGATCACTGACATGACGATTCGTGGAGCATCTGACGACAAGATCGCTCGTGCTGTCAAGCACTCCATGGTTGTTATCGATGCCGAGAAGCATCATCTTGATTACAAGAGGTCTGAAGAAGCGAATGCTATTCGTGCACTTCAGCAAGAGTTCCAACCCAAGAGAGCGGGTCTTGCACCAGGTGGGTCTTCAACACTGATCTCTAGGGCAGGATCTCCTGAGTTCGTCAGGGCTAGGAAGGAACGGCCTCAATCCCAAGGTGGACCTATTGACCCTCTCACAGGGAAAAAGGTCTTTGTACCTAAGGGTGAGGACTTTGTTGACGCTAGTGGCAAGGTGCGATCGCCTAAGCAACGATCAACGAAGTTGGCAGAAGAACCAGATGCCTTCAAGCTGACATCAGGTGGTAGCAAGGATGCCCCTGGTACGAAGATTGAAGCTGTCTATGCTGAACATAGCAACCGTATGAAAGACCTTGCAAATCTTGCTAGGAAGGAATCTGTCAATGTCAAGTTTGACAAAGCAGATCCTGTCCAAGCAAAAGCCTTTGACACACAAGTAAAGTCGCTGAATAGCAAACTGAATGAAGCTATTCGTAATAGACCTTTGGAGAGACAGGCTCAGGTCTACGCAAACGAAACTTTAGCGGCGAAGAAGGCAGACTACCCCGATATGGATGAGTCCCAGATCAAACGGGTACGATTCCAGGCCCTGCAACAGGCCAGGTCTAGAACGGGTGCTGAGAGAACACAGATCGACATCACACCAGACGAATGGTCAGCGATTCAGGCTAGAGCAATTAGCCCTAGTAAACTAAAGACCATCTTGGACAATGCTGATCTGGATACAGTCAAGAAGCTAGCTACCCCCAGACAAACTCTTAAGATGGGTGGAGGTAATCTTACTAGAGCTAAGGGTCTCCTAGCATCTGGTAAGTACACTCAGGCAGAGGTAGCTCAAGCTCTTGGTGTATCGCTTACCACACTGAAGAACTCAATTAAGGAGGGATGATGTGGTTAGCATGATAACTACATACGATAATCCTTTCGATCCTTTCGATGAGTATGATCAGTGGTTCAACTGGGACATGGTTCATGGTTATAACACACCCGGCCTCCTAGCTAGGCTCACGATCTCATCTGATCAGTTGAGTGATGTGGACCAAGCAGCCGACCGAGAGGATGCTATCGATCGTTTGATCGAAATAAATCCAAACGGAATGTTGGCAAAGGTGACAAGGGAATGACACATCGATAGGGGGGGAGGGGTACGCCAAACGTACCCCCCCTCTTTATCGCGTCCCTCCTAAAAAATTCCCCGGAGGAAAATTCCCGAGGGACAAAGTGCTTTTACGTATTGGGAAACCGGGGAGGAACTCTATGAAAGCCGTTACACACAACGTATTAGTCGACTTGGAATTACGGGATGCCATATCTGTGGTTACCAAGGCTCTCAAGTCTCGACCACACATCGCGGCGTTCCAGGAATTCAATCCTGACAACGCGATGATCCTCAAGGGGCTGAAGGACTACGCCGTCTACACGGCATCGGCAAAGGGCTTGCCTGTTCTTCTGAAGAAGCCCTACGTCAAGAAAGTTCACAAGGTCGACAGTCTGATTCTTGCCAAGGATTTTCCAGGCGGTCGCCCAACTCCTGGCACAGAGGTCTTCTTCGAGAACCGATTCGGAACACACGTCGCCGTTCTGAACACGCATCCAATGGCTCACCATGACAAGCCAGCATACCGTGCTGCGTTCAAGGTAGCCATCACCCACATCGAAGCTTGGAGTCGTGAAGCCAAAACACTAGGCTACATTCCTATGGTCTTCATGGACGGGAATGGCGCAGACCATCTCCAGGGACTTGTCAGTTGCTGGGATGGGCAGCCCAAGTTGCCAACAGGACCTGGTGGAGAGACCATTGACGGTGTGTGGACTGTGAAGAAGTCTGCCGTCGTCACAACCTTCGAGACATTGTCGGATCACAACGGCGTTCTCGTCAAGTACGAAAGGTTCTAAGGGATCGATGCATAAGCCACAGTCAAAGCCACCCGATACATGGACCGATCATCCTCTGTTTGATAAGATCAAGAGTGTTGGCGGCGGTATCTACTATGCGATACTGGGAGATGGTATCGAAGTAGGTGGCTCTGCGGAAAACGTCTGGATCTGGCATTGGCATACTCCAAAAGACGGTGTGCATCGCTGGACGTTGGCGCAATGTGGCAGACACAAGGTCCTTCAAGTAGATCCCTTGACTCTGCATCCGTCCTTAGCTTGCGAGGGTGGTTGTTCAAATCACGGATGGATACAGAACGGGGTATGGAAGTCTGCTAACTAAGAGGAGGTGTCATGGCAGAGGCCGAACCCTCGGGAACACCAAAGAGGCGACGCAAGACTGCCAGCACTCCCGAGGAAAGAGCCAAGCAGCTTCAAAACATGGCATACGACCTTGCCGAGAAGCAGCTGGAACGAGGAACCGCATCGTCTCAGATCATATCTATGCTTCTGAGAGACGGTAGCAGTCGAGCAGAGTTGGAGAACGAGAAACTCCGAAACGAGAATCGTCTCCTGAATGCTCGCATTGATGGTCTGGAAGCAGCCAAGCGGATGGAGGCCTCAATCGAGGCAGCTCTTGAAGCTTTCCGGACTTACACGGGTGAGGGTAACGACGAACACGATGATTAGAACTTACTCCGAGCTCGCACAGATAGAAGACTTCGATGAGCGCTTTCGTTACCTGCGTCTTCGAGGTGTAGTGGGGGAAAGAACGTTTGGTTGGGAACGATTCGCCAACCAGAAGTTCTACAGCAGCTATGAATGGAAGAAAGCACGAAGAGACGTGATTGTTCGAGACCTTGGTTGTGATCTCGGGATTGAGGGGCGAGAGCTCCACTCAGGAATCATCGTGCACCATATGAATCCAATGGAAGCTGCGGACATCTCACAAGGAGATCCGAGAATCCTGGATGTGGACCAGCTAATTTGCTGTTCACTCAAGACACACAACGCTATTCACTACTCCGACGAAGGGCAGCTCCCCCGGCTCTTCGCTGAACGTAGTCCTGGCGATACCACATTGTGGTAGGGAGGATGACAATCATGAGGACACCAAGCCAAGCATTGCACGCCGCAATGCTTACCGTGAACAACGTTCCCGGCATGTGCCAATTCGTAACCCGAGGATGGCTCGATGCCCCGAGTGCTGGAGACTTCGATGGTGACGGTGCAGCTGACGCTGAAGATGGGTGGAAGAAGGAACCGGGCTCGGCCCGACGCTTCGACCGAAACCCTCCTGCGGGCTATCCCGTTACTTACTTGGGAGGTAGCAAGGACAACGGACACAGGGCTCTCAGTGCGGGGCGGATCAATGGAGTCACGCACATTCGCAGCACTGATGCTGGGGGGACTGGCCGGGTGGCTACTGTACCACTGGACTTTCCCGAGAAGAACTGGGGGCTGACCTACGCCGGATGGTCGACGACCATGGATGGTGTGCCGATCCCCAGGGACAAGAACACTCGTGGATGGCGAGTTGACCGTGCTCTGAATCGTTTGATTCGAGCGGAGAAGCACAGTGCAGACGGAACTCATCGAGACACGGTTCTCGATCGAGTCATCGCTTCACTGAAGTCTCTTCCGACTCATCTGAAGCGGAAGTAGTTCACAAAAGCTCAAAATCGAAAGTCAATCTTGAGGGAGGTGACACGATGAGCTACACAGTCGACAAGGAGAACCAGCTTCGAGAAGCGCGCAGGCGCAGCCGATTCGGTTCGATTGCTTCTCTGGCCCGACAGGGCGTCGGAAACGACATGGCAGAGGAGCAGAAGGCGGCTATGAAGACCAAGCCCGCCAAGAAGACTGCCAAGAAGACGTCTGCTGCCAAGAAGGATGCACCAAAGACGTCTGCGACGGCCAAGAAGGCCACCGCAAAGAAGACAACCAAGAAGTCCTGAAGGAGGTGTGACCATGCCCGAGGTAATGGACAGTATTCTGCTGAGCATTAAGAAGCTGAACAGTGTTCCGCAGGACTACACGGCATTCGATGATGACTTTGTCATGTGGATCAACGGCGCGCTCTCGGATCTCGTCCAACTGGGCATCGGTCCTACTGAGGGCTTCAGCGTCGAGGACGAGAATGATGAGTGGGACGACTATCTCCCCTCAAGTCATCTCCGAGACGGCGTGAAGACTTACATCGCACTCCACGTCCGTACATTCTTCGACCCTCTGCCGACCTCTTTCGGTCAGCAGATGATGAAGGATCAGCTGGAAGAGAAGGCATGGCGTCTCAAGGCCATGCAAGAGGATCTAGATCGAGAGGCGGTTGAGCAGTGACAACTTTGGAAATTGCGCAACGGCCTCAAGAGGTCTCTTTGATCTGGGTGGCTGGTGATGCGCTTCGTTTCACGTTGACGATCGTAGATCCTGACCCAGATTCACCAGATCCGGAGAATCCCGTGATGATTCCTCGAAATCTCACGGGATACGTAGCAGCATCACAGATTCGAAAGAACGCAAAGCCGGATTCTGTACTTCTGGCCGAATTCGAGTTCAACACTCTCGATGGGAGTGGTGTGATCGCTGCATATTTATCTCCAGACGAGTCTGAGAAGCTTCGTGGAACAAACAGCGCTAGCTGGGATCTCCAGTTGACCGACCCTGAGGGTGACCCCCTGACACTCATGGCCGGTCCGGCTAAGCCTTCTGGAGACGTGACGCGATGAGTGAGATGATCCTTGAGCTTCGTGATGGAGACACGATTCAGCTAGAGCTTCCGACTCCAATTCACATGACTGTTGATCAAGGACGTGGCCCTCAGGGTCCTTCTGGTTCTGATGGAGCTGATTCGACAGTCCCTGGTCCGAAGGGAGACAAGGGTGACAAAGGCGACACGGGAGATCCAGGCGCTGACTCCACAGTTCCGGGCCCCAAGGGCGACAAAGGCGATAAGGGAGATACAGGTGACGCCGGAGCTGATTCGACGGTGCCGGGACCTCCTGGAGAAGATGGCCCGAGCGCTTATGAGGTTGCAGTCAGCAATGGTTTCACTGGCACAGAGGCTGAATGGCTCGATAGCCTTGTCGGACCTGAGGGTCCGGAAGGGCCAGAGGGTGCAGCGTCTACAGTTCCCGGTCCCCCAGGCACCGATGGTGCTGACTCCACAGTTCCGGGCCCCAAGGGCGACAAGGGTGATAAGGGAGATACGGGAGATCCCGGCGCAGATTCGACCGTACCTGGACCACCAGGTTCCGACGGTGCGGATGGCGACAGCGCGTACGAAGTTGCCGTCAACAACGGTTTCTCGGGCACGGAAGCAGAGTGGCTAGAGAGTCTTGTAGGAGCCGATGGAGCTGACTCTACCGTTCCTGGACCTACGGGTTCGACCGGACCGGCAGGAGCAGACGGATCCAAGTGGTACACAGGATCTGGTGCTCCTTCAAATGGAACTGGAGCTAACGGAGATTTCTATCTTCGTTCGAACGGTGACTATTACGGTCCCAAGGCCTCTGGAGCTTGGGGATCTGTTGCGGGCAGTCTCTTAGGTCCTACTGGTGCCACCGGTGCTACAGGTCCTGCTGGGTCAGCAGGCGGTGGATCTGCGATTGACGCTTTCTTACTGATGGGAGCATGACATGACAACTACGTACAAGGTTCTGGGTCAGGTCGCTCCGTCGGCAAACACGGATACCGATCTGTATACGGTTCCGGGAAGCACTCAGACTGTCGTCTCGACCCTGGTGATCTGTAACCAGAACGCTACGAACATCACATATCGTGTGGCGGTTCGTCCTGCTGGCGCAGCCATCGCAACCAAGCATTACATCGAGTACGATGTAATGTTGCCTCCTAACTCTAGTGATTCACTTACGTTAGGGTTGTCTTTAGCGGCAACTGATGTTGTGACGGTGCGTTCAAACACGACCAACGTGTCCTTCAATCTGTCTGGAGCGGAGCTGACATGAGTGTACGTCGGCAGGGAGTTCAGAGAGATCGGGCTCCTCGTACCGGCGGAGGCTACAAGGCGCGAATGCTGGGGTTTGCTCCTCTAGGGTACTGGCGTCTTGATGAAACGTCTGGAACGACGGCGTTTGACTCATCTGGAAATGGTCGAAACGGAACCATCACTGGGTCCAACTTTCTTCTGAATCAACCAGGTGCAATCAACAACACAGATCCGGGCGCCAAATCAGTGAAGCTAACTGGTTCAGCAACGCATATTCTCATCCCTACGGGATCGTGGATGAATGTGACGAACCATGCATCTTGGGTTTGGTGGATGAAGTCCGGTTTCAACGCGAATAACGCGGGCATATTCTCTCGCTATCAGAATGGCGGAGGAGGTGTTGCTTCGTGGTTGCATTGGTTCAATACGGCGAGCGGTATTGATTTTCGAATCATGATTGGTGGAACGGCAAAGTCTGTTTCCATCAACTGGCCTCAGCTAGGTGTATGGACCATGTTGTCTGCTACCTTCGATGGCACAACGCTTCGTGGCTATGTCAACGACAACGAGGTCGGTAGTCTCGCGGCTTCGGGCAACATCGACACAGGAACCGGCGACATGAGTCTTGGTTCTTATCAGGCCGGAACATGGAGCATCCAGAACCACTTCCTCGATGAGGTGGCTTTCTTGGGTTCAACACTCAAGGGCACGGACATCGTCGATCTCTACAATGCTGGAGTCGGCATTCGCTAGGAAAGGAGGCTCCATGAAGAAGACTGTAGACGAAGTGCTTGAACATCACGGCGTAAAGGGTCAAAAGTGGGGCGTCCGGAAAGCCGCAACGTCTGGTAGTTCTTCTGGAACTGCCTCGGCAAAGGCTAGCTCTTCAGAAAGTCCTCGAGCAGCTGCTGGAGCGGCTAAGGCAAAGCAGGTTCTGGTAGATCATGCCTATGCGAAGAGATCGGCTCAAATCGCAGGTCTCTCAGTATTAGGGATCGCTGCCGCTGGTCTTGCACCGGGTCTACTTCCAGCAGCAGTAGTAGCCGCGGCCGGAGGAACTACGGTTCTTTCGGCAAAGGTTGCTTTGGCAGCAACTGTCGCCACTCGAGCAGCATATGTTCAGAACTACATTAGCTATGCAAAGCGAGCCAAGGCTCGTGTAGTTTCGGTAGCTCACGCAGACGGTCCAAGCGATCCAACCGTCGAGCAGGTATACAACGCTCTCACACCCAAGCAGAAGCTTTCTGCGCATCTTCTGATCGAGGATGCAACTCAGGGTGTTGAGTTTGCAGACGATCCTGACGTACAAGATGGTTGGGCCTCTATGACTCCTACTGAAAGATCGGTGGTGCTTTTCTTGGCAAGCGGAACGGGCCTGCCGGGATCGGCAGCGCATAGTGATGCTGTAGATGAGGTTCTCGCTCACCACGGCATCAAGGGTCAGAAGTGGGGCGTCCGTCGTCCTGTCGGTTCATCGGGACTAGTCTCTCGAGTGGTCGGAAAGAAGGCATCTTCGGAGCCGGTTTCGACGGGCTTGAAGCCTCGCACGGGTTCTGCCGATCAGATCGCCCAGGATCGGATTCAGAAGAAGATCGACACGAACGGGATTCATTCTCTGTCGAACACAGAGCTTCAGTCCTACACGCGTCGACTTCAGCTGGAGAAGGACGTCAACAAGGCTCTTTCTGAGCAATCGGTGGCTACCAAGGCCAAGACCGATGGTTTCATCAAGAGGTTCATCAAGAGTCAGGGCAGTCGACAAATTGACCGTGTTGTGAACAAGGCGCTTGACGTTGCTATGGAGCAAGCGGTTCTAGCTACAGGACTTAAGCTGCACAAGAGCTCCAAGCATTTCGATCCTAAAGAGAAGCTGCCGTCAAACCTTGATGCCGGTAAGGCTCTTGTAGAGGTTTCCAAGCGCATGGCCCCCAAGAAGGGCAAGTAGTAGAAGGGAGGGTTGGCGATGAGTTTGAGTAATCGGGCAGTGCCCGTGTACTACGAGGAGTTCCGCGATTTGGTTCTCCAAAAGGAAATTCCGGTTTGCCGGGAGATCCTCATGGAGATGGATCGCA
>Ga0163162_10000157_pt1 | contig 62611 bp, 54 predicted proteins | sample S55metaG_FD_115310 | JGI IMG/M metagenome (GOLD analysis project Ga0163162, IMG submission 115310) | Switchgrass rhizosphere microbial communities from Kellogg Biological Station, Michigan, USA - S5-5 metaG | ecosystem: Host-associated > Plants > Roots > Rhizosphere > Soil | place: USA...
AGTTTTAAAGAACGCCTTTATTCCTTCAAACCAGATGGCAAGTACAACGATGTCAGCTTCTTTGATAGCATCCGGAATTTCTTTTGGGTGTGCGAGAATTCCTAGTTTTTCAGACAGCTTGTTTGCCTTTTCTATTTTTCTGTCGGCAACAATTACTGAACGATGCCCTTTTATAAGATTGGTAGCAATTGCTCTTCCGATATTTCCAAGACCAATAACTGCCACTTTAGATTTTTGTATCATAAAATACCTGTTATTCATCGTTGAGAATTTCATTTTTTGTGCTGGGTGGTAAAATTATCTCGGTAGGAATCGGCTTCAAAAAACGAAATCAGTTTAGCGGACTAAGTCATTCCTCAAACGGTCATTTTGAAACGCGGACCGTGATCTTCAATATCCCTTAAATGGTTGGTGGTTTGAAAGATTTGGATAATTATAATTTATGATTCAAATTTTGTTTAATGTGCACCAGGTGATATTTCAGCCGGGCAAATGACTGCATCAAACCCATTTGGGTCCGGTCCGCGTACTTCAAGATTGACATCGGTATAATGCTGGAATACTTTTACACATCACTTCAAAAATTAAAATCATGAAACGGAGCAAAAATGCATTAATAAGTGGAGTATTGATGTGCAGTCTTGGGCTTGTTTCTTTCGCCGCTTTCACCCAACCCCGGGCGACAGGAGTTGCGGGCAGGCCTTACGCAAACATGCCTGTAATTGCACCAATCGGGGAGCGAATCGAAAAATATTCAGATGTAAGTGAATCAGCCAAGGGTCCCTCAATTGATGCCCATAAAGGATACCGTATCCAGGATCTTGGCAAAGGCTTGTATATGATAACCGACAATGCTTATCAGTCAATGTTTATGGTATATGAAACCGGGGTAGTTGTAGTGGATGCACCGCCGGCCTTCGCCCAATACATTCCAAAAGCAATCGCTGAGGTAACCGACAAACCAGTCACTCATCTAATTTATAGTCATTCACATATTGACCATATAGGCGGTACAAAGATCTTGAATTTAAAACCACATACAGTCATTATCGCTCAGGAGGAGACGAAGCGACTGCTTCTTCGGGCCAAAGATCCAAACCGCCCGGTTCCTGTGGTTACTTTCAAAGACAAATACACGCTCAAGGTCGGAAGCGAAATTTTGGAATTATCATATCATGGAAATGCACATGAACCTGGCAATATATTCGTATACGCACCGGCTCAAAAGACACTAATGGTGATAGATGTGGTTTTTCCTGGCTGGATGCCCTGGCGCAGGTTTGCTTTGGCGCAGGACATTCCCGCATATTTCGCCCAGGTTGACGAAATCAATCAAATGAAATGGAATACGCTGGTGTCCGGTCATGTTGAACGAACCGGCACACATGCTGATGTTGCCTTGCAGCTTGAATTCCTGAATGATTTAAGAAATGCTGCCCGCACAGCCCTGAAAACTACTTCATTGGGAGAAGGCCTTGATCCTGCAGATAAGGAAAATCCATGGGCGGTCTTTGACAACTATATTGATCGGGTTGTTATCCAATGCGTCAATACGCTAACGCCAAAATGGTCAACCAAACTGGCAGGTTATGATGTCTACATCTGGGATCAGTGCTACGCCATGGAACAAAGCCTTCGCATAGATGAGCAATGAGAAAAACATGATTCTTCAAAAGGTAGTATCGCTCCCGGTTTTAACCTGTTTTGAGTGTAAAATAAAATATTAAATCATGTATTCATTGAAGTTTGCAGTAAATTCAGCTGATCATCATCAGGGGAATGTGAATGCTGCTATCACGTTGGTTGAGTATGGAGACTTTGAATGTCCCTATTGCAGACGTGCTCATCCGTTGGTTAAGCGTCTTCTCAATCAGCGAGGGAAGGAATTACTTTTTGTATACCGCAATTTTCCTTTACGGGAAATTCATCCTCATGCATATATTTCGGCTATCGCAGCCGAAGCGGCAGGCAAACAAGGCAAATTCTGGCAAATGCATGACTTAATTTTCGAGAACCAAAATAAGCTTAACGCGAATTATTTGTTGTCATTGGTAGAAAATATCGGACTCGACCTCGAACAATTCGCTGAAGATTCGAATAGTGACGAGGTGCTGAATAAATTAGAAGCAGATTTTGAAAGCGGCGTACGTAGTGGCGTCAATGGAACTCCTACTTTTTTTTTAAACGGCACCCGTCTTTTAACCTATGACGAGACTTATGAATCTTTGGCTGATGCCGTTCAACATGAATTCGAAATGAAGTTGAGTTCGTAAAAAAATAATACATCTACTTCACCTCTACTACCGCCGCCGGTGTTCATGTTCCATTTAGTATTTAATCATTAAGTTTAAAAATGCAAATGATTTCTGGTGCCAGAAACTGTGCAATCGCTGTATCAAAATCTTAGAATCGTCGCGGATCTATTCTATATTCGGCGTTACTTAAAATTAAAAATCAATGGAAAGAAAAAAGCAACAATGAAGGCCCATGCAGCGTAAACCGGCAGAAATAATGCGATTGCCGCTCCCACTTCTGTTTTATCATTCTTCCTTCTAATCACCCTAAGTAGTCTTATTGTTACTAGAATTAGATTGGTCAGCATTAAAATGTTACCTCCCAGCACTGCAATCCTGTTAGGCGTTATGCCCCACTCTGAAATTCTAAATAGAATCGCGGACAAGGCAATACCATTTACAATTATAGTGAGAACGGATAGCAGAAAAAGAATAAGCGTTTCTGCATAGTTCCTTGCATTCCCCGAGGTGCCGGCAACAGAAAATAATATAATGGCCATGACTCCGGCTAGCAGGGCGTTAAAGGTCAAAAGAAATTCCCTGTCGTTGTAAAGATCCTTACCTGAAATAACAATGGCTACCAGGTAAACGATAAGTGTTACCAGGACAAGTGGGCTAAATATTTTTGCTATTACAGGAGAGACTTTATTTATGATCTGAGGGTTGCTTTCCGTTAGATAAGTGCCTACGATGGGCGAGGCCGCTAGTGCAAAAATCACCACGTTTTCAAAATAGAAATTTTTTATGTCCAGACCAATCAGCGAAAAAAGACCGACTGTGACAGCTGTAAGAATGGCGCCTGCAATTAATATAACAGTCGTCATTACCGCGAGATCCCCGTTATATCTTAAAAAACCAAGTCGCCTTTCATAGTTGCTAAAACGTCCGCCAACAAAGGCATAACCCAGGACACACCACAGGAATATGGGTAAATGAATGCAAGACAAGAGGATACTGTCACTATTTTTTTGATGGGGGAGGGAGTTGATATAAAGCAACGAGGCGAGTATTGCTACTCCTATGAAAATAATTGATTTGGTGTTTAACTTGTTTTTCCAGGCGAAATATAGACTTAACAAGGGTAAGAAGATGAAACCAATGTTTCTTTGATAGAAGGACTCTTCATTCAGGTTAAAAAATGCAGGAATTTTTGCGATAACTCCCGCGAGAATGGAGGCAATAATGACAAAGCCAATGTCCCTCCTGGTTCCCCAGCTCAGGTCCTCCGTTTCGTAGTTAAGCCTTTCATTCCAGAAATTAGCAATCGTATTCTCTTTGAGTTCAGGATATATACTGTTAAACGCTTGCCTGAAGGCAGTTTTGTTCTCCCGGTATAACTTTTCAAGCTGGCGGGGGTTGTCAATATTTAGCAGAATATCGTTTTTCATAAAAGCGTTATAATTTTCTCTTTATATTTTCCTGCATTCCCACAGGTTTTAGCCCATGGCTTCTGGACACGAAGTACTTTGAAATACAAAGTACAATAAGTTTTTCAATAATCCAATGATTCAGTAATTTTTTTAAATAAAGCCAGATATCGAGGTGTTGGTGAATACCTACAATGAAAATCGAGGAAGCCATAGAATTAATAACGCAACTGCGAATTGAATCAGGGGAACCCCAACTGTGGGCCGACCTGGGTTGCGGGAGCGGACTTTTTAGTCGGGCATTGGCTTCGCTATTGCCCCAACAAAGCAGGATCCTTTGTATAGACAAAGCAGTGCCAGGTTGGGAAGCCAGCGAGACAAACAGCGTAGAGTTAGAATTTATCAAGGCAGACTTTTCCAGGTACGAATTTGAAAATGGCAAATTCGATGGATTTATGATGGCCAATTCGCTGCATTACATAAAAAATAAGCCCGCATTAATAAGTCGACTTGTTACTGCATTACGGCCAAATGGAAAAATTGTAATCGTGGAATATGATTCCGATACCGCTAATTTCTGGGTGCCCTTTCCAATACCTTATGACAGGCTTAAAAGTTTATTTCAAAACCTAAATATTAATAACGTTGCAAAAATTGGGGAAAGGCCGTCCAGATTTGGTCGCACGATGTATTGCTGCGAAATAAGCCTGTGAAGCGTTTGAGGCAGGTATGTGTAAATATTTTTATTTACTGAGCCAAATAACCACCATCTACGTTATAATAAGAGCCCGTAACAAATGAAGCTTTGTCTGAATTAAGCCAAAGGGCCAGTTCTGCTACTTCTTCAGAGGTTCCCAACCTGCCCATGGGGTGAAGCCCGGTCAAGGCTTTCATTGCAGCGGCATCCAATGATTTTGTAAGTAAGGGTGTAACAATATAGCCAGGGCCGATAGAATTGATTCGAATTTTCTGATCTGCATATTCCAGGGCGGCCGCTTCTGTTAGCCCGATCACCCCATGTTTAGCAGCTACATAAGCGGCAGACCCTTTGGTACCCACCTTACCAAGGATAGAGGCAATATTTACGATACTGCCGCCACCGGAAATAAGCATGGCAGGAATTTGATAACGTAAGCCATAGAACACGCCAGAAAGGTTAATTGAAATAACCTTATCCCAGCCGTCAACAGGATATTCTCCAACAGGACTTAATGGTCCTCCTATGCCCGCATTATTAACTGCAATATGTAATCCGCCAAACTTCTCGACCGCAGCCTCAACGACTTTCCTGCTATCAATCGGCATTGAGGTATCTGCTTTCACAAAAATGGCCCCGCCACCTTTTGCGTCTATTTGTGCAACGGTTTCATTTCCGCCTTTTTCATCAACATCAGAAACAATAATTTTTGCTCCTTCTAAAGCGTACAATAAAGAAATGGCCCTTCCAATACCTGAACCACCCCCTGTGACAATCGCGACTTTATTTTCCAAATTTTTCACGGTGCTGTTTTTTATGATGAGATCATTTCAAGGAGTTTCGATTTGGATTATTTAGCTAGACCGATTTGTTTCATGAATGATAGATTGTCCCAGAACAAATATTCTTCTGTCATTTTTGAGTCTGCTCCCCAATGCCCAACTGTAGCCATTGTTAGTTTGAAATGCTTCCCGGTAGGTGGAATGGTTTTGCCTTTTCCAATTGGCATCGGTTTGGAAAAAGTTCCTTCCAATTCACCAATCACACAAGTCCATTCGCCGCTGCCAAACTTTACAGGATGGGTTTTAATTTTGGTGTCAGGTGCAAAAACAAACATGGGCGTAAGTTGGTCAATGTGTTGCGGATACAGTCCTGTTGTGGTACTTCCATCGGGATAAAAAACTTTGATGTTGTCGGCATGATTGTGGGTAAACATGTCCCATTTCTGATTACTATAAAATTCAAAGTCAAGTGTATCAAATTTGGCAAGTCGCAATTCTGTAAGTTCCCTTTCGTCGGTTAACTTTTTGAGCTCTTTTTGAAGTGAATCAACTTTGACCTGGAGGTTTGAAGGACTTCCACTATCGCTTCCGCAACTTGTGAGCGTCAGGATTACTGCAAACATAAAAGATGCGGCAATCATTTTACATGTTGTTGATTTTTTCATCGTTTAAAGATTTGTGAATGGTTAATGGTGTATCATTTCTTTATGTACTTGGTACCTTTACCAAATAATATTGGAAAATGCAGACAATTTTAGGAGCAAGCGGCGTGATTGGTGTTACTCTTGCCAGGGAACTAAAAGCGTATACCCCTAATATACGCCTTGTTAGCCGGAATCCGAAAAAAGTGAACGACACAGATTTGCTTTTCACGGCAGATATAACAAACAGGCAGCAGGTCTTTGACGCGGTAAAGGGTTCGGAAATAGTTTACCTCGTTGCAGGACTCTCGTACAAAACCAAAGTTTGGCAGGAACAATGGCCGTTGATTATGCAGAATGTAATAGATGCATCTTCAGAATATAACTGCCGTTTTGTTTTTTTCGATAATATTTATATGATAGGTGGGGACAATGTTAAACATATAACGGAAAATTCTCCCTTTAGTCCAACCAGCAGGAAAGGGAAAGTGCGTGCGCAGCTTGACCGGATGATTCTCGATAAAATTGAGCAGGGAAAATTAAACGCCACAATTGCTCGCTGTGCCGATTATTATGGTGCCACGGGTAGCAATAGCGTTTTGATGGAGCTGGTGTATAAAAACCTCGCGAAAAATAAAAGGGCTCAATGGCTCTTCAATGCCAGGGTGAGACATTCATTTACTTACGTCCCTGATGCAGCAAAAGGGACGGCCATGCTCGGAAATACTAAAGAGGCATATAATCAGATATGGAATTTACCGACCCATGGAAATGCTATGACCGGCGAAGATTGGATCAGACTTTTTGCAAACGAAATGCGCAAACCTGATAAATTCACAGTGGTGCCGGCCTGGATGGTAAGTATCGCTGGTTTGTTTGTTCCGGTAATGAAAGAGCTATATGAAATGCGGTATCAATTCAATCGAGAATACTTTTTCGACAGCCAGAAGTTTGAAAAATATTTTGGTTTCAGAGCAACTCCTCCGGATGCTGCGGTGAGGGAGATTCTAGCAACCTGAATAGTAGTACCGGTTATATTATCAGGAGCGATAGGCGAAGATGAGGCGTCCTCAATAATCCGTCTTGATCGTCCTGTCAAATGGAATCTTGAACTGGTAACCGACGTCTTCATCGGTCTTATCTTCCAGCACGTCCAATCCATAGCGGAGATTGTTGGGATCCTCATACACAAATGTTCCAAAAATGCGGTCCCAAAGGGAAAATATATTGCTGTAGTTGCTATCTGTAAATGGCCGCTTATAGTGGTGATGCACTTTGTGCATATTTGGAGAAACAAAGATCCAACTGATGGGTTTATCGATCGCCGGCAGCACGCGGATATTGGCGTGATTGAAATGCGTAAAGAAGCCAGACAAACTCCTGTAGAAAAAATAATACGCAATGGGTATTCCCAAAATCACGATGGCGATCATCACCGAAAATTCACGGAACAACCATTCCCCCGGGTGATGCCTCGTTCCTGTTGTAACATCTACCTTGGTGTCGCTGTGGTGGATCATATGAAACTTCCACATCCATTTCACCCTGTGCATCATGTAATGCGGCGCATACTGTCCAAAGAAATCCAGCATAAAAACAGCCAGGATGAGCGATAGCCATACGGGCATTGAAATCAAATAAAACAATCCAAAATGATGTTGCTCCACCCAACCTGACAGCTTAATGGTCGTAAATCCAAAAATCACATTCAGGAGGAGGGTAGTGCCCAGAAAAACCAGGTTCACGCCGGCGTGCCGGTACCTTTTGAAGGAAAATGAAAATAATGGATAGTAGCCTTCTACCAACCAAAAGATGATCATGCCTCCCAGGAGGATCAATACCCGCCGACCGCTTGAAATGTGTTCCCAGTATTGAAAGAATTGATTCATGCAGAGCAAATTCGTTTATGCGATTGCGTTATTTTTCTTTTTTCATTTGGTTGATCCACTGCTCAATCATGCGAACGGCTTCTTTGTGAATGATCGTACGCGCCAGTTCGGGCATGGCTGTTCCCGCTTCTGTACTATTCATCCTGTAAGCAAGAATGGAGTGAGCCGCATCCCCAGGCACGATATCATAATTCAATCCCCCTGCTCCGCCGCCGGCTGATACCGGAGACTTCATAATGCCCAGGTGCTGAGGATCCTGCTGCTGGTATTCCAGGAACAATCCCGTATTCATTGCATCGCCACCTTGAGTATGGCAGTGAGCACAATTTGCATCTAAATAAGCTCTTGCCCTTTGATCCAGACTGTAATTGACACTGTCCTTAAAGTTGGGCATTTTTTCTACTTCTTTGAGCGGCGGAAGCCCGGTCAACTTATTAAGAGAAGTCCATTCGGTCAACTGGTTTTCACCATGACCAGCGAGCACCATATTCAAATTCCTTGCTTTCGGACCAATTGGCGTTAACGCTCCCGTGCTATAATGACACCGCTTGCAATCGTTGGTATTTGGCACCTGGTACACTGTCGAAATCGCCTTGTTTTCATCGTCCAGCAATGTAATTGGAACCTTAGCCCCCGTGATATGTTTCACCGCATCTGTCTGGGTGCTGTCCCACAGATAGTCCATCACCTTCCAGGCCTTTTCCACCGGATCCTTAACCAGCAAACGGGTTTCAATCATCACTTTTCGATCCGACTTATCGCGGTATGCAAAATTTTTGATGATGACGGTCGAATCAGGGAAGTCAAGTACGCCAGTGGCGGTGTATTGCACAGACTTGCCCCTTGGCAAAACGATAAAACGATCCTTAACCGTATAATCAGTAAAGAGGGGCGTGGCCAGTTCATAACGTATGACCCCAGCCGAAGGTTGTAATGCCACCAGGGAACCGGTAAAAAATCCATATTCAGACAACTTCTCCCGGAATTCAAATCCACCGGTCTTCGTTTGTTGTTCCTTTGCTTTTTGGTCCGTCGAATGACAACTTTGGAACCAGCCTGCGAGCGCTACTCCAATTGCTATACTACTCACTACATAAAAACGCTTCCTCATCACTTAAATATTAATTTCTCCTCATTAGTTGCAGCTGTACATCTTCCAATCTGTGCTGGGATGCCATTGGGCCTGTTTGGCCATGTTTAATAAATCGGCATTTACAAATATATTGTCACCCGTCTGCCTGATGCAGATTGAATCTGGATTCGCTTTATTACCCTGGTTCAAGATGTTTGTACTGATGCCGTCATACATGATGAACGGGATCCTTTTATTCGCGCGGCTCTTGTCAGTGGCGTTCAGGTATTGCTCGATGCCGACGAGCAACTTTCCGATGTGGTGTTCATAGGCAGGCTCCGGAAAACTGCTGCCCATCGACATTTTGTTATCATGAATGGATATATTCCGTGAAATGGGAAAATAATTGTCGTTGATTTTCTCTAAAGCCTTTTCGTCAACAGCAAGTCCTGAAGCAATGGAAATAGCGCCTGAATTGTTGTTTTCGATCTGGTTGTCGAAAATTTCAATATTAGAAGCAGCCAGGATGATCACGCCGCTACCGGGAGCAGCATTGCCCACGCCCCAGTAGGTTCCGAAACTGCCAGCCTTTGCAAAATTTTTGATGTTGTTGTCGTGAATCTTGTTGTTGTGTGCTTTTACAAAACCCCCTCTTTTAGAAAGACCGGGCAAATCAAAAACGAGGAAGCCGGCCGTATTACCGAAAAACTCATTGTCGTAAACCTGGGCATTTGATGTATTCTCAATTTCACAACCTGCCACGTTTCGAGAGGCCTTGCAATTCCGTACCACGGCACTATCTGTTTGACCCACATAAATTCCAGCATCAGAAGATCCTTCAGCAACGCAATTTTCAATCAGCACCTGGCGACACATTACGGGGTAAATCGCATAGCCTCCACTGGTAGAATCTGCTTTCTGCCAAATGGCATGCAGATTCTGAACAGTGACCTGTTCGCTCTTGTTGATTTTTAGAAGGTCTCCCTTTGAGTCGCGGATAGTCATGTCGCGAATGGTGAAGAATTTAGTGTCCGTCACGCGAATTCCTTCTCCACCCTGACTTTGCTGCGAAAAATCCAAAATGGTTTTATCCGGACCCTCTCCCCTGATCTGGATATGTTTGAGCTGTGCGAGACTCAAATTGTCGAAATGGTAGAGCCCTGCCTTCAGATGAATCTCTGAGCTGTCTTTCAGCGTCAGGAATGCTTCAGCAATCTTCGCTTCCTGCCCCGGGGCAAATTCAAGCGTTGTCACAAAGGCTCCGGCTTCTTTCTTATCCTGCGACGTATTGCACGACACCAGGCTGATGCCGGCTGCAATAAGCGTTGCCGATAAGCCGTTCAGAATATTTAATTTCATGTTCATCGTATTCGTACTTGAATAATTATGTGAATTTAGAAAACATTATATGCATAGGTAACATAGTATACGCCACCGATAGCGGGGTTAGCCGTTCCGGTAGAATAGTATTTATTGGTCAGGTTTGTGGATCCCAGCTTAATGCTTGAATGAATGGATGGAATCTTGTAGCTAACCTGCGCATCAAGCACAACGGATGAAGGGATTGTGCCACTGGCGAGACCACCCGAAACCACATAATAATAAGCGGGCTTGTAGCGCAGAGACGTTGCAAAAGACCAACGCTGGTTGTTTCCAAATCCGCTGTTGGAGAATTCTAAGTTGATGTGGTATTTGGGCGTATTGAAATTGTTGATCTGACTATTATTCTTGTTCTTCAGGAAGTCTGAGAAATAGTTTGCCTTCACCATGAAGTTGTTTTTCAAGTCAACGCTCACACTGGCAGCATAACCATACGTATTTACAGTTTGTCCGCCATTGAACGCGATATTGTATTGAACATAGGTGCTATGGTCCAGGAAAGCATTTGGATCATTGGTGCCAGGTGTATTAGCAACATCGGTATAGCCAATGAAATTCTTCCAGGTACCATAGTAGCCGAGCACATCAACCAGCACGCGCTTCGCGATGAGCGCAGAATAACCCAGTTCAAATGCGTTTACGGATTGAGGTTTGATATCGTTATAGTAGAACCTTTCCAGGGTACCGGGATCGTTGCTTTTTTGGAAGGCTTCCACGCTTGAAAGCGTGTAGGGAGGATATTGATCAAAGTGATAGTGATCATTTAACAACAGCTTGGACCCTCCCGACGAATAGCTATTGTATCCGTTGAGCGTATTTTGAAGCGATTGAATATTGCTTGGGAAACTGTACGCATTCTGATAGGAAGCCCTGATATAATGCTCGCTCGCCACTTCAAACACGGCCGAATAGCGACTCGTGACTTTTGCCTTTTCAAAAAGAGAGTTTTTGTCGTCACGGAATGATGCACTCAGGTTGAGTTTGTTGTCTATCAATTTTTTTGAGAATTGGACATAGGCACTGTATTCATTCACGTTGATGGGCGCATCATCATCGGGGAAAAGCGTGCCCTTGGAATCAAGGTGGTAGAGGCGCCAGTTCAATCCGGCAATGATGTCTACAAATCGAACGAGATGTGAGAAATTGTACTGGAATTGCGCATTGTAAATTTTGCTTCTGTCCAGGAACAAGGTTCCTCCCTGTGTGATGGGTGTGGAAGAAATGCTGTCTTTTAGACGATTGAATTGTGTAGATCCGAGTGCGGGCATACCATTGTCTGCATATTGTCTGGCCATCCACGCCGCGCTGGTGGGATCTGCGCCTCCAATGATTGCACCCAGGAGAGCGCCTGTGTATTGTGGATACCAGCCGTCTCCGGTGTTGGGATCATAACTCGGCTTCCACGCTTCATTGATCAACTGCGCAGTAGGACCAGCTACGAGTGTTTTGCCTGAATTTTCCTGCGTGGTGTAGGCCCTGAAGAACCAATTGTCTGATTTCAACTCGACCCGGTACTGCGCCACCTTAAAGTCCTTCAATTGATACCTTGTATCATTGGTGTACACGACATTTCCCGTTCCGAATGTTCCAGACGCGATGGCTTCCAACTTAGGATTTATCTTATACCTTATTTCTGCATTGGCTTTGAACAAATGTGCATTGTTGTCGAGGTAGCCATATTCAGGATAGCCCGAGCGCGAAACGTAGTTGGGACCCTGGCCCACGATGGGTTCGATGATGGGCGCGAGCCCGGGATTGGCGTCTAATGCTCCCATCAGGAAAGGATTGATATCGACGGAAGTTGCACCACCATAATAATTCACGCCGTTATAGTTTGGGTTGGTGTACTTCGAACCCATATTGTTTTTGTCCGAAGAATCTGTCGCAACCCAGTCTTTCGCCGCGGTATATTGCGCATTGATCTTAAAGGCCAGTTTGCTATTAATCTTTTTTGCCCAACGCAGCGTCCAGTCGTAGTAAGGAGAGGGGTTAACCGGGTCATTTGCACTTGAACTGTGCACGTGGTTAACGCCTTGTGTAATTTGAAAGCTCAGGCCTTGGTATTTGAAAGGGTCTTTCCCGGTCATGACCATCGTTCCGTTCAATCCTCTTGAACCGTATAGGGCCGAAGATGCGCCGGAAAGAATTTCAATATTGTTTACGTCAAGTTGTGTGAGACCAATGGCCGATCCAAGCGGAAAGTTGAGGCCCGGCGCCTGGTTGTCCATGCCATCCACAACCTGTGTGAAATTGGTGTTGCCACTGGTGTTGAAACCACGCGTCGTAACGGAGGTGAATCCCAAGCTGGAAACGGTTACATCAACGCCTTTCAATCCCTGCACGATATCATAGTAGTTCATTTGCGGCGACTGGATGATGTCTTTGTTACTGATTTGTTCAATCGTTACCGGTGAAGTAAGTTTTCTTTGCGCACTGCGGCTTGCAGAAACCACCACTTCCTGGCCCACTGCAATGGATGGAGCCATCGTAACTTCAATTGCTGCCGGATTGTTTACCAGGATTTCCTGCGATTCAAATCCGATCGAAGAGATGACCAGCGTAACGGGCAGTGGATAATTAATCGTGAAATGAAATCTTCCCTTATCGTCCGTGAAGTCGCCGTCTGGCTTGCCTTTCACGACAACAGATACAGCAGGTACGGTTTCATGGGTAACACTGTGATGAATGATACCCTTGATGATGGTTTGAGAAAAAGTCAAACCTGGGTACATTAAAGCTGCTAGCAACAACAAGCGGGCAATTTTCTTCCTCATGTGGCAATCGATTTTGCGTTTTGTGATATGAAAGCGTTTTGATTATCTGATCATCTTTTTAAACCATTTGAGTTTGCCTTCAAACGGCGGGTACTTGATTGAAGGGTCAAACCAAAATGGCGTCTTTAAAAGTGCTTTGGCATGTGTGAATCGATCAAATGAATGGCGGCCATGATAGGCGCCGATTCCACTGGTTCCAATTCCTCCGAAGGGGAGGTGGTGATTCGACAAATGCCAAACCGTATTATTAATACATCCACCGCCAAAGCGAAGCTGGCGGATCCATTTTTCTTCGGTGTCCCGGTCGCGGGAAAACAGGTAGAAGGCCAGGGGCGAAGGATTTTGTGATATCAGACCCAGGGCCTCCTCCATACTTTCGTAATAAAAAATGGGCAGTATGGGACCGAAAATTTCTTCGTTCATGATGGGTGCATCATGTGGAATGTCTTCGATGAGGGTCGGGGTTATGAAAAGATTTTCCCGATTGTGTTCTCCGCCAAATACAATCTTTCCAGATGAGAGATAAGCGTGGAGCGTATCAAATCTTCTTGAATTGATGATTCTTCCATAGCTGCCGCTTTCAGCAGGCCGGTTACTGAAGAATTTGATGATGGCCTTTTGCAACTCGGTTTTGAATCGGTCTTTGACTGAATGATGAACCAGCAGATAGTCAGGCGCAACGCAGGTTTGTCCGGCGTTTAAGAACTTGCCTAACGCAATTCTTTTCGCTGCGATTTCCAGCGACGCATCTTTCTCCACAACCGCCGGGCATTTTCCCCCCAGCTCGAGTGTAACAGGCGTCAGTTCTTTTGCAGCATGTTGATAAATGCTCCGACCCACAGCCGTGCTGCCAGTATAAAACAAATGATCGAAACGGAAATGGTGCATCAGCGCCGGAATGGTTGATGCGCCGTCACCACAGACAATGGAAATATGTTTTTCAGAAAAGATTTCTTTGATCATTTTTTCCATTAGGGCTGAACTGGCTGGAGCCAGTTCGGATGGTTTAAGTACGACAGCGTTGCCGCCTGCAATGGCGCCCACGAGCGGCATCAGCAGCAACTGGATGGGATAATTCCACGGCGCAATGATGAGCACCACGCCGAGCGGATCACGGATAATTTTAGAAGTGGAGGGGAAATTGAGGAGGTTGGTTTTGACCGATGCGGGCTTTGTCCATTTATATAGATGCTTCAAGGTTACCCTGATTTCCGAAAGCACCAATCCGATTTCAGTAGCATAGGCCTCTTCGGGACTCTTCTTCAAATCCTGGTAGAGGGCTTTATAAATATCGGCTTCGTACCTGTGAATGGCATCCCGGAGTGCAAGAAGTTGTTGCCTTCTATAGTCGTAAGACAAGGTTTCACCGGCTTCGAAGGCCTTGCGCATGCACACCAGGTGCAAAGTTGCGTTTTCAGATACGGGCATTTCTTTTAGCAATTCAGTAGTCTATTGGGTCAAGCCTTTAAAGATTAGCGAGACCAGCAGTTTCATTTCTACCGTGATCTGGCTGTAATCAATTTGATCCAGGTTTTTTAAAATGGCTTTATGTTCTGCATGATGCTTAAAGGCATCATTCATGTTAATCAGCGAAGACGCCAGTTTACCGGGATTCGTTTTCCCGAGTTCTCCTTTCTTAATTCCTTCCTTGATAATCATGGTAAGGAATTGAACTTCCTGTTTGGTGATGGCGTCAAACAATTCGAAGAACCTGGGTAACATTCTGTTCAGGGTCTCAGCAGACACCCGGTTCATGTTGAGCACATTCTTATAGTAATTAATTCGTTCCACCAGGTAGAAGATGATCCTTGCTTCGGTGGTCTCTTTTTCCAGTACATGAGCCTCCAAAGTTCTCAGGTAATCCTTTCCTTCTGTGATGGCAACTTCCAGGAAAATATCTTCTTTGTTCTTGTAGTAATAATAGAGTGATGCCTTGTTGAGTCCTACCTCTTTGGCAATATCATCCAGTGTGGTTTTGTCCAGCCCATATTTGGCAAAGCACTTCATGGCCACTTTGCCGATTTTTTCCTTAACCAATTCTTTTTTGTTCATGCGGGGTGGGTGGGTGATCCGGGTGAGCCCCATAGGGGTTGTTTTCAAAATTCAAACATTTTAACCAAAAATTTGAATTTTGGAAAAAATTGTCTTTTCCGGATGGCCGGATCGGGCGTACTGCAGTGAGAGAAAATCTAAAATAGACGGCCTGGATGACTAAAATCAAGTCGCATATTGTCCTAAATCATACTTTGCCGACAAAAAAAGCATCATTTTTAATGGGGAAAAACCATCTATAGATGCGTCATTTGAAGGAAATGGGCTTTTGGTCGGCGATCTTATCGTTAATCTTTGCAATAGGCTATATCATTCCCCAAATCTTTTCAACTTCCGGAATATTACCCCACCCGCGTGATCTGTTCTGGTTGTTCCTGCCTTCCTTGTTTTTGGCACCGGCATTTGTGTTGACCATCATCTGTCTTCACTATGTCGCTCCTGCATCCTTAAGAATTTGGACGGCCATTGCTTGGTCCTTTGCTGTGATATATTGTTCGTTTGTAACGCTGGTCTATTTTGTAGAGCTTACCGTTGTGGTTCCGGCGCAATTAAAGGGCGCGACAGGCAGGATTGATCTGCTTTTATTTGACAGAAGAACTTTCATGATGGCCATTGACTGCCTGGGTTATTTCTTTATGAGCCTTTCAACATTCTTTGCAGCATTTGCTTTCAAGAATCTGAGATCCAAATGGCTTTACCGGTCTTTGCTGTTAAATGGTTCGTTGATTCCTGTTCTGGTATTGGCATTTTTTTACCCTGTTTTCTATTATGTGGGTGCGCTTTGGATGATCACGTTTCCGGTTGCTATGATCAATACGGCCAGGTTGTTTCATCGTCTCAATGATTCTTCGCAATTGGAATTGAAAAGACATTACCAGGATAGAAAGAATGAACCGTGAATTGCTGTTTAAATATCTTCTAATGATTGGACTGGTTATCATATTCGCTTTTGTCTGTTTCCTGATTGGCTGGCTTTTCCTTTCAAAGATTGTGTTTGAAGTTGACACGAGAATAGCAAAGGCAGAACTGCGTTGGCAGGGAATAGGATCAGTTAAGATATGGTATGATGATGAATGGTGGCTGAGTTTTAGAGTGCCTTTTTACCGTAAGATCATTCGATTTGTTGAAATCAGAACAAGATCTCACAATGCAAGGCGCACAAAAGTAAAAAGGAAAGGCAAAAGATTTAGAATGATACGCATCCTGAGAAAGTCAATAAAGATGATTCAGTCATTCCAGGTTAGAGAATGGCAACTTTCTATTGACATGGGTGATTTTAGCAGTAATGCCCAGTTATACTACCTGAATTTCTTGAAACCCACCTTCGGGCGTTTATATGTGAATTTCAACGATGAGAATTTCCTGGTATTGAGAATATATAACTACCCCTGGAAAATGTTATATGCTTTTATGCGATAAAATATTTTTTAACCAATTTAATTTTAAGGTTATGGCATTCAATTTAGATGAAACAGTAAAACAACTTACTGATTTCTTGAAAACAGAAACAAAGACAGAAACGGTTGTTGGCCAGTCATTCCAGTTGGGCGATTTCACCTGCGTTCCCGTTATTAAATTTGGGATGGGTCTGGGTTACGGCAGTGGTGAAGGAAAGGGCGGCCAGCAAGGCAAAGGCAATGGAGAAGGAATCGGCGGTGGCGCAGGCGGTGGTCTTGGCGTTGAACCAATCGGTTTTCTTGCTACGCGCGGTGATCAGATTTCTTTTATTTCAACCCGTAATAGCAAAGGCATCAGTGCAGCTTTTGAAAAATTGCCCGACTTGTTGGGAAAGGTGCTCGACGAGAGGAAAAAGAAGGAAGCAACCAACTGACCATCATTTGACTGATCACGAAAAAAGTATAGTCCTGGATATGCCGCCCGAGAGAAGTGCCGTTTGTTAATTCAGGATGGAAGATCAACGCATTTCCCTATGGCTGAACGTGAAATAGAACTGGATTACGTTTCTTCCTTCTTTGCCACTTCACTTACAAAACTCCGGATATTCACGTCTTGCGAAGGCTCGGGGATTTGAATGCCTTCTTTCTTAAATGCTTCATCGATGGCTTCGATGATATCACTTTTGATTTCGTCCCATGTTTCAAAATCATCAATCCAGAATAAAATCCTGAGCTCTATCGCGTCGCTATTAAGATTCTTTATCAATACCAATGGTGGGGTAGTGAGCACGATCCTTTTTTCTGCGGCCAAAAGATCCAACAGCAATTTTTTGGCTTTTCCAAAGTCCGTGCCATAGGCTACGCCAACGTCAATCTCCACACGCCGGTTTCTGTTTCCCATTGTCCAGTTGATCATTTGATCGCTCAAAAGTTTACCATTGGGAATAATCACATCGGCTCCATCCCAGGTAGTGATGATGCTGCTTCTAAAACCTATCGACTTCATGGTTCCTGATTGTCCGCCGAACTCAACAACGTCGCCCACATTGATGGGTTTTTCGAACGCAAGAATCAATCCGCTCACCAGGTTATTGACGAGCTCCTGCAAGCCAAAACCGATTCCCACACTTAATGCACCCAAAATAATTGCAAGCCTGTCCATGGGAATGCCTGCAGCAGCAAATGCCAGCAACACACCAATCGTTATGATTGAAATTCGTATCAGCAGGAGCCAGCTGCCAAGACCAGCCTTTCTTCCCCGACCGACTGCAATACCCTGGTCGCCCGAGGCAAAAAATGTAACAATGTTGGAAATAATGCCCGATAAGAAAAGGATCACAAAAAAAACCAGAATACTTTCAATCGTGAACGTGTATTTACCAATCGTTCTTTCATTCGCCAGGTAATCAGTGAATTCGCCGGCAAGCTTCCTGAAGAAGTAAAAGCTACGTCCGAATAAGATTGCCCATCCAATCACGAAAAGGAAATAAAATGCGGGTGGCACTTTTTTGCCAGCTTTTTCAAAATTGGCAAATAGCGCTTTGTTTTCCGGTGTTTTGTATATTTTGGCAGACGCGGCCAGAATTTCATTGATCAACCTGATCACCCAGAAAAGCAGGATGGCATTGATCAGGCCGAAAAAACCGCTGGTTAAAAGAGATTTTGAAAAATTGTACCTCCCATAAAGATTGGCAATTGTGGCGATGAGTTCGATCAAAATGAAGAATCCGATAAATATCCTGACCCCCCTCTCTTTTAATTCTTTCCCGCGGCTGCCAATTAAAAAAGCAATGCCAATAATGGCACCTGCTAATGAAAGCAAAAGCATTCCATATCTTTCAATGCGGGAAGCTTGAAGTATTAGGTTGTCTATAATCGCAAGAAAAAACATCACGACCCCCATGAGCCATGCAGACATCCAGTATTTCGAAATGAAATTTCGGAAAATGAAGGTTAGCGCCAGCACGGAAATGCTCCATATTAACATGTTGAAGACAAAAGGCGGGTTTGGAAAGATAAATTGAAATACACTTAGGATAATAAGTGCTGATGACAAAAAGGGATAACGTAAAACAAGCCATTCCTGCTGACCCGCAGGTGATGAGTGATCCGCCAAAAGTTTTTTCTTCAGATTTCTTAAAAAAAGCGTTAAGCCTGCAATCAACAAAAACAGGAATATGATCCGGCCTGAATTGTTTCTAGAATAATAAGACAGAACCAGTCTCGCTTTTTCTTTTGAAAGAAAATAGATTTCGCGAAGAGGTCTTCTGAAAGCAACCGGCTCCCAAAGATTGACCGTTTCCCGGTCTGACAAAGACGAAGAAAGTTCCTGCCTGTAACTATCAATCTGTTCAATTCCGTCTTCCAGCTTTACGGTGACTAAATTTACCCTGGTTTGTAACCGTTGCACATTCTGAATTGCCTTTTTAATTAGGGTGTCAGCCGGTCTCATTTCTTCTGTAACCAGTGTTATTTTGCTGATTAAGTTGATGAGGCTGACAGAATCTGAAGGCAATTCAATAAGGATAGTGTCGCTGGCTAGGGAGTCAATGTCGTTTTGGAAACCCACCAGGTCTTTAAGATAGGAATCAAGTGTTTTTTTCCCGGTCTCTGTTCGGTTAAGCAATTCCTTTAAAAGCGTTGAAGAACTGGCAAGGTTTCTTTCTGTTTGCGTGGTGCCTTTGTTTGTAAAAATGCCGTCGCCGGCCACATCATACAACCGAACCGCGTAATCCAATTGAGAAGCTATGCTTGCAGTATCTATCCCTTTTTTTAAATAGTCATTTGCTTTTTCTGAGACCTTCAGGATATTGTTAAGGATATTATTTTGCTTTGCCGTGATCTTATCGGCATTGAGTTGGGCTATATTTCTCCTGATTTCATTCGCTACCCGCTGTCTTAACGGAATCAAAACCTCTTTTTTTACGGTATCTGTTCTAACCGTATCCTGGGCGGGAGGTATCTTTTGTGCTAATCCAATGTTGCAAAAGGAAGAAGCAAGAGTAAACAGAAAGATGTGCAAAAGATTTCTCGCCATCAGAATCTTTATATATTCATGATTGAGCCAATTGCGATAGACAAAGGAAAGTACGAAGAAATTATTTATTCATGCATGAAGTTTGCGCTCATTTTACTACCGGGGGCTTTTTCACTTTGCAACCGCCTAAACATGCAAATGGGGGAGTAAACAACATGACGCCAATTTCAAAACCGGCACCCTTGTTACCGCCAAATTCCTGTCCATACGTAAATGCAAAAACTGCATATTGGTTGGGTTCCCAGCGCGGACCGACCTTGAATTCAGGAAGCGTTCCCGTCTCCCCGGCAGAACCAAAAACTTCTCCAACAAAAGAAAGTTTGGGACTCCACGGATACCAGGCCACACGCGAAGAATAAGTGAAAGCCCAAGCAGCGGTTTTATTGTCGCCGTAATTTATGGTCACGCTTGTTCCCGGCATCAGATCCCAGGAAATTTTGTCGTGGAAAAGAGAAAAGGTTACAGGCGTATTCATCCAAAAAGTCTTAAACGCGTCCTTTACTCTAACCTCAGGATCAATTGTTCCAGGGAAGGTTCCTGTACCTGCCTTGACAGCTGCGCCACCTGTTTGGGCCGCATTCTCATAAAACATATATTTTACGTAGAAGGAGGTTGAATACCCGTCATTGGTGGCAGGATCATTGTCGTTATTATATAAATAGGCGGCCATGGTGAACTCCCATTTATTAATGAGTGAAAAAGTGTTCATGAGCATTGAACTGCGCTTTCCGAAAGTTGGGATGATGGTAATGGTGCCGTTGGGTTTTGACAACCAGCTGTCTGAATTGAATTGTTGAGCACTTGCGCGGCTGGTCAAAAAAATAATTAAGAAGGCCGGGATGATGACTCTCATGGATCTTGCAAAGCAAGAATTGGTTAGCTGCAATTTTTTCATAGATAAGTTATAATTGCTGGTTCTCGAAATTAAAATGACCTTATTGAATTATTTTTCTGCCGCGTTTTGAAGCATAAAAATCCAACGCCCGATAGGAGGCATAAAACTTATAGATATTACTTACATATTGCACGGTCTCACGACCGATCACCTGTGCGGCAATGATTTCAACGTTGTCGAACCACAGGTTCGGGTTCAGTCCCTTTTCCTTGGCCATCCTGCGCATTTGAATGACCCTGCCCGGACCACAATTGTATGCAGCTAATGCAAGCAGGTGTTGATTTAGTTTGTTGATTCCAGGATCAGTGAAATATCGGTTCACTAAGAAACGCATGTACTTGACACCGGCGTGTATATTGTTATCGGCGAGGTTGATATTTTTAATGTTGATATTTTTATCGGCTGCGGTTGAGGGTAAGACCTGCATAATGCCAACGGCACCCACATGACTCACGTTAGACTGATCCAATAGCGATTCCTGGTATCCCTGTCCAACCAACAGAAGCCAATCCAGGTCATACTGCTTGCCATATTTTTGAAAAATAGTCCGGAGAGATTTCATCTCATCCATGGTTTTTTTGCTGTACATGCCGGGAATGAGTTTCACATTTTTGACGTATGTGTTATATAGGATATTGCCCGTCAATGTACCCTTTGCATTTTGTTTGATAAACTCGTCAGTCGCTGCTTTTAATTTTGGAGAGCCTTTTCGCAAAACCATGCCGTAAGAAACTTCTGTGGCTAGTGGAATCTTGTCATATAAAACCAGGCTATCCATAACTTTTGACCACAACCTGGCCAGATCTTCCACAGCTGCGGAATAGGGAATAACACCTGAGTTGACCATTTCAAGGATGTCTTCTGTTTCCAGGTAGGGATCCAAATATTTTATGGTGACGGGCGGCAACTTCAGTTGTTTCAGCGAATCACTCAACCTTTTGACATCTGTTTCATAACTGCTGCCCTGATGCAGGTATATTTCCTTGCCGGCCAAATCAGCAAGGGTGTTAAGTTTGGGTGCCGTGGGTCCACCCACTACAATTTCTTTGAGACCGGTAATCGAGGGCTTGGAGAAGTCAACGAGTTCTTTTCTTTCCTCGGTAATTGAAATGCCCGCATAGGCGACATCGCCATAACCTTCGCGCAAGAGTGGAATGATCTGGTTGCGGGGAACCGGGATGAATATGACCCGAACCTTGGGAGGATAAAATTTTAATTTCTTGTTGATGGATTCTTCAAAAAGATTCAATGCTTCAAAGGCAACGCCTTTTCTGTCCTTGCCATCAATGTAATAATAAAACTGCGTGTAGGGCACGAGAGCGCGTATCCTTTTCCGTGCGATCATACTGTCTAGATCACCAAACTGTTTCAGCCCTAATCCCAGGAATTCATTTTCGGGATTAAATGTAAAACGGGTTGAGTCTGAAACGGTACGGGTGGCTGAATCCGGGCGGATGGGCAAGGAATCGGTCTTAGCGGTTGGTGCTTTATCATTTTTCTGGGCGCAAGACAGGTCGCCCATATAGATGATCAGAATTCCAAGTATTACTATTCTCTCAGCCAGCATTGGTATAGTGAATTGGAAGTCTTATTAAAGATATAGAAAGTTTGTTTGGATTTCGGGAAATGGAATTTGATTCTTTTCTTGTGTTTGACACCAATCACCTTGACATGGGAAGATTCAACTATAACTACGACAAGAAACGCTTTGAAACTTTTATTGACGCCATTATCGCCATCATTCTGACTATCCTGGTGCTCGAACTGCGTGTTCCGGAAACCCATGATTCGGCAACTGCCACTACTCGCGACCAATTGCACTCCATACTGCCTAACCTGGTGAGTTACATAGGGTCTTTTCTACTGATCGTGGGACTTTGGCTCGATCATCACCTGCTGTTTTTAAACCTGGAAAGATTGAACAGGCGATACATCCTGCTAAACATGCTTTTCATTTTTTTCCTTTCCCTGGTACCTTTTACAACTGCCTTCGCCGGTAACCATTACCACGATTCTCTTGCAGTAGCACTTCTGTTCGTGAACTACACTGTTATGAACCTGAGTTTTGGCTGTCTTTATTGGTACGCGGAAAACAAACGACTGCTGAAGCCTGGATTTTATACTGACAATCGCGCTACTGCAATTTATTCTCTCATTGGCATCGTATGCCTCATGATTGCAATTCCACTTGCGTATGTTCATACTTATCTCTCCTTTGCTTTGGGTGTTGTCATTTTTCTTGGGCACCTGTTCAAAAGAAAATAAAATCGCAACTTGATTAGTTGAAATGTTAATCCTTTTTAACAAGGAATTCTTTTTTAGAAAATCCACGTAATGAGTTACGTGCATGAGTAAGTGCGAACTGATATCACCTTCCGGTTATGTCATTAGGAATTCCTTTCAGGCTTGATCGTGCAAGAATTTTTTACCTAAACAAAACTAGTTAATCAATGAAAAAAGTTTTTTCAGGGATCGCCCTGTTGGCGACCGTTGTAGTCCTATTGGCAAGCTGTTCCAAAGATCATAATCCACCTAATCCACAAGGTGGCGGTGGTCACCCAGATCCCGAAGTCGATAAGATCGTTATTTCTGCCGCTGGTGACAGTGCCTCCATTGTCGACAAGCTGAATCAGTTCCGTCAGTTAGCCGGAAATCCGTTGAACGCTGCGCCACATGTGCAAGGCGGTCGTAGGGAAGTGAACTGGGACGGTGTTCCAGCCAATCTCACGAACAATAATAATTTTCCATTTGATTTTTTCGGTTCTTCTGATCCTGCCGCGGCCAATGGACGCAAACGCGGACTGATTTATGAGAAAGACGGTATTTTCCGGGTGGACAGTACTGATTTCTCTGAAATAGATCGTTCTTATGCAGCACAATTCGAACCCTTTAGCAGGAAGAGGCTTTTTGCTGACATTGATGACAACGTAACAGACATTACTTTCAACGTTCCGGGTTCAGACACCGCTGCGTTTGTAAATGCCTTTGGTGTTATATTTTCAGACGTAGATGTTTCCAACTACACTACCGTGGAATTCTTTAACAAGAACAGGAGCCTTGGCGTATTCAAGGCCCAAGAAGCTCCGCAAGGATTTTCATTTTTAGGCGTGGCATTTGCAAATGAAAAAGTAACGCGGATTAGAATAACTGCAGGAAATGGCACATTGGGTGCCGGAGTAAAAGACATCAGTGATGGCGGGGCTTATGACCTCGTTGTGATGGATGATTTTATTTATAGTGAACCGAGAGCAATTAAATAAAAAAGGACAGATTTAAAGGATAAAGAATGGCACGAGTGAATACTCGCGCCATTCTTTGAAGCTAAGCTGCTGATCATTGATGGTGATTTCCTAAAGAATTAATTCCTGCTCAATAAAGATTCATTCCAGGAGAACGACCGCTATTTTCTGTCTGAAATGGGTACTCGTTTTCCACAATACCCTCCAAATAGCGGAGAACTTTGTAGCTTTGGTGTTATGCAAACAGTATTAATGCAGTTTACCCTGGTCATCCCCATTGACAAGAGGAAGCGGGAATTTAATTTTCGAAGAAGGTCAGAATTTTTGTTTGACGTGAATACCACAAAAGAAAACGGTGAACGGCACTACTTTACATTTTTACAAAAAAATGGCCAGTGGGGATTTTCTGATGCATTAGTCCCACACTGGCTTACAGAATATGAATCTGACATAGCAAAAGCGCTTGAGCAATTTCTTTTGGATCCCATTTCTGATCGATAGAATTACTGCAGCTTTTCCTTTTGCGAATTTAGAATGGAGTAAACTTGAATTTCTGCCCGCCTATAGAGGCCTCATACATCAATCCTCCTTTTTGTTGCGTGTACACCATGACTCCATTTGTATATTTTGCATTTGCAGAAGCGCCTGATTTTGCGGCGACAGCAGAAGCCTGGGCGGCAAATTCAACGTTGTTTTTCTTAAATCGATCAACGGCTTCCTGGTTTTCAAAAAATAGTAATTCCCTGTAAGCCTGGCCACCAAATTGAAATCCAACCGTTACCTGCGACATCTTTGCCCTGCCAACCGTTTTACCCTTTTCAAAGAGAATACCATTTCCGGAAGCTCCACCAACACCCACAGCACCCTTGCCAACATTCGGCAAAATTGCATAAGCTGCTGCCTTGTCAAACAGACCTTGCATTAAGGGGTCTGTTTTAAGAAATTCCGCCTTTGCAGTGCCGCAGTCTTTGATTAAGCTTTTGTCTTTATCAGACTGCGAACTGGCGGGGCCTGCAAAAAACAACGAGGAAGAGAGTAATAACAGCTGGACGAGCAGCCTGGAATTGATCTTTTTCATGTTAGTGTAGTTTGATTAAACATGTATATAAGTTAACTATTTTTATTGGAATAATTAAAGGCAATTTCGTGGGCGCGACGGACGTATATTACTAACCGATGAAGCGATGCAACCAAAAGAGATTTCATTCGGCTATTAAAATATAAGATCATGGTAAGGCAACCACTTAAGAGGATAAGAAAATTCATCAAAAACTTTGATCTGAATTTGTTTTCACGCGAGGCGAAAACGTTCCATTCTGCGGATGTTGCAGATGTACTGGAGTCGCTGGATGATACAAACCGCCTGCAAGCCTTCCATAAGCTGGATCCTGAAAAGGCAGTTGGGGTATTTGAATACCTGGAGCTTGACAATCAAAAAGAATTGCTCGGCGGCTTAACGGAGCCCGAAAGAGCTAATGTCTTAAACAACATGTCGCCCGATGATAGAACCGCTTTATTTGCCAGTTTGCCCGGCCTGGAAGTGACACGCTTAATGTCACTTCTTAACGAGGAAGAACGTAAAGAGGCGCATGACCTGTTAGGCTATCCGGAAAAGAGTGTGGGACGAATCATGAATACCCAATTCATTTCGCTTTCACCTGGCATGACCATCGCCGAGGCAAATGATCTTATTATGCGGAAAGGAATAGACAGCGAAAGCATAAATGTTGTGTATGTCTGTGATGAAAAAGGGAAGCTCCTGGATGATATACCATTGCGTAGATTGTTTCTTCATGAAAGGAGTAAAACGATTAATGAGATCATGGATCATAGTTTTGTATCCTTGAAGGTGAATGATTCAAAGGACAATGCTGTATCCATGTTTAAAGAGTATGACCGTGTGGCATTACCTGTTATCAATAGTGATGGATATATATTGGGCGTAGTAACGGTGGACGATGTGCTGGACGTTGCGGAAAAGAGAGATACGGCGGAAATACAAAAGTTCGGTGGTGTGCAGGAACTGGATTATCCTTATGTCAAAACACCCCTACTGTCTTTGATACGGAAACGTGCGGGGTGGCTGATCGTATTATTTTTGGGGGAAATGCTTACTGCCAGTGCGATGGGTTATTTTGATGCTGAGATTTCAAGGGCCGTGGTTTTGGCGCTATTCATCCCACTTATCATCTCCAGTGGAGGTAATAGCGGTTCACAGGCGGCGACGCTCATCATACGTGCAATGGCACTAAAGGAACTCACACTCAGAGATTGGTGGTATGTAATGCGAAGAGAAGTCCTGGCTGGTTTTTCTTTAGGGGTTATTCTTGGCTCCATCGGAGTACTACGAATTTCGATCTGGCAATCGTTGGGCTGGTACAATTATGGATTGCATTGGTTTCTTATTGCCATCACTATATTCTTTTCGCTCATCGGTATTGTGATGTGGGGGACGCTCAGCGGTTCCATGATTCCAATTGTATTAAAGCGTTTCAAAGTTGATCCGGCAACTTCGTCAGCGCCATTTGTGGCCACCCTGGTCGACGTAACCGGCCTGGTCATTTATTTCAGCATCGCGGCAATCATACTGAGAGGCACTTTACTGTAACCGAAACCGGGACCTAATTAATAAATGGATTTTAAAACATTTTGAATTAACTTAGGTAGGAAGGTCTTAATGTGTTCCTGATACTGTGAATTAAGTTCCAATTTTGAATTTGCCAAATTGATTCAGACTTGATCTATGGCTGAATTGAACTTAACGGGAATGGGCAATCGCTTTGGATTGACCAGCCGCAGGGACACCTGGTGGACAAGTCCGTTAATTGTCTTCATTGGCCTGGGTTCATTCGTTGTGTATGTGACCTGGGCTGCTTTCCAGGGGAAAAATTATTTTGCGGGGCCTTATCTTTCACCCCTTTATTCACCCTTGTTTTTTGGAGATCCGCCGCATGCGTGGTTTGGATTAAAGCCGGACTGGTGGCCAAACTTACTCCCCTGGTCACCCGCAATTCTGATACTATGGGCACCGGGTCTTTTCCGACTGACCTGTTATTATTACAGGGGTGCATATTACAGAGCCTTCTGGGCCGATCCGCCTGCCTGCGCAGTTTCTGAACCCCGAAAGACGTACCGCGGAGAAAATTCTTTTCCCCTGATCATTCAAAATATTCATCGTTATTTTCTCTATATCGGCTTGCTCTTTCTGATTGTACTCTCATATGATGTTTGGAATGCGCTCTGGTTTGTTGATCCGCGTACCGGCGTAACATCTTTTGGATTGGGAGTTGGAACCCTTGTTCTGGCTACGAATGTAGTACTCCTGGCCGGGTACACTTTTGGATGCCATTCCCTTCGCCATTTAATTGGAGGTTTCAGGGATCGACTTTCCAATGCGCCCATCAGGCGAAGGGCATACATGTGTATCAGCTGTTTTAACAGGAAGCATATGTTGTGGGCCTGGATGAGCTTACTATGGGTGGCATTCTCAGATATCTATATCAGGCTTTGTTCTATGGGTATCTGGACCGACTGGCGAATATTCTAATGTTTTCATACGAAACATATCAATATGACGTGCTGGTGATTGGAGCCGGCGGCGCAGGACTTCGTGCAGTTGCAGAAGCCTGCAAGGAGAACGTTTCGGTTGGCCTGATCTGCAAATCATTACTCGGCAAAGCGCACACCGTGATGGCAGAAGGTGGGATTGCTGCGGCCCTTGCCAATGTTGACGACCGGGACAATTGGAAGGTACATTTTGCCGATACCATGCGCGGCGGGCAGTACCTGAATAACTGGCGCATGGCAGAGCTCCACGCCAGGGAAGCGCCCACTTGCGTGAACGAACTTGAAGCATGGGGTGCCCTGTTTGATCGCACAAGTGATGGCAGAATACTGCAACGGAATTTTGGCGGACACAAGTATCCCAGGCTCGCTCATGTGGGCGACCGCACGGGCTTGGAAATGATAAGAACCTTACAGGATCATGTCATTCATCAAAACCTTACGGTGCACATGGAGTGCACGGTCATTACCTTGTTGAAAGACGGAGATCGCATTGCCGGTGCCTTTGGCTACGGAAGGGAGAAAGGCAACTTCATGCTCTTTCGCGCAAAGTCCGTTGTACTGGCTACAGGTGGCATTGGTAGGGCCTTCAAAATTACCAGCAATAGTTGGGAGTATACCGGCGACGGTCACTCGCTGGCTTACCATGCAGGGGCAGAGCTCGTCGATATGGAATTTGTTCAGTTCCATCCCACCGGGATGATCTGGCCTCCAAGTGTTCGGGGCATCCTCGTCACAGAAGGTGTGCGCGGAGAAGGAGGAATTCTTATCAATAAAGAAGGCAAGAGATTTATGTTTGAAGACATTCCTGAGTCCTATCGCAATCAGACTGCCGACAATGAGGAGGAGGGATGGAGGTATACCCAGGGAGACAAGAATGCCAGGCGACCACCTGAATTACTCACACGCGATCACGTGGCCCGATGCATTGTGCGCGAAATAAAGGAACAAAGGGGCAGTCCGCATAATGGAGTGTTTTTAGACATTTCCTGGATCAAGAAAAGGCTTCCTAACGCAGAGGAATACATAAAGAAGAAATTGCCCAGTATGTATCACCAGTTTAAGAAGCTTGCAGACATTGATATCACGAAAGAGCCGATGGAAGTGGGGCCAACCACACATTATATGATGGGTGGCGTGCGGGTGGATGCGGATACCCAGATGTCAACCCTACCCGGATTATTTGCGGCCGGAGAATGTGCCGCGGGTTTACATGGGGCAAACAGGCTTGGAGGCAATTCGCTTTCAGATCTGCTGGTATTTGGGAAGCGTGCAGGACATTTTGCAGCTAAATTTGCAAAAGAAAATGGAGTGGCATCGGTGGACGAAAGAAGCATGGAATCTGAAATGAAGAAAGTATTAATAGCATTTGGAAGGGAGACGGGTGATAATCCATTCCAGGTGCAATATGATCTACAGGAAATGATGCAGGATCTTGTGGGTATCGTTCGCAAAGAACAGGAATTATTGAAGGCGCGGGATGAATTGGAGAAATTGCGAGTTAGGGCAGATAAAGTAAAGGTCATGGGTAACCGGGAATACAACGCGGGGTGGCATACCGCCGTTGACCTTGGCAATTTGCTAACGGTTTCAGAAGCGATAACGATGGCCGCGATTGAGCGAAAGGAAAGCCGTGGCGCGCATTTTCGGGAAGACTTTCCCACAAAGGACGATAAGAATTACAAGTTCAGTATCGTGATATCGAAAGGAACTGATGGTACTATGCAGTCAAGGCATGAAAAACTGGATGCTCTGCCTCCAGAATTGCAAAAAATCATTGAAGAGATGAAATAATGCCGTTGATGAATTTTCAAATATGGCGCGGTGACGCAAATGGCGGCAACTTACAAAACTACGCTGTCGAAACATCAGAAGGAATGGTGGTGCTGGATGCCGTGCATAAGATCCAGGCGGAGCAGGCAAATGATTTGGCGGTGCGATGGAATTGCAAGGCTGGCAAGTGCGGATCCTGCTCGGCAGAGATCAATGGAATTCCAAAGCTGATGTGCATGACAAGACTGAAAGACCTGCCGGCCGATAAAGACGTGCTTCTGCAACCCATGAAGGCCTTTCCGGTGATACGGGATCTTGTGACGGATGTATCCTGGAATTTCGAAGTGAAAAAAACAATCAGGAAATTCAAACCCCGCAAGCCGGATGCAGCAGACGGAACCTGGCGAATTGCGCAGGAAGATATTGATCGCGTGCAGGAATTCAGGAAATGTATAGAATGTTTCCTTTGCCAGGATACCTGCCATGTACTTCGCGAGCATCAGAAATATGGACAGTTTATCGGGCCAAGATATTTTGTGTATGTAGCGGCATTGGAGATGCATCCCCTGGATGTGGAAGATCGCCTGGAAAGTCTGAAAAACACAGATGGAATTGGTTTTTGCAATATTACCAAATGCTGCACCTCTGTTTGCCCGGAAGAAATTAAGATTACAGATAACGCAATTATTCCAATGAAAGAAAGGGTAGTTGACAGGTTTTACGATCCGCTGAGGCGGATCTTCAGGATTTTCCGTTCACGGAAGACAACCTCCTGATCGGAAGCGTTGAAACGAATTGTTATTGCCAACATTCAAAACATTTGTTTATGTTTTCTTTAAAAGCTATCTCCAGGGAAAGCGTTCCTTCAGCGCTTGAAAAGGCAGAAAGATATCGATTGCTCAATGAGCCCGCTTTGGCGGAAAGCATTTGCGCAGATGTGCTGGAAGCTGATCCGGGAAATGTGAAGGCCAATGTGATCATGCTATTGGCCATCACAGACCAATTCAGCAAATCATCCTTGTCGGATTTGAACCGCGCAAAGCATCAGCTGTCTTCCTTGCCTGGCGAATACGAGAAGAAGTATTATGAAGGAATTATTTATGAACGCATGGGGAATGCCATCCTGAACCGTGGTGGCATGGACTCGCGCTTTATAGCATACGATTGGTTTAAAGATGCCATGGATTATTTTGAAAATGCGGAATCCATTCGACCAACCGGCAATGACGACGCCATATTGCGTTGGAACACCTGTGCCCGCCAGATTATGCATCATAAGCTCGAGCCAAGAAATGAAGAAATGACCGAGCCTCCTTTGGAATGATGTATATGTTGGTTTTAGGGCTTTTGCCTGTCCTTCGACATTTTCCAATATTTGATATATTGCTCAAATCCTGATCTGATTTGGGTTTGAGCGTGGGATAAAACAGAGGTCACATCAGTTCCCGCTAAATCAATCTGATTCTCATCTAAAATTGAAGCAGCTTGTATGGCAACAGATTTGTCAAAGCCCGACAACCTCCCAATGTAGTGTTTAACCTCATGCCTGGCTGAGTCCCAAATTGTCTTTGCATATTCATACGCTGATGAAAAGTGTCCGTCTTTATCTGCGTCAACACGAATGGCTCCTGTGATGCCGAGTAATAACGGTTTGAATGTTGGCGATTCATGCTGGAAAGGCATGACGATTGGCCAAAACGGATGTTGCGTGCCAGGCCCTTCTGCAACCGCCACCAGGATCAGGTCATGCGAAGGGTTTCTCAAAATCCATTTCCCCTGCCATTTTACAACCTGGCGCGTATGGTTTGAAATAACAGCTTCGCGAATTTTTTGTCCATTTGCATAGAGCGTTATTTTATTTGCCTTCACCCATCCCGGCCCCATAACCTTTACGGATACCTGCAAATCACCCGACGCAGGGACCAGGTCCCCGGCACCATATAAATTGTTTACCGTGATTTCGGTTAGCAGTCCGAAAGAAACTGAAACCCGCCCTTCTGCAAAATTCTTTATTGTTTCATCTGCGGTTTCTCCGGAATTCCTGATATAAGTTCTCGATTGCCCGACGATGAACCGGCTTACATCGTGTGAATCGCTGGATCCCACCGGAGCCAGGATGAAACCCCGATTCATCATGGCCATCCAATCAAAATACAATTGAGTTGGATTGGTCTGTTGAGAGCCGGAGTTCATGACTTCCATCGCATTGGCGGGGAATGTCCAGCCAGTAAGGTTTTTGCCCGCAATGGCGATATGAACGCCGGGGTCAAATGGCCGGAACCCGTTGTGAATGTCGCGCGCGTGATTCAGGATGACCATCCTGATGTCTTTCGAATTTTCAATGCTTGCGGCTAAATCATTCCAGTTTTTTACTTTATCGTCCACAATCGGCGAGGATGGCGATACGGGAAAAACATTGAAATGGCCTACGCTGGTGGTCACTTCATCGCCTGTCACAGGCGTGAACCATTCATTCATACCCATTTTCTTAACCGTATCTGAGATGTCAATGGAGGCATTGTGTTCTGTAATGACCGGGAACCGGATGCCTTCCCCGGCAATGGTTATGATTCGTTCGCGCAGGGTTGCATCGCCATGGCCGGAATACGTGAGCGAATGAATATGTGGATCGCAGCTTACCCAGCCGTACGCAGGAACCTCGTGCCGGAGCAACAATTTTTTTTCAACCCGCTCACCGGGTTTCAAATTTAGAAACATCGAATCGACGCCGTATTCAAATCCCCGACTGGCATAAATCTTATACATGCCTGCGGGTAAACTAAACGAATATTTGCCCGAGCCGGAATAGAAAACGCCGGTTCTTACAGCAGCATTTGCATTAGGATGGCTGCCAATAGGCTGAAGCGTACCATGTTTATCCGTAATCGTAATGCGTGAAGGAAGCAATTGATGGGAATGGGCATCCGTAACGGTGAGTTCAAGTGTAACTTCTGAAAGTATTTGAGGGAGGGGTCGCGTATCGATGAAAACCTGGCCAACCTTTATATCGTCCGAAACATCGCCATTTCCGAGTGTTGTTGCTGGTGAAATGCTCAGTACGTTGTCCTTATTCCTGAGCATTCCGGCCGAAATTTCAAAATAGGAAATCATGTCTTTTTCATCGAGCGTCAGTTTCCCAAGTGAATTTCCGTTGAGTGAAACCTTCCAGTCCTGGGTTACTTCATATTGTCTCAGGCCAATGGTTCCAGTTCCTGATATTTTCCCAAAATTAAAATGAACGATGAGCTGGCTGTCTTTTGCAATAACAGGGAAACTACTCCATTCACGAACTGTACCATTTCGTAAATGATGCATGCCGGGATCCAGCATCATTTTCTGTCCGTGACTGTGGGTGCACAGGTAAAATGAGATTAGCAACGGCAAACAGGTTTTCAGCCTCATAGTGAACGACAAGATATATTGAAACAATCATATGGATTCCTTTTTATAGGACAGAATGAACCTTGTTCCCTCTCCCAATTCCGACCGCACATTTACCCCAATATGGTTTGAATTGAGGATAGACTGTGTAACAGATAAACCCAGGCCCATGCCACCTGGCTTGTTGGTAAAGTTCGGTTTGAATATATTTTTTAGGTTTTCTTTATTGATGCCAATCCCATTGTCTTTGATTACTATAAAACAAGCTCCGTTCAATATTTTTGTGGTGACTTCTAAGAGTCCATTCTTAGCCGGCATGGCTTCGATTGCATTGATGATAATATTAGTCAGAGCGATTTTTACCTTAGAAATGTTAAGGTTTATTTTAAAATCACATGTGCTAAGGTTTTTCCTGACTGTGATATTCTTCAGCATAAACCGATCTTCATTTATCAACAATACTTCCTCGAGCAAGTAACGAACAGAATGTGTTTTCGGCTTCATTCCATTAGTATGCCGTGTAGTGAGAAGATTGGCTACAATATCTTTAATACGCGCTGAATTCCGCATAATAATGTCCACGTACATTTCCTGGTCCTTATCCCTGGCCATCTGTTTTAATATTTCCGTTGCCAGGTTAATATTGGTCAAGGGGTTACGGATTTCATGAACCAGCGTATAAATAAACTTTCCGGGATTCTTATGGATTTCCCGGGTCGGTGGAGAGGATTCGAAAAGTTCTACAGATAACGAATGACTATGAGATTTCGCAGCAATGGGCGTGAATGACGGGGTCATTTTGGGGGGTTTTAGTTGTGTTTCTAAAGATGCACTAATTAGGCATCATAAATGTTACACACATCTGTGAACTTGTTACATAATTCACATGAAGGCCAGCAAAAGGAAATCATTCATACCCGCTCTTGATAATAGTGGAAATGATTTTAAAACGCCCATTGGGTTTTATAAAATTCGGCAAATGTGCGGGAACTATAATTCCCTGGCCTGATTCAAGCAAGTGAGATATTTTATCAATGACGATCTCTGCCTTGCCTTCAATGATTTGCACAAAAGTGTCGAAGGGTGAGATCTTTTCTGTCAATCCTTCCCCACTGTCAAAAGACATCACACTGATATTGCCGGTTGATTTTTTCAAAATTGTTTTTATAACTACTGAATTAGCCATATACTCAATGATTTCAACGATAATGTGTGACTTTGATTTTTCCAGTTCGGTACTGTCCGACTTCCCGCCTATCTGGTTGTTGATCATGACCTGAGTTTTTTATTTGATTTCTTGTATAAATTCTTAGTTACCATTCTCCTAAAGAAAAAAGGGCCAGGATAGATATCCAGCCCCGGTTTTTAAAATCCAATATCCTATGAAAAACCAAGACAAAGATAATAGCTGGATCTTCCCGGGAATTACACGATTCACTATACTTGTTACATAAATCACACATTCCCGGGGTAAAAACTTTTCTGGTAGTGAATAAATGTATTGAGGACTTTAATTCTCTAAATAGTCTTTGGCAAGATTTGTTTTAGAATTTGTTATTTATAAGGACGTGATCAATAACGCACTACCTGTAATTGTAACAACTGCGAACGGAATTTTAGATTTAAATCAGGGGATTTTATAAAGATAAGTTCTTTTGCAGCCACCGCTGTTACGGGATCACATAAAAGAATTGTATAATTCACACATCTTCCAGCATGGAGCGTCTTTTATCTTTAAGTTGCTTGAAGTGAGTAGGTGTAAGGCCGGTTACCTTCTTGAATTGGTTGGAAAGATGAGCCACGCTGCTATAATGCATCAGTGAGGCGATCTCGGTAAGGTTGAGTTCATCATATACCAGCAGCTCCTTTACGCGTTCGATTTTATGTGCGATAACGAACTTTTCAATGGTTGTGCCCTGAACCTCTGAAAAAAGATTGGCAAGGTAGGTGTAGTCGTGGTTCAGCGTCTGACTTAGATATTCGGAGAATTTTATGACTAATGGCTCGTCTGAGTAGTGCACCAATTCTACAATAACATTTTTTATTTTTTGGATCAGCACACTCTTTTTATCATCCATCAGCTCGAGACCCGATTTCAACAATGCTGTTTTGAGTTGATCCAATTGCTCTGCTGATATATTTTCCAATATCTCTACTTCGCCCAAATCCACCACAGTATAATGAAGCCCCAGTTTTGTGAGCTCCGCCTTTACGACCATCTTGCAACGGATGCAAACCATATTCTTAATATGAAATTTCAACTGAGGTAGTTTATTAAATAGGTTGAGTAGTGGTAGACAATGGACCGAAGTGCCTGGCCGGGTTAACCTGAAATGTTAACAAAGCGATTCTAAATATAAGGCTATTTCTCCTACTTTGCCCGAAAGAACGGCGAATTGATGCTCATCTCTTTATTTCACATTCTGCAATAGTGTGAATTATATAACATTTCTCAAGAATAATGTAATGTTGTTTTTAGCAACCATTTGACCTTTGTTTTGAAGTTGATTCAACTGCAGGGCTTTACATCTAATATTTTTATACGATGATCTTTATTGTTACTTTTTTTATTGCGCATTGGTATTTGTCTTTATTTGCCCAGACCTTTTTTCAGCATCGTTATGCGGCACACGGGGCGTTTACGATGAGCCGGCCCTGGGAGAGAATCTTTTTTGTTTTTTCTTATATCACGCAAGGTTCATCATATATGAGCCCAAGGGCTTATGGAATCATGCATCGGCTACACCACGCTTATACCGATACAGACAGGGATCCGCATTCGCCCTCTTATGACAGAAATCTTTTTGCCATGATGTGGCGGACAAGAAATACCTATTTGAATATTCTTCGAAAAAGAGAACCCGTCGAGCCACGGTTTACTAAAAATGTACCTGAATGGAACTGGTTTGATGTTTGGGGAAATTCCTGGCTGTCAAGATTATTGTGGGCGGGTCTTTACACTTATTTGTACCTGGTATTTGCGCCGTCTTTCTGGTTCCTGCTGCTTTTACCCCTTCACATTGCCATGGGTCCTGTCCATGGAGTGATCATTAATTGGTTTGCACATAAGTATGGACATGTCAATTACAAGACTGACAATACATCAAGAAATCTTTTTAAGATTGACTGGATGATGTTTGGCGAAGGGTATCATAATAACCACCACATATTTCCTTCCAGAAGCAATTTTGCCATGCAAAAAGGAGAGTTCGATTTTTGTTATCCCTTTATTCGGGTGTTGCAAAAATTAAAGATCATTAGGCCACACCTGGACAAGGCTTGAAATTATCCTAATAGCCACGGCCTATAGTTAATTTACGGCGTAGGCCGGAGCCTACGCCGAATAATTATGAAATGAATTCTCATATTTCTAGTGCCGTTTTTTCAGGTACCCGAAAATGCCATGGCTTTCGTCGGCCGGACCAGCCGTGAAAAAAAGTTGATCCGGGTCGGCCAGCGGAACATCATTTTCTAGAGCCCATAACCCTTCAATCTGAATAGGATGTCCATCATCCTTCAAGGGTCCCAGGAAATTTCCATCGTCACTGTATACATTTATATGTCCATCACCGAAATTTCCGATGAGGATGGCACTAAAGCTTTCCCTGCAAAACCCTTCTTTGGCCTTAACAATGCCCCAGGGTGAATTGAGGGGACCGTTGGAAGCGAATCGTTTTACCATGGATCCGTCTGGTTTGAAAACGGTTACATACCCGTTTCCAGGACCAGCCTCGTCATCATGCTTGTCGGGTTTCTGTTTCGCATAGGTAACATACAGCCAACCTCCTATATTCCGGATATTGAATGGGGCGAAGCCAAGGGGAATACCAGGATCAGTAAATGATTTATTACTTACATAACCGAAATTCTTATCAAATACATCAATTTTAGATTCATGGAAATTGGTAGCATACAGAAAGTTGTCCTGTCCATCCCGAGCCATTGCGATCCCTTTGTATACTGCATTGAAAGGGGACCTGTCCGCCACGATGCTGGCGCTATTACCAGAACCCCAGGCAGCAATCGTGCCGTCTTCGGTAGCAAAGATAAATTTGCTCGCCTGGCTATTTTTACCAGACATGATCATAAAATCAGTGGTTGGATTGAAAACGACACCAGTTGGTGAACCACCAGTTGGACTTTGGGGTAGGGGGATGGTAACAGGAGGTCGAAGTGTCATACCATCTTTGTTGTAAATGGTGCTAAGGCCTGTGTGATTAGCAGAAATCCAAATTGGGCCCGAAGGGGCAGCGGCAATTCCCCAGGCATTGGCCAGGTTAACGTCAATAAATGCTGGCTTGTACACCGCCAGGTCTGCAACCAGATTCGTTTGTTCAAATCCGTTTAGTAAAAAATGTTGTTCATTTTTTTTGCAACCCATCACTAAAATAAATAGAATAAAAAAAAGCAGTGAGTGACTTTTTAGCCTTGGCGACTTTTCTGGCAAGATCGTTAACATGATTGTTTAATTTTGAGGTTAAAAAATGATGTTTGACGGTAACAGATTTTGCAATGGAAATGATATTTCATTTTGGGTCGGAGATAAAATCAAGAAAGTGGACTTGGCGGAGAAAGGGTTGCCACCTTCAGATGGAAAAATGTGCAACAAAGAATCTAAGTTTGCAATCATTAATACGAACTCATTTTGGAGAGGTTGTGTGGGATTGTCTGTTAACAACCTGATAACGTCCACTTGGAAATAAATAAAATTCATAGCTGTTGAGATGGATTTCAAATCTGTAAAGACGCCAACGCTTGAGCGGTTTGGCCTATACTACCTGCGGCTATTTGGCAGCAAGCATCTCACTCATCACGCATTTGACTTCACCGATGAGGAATTAAATAAGAAGGTGAGGAGAATTACCCGGAAAGGAATCCTGCTTTCCGCAACTGTTGGATTGGTTTGTGTTTGGCCCACGGTGTATGTAGACGTACTGTACCAGAACCAATCCTTTTGGGTGCATTATGGTTGGGTGGCAGGCGTTACGCTGGTTTCCATTCTTATCGAATTTTATTTGCTCTTTATCATCGCGCTCAAGGCCGTTGATGAGGTGAGCAATTTGATCAATATTCGCGCAACCCGGAATGGTCTTTTGGAAGAAGGACCTTTCAATATTTCGAACATTCTCGCGCGTGCTGCGCTGGAGCTACCTGACCCGGAAATGAAAATTTTGGGAATCGATCCATTCAAACTGGTTTCGAAAAAGAACTTGCTGGTTCTCGGGATTTTCTACAAAGCAAAAATATTTCTAACCAACTTCATCGCGAAATATATACTTCGATTTACCCTCGGTCCAACAATTTCGGGCGTATCCATTCTTTACGAGGCGCTGCCTGTTGAATGTTTTTGGAATGGAGTGGTGATTGAAAGGGTGGTGAAGGAAGCCAGGTTGCGTCTTTTCGGTTATGTGCTGTGTAATCATATCGCGGAAAATGTGTTGAAAGAAAATTTGATCAAAGAACTTTCACCTAAGGCACAAATGGGTTGCCTCAGGGCCATCGGCAATGCAGTGGTGATGACGCAGAATTACCACCCGAATATGATCATCCTGTTGTTGCGCTTTCAGCAGTTATTGAAAATTGACGAGGTGGACAGGCTCGACGACTGGTCTTTATTCCTTCAAACCCTTGAAGAAGTGACCGAAAAGGAAAGAAATGCCTTGCTCGACATCTTTACGATTGCCGCAGCCTTTGATGGGAAGATATCCAGGATAGAAACGAGAAATATTCAACAGGCATACGGAGAAGATTTCCCCTTATACCAGGAGAGACTGTTGAAATTGACGGATCATTTGAAAAATGGCCAACTCAACGCTGCAGCTGCTTTGTGTGCAATTGATTTTACGGCAGGGTAGGCAATTTTCGGCTACTGTTGTGCTGGCAGGATAACCTCGAAAGTGGCACCCGATCCAGTTGTTGAATTGGCATTTATGTGACCATGATGATTTTCGGCAATTTTTTTGCAAATCGCCAGGCCTATGCCAGTGCCTGGAAATTCTGCCTTCCCATGAAGCCTTTGGAATATGTCAAATATTTTTTTAGCATGTTTCCGTTCGAATCCGATCCCGTTATCCATAAAAGTAATCTTATAGTAAGTCTTCGGCGAAATGAGATCGGGGAAATCGGATAATTCAGCTTTGGATAAGGCCTGACAATTTATATTTATGCACGTCGCCTTCCCGGGCACAGAAAATTTTAGCGCATTCGAAATCAGATTACTGAAAAGCTGATTCATCTGAACAGGTATAGCCTGGATTGTGGGAAGATGCTGCGATTCGATCTTGCAATGCTTTTCTTTTAAAAGAACTTCAAAATCGTTTTTTGCGTCCAGCAAGACGATATTAAGATCTACCTCATCAAATTGATATCGGGTGTCGGAGATTTTTGAAATCGTAAGGATGCCCCGAATCAGGTTCAACATCCTGTCGGATGAATTGTCGATCTTTCTTAAATATTCCTTCGATTGTTCGTCGAGATTTTCGCCAACTCTTTTAAGAAGCATGTCTGTAAAGGTGCTTATTTTTCGCGCTGGCTCCTGAAGGTCGTGCGACGCGATGTAGGCAAACTGGGTGAGGTCCGCGTTGGACTTGTTAAGGAGGTGAGTTCGCTCTTCAACAATTTGTTCAACCTTATTTATTGCTAATGCTTGTGCTGTTATATCCTGAAGCGTGCCGTTGAAACGGGTCGCGACATTTTCGTTGTTGAACCATGCACGTCCCTTGGCGCGAACAACACGCTCGACCTTCGTTAATGGATTAATAATCACGTATTCGATGTCGTATCTGCCACCGGAAGAAAATTGAAGCGCTTTTTCAATGGCTTTCACAACCCGTTCACGGTCATTTTCGGCCATCACATCAATAGCCATCGATAAATCGATCTCCGCTTCTTTAGGTAGTCCAAACCATGCCTTGAGTCGTTCGTTTCCGCTAAACTTATTGGTTAATGGATTAAGATCCCAGGTTCCTAATTCGGCGGAATCAATGGCAAACTGCAACTGTTCCTTACTCTCTTTGAGTTGGTTGTAAACCTGGACCTTGGCCGTGGTTTCCGTGCATGTGACAAGTACGGCAGCTATCGCACCGCTTTCGTCGTAAACAGGACTGTAGCTGAATGTCCAATAAACATCTTCGATGTGCCCGTTTCGGAAAATCGGGATGAGTTGATCCTCTGAGAAAAATGACCTGCCTTGCTTTACTTGTTGAATGAGCGGGTAAATAGTCGGCCAAATTTCAGGCCAGCAATCCTGCGCTGCCTGACCCAGAGCGAGTGGATGCTTTCCATTTTCTCCTAAACTCGGGCGGTAGGCGTCGTTATAAAATTGGATCATTTCATCTCCCCACCACAAGAACATCGGAAAATCCGAATGGAGGATAACGCCAACCATTGTTTTAAGAGATCCCTTCCAGGATTCCACGGGACCCAAAGGGGTGTGCGTCCAATCAAACCTGCGAATTAAGGCACCCATTTCACCGCCACCCTGGAGAAAATAGGGGAATGATAACTCGTCGCGATCAGGCATTATCCCTCCGATTTTAAATTCGTGTCTTTAAAAAAGCCATTTATCGTCGATTCCCATAAATGAAATCTATCAGGTTTTGTTATAAACCCCCGTGCGCCAAGTTTTGCCGTTTCAAGTTTAACATTTTCATCAGAACTGGTTGTAAGAATGATAATGGGGATTCGCCTTATTTGTTCATAATTCCTGGTGACCGACAAAAATTCGCGGCCATTCATAAGCGGCATGTTTAGATCCAGGAAAATAATATCTGGTTTCGGGTGATCCGCCAGCAGTGTTTCCAATGCTTCCTTACCATTTTGGGCAATAACACAAACCACATTTTGATCCAACCCTTTCAGGGCCTCCAAAAAGAATGCCCGGTCATCCTCATCGTCATCAACCAACAGAACCTTTTTATATTGGGTCATATCCAAATTTATTGAATAACTGTGTTGTTGGCATGGTATTCCCATCTATATCTATACAACATTTTCATATGAAAACCTTTTCCGTTTTTATGTTGGCAATTTTATCTGTGTTATTTACCAGCTGCGAGGCCGTGGGAGCGATTTTTAAGACCGGCGTCTGGGTTGGAGTGTTGGGGGTGGTGTTTATCATAGCCATCATTCTCTATTTCATTGGCCGGGCAAAAAAATAAACTTGCACATCTTGTGTAATAAAATCCTCACAACTTGTCGAAATTCCCGGTATAAAGGTTGGTATTATTCTTATTCACATATCGTTAAACAATTAAGAAAATGATTATGGAAAAAAAAGTTACCACTTCGAAAAAGAATCCGGTTGCAAAATCGAATGGGGATAAGCGCAAGCCCGGATCTGACAAAAGAAAATCTGCCGTCAATGATAGCATGCTGGAGGAATTTTTTCATGATGAGATAAAAGACATCTATTGGGCAGAAAAACATCTGGTAAAAACGCTTCCTAAAATGCAAAAGGCTGCCAGCACCGCCGAATTGCAAGACGCTTTTGCGGATCACCTGGAAGTCACAAAAACCCATGTCGAACGACTGGAGCAGGTATTTGAAATACTAGGCTTTAAACCCCAGGCCAAAAAGTGCGAAGCCATGGAAGGGTTGACAAAAGAAGGAGAAAGCATTATTGAAGACACAGAAAAGGGAACGGCAACCCGGGATGTGGGTTTAATTTTAGCTGCTCAAAAAGTAGAACACTATGAAATTGCCACATATGGTGGCTTGACGGAATTGGCTAAAACTTTGGGCCGTGATGAAATTGCGGAGATTTTATACACTACCCTGGAGGAAGAAAAAACGGCTGACCAATCTTTAACAGATATCGCCGAAAATGGAATCAATTATCAATCGGCTGAGGAAATCGAATCATAATAATAGAATAAACAACTTCTTTTAAAGACCGGCCTCGCCGGTCTTTTTTGTTAGCGCTTCATTCCGACCTAAAGGCATTCATCTGATTTGAATTCACAAAAATCAGCTACGCATAATTGTTAGATTACATTTTTCTGCTGAGAATCTCCTCTCTCTCCGTATGGGTTTCACCGTTCAATAACCGATTTTTTTTGGATTGAGTAGAATTAGTTTTATCTTTCTTATACTTTCCATTTAATTCCTATCCAACCCTTTACGTTTTGATTGGTCCATACCTTTAATTACCCCCTTGGTTCGCACCCACGAAATCTTGAAATGAATAAATTGCTAGCGTTTCACTCCTAACACCCGCTTGATAACAATCTGTTAACCCACTTTCAAAATTCCCCTTGGCCCGCACGAACATTCGTGTTAAAAAGACCGCTCATTATCTAAAAAAACATCACTGCATATGAAACACTTAAAACGCAGATTAGGAATTATTCTAGCGGCAGTTCTTGCCTCAACACTGGCATTTTTTGGGAACGCATACGGCCAGGAAGAAGAAAAGGAAAAGACAATGGAAATCTACGGGTTTATCATGATGGACGCTGGCTATGATTTCAACCAGATTCACCCAGACTGGTTTGATGTGGTTCGACCGACAAAATTACCCGCCTTCAAAAATCAATATGGCACAGATGGAAATACTTATTTCTCTGTGCGCCAAACGAGGTTTGGAGTAAAAAATTATTTCAAAACCGGAATGGGCGAATTGAAGACGACCTTTGAATTTGAAATGTTTGGTACCGGTGTTGACGCGGGTCAAACAACAATCAGGTTAAGGCATGCATATGCGGAATTAGGGAAATGGGGTGTTGGTCAATATTGGAGTCCGTTCATGGATATAGATGTGTTCCCAAACACCGTGGAGTATTGGGGTCCAACCGGAATGGCATTCTTTCGAAATATACAGATTCGTTACATGCCCATCCAGGGAGATAATCGTTTGACGATTGCGTTGGAAAGACCCGGAGCCAGCGCCGACCAGGGCATTTATGCCGAACGTATTGAATTGCAAAGTGTGAAACCCAGGTTTCCCTTGCCCGATCTTTCCGCAGAATATAGGCACGCAGGCAACTGGGGTTATGTTGAATTGGCGGGCATCGTACGCAAAATCGAATGGCAAGACCAGGACCCGACAGGCTTTGATTTATCCGGCAATGCTGTTGGTTGGGGTCTTAACCTGAGCACCAATATCAAACTGGGGAAGAGATTTACTTTTCGGGGATCAGCGCTGTACGGAGAGGGCGTTGAAAACTATATGAACGACGCACCCGTTGATATAGGTATCAAGAATACGGGTAATGCAACCAAGCCAATAGAGGGCGTTGTATTACCGGTTACAGGAATTGTCGCGTTCGTGGATTGCAATTGGAACGAGAAATTCACCAGTTCATTTGGATATTCATCAATCAACATCGACAACTCCAATGCCCAAAATGCTGATGCGTTCCATAAGGGCCAGTACGCTATTGCCAACATCATGTATTACCCCGTCAAGAACGCCATGATGGGCGTTGAATTGCAATATGGCGACAGGGATAATTTCAGTGACGGTTGGAATACACATATTACCAAGGTTCAGCTTTCTTTCAAATACAATTTCTCGCAAACTTTTTATAAACCGAAATAAGTCAGGATAAGCTAATGGAAAAACAGTCATTAAAACTATAAAGACCTTATCATGAAAAAATTACTTTCTCTTTTGATCTTCCTGGCGCTGGCATCGCAGGTGATAGCACAACTTCCCAGGATCATCATTTTGGCAACGGGTGGAACCATTGCCGGAGCGGGCACATCTTCAGACCGGGCCGGCTATACCGCCGGGAAAATACCAGTTGAAGATCTTATCGGATCAATTCCCACTGTGAAAAAAATTGCAAATATTACCGGTGAACAAATTGCATCGGTAGGCAGCCAGGATATGACCATTGATATCTGGAAAAAACTGGCGATGCGAATCAATGAAATTTATAAAAACAACGAAGCAGATGGCATCGTGGTTACACACGGTACGGATACCCAGGAAGAAACGGGGTATTTTCTGGACCTTGTCATAACTTCAGACAAGCCGATCGTCCTTACGGGATCCATGCGTGCTGCTACGGCCATCAGCGCAGACGGGCCTAAAAACCTCTATGATGCCATTACGATTGCTGCTAATCCCAAAAGCAAAGGCAGGGGCGTATTGATCAGTTTTAACGAAGGCATATTTGACGCAAGAGATGTGATGAAGTTGAGCACAACTAAAACAAATGCCTTTGGATCTCCCAATACGGGCCCTGTTGGCCAGGCATATGATGGCAGAGTTGAATATTATTCAAAATCTGAAAGGGAAGTAAAACCAACGCGTCCCGTCACCGTAACTGCCGATACAAAATTTCCGCGGGTGGATATTGTGTACATGTATGCGGATGCTCCCTCAGACCAGATTGATATGCTCGTGGGTAAGAAAGTGGACGGCATTGTCATAGCCGGGGTGGGCAACGGAAATTTCAACAAGGCCTATACAGAGGCAGTTAAACGTGCTGTAGCCGCAGGAATCGTGGTTTGCAGGGCAAGTCGCACACCATCAGGCAGGGTAGTACTTCATGACGAAATCAATGATGATGAATTAGGCACGATTGTTTCAGATGATCTCACACCTCAAAAAGCCAGGATCCTGCTGATGCTGGGACTAACAAAAACAAAGGACAAAAAACAGTTGCAGGAACTTTTCTTCAAATACTAGATTCACCTGATTCAGTTCAAGTTCCAGTTGGCTTTATTGTTCACGCAACATTTAATTCAATCAAAATGAATTTCAAAAATATTTTTAAGAGTTTGCCTTTGCTGCTTCTTATCCAGTATGCGCCGGCTCAGACCCGAACTGAAAAGGATCTGTTAGGGGAAAAGCAAATTCCCAACGATGCTTATTATGGCGTGCAAACGCTAAGGGCCCTGGAAAATTTCCAGGTCAGCGGTGTAAAAACAAATTTTTATCCTGACTATGTAAAGGCATATGCGATGGTAAAGATGGCGGCCGCACACGCCAATGCCGATGTGGGAAGAATGAAGAAGGAAAGATATGACGCTATCGAAAAAGCCTGCAAGGCTATAATAGATGGCAAGTACCATGACCAGTTTTTGACGGATCTATACCAGGGCGGCGCAGGTACATCTGCAAACATGAATGCGAATGAAGTAATAGCCAATATTGCCCTGGAGATGAGCGGTCATAAAAAAGGAGAGTACCAGTATATTGAACCCCATGATGACTTAAACATGGGCTAATCTACAAACGATGTGTATCCTACGGCCATTCACGTTGCCCTGTTGTTGCACAATGATAAGGTGATCAATGAGGCGAAATTACTCTCCCAGGCTTTTCACAAAAAAGGAGAGGAATTTAAAGACCTGTTGAAGATGGGCCGTACCGAAGGACAGGATGCAGTGCCCATGACCCTCGGCCAGGAATTTCATGCTTTTGGCAGCCAGCTGGATGGCGCCATTGAAGTGCTGCAGAAAACAGAGGCTTATCTATACGAGATCAATATGGGCGCCACGGCTATCGGTACGGGCCTGACCGCAAGTCCGGGTTATGCTGAAAAATGTGTTGCCTACCTGGCGCAGATTACGGGTAAACCCATGGTAGAACCTAAGGATTTGATTGCCGCTACCAGCAGTATGCAGGCATTTGTGATGTACTCTTCTGCCGTTAAAAACTTTGCCGTCGTTTTGTCAAAAATCGCCAGCGATTTAATATTTCTTGCAACGGGTCCGCGCACAGGAATTTTTGAAATCAATTTGCCCGCGCTGCAGCCCGGCTCCTCTATCATGCCGGGAAAAGTAAATCCGGTGATGCCCGAGCTGATGAACCAGGTGTGTTTCAAGGCCATCGGCAACGATTTGACGGTAAGCTTTGCTTCCCAGGACGGACTGTTGCAGTTGAATGCGTATGAACCCGTGGTGGCCGTTTCTATTATGGAATCACAGGCATTGTTTTATAAAACCTTGCCGCTTTTCCGCAAAAATTGTATTGATGGAATCACAGCGAATCCGAAAGTTCTGCAAAGCTACATGGAACGCAGTGTGGGAATCGTAACGGCATTAAACCCGGTATTGGGTTATGAAAAAACTACGGAATTGGCCAAAGAAGCCCTTCAATCGGGCAAAGGAATATTACAATTGATTCGTGAGAAAAAATTGCTCACAGAAGACCAGATCAAAAAATTGATGGATCCTGCGACGCTGACAGGTCAGAAACCCTGACTTGGGAATTCATAGCTTACAAAAATGGTGAAAACATTATCTACTAAAATGAATACAAAAATGAAAACATCACTTGCTTTGAAACGACTCTTAATTTTGGCAACTGGGCTGGCCTTTGCTTTGAACACGTCATACGGACAGTCAAAGAAAGCCAAACCAACCAGCCAGGTTGCGCCAGGGCTACCTTACCAGACTGCAATTGACCATGCATACGAAAAGTATAAAAACCTGAAGGAAGGCAAGAACGCCGACTATATCAAAGAGTTGGCGAATGTTGACCCGAACATTTATGGAATTGCCATCATCACCGTAGATGGCCAGGTTTTTACGAAAGGTGATCTGGACTCAAGGGTATCTATTCAATCCATCTCTAAAGTGTTTACCCTTGCAAAGGTGATTGAAGAATCGGGCGCAGAAGCAGTTCTACAAAAAATAGGAGTGGATGCTACCGGCCTTCGCTTCAATTCCATTGTCGCCATTGAGCTGCAAAAAGGAAAGGAAATAAACCCCTTGGTGAACCCCGGTGCGATTGCAGCTGTGAGCATGATTAACGGGACTGATTCATCCGCCAAGTGGAAAAACATCGTAAAAACATACAACGATTTTGCCGGAAGTTCATTACCGTTGAATCAGCCCGTTTATGTAAGCGAGGCCGGCGATAATTTGAGGAATCAGGCCATCGCGCATCTTTTGCTTGCCTATGGACGCATGTATTTTGATCCGGTGCAATCAACCGATGTATACACCAAGCAATGCGCGATCAATGTGAACGCGAAAGATTTGGCTGAAATGGCTGCTACCCTTGCAAACGGCGGTACCAATCCGGTAACGAAAATGAAAGTGGTTTCTCCCGAAACATGTGCATTTACAATGTCGGTGATGGCCACTGCAGGTTTGTATGATGACTCTGGTCAATGGCTGTATGAAGTTGGCTTACCCGGCAAGAGTGGCGTTGGTGGTGGAATTATTGCGGTTTGCCCTGGCAAATTTGGTATAGCAGTGATCTCTCCGCCCTTGGATGCAGCGGGTAATAGTGTGAAAGCAAGAAAGACGATTACTGATATTGTTAGGGAACTTAAATTGAATCCCTACCTGGTGCAATCAAAATAAAACCGGGCTCTGCAAATTAACAATCACTATTGTATGAGTTTTTAGATGGCGCTGCTACCTGCGTCAGGGGAAAATTATGCAATAGTGAAGATGAGTAACTAAGAATAAATCCCATTGGGCTGATTCCAGGAATGGATCTGCCAAGCTCGAATAATTTTAAGAATCAAAAAATTACTTATGGGAACATCAAAATGCCTGGTCAGGTTTATTTTTTTGTTTTTTGTGGCGGTTACAGGACCTTCTGCTTTATTGGCCCAGAACACGACCCCGGATTCAACGGAAGTAAGCATCCTCATAAAAAGGGGCCTCATTAAAGACACCGCCTATCAAAATTATGCTTCAGGTGAATTCACACCGGGTCGCGGTTTCGATATGGTAAGAACTAAAGGTGGAACCCTGAACATCAGTATTTATGCCATAGCCCGCTATCTCAATCAAATGCCGGGTCACCAAACCTGGCAGGATCATTTGGGAAGAGACCGGGATTTTGTGGGTCGTAACGATTTTTTCTGGCATCGTACCATGATATGGTTTTCCGGCTGGCTGGGTACGCCCAAACTTACTTATGTAGCAACTGTTTGGACGGTATTTACAACGCAGCAAGCACTTATATATGGCAATATTGCCTATAAATTCGACAAGCATTTCCAGGTTGCGATCGGCGTTGGACCCAATCTCTCGGTAAGGTCCATGCAGGGATCCTTTCCATTTTATTCCTCCACTGACAGATCGATGGGTGAAGAATCACTTCGCGGAGGCTTTACTAACGGTATGTGGCTAACGGGAGAAATTATTCCCAGGCTCAGGTACAAACTCATGGTAGGTAATAACCTAAGTTCATTAGGTATTCAAGCCGCAAAACTGACCAGAGATCTTGCAACTAGTGCTTCGCTATGGTGGATGCCCACCACAGGAGAATTTGGACCTCGTGGAGGAATCGGAGATTTGGAAAGCCACCAGCATTTGGCAACACGTTTCGGTGCTTCTTATAACCATAGCCGGGAAGACCGGTTTAACAATATAGGCACGCCTTCACCAGACAATACACAAGTAAGAATGACGGATGGTGTGCTGTTTTTTGAAACCGGCGCGCTGGCAGATAATGTTACAGTTGATAATGCGGATGTTGACAATGTCAATGTTGATGCGGGTTTTAAGTATAAAGGATTTGGATTGCAGACTGAATTTCATGCACGTCGATTATCAAAATTTAATGCAGATGGTCCGGTTCCGATACATACGATCAATGATTATGGTTACGATCTTCAGGTTTCATACTTTGTAATTCCAAGAAAGCTGTGCATTTATGGAGTTAATTCCTATTTCTGGGATGAATTTAAAAGGCATCCCTGGGAAGCTGGTGGTGGCGTAAACGTTTACCCGTTCAATGCCAGAAGCTGGAGAATAAATGTACAATTGATGCACGTTTATAAAAGTTCAGCAGGTGGCACATTTGGTTTATACGGCGCAGGTCAAACAGGCACCACATTTACCTTTGGAACCGATATTCTATTATAAAGCGGGTCATAGATATAGTTTATCATCTCAATCATGCAGATTATGAAGACACTTTTGAGCTTACTCTTATCGGGGTTACTCTTAGCTACACAGCTTTCAGCGCAGAACAACAAAGCAGCCGATACATTTCTTTTTAACGACAGTCATTTCCATCTTACCAATTACATACAGGAAGGAATTACCGCCGCAAGATTCGTGGAGTTAATGGGTAATAAAGCAGGCCGTTCAGCTTTGTTTGGAATTCCTTTGCAGCAGCAGTGGTCGTTCCAGAATTCAGGAAGCAAAACCGGTCCGACATATTATTTACAATCTGATGCTCCGCTTTATTACTATTCATTTACGGATGCCTACATCGCCATGCAATATTTGTCGCTGCCAAAAGAGCAGCGGGCGCGCCTGGATCCCATGATTACCGGTTTCAACCCGGCCGACATGTATGGTGCAAAACATATTGAGCGCGTATTGAGAACTTTTCCTGGTGTATTCACAGGTATCGGAGAATTTTCCATTCATAAGGAATTTGTTTCTTCTAAAGTTGCCGGTGAAGTAGCGAGTCTAACCAACCCGGCATTGGACAGCATCCTGGACTTCGCCGGTAAAGTGGGTCTCGTGGTGGTTATTCACAGTGATATCGATATGCCGATGGCAAAACCTCAATCGGATCCCGTTTATCTCGCTCAAATGAAGGATCTGCTGAAACGTCATCCGGGAACCACGATCATTTGGGCGCATATGGGTTTGGGTCGGATCGTCCATCCCGTCGGCTACGGATCAACAGGGCCTGGCAACGATCGGTATCCGAACCAGGTAGAGATCGTAAGTGAAATTCTGCAGGACCCGGCTTTTTCGCATGTATATTTTGACATCTCATGGGATGAAGTGGCTAAGTACATTGTGAGGTCGCCAGAAACAGTTCAGGCTGCGGTTTCAGTGATGAATAAATATCCCGATCGCTTCCTGTTTGGAACGGATGTGGTGGCGCCTCCGGATCAGAAATTTTATTTGGCGGTATATGAAATGTACGCACCATTATGGAAAGCGCTTTCACCCGAAGCCAAAGACAAAATAGCCAAAGGAAATTATTTGCGGCTCTTTGATGCGGCAAGGCTAAAAGTGCGCGCCTGGGAAAAAGCAAACGGATTGAAATCGCTATGACTAAAGGAAATTTCCCCCATCATTTAGCCGGCTGAGGTATGGTCATTTTTTCCAATTCGCCAATGAAAGGAATGTTCCCGAGAATATAAATCCTGGTTGCGCTCAGCAAAAATGACTCCAACTGGTAAAACTGCGCAGCTTCCTTTACGCCCACCGATTTTTTGATTTCACCATAGTATTTGACGATCAGGCCATCAACGCTTTTCTGCAAACTCATGGTTTGAGTCATGACTTCATCGGTTGACTTGTCATCAATTGTGCTGTAGGCCTTCGCATATTTTTCCAGGAGCGCAATTCTTTTTTTCCCCAACCCCTTTCGCTCTGTTTCGTATTTGTCATATAAATTCCAAAAAGCGGTTTTTTTTGCCTGATCTGCAGGAGTGATAAATTCTGCGACGAGAGCTTTCTTGTCCTTGCCATACATGGCCTGGATCATTTCAATGTCTTCTTTGTTGCTTTGTGCGAATGCTGTACAAAAAATAAAAATGGCGATGGCAAGTGTGATTAATTGTTTCATACAATGGTTTTTGCTTTTTATTAATTTGATCAGTCTCTTAATGCAGCTATTAATCTTTCAGTGTCTTTGACTTTTTGATCGTCTGCTGCAGTTAGTTTCGAGAGACTGGTATTTACGGTCACCTTGTGGATTTCTCCGGTAAACTTGTTGTCGCCCTGTTTGTAATCATTTGAAACGGCCGTCTCTCCGTCCATGCCCACATCCACTCCCTCATCGGCTGAATATACGAAAGGTTGGGTTTTCGGAATCTTGCCCTCCGCCACTTTTTGATCATCCACATACAGAGTGCAGGTTCCCCCCGACCCGGGTTTGGTGCCTTCAAATTTGAACTCATATTTTATCAAATGCTTACCGGGCGTAACTGCTTTGGCTGAACTGATATTGGTTCGTTCTAATCCAAAATAATTGTACTCGTGATGAATTTTCCCATCTTTCATGTAAAGCGACCAGCCGCCAAATCTGCCCGCTTGCGATATGATCACGCCCTTTGCAGGTCCCTTAGGCAAATCAACATCTGCCGTAATACTATAGTCGCGGTTTTTGGTGTTGATAAATACATTTTCCATGATGCCGGTCATCCCTTCATACAAAGTAAGAGATGTTCGGCTACCCATGACGTCTGGTCGGCCGGCTATAGACGCGTCAAAGCGTTCTACTCTCCGGTCGTCAATGGGAAAGACATGATTTTTTGCAGCTTCTTCTTTGAAAAGTTGCTGCAACTCTTTCAATTTCTCAGGATTCTTTTGCGCAAGGTTATTGGCCTCACTGAAGTCTTCCTTCACATTATATAATTCCCACATATCGTCTGTAAGTGGGAGATTTTTTACCATCAGCCAGGGAATGGAATGGCGGGTACAGGCAACCCATCCATCATGATAAATGGCCCGGTTACCAAACATTTCAAAATACTGGGTGGTATGCCGCGATGCAGCGTTAGCGCTATCAAAAGCATACATGAATGATACCCCACTGAAAGGCGTTTGTTCTGTTCCGTCGACCGACTTGGGAAAAGGTAATCCAGCTGCTTCCAATACAGTGGGGGCGATATCAACGGCATGACAAAATTGAGATCTCACTTCACCTTTTGATTTAATGCCATTGGGCCAATGAACAACCATACCATTGCGGGTGCCGCCAAAATGTGAAGCGATTTGTTTTGTCCATTGGAATGGAGCGTCACCCGCCCATGCCCAGCCGATGGCATAGTGTGGGAAAGTGCTGGGACTGCCCCAATCATCAATATGATTCATCATTTGATCTGCTTTGCCGACAATTCCACTCAATGCCATCATTTCATTATAAGTTCCTTCGGGGCCCCCTTCAGCACTGGCTCCATTGTCGCCAACTATATAAATGAAAAGGGTATTGTCCATTTCGCCCATTTCTTCCAGCGCGGAAACCAGTCTGCCTACTTCATGATCGGTATGTTCTGCGAAGCCGGCGAAGGTTTCCATTTGCCTGGCGAATAGTCTTTTTTGTTCCGGGGTCTGCGCATCCCATGCTGGAATTGCATCGGGGCGAGGAGTGAGTTGGGCGTTTTGAGGGATGATTCCCATCGCCTTCTGTCGCGCAAAGGTTTCTTCTCTCAGCTTGTCCCAGCCCTGGTCGAATTTGCCCTTGTATTTTTCTATATATTCTTTGGGCGCATGATGCGGCGCGTGCGTTGCGCCTGTGGCGAAGTACATAAAGAAGGGCTTATCTGGCGTAAGTGATTGTTGAGCACTTACCCAGTTGATAGCTTGATCAGTCATATCAACCGTGAAATGATAATTGGGATCATTTGGATGTTCTACCCTGATGGTGCCATCAAAAATCCCGGGAGCCCACTGGTTGGTTTCTCCGCCAATAAAACCATAGAATTTATCAAAGCCGGAATGTGTTGGCCAACGGTCAAAGGGCCCTGATACTGAAACTTCCCAGGGTGCCGTTTCATGATATTTTCCAAATGCGCCGGTGCTGTAACCATTCAGCCGCAACATTTCTGCCAGCGGCGCAACACTGGCTGGACGAACGCCGGTATTACCGGGAAATGCAGTTGCCAATTCCATGATCGCACCCGCGTTGTTTAAATGATGGTTGCGACCCGTGAGTAATGCCGTGCGTGTAGGTGAGCAAAGCGCCGTGGTGTTAAAGTTGTTAAACTTCAATCCGGTTGCAGCCAGCTTTTCAAGTGTGGGTTCATAGCAGGGCCCGCCAAATGCGCTGGCTTGTCCGAAGCCCTGGTCGTCGATTAGTACGACAACTACATTGGGTGCCTTTGCCGGGGCTTTTATTTCAAAACGAGCGGGGGCTTTTGCACTTCGCGCATCGAGCGTAGTGTCGAAAGGATAGTCGGGTTCCTTAATGGGAAGCGAAGTTCTATCCAGTTCGCCAGGCGAACCGGCTGCGGGTTTAGCATCGGCTGATTTGGGTTGTTGACAGCTGCTCAATAGGCAGACCATCACAACAACCGCACATAATGCGGTGTTTATTGATCTCATTGTTTTATTTGTCAGGTTTGGCTAATGTTCAATGACTCCACAATACTAGCACTAATCAAACATAACAAATAAACATTATACTGTTAAATTTGGAAGAATCAGTTAATAGGGAAATGAATAAGAAGATCGGAAATTGGGTTTCAAATTATGTTCTGAGGCACGTCAATAGTAAGTGTAAAAGGAATTCGTCTGGAATCGTTTCCCGGCATCGGCACCGCTCGTAAACAGCAGATTTCCCTTCTTTGCCGTTGGTGTTCCATCAACGTTGTAGTCATACGTGTAGTCTACAACATACAGCTTCACGCCATCTGCGGTTAATGTTTCTTTGAAAGGATTGTTTCGCTGAACCCGAAATCCCTGCAACAGGAAGAGGTGGTCATGTATCCCGTCATGAAGCAGGCTGAAATCGTCGACGTTTATTTTGTTATCATATCCTTCAAACTCTGTTAAAGTGGTATTTTCTGGCAATCCTGAGTGTGGATATCGATGGTTGACAATTGTCCTGACATTGCCATCGGGATAAAAACCAAAAGTCAATTTGCGATCAATCAAAAAATCGGAGGCACCTGATTTATAATCCCACTCAATTTCGCTGATTTGGCTTCCGTCATAAGTGAATTTCACCTGTCTGTAATTAACATTTGATTGGTTAATGAATTTGATGAAAGTCAATTTGCCGGCATTGTCATAAAAATACCTCAGCGTATCGTGATTGACGAGAATATTGTTCCGCATCTCCGTGATCTTATTACCCTCATGGAAAACATCGTAGATGGTATAGCCTGACGCAAAATTGGCCTTGGTGCATAAACTGTCGGGGCTATATTCGAAATGATAATATGGGGAGGGCAGATGAGGTATTGTAATATCCTTTAATAATACCTTTTTTTCAACCTGGGGCTCGGTTGGAGGGGTTGGCGAATCGTCTCTATTTTCTTTTTTGCAGGCCAGCAGGGTCGCAACAAAAGCGAATGTCAGTAAAACCGGTCTATAACGCATACGTATACTTGAAGATGCAAGTTATCGTGAACCGTCAGAACTATTTTCCTGAATTGGTTGAACTGTCCAATTCGATGCATGAAGGCGGCAAATAGGGTGGTCAATGGTAATTGCTTCACCCTAATCGGGTGGAATCTCTGCGGTTGGAGTAGTTTGTGAGAAACTCAATCGTTTAGCGGGTCAGAATTTTTGCAGCATTTCTACCTAAATTGCTGTCTTTTATATGCAGCATTTTCATTTCCGCCATTGAAAATGAAGATTTAAACGATAAGCTTGGTATGGATTTTCGATTAGACTACACGAACGAAGAAAAGAGGGTGGTTTTACAAAAGATTGCGGACGGCGACCAGGAAGCGTTCAGGAAATTTTACCTCTTTTTCAGGAACCGGTTGATTCATTTTGCTTTTGCGATGGTAAAAGGGAAAGATTCCAGTGAGGAAATCGTAGAAGATGTTTTTATCAAACTTTGGCAATCAAGAGCGAGCCTGATCAATATCGAAAACATCAAGGTTTACCTCTACGCAGCCGTTAAAAATACTTCCCTCAATTACATTGCCAAAAAGGCCAGGCAAAATATTACCGAGCCATTCGATCACATCAATATTGAACAACGCGAAGGCCAGGATCCAGAAAAAATTCTGATCACTTCCGAAATGTTCTCCAGGTTAAAAGCTGCAGTAGACAGTTTGCCACCCCGATGCAAGATGATTTTCAAGCTTGTCAGGGAAGATGGCCTCAAGTACAAAGAAATTGCCGAAATTTTGAATATATCTGTGAACACCATCGACGCCCAGATGGCAATTGCGGTGAAAAGAATTTCCTTTGCCCTTCGGGCAGAGGTAGAACAAGACAGAGAGCTGAGAAAGCTAAGGGAAAGCAACTAACCCTTTTGATTTCCCGATCCCTTCGCCTCCTTCGTTAACTGCTATACTATTTTTGGACTTTTTTTAATTCCCTTAGTAGATCATCTCTTTTCTGCTGTCCTTATTGAGGGTAACCCATCATTTTTTATGCACCAGGATAACCGCCTTTGGACATTGATCGCTCGCAAACTTTCAGGCGAAGCCAGTGAAAGAGAAGTCAAAGAGTTGGGGGTGATGCTGGGAGAAAGCGCGAGCGACCAATACCTGCTGGAGATTCTGCGCGCTTATTGGTTGCAAAATCCCGAATTGCAACCTACGGAATCAGCGAAGATTGAAGAAAGTTTCAACCGAATTATTTCTCAGGCTGAAAATGATGAATCAGCCCTTATTGTCGCCTTCCCAGGTAAACGTTCAGGGTTATGGAAGAAATGGCTCCTGGCCGGAAGTGTAGCAACTGTCGCCGTTGTTGGGCTTTGGTTATACAAGCTTGATTCAGGCCACGGTAAATCTCAACCCCCAAAAGCGGTTTCAGATCAGAGAGAAGTGGTGGCCGTGAAAGGCACCCGGACAAAGAGTCTTTTACCCGACGGCACGCAGGTATGGCTGAATGGTGACAGCAAGATTACTTATTCAAATTCTTTGAATGGGAAGTTGCGGGAGGTCAGTCTTGAAGGCGAGGCTTACTTCGACGTGGTCAAAGACCCTTCACGTCCCTTCATCGTGCACACTTCCGGAATTGATATTAAAGTATTGGGAACCGCTTTTAATGTTAAGTCATACAGTCAGGAGTCAACCATTGAAGCAACACTGTTGCGAGGGCTATTGGAAGTAACTACCAAGGCTGACAACAGAAGGGAAATCCTTCATCCCAACGAGAAACTGGTCTTTAAAAAGCTGGGGAGTAAACTGGTCACTGACCCAATGGTTGAAGTCAAAGCAGAAGTAGAAGTAAAAGAAAAACCGGCAGGCAACGTGAAAATTATTCCTGTGATTATTCGACCCGACAGTGTAGCCAAAGAAATTTCCTGGGTCTACAACAGGCTTGAATTGCAAGGAGATTCTTTCCAGGATGCTGCACTCAAAATGGAGCGCTGGTATGATGTGAAAATCAGTTTCAGGGATGAAAAGTCGAAGAAATTAAAGATCAGGGCTCCATTTACGAAAGAGACCATTGAGGAGGCATTGGCAGCCCTGAAGGAGGCTTTTCAAATTGGATACCGGATTAATGGAAGAGATATTGAAATCTGGAGTACTAAAGAGTAATGCTAAAGGTTCACCTGCGCGTTTATCCACGCACAGGGATTTATAAAAACGGGAAATGCTGTAGCATTCCCCGAAAAGGCTGAAACAGAAACTTGTTCGCTTATCGCCGCGGTTCAAGTTTCGTATTTATCACCTCAAAGATTAAAAGTATGAAAAAAAGCGCTGCTTTTGGGAGTACTGCCATTCCCCCTTCGCTTATCAAATTCCTATTCATGATGAAACTTTCTCTACTACTGGTTGTGTTGAGTATCTGCCAGTTACAGGCGAGGGTCCTGGGCCAGGGAAACATCACCCTTAAAGTGGAACAAACGGCAATAGAGAAAGTGCTAAACAGGATAGAAAAATCAAGTGAATTTCGATTCCTGTACAATTATGAACTGGAAGCATTGAAAAAAAAGGTGGACATCAGTGTTGACAATTCTCCACTTTCAGAAACGCTGAAAAAATTATTTGCCAATACAGATCTCACCTATAAACTACTCGACAACAACCTGGTTGTGGTTAAGTCTTCCAAATTGGAAATGCAGGACATCAGGGTTACCGGAAAGGTAACAGGTTCAAATAACGAGCCACTATCCAACGTTTCCGTGCAGGAAAAGGGCACCAAAAAGGGAACTACCACGAACAATAATGGTGAGTTCTCGCTTACTGTTGGTGACAATGCCACACTGGTCTTTTCCTTCATTGGCTATGCAGACAAGGAAGTTGCTGTAGCCGGCCAAAATGTGATGAATGTGCAATTGGCACCGGCAGAAAAGCAATTGGAACAGGCCGTTGTTGTGGGTTATGGCAAACAAAGGAAAAGAGATTTGACGGGCGCCGTTTCGGTTGTTACGGCTGCAGATATCGCCAACCGCCCGATTGTTGATGCAGCTGAAGCCTTGCAGGGCAAGGCGTCTGGCGTTCAGGTGATATCCAATTCCGGAAAGCCGGGTGCAGGTTTGACAATCCGCATCAGGGGATCTTCATCTGTAAGCGCCGGTAACGATCCACTTTATGTGGTGGATGGAATTCCCATGACGGATATCTCCACGTACAGTCCAAATGATATCGAATCCATTTCCGTATTGAAGGATGCAGCATCAGCTTCCATATATGGTACGCGTGCGGCTAATGGCGTGGTGGTAATTACAACCAAGAAAGGAATTGCAGGAAGGCCGAAGATTGAATTCAACACGTACTACGGCACCACATCTACGACGAAAAAACTGGATGTGTTGGATGCCCAGCAATATCAGCAGTACATGGGGGACCTGTATAGCAAAATGTCAACTCCGCAACCCAATCCTATTACCGACTCCCTGATCAAGGCCAATAATATTAACTGGCCCAATGAAGTATTCAGGACGGGACACCAGCAGAATTACCAGCTGGCGATTTCAGGAGGCAGCGACAAAACTCAATATTACACGTCACTTGGCTACGCCGAACAGGTGGGCACCATCAGACCTGCAAAATTTGACCGGTTGACGGGCAGGTTGAATTTAACAACCAGCGTAAACAAATGGCTTACGCTAACAACATCAACCATTCTGTCAAGAACCAATGATAATGATGTAACAGACAATGCAAGCGTTGCAAGGGGAGGCGTGGTGCTTTCTGCACTGGGAACACCACCCACAGTGGGCAAGTACAATACGGACCCGGATAAGTACGGACAAATTGCTCAGAATCCATACACGGGTTGGGAAAATCCGTTGGGTGCCATTGAAGGAACCTCAACCAAGAATACAAATGATCGTTTGGTGGCCAATGTGGGCGCGGATATAAAAATTTGGAAGGGCTTGAGTTTCCAATCGCGTTTTGGACTCGATTATACGAATTTCTCGAGTCAATATTTCCTTGATCCCTGGCTCACGCAAGCAGGTCGAGATGGAAGCGGTAACTTATCGCAAACGGCCTATACACAATCCATTTGGCTGAGCGAACAAACGCTGAGTTATGTCAAGAATTGGGGGGTTAATCATTTGACGGCACTTGCCGGATGGACTGCGCAGGAATCACACTGGGACCAGACCCAGATTTCAGCAACGCATATCGATACGGCATACAGGCATCAATCCTGGGATGAAATGTATACGAGAGCCACCACTAAGAATCCTGGGACAAAGAGTGTGGAAGAATGGGGACTGATGTCTTACCTCGCGCGGGTAACTTATGATTACGATGGCAGGTACCTGTTGCAGGCAAATATCCGTAACGATCAATCCTCAAAATTCGCCCCAGGCAATCGCTCAGCTACATTTCCTTCCTTCTCCGCCGGCTGGAGAATTTCGCGCGAAGATTTCATGCGTGATGTGAATTGGCTAAGTGATTTGAAATTGAGAGTAGGATGGGGACAGAATGGTAACCAGGAAGGTCTTGGCAACTATGAGTATTTATCGTTGATCAACATCGATCCCAGCGGCGGTACACATCCGGCTACCATTGCGCCGGCAGACCTGACCTGGGAAACCAGCACGCAGACGAATATCGGTGTGGATGCAAGTCTCTTCAACAACAGGATCACTTTTTCCGGTGATTTCTATATCAAGAAGACAAAGAATGTGTTGATCAGGGTTCCGCTTTCCGGACAAATTGTGCCGAGTGTGTTAATGAACAGGGGAAATATGCAAAACATCGGCGAAGAGTTCGTGATATCCAGCAGAAACTTCGTGGGTAAAGATTTCAGATGGACAACCGACTTCAATCTCTCCTTCAACAAAAATGAGGTTACCAGTTTGGGTGGTGATTTAAATTTTCTGACCGGCTATGGTTATATATATGAACGTGGCTATGCCGTGAGGTTGGAAAAGGGTTATGGCCTGGGAGAATTTTATGGCTACCAGTCAGCCGGTGTGGATCCGCAGACGGGTGATCAGTTGTATATGTCGAACGACGGTAAGGGAAGCAACAATACGGTGATCAGGCCTTCAGACAGGCAGCATATCGGTAATGCCCAACCGAAATTCATCTACGGCATGACCAATATCCTTAGTTATAAGAATTTTGATTTCACCGTTTTCTTCCAGGGTTCGCAGGGAAATAAAATATTCAATGGGGTAAGGGTTGAATCTGAAGGAATGAAAGACTCACGCAACCAGAGTACAGCGATACTCGGCAGGTGGATGAAACCAGGTGACGTGACGAATATTCCGGGCATCAAACCCTTTAGCGACGACAATACCCAAATATCCAGTCGCTTTGTGGAGGATGGGTCTTACCTGCGATTCAAGACCATTACACTGGCTTATCGGTTCCCAACCAAGTGGATCGATCGGATAGGGCTCAGCGCAGCTTCGGTTTATATTTCAGGACAAAACCTGATTACGATTACAAAATATACCGGCTTCGACCCGGAGGTGAATACGTATGGTACAGATGCCAGCTCAGACCAACGAAATGTGGCACTGGGTGTGGATTATGGAGCTTACCCGCAGGCCAAGGTTGTTCTCTTCGGAGTAAACATCAGCCTGAAATGATAGGTGCAGTCGTTTATCAATGAATTAAAACATTCCTACAATGAAACGTAAAATAATTTCAATTGGCAGCCTGCAGATCCTGGCAGCGCTATTTATACTCTCCGGTTGTCAAAAGCTGTTGGACAAGAAACCGATTACGCAAATCGTAGCCACCGGCGACTCAACCCAGATCACGGCAACGGATGCAGAGAACCTGATCACAGGGGCATACACGTCTTACAAAGGCTATGATTTCGGGCTTGAGTTTAACGTATTCGATCGCATTGTCAACGGCGACGTGGTTTCCGACAATGCGTATGCGGGCGGAGACAATACTGCCAATATTACTTTGGATCTCTTCACCACCAATTCGCTAAATGGAAATATGGATCGCGACTGGAGAGATGCCTTTGGTATCATTGGCAGGATCAACATCACCATTGACCAGGTTCAGAAGTGCATTGACCCCGCGCTTACTGCAGACCGTAAGAATGAGATTCTTGGAGAATCGAGGTTCATGCGCGCCTTCACTTATTTTGACCTGGTAAGGCTGTTTGGCCGGGTTCCTTTGATACTACAAGCGGCCAATACGAAGAGTGCGGAAGATTTGTACAATTCAACCATCCTGCCCCAGTCATCAACAGATTCAGTTTACATGGCGATTTTGCAGGACCTTTGGTACGCGCGCTCTACGGTAAGGCCCGTTGATGCCACACCTTCTAAGTTCGTTGTATCGAAGGGTACGGTTACAGCTACATTAGCAAAGGTCTACGCAAGCATGCCAACACCCAACTGGGATTCGGTGTCCTATTATTGCGACCAGACCATCCCGAGTTATACAATGGTTACCGATTTCAACACACTTTGGGACAATAACCACAAGAACAACAGTGAGGCAATCTGGGAACTCAACTATGACGGTTATAGCACAGGCGATTTCATCGGAAACTGGATCCCCTCTATTAATGTGGGTGGGAAAGCCGGTGATTATGAAGGTGGTGGCTGGAAAAAATTCAATACACCAACCAATGATCTCGTCAACGCCTTCCTGGCTGAAAATGATAACATCCGGCTGAATGCTTCCATTACTTTTCTCGATGTTTCAGGACAATGGAGTGATGCTTATTGGGGCGCCAGTCATTACCCGTTTCTTACAAAATTCAATGATCCGGCAAATGGCACGAACGATTTCTATATGATCCGCCTGCCGGATATTCTGCTCCTGAAAGCGGAAGCACTGGTTAAAGCAGGAAATATCAATGGCGCCATGGACCTCGTGAATATGGTGAGAGCCCGTGTTAGTTTATCACCTAAAACCGCCGCAGATGCAACAACTGCCGAGAGTATCATTGCGAACGAGAGGAGGCTTGAGCTCGCATTTGAGGGGCACCGTTGGTTTGACCTTTTGAGAACCGGGAAAGCGCTGGAGGTGATGAATGCACAGAAAGACGGAGCCGGGAATAATTTGAACTATCACGTGCAGGATTTCCGGCTGCTGATGCCCATTCCGCAGCCACAAATCGACCTCAATCCATTGTTGACGCAAAATCCTAATTACTAACAGGAATGCATAAACGAGTAATATTTTTTCTGCTGGGCTGCCTGTTCCTGGCACTGGTCGGATGCGGGGGGAACAAAGGATCGGATGTGAACAACATTCCCGCGTCCGGCGATACGTCAATGAAGGGCGATGTTGAATTCTGGCTGACGGATCCGGCAGCGAACGTTTTATTTCAAAGGCAGAAAGCAGCATTGCTGTTTTCAAATGAAGCGGGCAGCGGCAAAACAATTGATGTGAATGACGCCCAGGCCTACCAGTCCATGGATGGCTTTGGTTTCAGTCTTACCGGGGGAAGCGCGCTTCATCTTCATCAAATGGAGGCATCCGCGAGGTCGACCCTGCTGAAAGAATTGTTTGCAACAGATGGAAGCAATATCGGGATCAGCTATCTGCGAATCAGCATCGGCGCCTCCGACCTGGATCCCGCGGTGTTTTCATATGATGATCTGCCCCGCGGACAAACGGATGTCAAAATGGAAAAATTCAGCTTGTCCCCTGATAAAACACATCTCATTCCCGTTCTCAAAGAAATATTGGCGATCAATCCTGCGATAAAGATTCTGGGTTCTCCCTGGTCGCCACCCACCTGGATGAAAACGAATGACAGTACTATGGGTGGGAGTTTGAAACCGGCTTACTATGACGCATACGCGAAGTACTTTGTGAAATATGTAGAAGGAATGAAAGCAGAAGGGATTACCATCGATGCAATTACCATTCAAAATGAACCCTTGCATCCGGGCAACAATCCGAGTTTGTTGATGTTGCCGAACGACCAGGCGGCATTTCTTAAGAAGAGCCTGGGGCCGACCTTCAAAGCGGCAAACATTTCTACGAAGATTATATTGTACGATCACAACGCCGACAGGCCGGATTACCCCATCACCATTCTGAAAGATCCTGAGGCTGCCAAATATGCGGATGGCTCCGCGTTTCATTTATATGGAGGTACGATTGATTCCTTGTCAAAGGTGCACGACCAGTTTCCCGACAAGAATCTCTATTTCACAGAGCAATGGATTGGTGCTCCGGGGAATTTGAAGGAAGATCTTGTTTGGCACACGAAAAACCTGGTCATCGGTGGTCCAAGAAATTGGAGCCGCAATGTGCTTGAATGGAACCTGGCTGCCAATTCAAAATATGAGCCGCATACGCCAGGCGGTTGCACGGAATGTTTAGGTGCTGTTACGATTGATGGGAACCAGGTAAAGCGCAATCCCGGTTATTATATCATTGCTCATGCTGCAAAATTTGTTCGTCCGGGTTCTGTTCGAATCTCTTCAAACGCCTTAGAAGGTTTACCCAACGTGGCTTTCAAGACACCGGACGGGAAACGGGCAATGATTGTTTTGAATGAAGGCAGCGGTGCTCAGACTTTTATGATCCGCGACAAGGGGAAGGCGGTTTCAGTCACCCTCAATGGCGGTTCGGTGGGGACTTTTGTTTGGTAGTAGAAGTTAAAGACATCATGAATAATCCAAACGCCAGGAAGCCGAATCCGGCGTACATGTTTATTCTGGCGGCAAGCGTCGTCGTTGTAAAATATCCGATCAGGAGGATCAATGAAACGAGTGTAAAAAAAAGGCCAATGATGAAACTTAGTTCTGTGAGTCGCTTAGACATATTCAAAAATTAAAAGAAGATCATATTTAGTATTATCGTGAGCAGTAGCAACAACAAACCCAGCGGCACCACGCTCATGTACCATTTCTGATGTTGATACTTTGGTTTCTCAGTCAGCGAATAAACCAATCCCTTCAAAGACGCTTCCGGTTTGGCCTTTGTAAACAGGCTTACGATGATTGTCGTCCCGAAATTAGAAATCCAGGAAATGCCGGCAACGATAAAGGCCTGGCCCATGCCCGACCTGATCGGGTAGAGTGGCGCAATCCATCCTCCTTTGCCTTCGGCGATTGTTAAGCCGTGCGTCAAAGCAGCCGCGAGCGTGCCGGCAACCAAACCCCAGAATGCTCCATGGCCGGTGGTTCTTTTCCAAAACATGCCCAACAGGAAAGTTGCGAAAAGCGGGCCGTTTACAAAACTGAAAACCAGTTGAAGAAAATCGTTGATGTTGTTGAAGCCCTTGGCTACATAAGCCGTGGCAATTGAAATGAGTATGCCCGCCACCGTGATGAATTTCCCAACCCAGAGGTAATGATGGTCTGGCTTATTTTTTACAAAGTATGCCTGGTAAATATCATATGTAAACACGGAGTTGAATGCTGTTACGTTCCCTGCCATGCCACTCATAAACGAAGCCATGAGCGCGGTGATGCCCACACCCAACAGTCCGCTTGGATAGTAGTGTGCAAT
>Ga0163162_10000158_pt1 | contig 62514 bp, 56 predicted proteins | sample S55metaG_FD_115310 | JGI IMG/M metagenome (GOLD analysis project Ga0163162, IMG submission 115310) | Switchgrass rhizosphere microbial communities from Kellogg Biological Station, Michigan, USA - S5-5 metaG | ecosystem: Host-associated > Plants > Roots > Rhizosphere > Soil | place: USA...
CGGAGACGGCGTTACCGGCGGATACATTTTTAGCTTCGACAAGGACGCGGATGCATGGTTTTCTTCCTATACCAATACGGGGGGAAACGGACACACGCAGTACGGCTACGTATATCCGAAGTTGGAAAATATTGTACAGGAACAGCGAGACTATTTAAAGTCGTACGTTGACAGCTTTGAAAAAGCGGTGGCATCCACGCAATTCCAGGACCCTCAGCACGGATGGCGTCAGTTTGGCGACGTCGCATCATTCATCGATTATTACCTCGTCAATGAGGTAAGCAGAAATGTTGACGGATATCGGCTCAGCACCTTTTTATACAAAGACCGGAAAAGCAAGAATGGGAAAATTTTTGCGGGCCCCGTTTGGGACTATGATCTCGCATTTAGAAACGCAGACTATTGCGATGGCAGCAATACCGATGGATGGGCTTACGAATTTAATAGCGTGTGCCCGGCTGATTATTGGGGCGTGCCTTTTTTCTGGGAAAGAATCATAAAAGACACGGCTTTCGAAGCGGCTATGCGTTGCCGGTATAAGAGTTTGCGGCAATCCACACTGAGTGCTTCTCACCTTGATCACCTCATCGACTCCGTGGTGCAATTGGTGAATGAAGCACAACAACGGCATTTCACGCGCTGGCCGGTATTGGGTCAGTATATTTGGCCGAATGCTTCGCCGATCCCAACCTCCTACGAGGGCGAAATCAGCGCTTTGAAATCCTGGCTAGCATCACGCCTGGCCTGGATCGATGAAAACCTCGCGAATGTGGGAGCCTGCAGTGACTGGCCGAAGGACAATCCCAATTTCATGATCGCCGACCTCTATCCTAATCCGATCCTGGATCCCGCCACCCTGGTGGTGCGGGCAAAGGAAAGGCAGACCATTCACGTGATCGTGACCGATATCACCGGCAAAACCGTTGAGGCCTTCAAATCCACCGTGGATGGGGGAAGCAACAATGTCTATCAAATCAGGACGGGTAGTTGGCAAAGAGGCGTGTATATCCTGCGGGTGATGAACGACAGGGGTGAAAAGCTGCTCAAAAGGCTGGTGAAGTAATAGGGTTTCTGAGCTTATCTTTGCGGCATGCGAAAATTGTCGATGGACGAGTTGGAAAGAAAATCGGTGGCGGAATTCAGGGAGGCAAAGAAATTTCCGCTGGTGATGGTGCTCGACAATGTTCGCAGTATGCATAATGTGGGCAGCATCTTCCGAAGCGCCGACGCATTCCTGATACAGTCCATTTACCTCTGCGGCTATACGCCGCAACCCCCTCACCGTGACATTCAAAAAACAGCGTTGGGCGCAACCGAATCGGTTGACTGGAAGTATTTCGCGGCCACAAAAGAGGCGGTTGAGCAATTGAAGAAAGATGGTTTTATGGTTTGGGCTGTAGAACAGGCGGCGGGCAGCGAATCCCTGCAAAAAATGGATTGGGATGGGGAGCAGAGTCTCGCGCTTGTGCTGGGAAATGAAGTGAGTGGTGTTGCCGAAGAAGTTTTGGCGGATTGTGATGGATGCATCGAGATTCCGCAAATAGGGATGAAGCATTCCTTAAATATTTCTGTAGCTGCAGGAATTGTGCTTTGGGAATTTATAAGAAAAGTGATTGAAGTAAATAAAACATGAAAGTTAAAAATTATTTAAGCCTGATCAAGTTCTCTCACACCATCTTCGCGATGCCCTTTGCGATGATTGGGTTTTTTTTGGGAGTGAGTTATAAAGTCTCGAGTCAGTGGAATTTAAATGGAATATTAGTTGGGGAAGCCGTCGGCGACATCATCGAACATTCAATCCTGTTTATCCTGGTCGTTTTATGTATGATCTTCGCGCGCAGCGCGGCGATGGCGTTCAACCGCTATCTCGACAGAAATTTTGACGCCAAAAATCCGCGCACCGCGATCCGTGAAATTCCTTCGGGAATTATTTCCGCCAACAGTGCCTTGTGGTTTACCATTATATCGGCATTGCTTTTTGTTGTCACGACCTACTTCATCAACAGGATTTGTTTCTTCCTTTCACCCGTGGCATTGTTTGTAGTATTATTTTATAGTTATACCAAAAGATTCACGGCCCTCTGTCACCTTGTGTTGGGGCTGGGTCTCTCGCTGGCTCCTATTGGAGCTTTTTTGGCCGTTACGGGTAAATTTGGGTTGATTCCCTTGCTCTTTTCTTTCGCTGTTATTTTTTGGGTGAGCGGATTCGATATTATTTATGCATTGCAGGACGAAGAATTTGACAAATCGCAACAACTGTATTCGATGCCGGCCTGGCTGGGCAAATCAAGAGCATTGCGCGTATCCGAAATTTTACATGTGATCAGTGCCGTTTGTGTGATGACAGCCGGGTTCATGGGGCATTTTGGGTTATGGTATTGGCTGGGCGTGGCCGTCTTCGGAGGTATGTTGATCTATCAACACAGCATCGTCAAGCCGAATGACCTGCGAAGGGTGAACCTGGCCTTCATGACGGCCAACGGAATTGCGAGCGTCGTATTCGCTGCTTTCGTGATCACGGACATCTTCACGCATTGGCATTCCATTCCGAAACTATCTTAATATTTCCCTTGGCGAGAATACTTTGCATAGACTATGGGCTGAAGAGGACAGGACTCGCAGTGACCGATCCTCTCCAGATTATCGCGACCGGTCTCACCACTATTGAATCAAGGGAATTGATTCCTTTTTTAAAGAAATATTTTCTTTCTGAGCCCACCGAACTCATTCTCATCGGCGAGCCCAGGAATTGGGACGACTCCGAAACGCACGCCACTCCGCTTGTTCGTAAAGCCATCGAAAAATTAAAGAAGGAATTTCCAGCCATTCCCATTCAATCCGTCGACGAAAGAAACACGTCCAAAGACGCCAAGAGGGCCATGGTGGAAATGGGCCTGAAGAAAATGCAAAGACGAAACAAGGCACTTGTTGATGAAATCGCCGCCACCATAATGTTGCAGGAGTGGTTGGGAAGTAAAAAGTAAAAAGGCAAAATTCAAAATTGATTGTGCATTCATTTTTGAATTTTGACTTTTGATTTTTTACTTTTCCGTACCTTTGCGGGTTAAATAATGATGATAGCATGGTATTACCGATCGTAGCATATGGCTCATCGATTTTGAGAAAACGATGTGTGGATATTGACAAGGATTATCCTGGTTTGCAAGAGTTGATTGCGGATATGTGGGAGACCATGTACGAATCGAGCGGCGTGGGACTCGCTGCGCCGCAGATCAACAGGGATATCCGGCTCTTCGTCATCGACAGTACCCAGATCTTTATCAATATGGAGGAGGATGAAAAGGGAAAATATGTGGACGAGCCCGGGACCAAGCAGGTCTTCATCAACGCACACATTAAGAAATTAAACGGCGAGGAATGGTCGTACAACGAGGGCTGTCTCAGCATTCCCAAAATCAGGGAGGATATCAAGAGAAATGAGGAAGTGACGCTGGAATTCGTGGACGAGAATTTTCAACCTTACACCCTCACGTTTGCGGGGATCACTGCAAGGGTAATCCTTCACGAATATGATCATATTGAGGGGAAATTGTTTATTGACTACCTGCCTCCGTTAAAACGCAGGTTGCTCAAAGGCAAGCTGGATGACATCTCCAAAGGAAAGATCAAGACGGATTATCGCATGGCTTTCCCCAAGTAAAATTCAGATTACATGAAAACTGTAGTCGCCGCTCTTTTCTGCCTGTTCCTGTTGCGACTCGAAGGTTTTTCCCAAAAAGATTCCACGGTTTTAATTGATCATAAGAGCATCACGCTTTCTGAAGTGGTCATCAGGAGCAATATCAATGTCGCCTCCTTCATTAATAAAGTAAAACAGGATACCAGCTTCTACAAGGCATTTCGCAACCTTCGCGTGCTCAATTTTACGGCACTCAATGACATCCGGATGCTGGATAAAAAAGGTGGCACCAGGGCTTCACTCAATAGCAGGACGCAGCAAAAAGTTTGGAATGGTTGCCGTATCACCACCACGATTGAAGAAAAAAGCGAAGGCGACATCTATGACAAAAGTCATCACTTTAATTATTATACAGCCGAACTCTACGCGAGCCTCATGTTTGCCTTCGATACCGTTTGCGGCGAAACGAATGTTGTAGGCAATGCGGAGCAGAAAATCAATTCCAGCTCAGGCATCGAAAAACACAAGGAGCAGTTGAAGATGCTTTTTTTCAACCCGGGGAAGCGAATCCCCGGCGTACCTTTTATTGGGAACAAAGTTGCCATCTTCGACGACGAAATGGCTCCGCTCTACGATTATTTTATCGACCTGGAGACCCACCAGGGCCAGGAATGCTATGTGTTTCGCGTGCAAAGCAAAAAAGATCTGAGCAGTTCACAACGCAACGACATCGTCATTGACCAGATGACCACCTGGTTCAGCCATGATAATTTTGATATCCTTGGCAGATCCTATTCACTGAGCTACCATGCCGGTGTATACGATTTTGATGTTGAGATGGAAGTGGAGTTAATGAAATTTGGGGATTGGCTGGTGCCCACACTCATCCGGTACAATGGGAATTGGGGACTGATATTCAGGCGAAGGGAGAGGGGGGTGTTTACGGCTACTTTATTTGATTTCAAATCGGAATAACCCAATCAACCTAATCTACCCGCCTGCCAAATCTCTCTTGCGTTTTCTCAAATCCATTGCTCAAATAAAACCGGTGCGCGTCTTCCCGCCAATTCGATGAGGCAACTTCCACCCAAAGGCATTCGGCCTGCTTTGCAATTTTAATTAGCTCACCCAGCATTTCGGCTCCCAAACTCTTATTTCGGTTTTCAACGGCGATATAGAATTCAACAATCTCCGCGATAGGTGCACAATGATGCAGTTGCATTTCTGTTCGCAAGGCAAAATATCCAATAGGATTTGATTCAGATTCGGCAATCCAGTATTGAAGCGTGGATGGCGAAAGTATTTTTCCAAAAGCAATTTCAAAATTATGCTTCAGAAAAGTTGTCTGTTCCAGGTCACAGACCCAGGCATACATAAATGATCGATCCTCGGCCTTGACTTTCCTCGTGACCATATTGAATTTTTATTGAGAAATGCGTGACTGAATATAAGTCCGCCACTTTTCCACCAGTGCCGACATGTCGGCCGGCAATTCACTTTCGAATTGAATTCTCTTCCTGGTGCGGGGATGCGTGAAGGCTAATGTTCGCGCATGAAGCGCGTGTCTTGGACAAACGGCAAAGCAGTTCTCTACAAATTGTTTGTACTTGCTAAAAACAGTGCCCTTCACAATTTTGTCGCCCCCATAGGTATCGTCGTTGAACAGGGGATGACCGATGTGCTGCATGTGTACACGGATCTGGTGCGTACGGCCCGTTTCGAGCTTACATTCTAACAGTGTGGTATAGCCGAATCTTTCAAGCACGGTGTAATGCGTGGTGGCATCCTTACCATATTCGCCATCGGGATATGCGTCCATGATCTTGCGGAATCGCTTGTGCCTGCCTACGTGTGCACGAATGGTCCCGCTGTCTTCCGTAAAATCGCCCCAAACCAGTGCCGTGTACAACCTGTCAACAGTATGATCAAAAAACTGGTTGGCCAGGTCAACCGCTGCTTTATCCGATTTTGCCAAAACCAATAATCCACTGGTGTTCTTATCTATTCGGTGAACCATGCCAAATCTCGGCAGGCTGCTTTCTGTGATATCAGGGTTCTGTTGTTTGAGGTGATAGGCAATACCATTAGCGAGCGTACCATTGTAATTCCCACAGCCCGGATGAACCACCATGCCCGCTGGCTTATTGATTACGACAACGTCGTCATCTTCATAAACAATTTCCAGGCTCAGCGCCTCAGGAACGATTTCTGTTGACTCGGGGGAATTGTCGGAGTACACAATAATTTCGTCACGCGGCCTGATCTTATAATTCGACTTGATTTCTTTTCCGTTCACCAGCACCATTCCTCCTTCAATTGCTTGTTGCACCTTGTTCCGCGTGGCACCTTCAATCCGGTTCATCAGGAACTTGTCAATACGCAGCGGATCCTGGCCCTTGTCCACCACCAGCGTTAACCGCTCGTAGAGTTCCTCACTTCCCTCCCCATTGTCAAGCTCATTTTCCAGGTCCAGGTCCGGTTTCATGCAATTTTTTTGCAAAAATAAGAAAGAAGACGCTTCGTATGGAGATCGGGCAATTTGAGATTGCTTCGCTCATTCGTCTTATTTTTAATAGGGCATTTAAAATTAAATCGGCTAACATGAAGGCAATGGGCAGAACCCCGTCCGGTAAGCGCCTGGATCGAATCCGGAAGTCAATGAATTTTAAGGATGGAGCCTTTCAAAACCTCAGCGAAACGAAAATGTTGCTTGAAGGCGTCAACTACGGGAAGATCCTGATGGAATATTACAAAAAGCCCGGTGACACGCAACCTCCGGCGCCCATGCCCTCAGTCAAAACCAACCTTTCCGCGCTTCCCGATAACAAAATTGTGTTCGTTTGGTTCGGCCATTCTTCCTATCTGCTACGCGTTAATGGATTTAATATCCTGGTTGACCCTGTTTTCAGCGGTCATGCATCTCCTTTCACGTTCTTTGGGAAATCCTTTGCCGGAACAGACGTTTATGGCGTTGAAGAAATGCCAGACATTGATTTGCTCGTGATTACCCATGACCATTATGATCACATGGACTTTCCGACCATCATGAAGCTTCAGCCAAAGCTGAAATCCATTGTTACGTCAATTGGTATTGGGTCACACTTAGACTACTGGGGAATTCCAGATTCGAAAATGACAGAGCTGGATTGGTGGGAAAGCTTGTCCATTGGTCCAGGATGGACACTAACAGCAACGCCTGCGCGACATTTTTCGGGTCGTACATTGGTACGAAATAAAACGCTTTGGTCTTCATTTGTACTCAATACGGGCGATCATAAAATCTATCTCGGGGGCGACTCGGGCTATGACGGTCATTTCAGGGAAATAGCATCGAAGATGGGTCCCTTTGAACTTGCTATTTTGGAGTGCGGGCAATACGGAAAGAACTGGCCCTATATTCACATGTTTCCGGGGGAAACGGTGAAAGCTGCGAAGGATTTGCAGGCGTCCCTCTTAATTCCCGTGCATTGGGGGAAATTCGTTTTGTCGACCCATTCGTGGAATGAACCCATCAAGCGCGTGGTGGAAAGCGCAACACAACAAAATATGCCCATTGCGTCGCCTAGAATAGGCGAACCATTTGTTCTGGGCGAGCCGTTTAAGCAGGTAAGATGGTGGGATTTTTGAACTTCTGTAACTTTGCAAAATGTTTTCCAAACAAAGCGTCATTTTCTCTGATCTCGGCCGTATGGGATACCGGGAAACCTGGGATCTGCAGGAAGATTTATTGCGGCAAAACGTCGAAGCCAAGATCCGGAAGCGAAATGCGTCTGCGGTTCCTGTGATCAATGCGGGTGGGTCAGACGATTCTGAAAATGAAACGGCTCATTATTTCCTGATGGTCGAACATCCGCCGGTGCTTACCTTGGGAAAGAGCGGGCACATGGAGAACATCTTGCTAAGCGCCGCAGAATTGAAAAACAGGGGCATTGAATTCTACAATACAAACCGGGGAGGGGACATTACATTTCATGGTCCCGGGCAAATCGTCGGTTATCCCATTCTCGACCTCGAAAAGTATTACACAGATATTGGACGGTACCTGAGAAACCTGGAAGATATCATCATACTCACCCTTGCCGAATATGGCCTTAAGGGCGAACGATCACCAGGAGAAACGGGTGTTTGGCTGGATTCAATGGTCGCAGGATCGGAGAGAAAAATTTGCGCGATGGGTGTACGCTGTAGCCGGTGGGTCACCATGCACGGATTTGCTTTCAACGTAAACACCAACCTGGAGTATTTCGAACACATTATTCCCTGTGGCATCAGGCATAAAACCGTTACCTCCTTGCAAAAAGAATTGGGATTTGAACTTTCACTGGAAGAAGTAAAGGAAAAAGTGAAAGCAAATTTTGAAAAGGTTTTCAATTGCGAGCTCGTCGCTAGCGCTTATCCCGTGGTATAAAGAATTTATGTCGCTCTTTCAGCGTTTCATTTTCGTAAATCTCGAAATAAAACCAACCCGCGTGCTGGAAATTGGTTTTCTCCAGCGTTAGCGGTGATTCCCGCACTTCCTGCAATTCAAAAAGGGGCGAGTTGTCTTCCTCGAAAAACTTTATTGAATACTTATTTTCGGAAGGCTTACTGAGCGCAATGGTAACGTTCCCGTCTTTGTCTGTAAATACATAGGAAGACGGACGGTACGCGGGCTTGATGACGATGGTATCAAAGCTTTTGATGATGAGTGTATCCCGCGTTTTATTCAGCACCGAGTCCCGGAACTTCTTATAAACGCGATCTGTGATCTGTCCCACCACTGAATCTCTTCGCTTAATATAAATGATCGTTTCAATGACGACCGGCTTGTCCTTAAAAGGCTGCTTGACATTATCGCGCATTTTTGGCGCGTCTTTTTCAACATTGGCCTGGTTGATCACACGCGTGTTGGTGATCACCGCAGCAGCAGAATCTGCCTGGGGTGGTGGCGGTGCAGCCACGATCACCACCGTGTCCTTCTCAGGCTTAAGCGCCTTTGAAAACAAATAGTGACTGCTGTCAAGTAAAATAAACAAACGATAGTATAAAAGGGTATCTGGCGCTTTGCTGTCGAGAAATCCATTATTGGTGGCCTTAGGATCGGGTACACTCAGAATGGTACGAAAGCCAAATATGCTGTCGCTAGATCTTTGAATGCTGATTTGCTTGATGGAAGGATAGTTATTCGTCCAGCTTAAGATGATCTTTCCGGATTTATTCTTGACGGTGAATTTTGGCAGGGTGTCCTGCGCGGCGACGGAGATGCCTGAAAGCAGTAGAAGCAGATATATGAAGACTTGCAGAGGTCGCATGCTGGAATCCTAAGGAACGGCAAAATTTGATGCCAAAGATAAGGGAAAGCCCACAGTGTTGAGCCACCTACCGTGAACGCAATCGGGCGCTTCTTATTGTTAATAAATCGATGTTAAAAAGCAAGTACACCGGGTAAGAGTGAACGGTTGCCCTGGAGACCACCACTGTGGACGACCAGGATCTGACTTCCCCTTGCAATTACACCCTTCCGGTATAGGTCCTCAATGCCATACATTAACTTGGCGGTATATACGAAATCGGTGGGAATTCCGGTCTTCAGGTAGAAAGCATTCATGAAGGAAATCAGCTTGTCGTCCTGCTTCGCATATCCACCGAAATGATAGTTATGTTCGAAGGTAATTCTGTCTTCCAGTTCGGGGTTTGAAAGCATTGACGCCACCTTCTTTTTCAATTCGAAATTTCCTTTCATGACACTGATCCCGACAATCGTTTGTCCGGGCAGTGACATATTAGCAATTCCGGCAAGCATGGTTCCGGTGCCAACAGCGCAAACAATATGTGAATATTTAGAAATATCGATCCCGGAAACAATTTCTTCTGCACCACGGACTCCTGGAACACCGTAACCGCCCTCGGGAATAATGTAAGGATCTCCCCACTGTTCGCGGATTTTATTCAACAATTTGGGATCATCTTTTTGCCTGTATTCTTCCCTGCTCAGGTATCCGAATTCCATTCCAAAATGTTCGGCATCTGTTAATGAAGCGCTTGGCAGGGCCGGCTTTTCTCCCCGGATGATGCCTATGCAATTCAGGTTGGAGCGTCGCGCTGCATAAGCGAGGGCGACGACGTGATTTGAATGCGCGCCGCCAAAACTTAAAACTGACGTGAACCCCTGTAAAATTGCTGCTTCCAGGTAATTTTTCAGCTTAAACCATTTATTGCCTGATACCACAGCGTGCAGCTTATCCAGCCGCAATACGTCTGTATGAACACCGGCATGAAAATCGCAGTTATCTACCGTGACTTTGTCCCAATGCAACTCGTTTGCTAACTCGACGTTCATAAATCAGATTTCTGTGGCCAGTTGATATTAATTATTTTCGCGAACTGAAAAAATAAAAATACGATCAATGAAACCCACCTTAGTGATCATGGCTGCGGGGATGGCATCACGTTATGGAAGCATGAAGCAAATCCAGGCCTTCGGGCCTTCTGGTGAGACCATCATGGACTACTCAATTTATGATGCCATCAAAGCGGGATTCGGAAAGATCGTATTTATCATCCGCAAGGATTTTGCCGAAGAATTCAAAGCAATTTTCGAACCCAAACTGAAAGGAAGGATTGCATTAGAATACGTATACCAGGATTTACGAACTTTTATGGAAGGTTATGAAATTCCGGCGGACCGCTCCAAGCCATGGGGTACTGCGCACGCCGTACTATGCACAAAAGAGGTGGTCAAAGAGCCCTTTGTAGTAATCAACGCTGATGATTTTTATGGAAGGGATGCATTTGAAAAGGGTGTTGGTTTTTTGGAGCACGATGCAAAGGATAATGTGAGCGCAATTATCGGATATGAATTACAAAAAACGCTTTCTGAAAATGGTTCGGTTAGCCGTGGAGTTTGTCAGCAGGATGCCCATGGTAACCTGGTAAAATTCCAGGAGCTCACGAAGATTTATGGGGAAAATGGAAAGATCGTATCCGAAGCAGCCGACGGGTCCAAAACAGAATTAGCTCCCAACACGCCTGTGTCTATGAATTTTTGGTGCTTTCTGCCATCTGTCTTTCCTTTTTTCGAAACGGTATTCCGCGGATTTGTTGACAAGAATCTTCACAACCCGAAATCAGAGATCTATATCGGCAATGCAGCAATCGAATACATTCATAAGCCTGGAAACCTTATTAAGATCGTTCCCACGGGTGCCAGGTGGTTTGGTGTAACTTATAAAGAAGACGCACCTGGCGTGAAAAAGAGCATCGAGGAACTGGTGAAAAATGGCAAGTATCCGACAAGTTTGTGGTCCTGATACTTTTTTTTGAATAATTGACTAATTTGGAAATCCAAACCTGCTGCATGAAAAAGGTCGGGATTTTCATTGTACTTCCTCTTCTCTTCCATTCTCTATTTGCTCAAAATTCCAACTCTGTTTCCAAAATATACCTGATAAAAGCCTCCAAAATGTTTGATGGGGAGCGTATCCGGGAAAATGTATGGGTGCTTGTCGTCAACAACAAAATACAGGACGTTGGTGCGCCGCAAAGCTTCACTGTTCCTGCAAATGCAGTTACGGTAGATTTAAAAAGCGAGATGCTCATGCCAGGCCTCATCGAGGGCCATTCCCATCTTTTCCTTCATCCATATAATGAAACCAAATGGGATGACCAGGTATTAAGGGAGTCACGTGCCGAGCGTACAGCGAGGGCCGTTAATCATGCGAAGTCCACGCTCATGGCGGGTTTCACAACTGTCAGGGATTTAGGAACGGAAGGAGCTCAATATGATGACGTTGGTTTGAAGACGGCGATTGAAAAAGGGGTTGTGCCAGGACCGAGAATGTTGGTTGCAACAAGAGCCATCGTTGCCACCGGGGCATATGGACCGCAGTCTGCCGTCGCCGACCAGGAAGTCATTCGTGGTGCCGCCGAAGCAGATGGCGAAGCAGCTTTGATCCACGAGGCTCGCGTGCAGATTGGGAAGGGTGCTGATTTCATAAAAGTATATGCCGATTACCGATGGGGTACCCACCAAGAGGCACGACCCACTTTCAGCCTCGAAGAATTGCAGAAACTGGTAAGTGCGGTGCAGAGTAGTGGAAGGGTAGTGGTGGCGCATTCCTCCACGCCCGAGGGTATGCGAAGGGCGGCAACTGCGGGTGTGCGTACCATTGAGCACGGTGACGGGGGCACGGCTGAAGTTTTTGCACTAATGAAAGAAAAGGGCGTGGGCTATTGTCCAACACTTGCAGCATCGGAATCTGTAGAGCAATACCGGGGTTGGAAAAAAGGGACGGACCCCGAACCGGACCATATTAAAGAAAAAAAGAAAAGCTTTTCCCTGGCACTTCAATCCGGTGTAAAGATTTGCATGGGTGGAGACGTGGGCGTGTTTACACATGGCGAGAACTGGAGGGAAATGGAATTGATGGTAGAGTATGGCATGAAGCCACTCGATGTACTTCGATCTGCCACTTCTATCAATGCAGATATGTTCGATATGGGCGATAAAATTGGGAGAATTAAAACCGGATTACTTGCTGACTTGATTGCCGTCGAGGGTGACCCGTCAACAGACATTCATGTACTGAGAAAAGTAAATTGGGTGATGAAGGACGGAGTTATTTATACTGTTCATTAAGCCATGAGCCAGGATATTTTTCATGACAGAAGATTTCAGCTTGAGCGGCTGATCCTGTTCAGCGACGCCGTATTTGCGATCGCCATCACGCTACTGGCCATTGAAATAAAGGCCCCTGAGTTGCACGGCATAACCGCCGGCAAGATTGTTGGTGAATTGCTTCAACTCACGCCGAGATTTATTGCCTTCTTTATTAGCTTTTTAGTCATTGCCATATATTGGATTATCCATCATCGCATGTTTGGATATTTGAAAAACTACAATCAGGGTCTGATCTGGTTGAACATGTTATTTCTGATGATGGTTGTGCTCATGCCTTTTTTTACCGCCTTGTATTCTGAAAATTTCGGATCGAATTTCAGCTATATGGCTTACAGCATGTACCTGACGATCCTGGGATTGGTGAATTATTTGCTATGGAATTATATTGGAAATCCTAAGCACCAACTGGCAAATGGTTTGGATGATCCGAAGCGACGACGCTATTTGCGCGCTCGTAGTCTGGTGGTGGCTGGCGTATTTTTTCTTGGATTTCTGTTTTGTCTTCCCGGAAACAGCACAATGTCGATGTTGGCAAGGTTTAGTCCCGCCCTGATAGCTCCCGCACTTGCGATTGTGAATAGGCGGTACAAGATGAAGACCTAGGGGCAAAAACGACCACACCTGCACCCAAACTATTTGGTTTCCGGAATCCGGTACCTAGTATCCCTTCACCATAAAAATGCAATCCTGGATCTTCTCCACCTGCTGAACACGGTCTAATCCTTTCAGAGTGCTTTTCAAAGGAACCTTAATATTTTTTACGGAAGAGTCTTTCCTTACTTCATCAAGCGCTTTGAAGATGTTGCGCGAATTGATCGCAAATACTACACCTTCGGCACTGGTTTGACGTGTGCTAAGTATGCCGATTATTTCGCCGTTCCTATTCAAGACGGGTCCTCCGCTGTTACCGGGGTTGGCTGGAATTGAAATCTGGCAGCTGAGTGTATCACCATTGTAACCGGTTTTTGCACTCAGGTATCCTTCACTATAAACAATTTCTTCGCGGGGAAATCCGAGTGTAAAAATGGGTTCCGCAAGATCAGCAGATGACTTCTTAATGCCATAAGGAAGTGAGCCGAGTGCCTTGAAGTTTTCATCTTCAATTTTCAGCAGGGCAATGTCCATGTCCGCGTCGGTATATACCACGCGAGCCTTAAAGTCTTGTCCCTTGGTATTCTGAACGCGGATGGCGTCAGCATTTTTTACGACGTGTTGATTGGTCACCAGGTAACCGCGCGCGTCAATCAGGAAACAGGTGCCTTCAAATTTTGCCGAGGGTGCTGGATTGGTTGACTGCTGGATCTTGCCCTTCACTTCATTCAATTCGCGATTCTGGCTATTCGTCTTTTGTTCGAGCGTATTAAGTTTGCGAACAAGGTTTTCAACCTGTTTCTTTTGTTCGATTGATTTGGAGGAAAAATTCGTAACCAGTCCGCTAATGAGCAGTGCGGTAAATCCTGCGATTGAAGCGGCCACCGCGACGGTGCGCTTGTATCGGTTCCACAAATAAACAATCTTCGCCGAACCGGCCACCTTGAGCGGTTTGATCTCACCCGATTCCTCAAGGCGATTATGCAATTCGTGGATGGTTCCTTTTACCTGTTTGGTGGCGCCATAGCGGCCTAATTCTTCCAGGAAAAAATGATGTTCAACCACAAATTGGTCAACCTCGGGGTTCGTCTTTCGCAATTCTTCAAAAGCCCGTTTTTCTTCCTCTCCCATCTCCCCCCTTAGGTAGCGTTCGGTAGCGTCTAATAGTAGAATGTCTTCCATCTCAGGTCCTGCTTTTATATTGAGCAAAAAATAACTTCTTGAGTCGAATCAGGCATTTATATTTCTGATTCTTGGCATTATCGGCATTTGTGTAGCCGTATTCTGCCGCAATCTCGTTCATATGACGTTTCTGAAGATAGTAAGCTTCCAAAAGTCCTTTGCAGGGTTCTCCAAGCCTTTGAAGTGCTGACTCCAGCAGGCCGAATTGGAGGCTTTTTTCTTCGTGATGTTCAAGATCTTCTTCAACCGGAACCAGGTCCGCCAATCCATCAATCCTGGGCTCAAATCGGTTATACTTTTGTAATCGTTTGAGCCACAATCTTCTACATACAGAATAGAGATAGGTTTTCAGTTGGCAGTTGAGCTCAAAATCGGTCGAAACTGATTTTTCATAAAGTACAATGAGTCCTTCCTGGAATATATCTTTTGCGTCTTCTTCCGTGCCATTGTTGTTGACGACCAGGTTCTGGATTAGGCCATAATTCTCTCGATATATCCTTTCGATGGCGTCTTTTTCATTGGTAGCCAATCCATTAAGTAAAATTTGATCCTGTGTCGGGGTATTCACCTGGTAGATATTAATACTGTTTTGGGTGCTTTAGTAACCCAAAGCAACGAAAAAATTATTTTTTGAATCCGGGGTTACCTTTTTTGAATATCGGTATTAATCTCAAATTTTATCAACAACCTAAAAAATTCAAACGAATGAAAAAGGTACTCGGAATTTTCGCTGCTGCCGCAATTTTCGCAGCTTGTAATAGTGGTAGTTCAGACGCCGCTAAAGCCGCAGATTCAACTGTTACAGCTGTTGCTGACACTGCAAAAGCTGCTATTGACAGTACTGTTGCAAAGGTAGACTCTACTGCTAAAGCCGCAGTTGATTCTGTAAAAGCTGTTGCTGATACTGCAAAGAAGAATGTGAAGGCTACTGAAAAGAAAGCCAAAGAAGCAGTTAAGAAATAAGCGTAGTAAGAAGAATTTTCATATGGCAAGCAATCGTTGAGGCCGTCCCGATTCATCGGGATGGCATTTTTTTTTGAATTCAAAAGTAAAAAGGCAAAATTCAAAATTTAAGCTTGGTCATTTCGGCCCTTTTTTGAATTTTTACTTTTTACTTTTTAATTTTTTTGGATATTCTTTAGCCAGTTCTTATTTTTGGAGTCTGTAATGAAATTTAGCAAGGCATATAACCCGTTTTATTTTTTTTACTATTACTTCTACTTTAGCAGTAGGCCGGGTATGCTTTTGTTAAGCTTTCAATCTTAAAAGAATCCATTAACATAAAGAGTCCCGGCACAAAAGCCGGGACTTTTTTTTGTCACATGCAAAAGAAAGTTTCAATTCAGGGCTATGAAGGAAGCTTCCACCAGGAAGCTGCGCGGCATTTTTTTGGTAAGGACGTGGAAGTGATTCCCTGCGGTAATTTCCGCGATGTGGTGAAAATCGCTTCCAACCGAAAGGAAAGCGATGGAGGCGTGATGGCCATTGAGAATTCAATAGCCGGCAGCATCCTTCCCAATTACAACCTGCTTCAAAAGAGCAACCTCAAAGTCGCAGGTGAAATCTACCTCCAGATCAAACAGAACCTGATGGTTAATCCCGGTGTCAGCCTGGAAGATATCAGGGAAGTCCACTCTCACCCGATGGCCATTCAGCAATGCCTCGAATACCTCGACAAATTCAACTGGAAGCTGATTGAAACCGAAGACACCGCCCTCAGCGCAAAGCATATTCATCAGCACCACAGCAAACATATTGCGGGCATCGCCAGCAAACTCGCGGCCGAACTTTTCGATCTCCATATCATTGCACCCGCAATCCAAACCATGAAATCGAATTATACCCGGTTCCTGATCATCCAGCGGGAAGACAGCATCGAGCCGGTAGGAGATGCCAACAAGGCTTCGGTGAATTTTCACACAGACCATTCCCGGGGTAGTCTGGCAAAAGTGCTTACAGCCATTGCAGAGGGCGGCATTAACCTGAGCAAACTGCAGTCTTTCCCGATTCCCGGAACAGAATGGCAATATTCTTTTCACGCCGATATGGAATTTGAAACACGCAGTCAATTTGAAACCGTAATGGAAAATATTAAACCACTTACTGCTGAATTGAAGGTGTATGGTGTATACCGGAAAGGCAAGACCATCTAAACCTGAGTTATCGCTTGTATTAAACCGTTAGTGAAACCGAAAATGAGTTCAACATGATGGAAACGTCAAAAAGACTGGAGGGCATCGGAGAATATTACTTCTCTCAAAAACTGAGAGAGATTGATGCACTTAACAAACAAGGCAAGAACGTAATCAATCTTGGCATTGGCAGTCCGGATTTGCCACCGCACCCCGACGTGATCAGGACGCTCCAGGAAGAATCGGCCAAGCCCAATGTGCACGCCTACCAGGGCTATAAAGGAAGTCCGGTTTTGAGAAAGGCCATGGCCGATTGGTACCAGCGCTGGTACAACGTAAATCTTGATCCCGATACTGAAATTCTGCCGTTGATCGGATCCAAGGAAGGTATCATGCACGTGTGCATGACATTCCTCAATGAAGGCGACTTAGTGCTGGTGCCGAATCCAGGCTACCCAACCTATAGAAGTGCCGCTAAATTGGCTGGTGGAAAGATTGTAGAGTATACACTAACAGAGGGAAACAATTGGTTTCCTGATTTCGAGGCGCTGCAAAATATTATCGACGCAGATCCCCGGGCCCGCGAACGAGGATCGCTCATGTGGGTGAATTATCCACAAATGCCTACGGGGCAACTGCCGGATAAAATGTTATTTGAAAGACTGGTTCAATTTGGAAAGAAAAATAACGTGCTGATCTGTCACGATAATCCCTATAGTTTTATTCTGAATGACGATCACATGAGCATTCTCTCCGTACCGGGTGCAAAAGAAACTGCACTTGAATTGAATTCGCTCAGCAAGTCACAAAATATGGCGGGCTGGCGGGTTGGCCTGATGGCTTCGGGCAAAGAGATCGTAGAAGCGGTTTTGCGTTTCAAGTCGAATATGGACAGCGGGATGTTTCTTCCCATTCAGCTGGCGGCGGCGAAGGCATTGGGTTTGGGGAAAGACTGGTATGACCATGTAAATGAAGTGTATCGCAACCGCCGTAAAACGGTGTTCGAATTATTGGATCTGCTGGAAACAGAATATAGTGAACTACAGGCAGGCATGTTTGTGTGGGCGAAGATTCCGGTCTCTCATAAGAGCGGGTATGAGTTGAGTGATGAAATTTTGAATTCCGCTGCTGTGTTCATCACGCCAGGCGGAATCTTTGGCGCAGCGGGCGACGCATATATAAGAATCAGTTTATGCAGTCCGGAAGAAAAATTCAGGGAGGCCATAACAAGAATCCAACATTCAAGAAAAATTCCACTGCCGATGGAGCAGGCGGAAAACAAATAAGTACAGTCCGGATTAATATGGTAGTAACAATCATAGGTACGGGATTAATTGGCGGATCGATGGCCATCGCGCTGCGTGAAAAGGGCATGGCTAAGAAACTGATCGGTGTTGAGGCAGACCCTGCGCACCGTGCGAAGGCATTGGAAAGAGGATTGGTTGATGAAATGATGAGCTGGGAAGAGGCCCTGCCGCTTACCGATTTAATTATTCTGGCGATTCCCGTGAATGACACACAGAAGTTATTGCCTCTTCTGCTTGATCATGTGGACCGGCAGGTAGTCATTGACGTTGGATCCACCAAACACCCGGTATGTGAAGTGGTAGGAAACCACCCGAAACGGGGCCGATTTGTGGCCACCCACCCCATGTGGGGGACTGAGTACAGCGGTCCAGAAGCAGCCATACAAGGCGCATTTGAAAATAAGGCCGTGGTGATTTGCAGCAAGGACGACAGTGATCCGGATGCGGTTGACCTGACGGAATCTGTTTACAGGTTATTCGGAATGCACCTGCTTTATATGGATGCGGCCGCGCATGATCTGCACGCAGCATACGTGAGTCATATTTCACACATCACCTCATTCGCATTGGCGAATACGGTACTGGAAAAGGAGCGGGAGGAGGATGCGATTTTTGAAATGGCCAGCGCTGGTTTCGAAAGTACGGTCAGGCTTGCAAAAAGCAACCCTGCGATGTGGGTGCCGATCTTTATGCAAAACCGGGAGAATGTGTTGGACGTATTGAATGAACATATCAGTCAGCTAAGGAAATTCAAGAGCTGCCTGGAAAAAGAGAATTATCAGTATTTGCAGGAATTGATAGAACACGCGAATGGGATTAAGAGGATATTGAAGTAGTGACCCGTTTAACCGGTTGATCAGTTAACCGGTACAGGCAACTAATCAACTGGTTACCCGGTTAACCCGTTAACTAGCTCACTTATCCGTACCTTTGCGCAAATTTTTGAACATGTTAACATTTGAAGGACTCGGGATTGATGATCGGCTAATCAAAGCGACCAGTGAGCTGGGATTCGTGAGTCCAACACCTATACAGGAAAAGGCAATACCCGTTCTGCTGAATGGCACTACAGATTTTGTTGGACTGGCACAGACCGGGACGGGAAAAACGGCCGCATTCGGGCTGCCACTTTTGCAATTGATTCCTTCAAAGGAGAAACATCCGCAGGCCCTGGTGGTTTGCCCCACGCGCGAGCTCTGCATGCAAATCGTAAATGAGATGGCCCTTTTCAAAAAATACGTTCCGGGGATGACGGTGACAGCCGTTTATGGCGGTACCTCCATCAGCGCCCAGATCCGTGAATTGAAAAAGGGAAGCCAGATTGTGGTAGCAACGCCAGGCCGGTTGATTGACCTGATCGAAAGAAAGGCGATTAACCTTGAAAAAATTAAATACGTGGTGTTGGACGAGGCAGATGAAATGCTGAACATGGGTTTCCAGGATGACGTGGAATTCATTTTACAGAATACACCCGCGCGTGAAAGCACCTGGTTATTCAGCGCCACCATGCCGCCCGAGATCAAGAGGGTAAGCAAAAAATACATGCGCGAACCGGTTGAAGTGACTGTTGGAAAGGTGAATGCCGCCAACAAAAGCATCGACCACCAGTTTTATATGACGTCTGCACAGCACCGATATGAGACGCTGAAAAGGATCATTGATTTCAATCCCGGGCTGTACGGACTGATCTTCACGCGCACAAAAGCAGACGCGCAGGAAATTGCTGAGCGCCTCACCCGCGAAGGGTACGATATCGACGCCCTCCATGGCGACCTGAGCCAGCAACAGCGCGACAAAGTAATGTCGCAATTCAGGGATAAGAGTTTGCAGTTGCTGATCGCAACCGATGTGGCTGCGCGGGGGATCGATGTACAAGGCATCACACACGTGATCAATTATGAATTGCCCGATGACGTTGAAGTATATACGCATCGAAGCGGCAGAACAGGGAGAGCAGGCAAGAGCGGAATTTGTATTTCTATTATACATAGCCGTGAGACATTCAGACTCAAGACCCTTGAAAGGATTAACCAGATCCAGTTTCACAAGCTCGATGTACCGAGCGGAAAAGATGTATGCCGCAAGCAATTCTTCCATTTCATGGAAAAAATGTTACAGGCCGATATCAGCCATGGTGATTATGAAACCTATGTGCCGATGCTCGAAGAGAAATTCAAGGATGTGACCAAGGAAGAAGTATTGCAGCGTGTGGCTGCACTGGAATTCGACAGGTTCCTGAAATACTATGCCAATTCTGAAGACCTTAACGTGAGAGACAGTCGTGAGCATCGCGAAAAAAGAACCTTCGCCGGTGAAGGCAGGGACCAGGGTCGTCGCAGGGATACACAAGGCCGGGCCTTTGGTGGGAATGGAGACTATCAAAAATTATTTGTCAACCTGGGCACGAAAGATGGTTTCTATAAAGCCAGCTTTTTGCAGTTTATCCTGGACATGAGTGAATTGGATAAAGCCGTGCTGGGTCGAATTGATATGAAGGAAATGAATAGCTGGATTGAAATCGATAGGAAGTCGGCCAAACAAATGATCCGATCCATCGATGGAAAGACCTACAAGGGAAGAAAGATCAGGATGAATGATGCGAACTCAAAATAGTTTAAAGCCTGCCTGCCGGCAGACAGGTTCATCGTTCAAAGTTCGATCAACGGTCAACCCTGCCTGCCGGCAGGCAGGGATCAACGGCTAACGAAAAAGGTTTTAGTTATTTTTCAACAGTTAACTTAATTATATGTCCACAACAGAAACCAAAAGCATGAAAGAGCTGGTGCAGGAAAAATGGAACAAGCGCCCGCTGATTATTTCCGGTCCCTGCAGTGCCGAAACTGAAGAGCAGGTCATGGAGACCGCAACCCGCCTGGCAGCAACCGGCAGGGTGGATATGTTACGCGCAGGGATTTGGAAACCTCGCACCAGGCCCGGCAGCTTCGAAGGAATCGGAACCAAGGGACTTCCCTGGTTGCAAAAGGCCCGTCAAATTACCGGACTTCCAACCACCGTTGAAGTGGCTACCGGAAAACAGGTAGAAGATGCATTGCATTTCGACGTGGATGTATTATGGATCGGCGCCAGAACGACCGTAAATCCTTTCAGTGTGCAGGACGTTGCCGATGCCTTGCGCGGCGTTGATATCCCCGTGCTGATCAAAAATCCAATCAATCCCGATCTTGAATTGTGGACTGGCGCAGTAGAACGTGTTGCAAAGGCTGGTGTGAGCCAGATTGGTTTAATTCACCGTGGATTCTCATCTTACGGCAACACAGAATATCGGAATGCACCGATGTGGCATCTCGCTATTGAAATGAAACGCAGAAATCCCGGCATGATGCTCATCAATGATCCTTCGCATATCTGTGGCAGAAGGGATATTCTCCTGGATGTAGCACAAAAAGCCATCGACCTTGATTTTGATGGACTGATGATCGAAAGTCATATCGATCCCGACAAGGCATGGAGTGATGCAAAGCAACAGGTGACACCGGAAAAACTTGCTGAGATGTTAAGCGCCATTGTTTGGCGCAAAGAAGACACAAGCTCCGAGGCATACCATGCAGCATTGGAAAAGCTGCGCCAGCAAATCAATCATCTGGATGATGAATTGATGCAGATCCTGAGCCAGCGGATGAAGATCGCCGAGAAGATCGGCCAGTATAAGAAAGACAATGACATCACCATTCTTCAAACCAACCGTTGGAATGAAATATTGGAGCGTGCCTTCAACAAAGGTGAAAAGCTCGGATTGAGCCGCGAGTTTGTGACCAAATATTTTGACGCGGTTCACATGGAAAGTATCAGTCATCAGAATAAAATCATGAATAGCTAGAACAGTCGACCCTATTTTACCGGCGCATGAAGAAAGAAGTCTTTAAGTTCTCGAATCAGTCCACCGAAATTTACTTCAACGCGGGGTTCCCGCGTTTGACCAATTTGGTGGATAGAAAGAGCACGGTAATCATCACCGATGAAAATGTATTCCGGCACCATGGCCGAAAGTTTAAGGGCTGGGATGTGATCGTTTTGAAACCGGGTGAGGAATATAAGATCCAGGAAACGGTGGATTCGGTCATTGGTCAGCTTATCAAATTTGAAGCAGATCGAAAGACTTTTCTCGTTGGCATCGGCGGAGGAGTAATCACAGATATCACCGGTTACGTGGCGTCCGTCTACATGCGTGGGTTGCGATTCGGATTCGTGCCCACCAGTATCCTGGCCATGGTGGATGCCTCTATTGGCGGTAAGAATGGTATTGATGTTGGACCTTACAAGAATTTGGTTGGAACGATTCATCAGCCCTCTTTCCTGTTCTACGATACAGCATTCCTGCAATCATTGCCGGACTCTGAATGGGTGAATGGTTTTGCAGAGATTATTAAACACAGTTGTATCAAGGACCCTAAAATGTTCAAAGAGCTTGAAAAAAATGAGATCGGTCACTATCGTAAAGATAAAAAGGCCCTTGATGAACTGATCAGGCGAAACGTGTTGATTAAATTGAAAGTGGTGAAGGAAGATGAGTTCGAAAAGGGAGAACGGCGCTTGCTTAATTTCGGCCACACCCTTGGTCACGCCATTGAAAATATTTATGAATTGTCCCATGGACAGGCCATTTCGATCGGCATGGTTGTCGCCTGTCGGATTTCCGAAAAGTTGGCAGGATTTGCTGACACCGAACGCCTGAAGGCAGTTTTGGGGAAGTATGGCCTTCCCGTGGAGGCTAAATATGACAGGAAAAAGGCTTTTGGGATTCTGAAAATGGACAAGAAAAGAGCGGGTAAGGAAATGAATTATGTGTTGCTGAAAAAAATTGGATTCGGACTGGTTGAGGCCATCCCGATGAAAGAATTGGAGAAATTACTTTTGAATATCTAATAAACCCTTTACATCGCGGTGTCCTAACCCATAGATGAGCATTCGGGATCCGTGATGAGATTGAAAACATGGAAGTAACCATACAACCATCGCAGATCGGCGGCACATTGGAAGCGCCCGCGTCGAAAAGTTCGATGCAAAGGGCATGTGCGGCTGCATTACTGAATGTGGGCGAGACGGTGATTTACAATCCCGGCACCAGTAACGATGACCGCGCCGCCCTGGATGTGATTCAGAAACTGGGTGCAGAAATAGCCTGGAATCAAAATGGATCTATTACTGTCAGGAGCAGCGGTGTAAAGCCCGTTTCCAACGAAATTGATTGCGGAGAGTCGGGGTTGGGCATCCGGATGTTTACCCCCATTGCCGCCCTAAGCGACCAGGAAATAACGATCAGGGGTAGTGGCAGTTTGGTAAACCGCCCGATGGATATTTTTGATACGATTTTTCCTCAGCTCAATATTGCGATCCAATCCAACGAAGGCAAGCTTCCCCTGGTGATTAAAGGGCCGCTGAAACCCGAAGACATTGAAGTGGACGGGTCGCTCAGTTCACAATTCCTTACCGGACTTCTGATGGCTTATGGCGCTGCCAATGCGATGGGTGTGTCGATCAGCGTTCGGGATCTGAAGAGCAGACCTTACATTGACCTTACCCTTGAAGTGATGGCCCAATTCGGTGTGAGGGTGGAAAACAAAAACTATCATAATTTTTATTTTCCTGGCAAGCCCATCCAGAGCAATGTCGTGCAGCCTGTGGAATATGCTGTGGAAGGGGATTGGAGTGGCGCCGCATTTCTCCTGGTTGCGGGTGCGGTTGCGGGTAATATTTCGCTCACCGGATTAGACCCTGCGTCGGCACAAGCCGATAAATCCGTGCTTGAAGCACTGGTTAATTCGGGAGCTAAAATCTCTGTTTCGCCCGCGAGAATCCAGGTGGGGCAGGCGCTGTTGAAATCATTTCATTTTAATGCAACGGATTGTCCCGATCTTTTTCCGCCGCTGGTGGCGCTCGCTGCATTTTGCAACGGGAAAACAACCATCGAAGGCGTGAGCCGTCTTGCCCATAAGGAAAGTAACCGCGCGTTGACCTTGCAGGAGGAATTTGGCAAGATGGGCGTAAAGATCGATCTTATTGATGACCTGATGATCATTCACGGCGGAGGCAATGTGAAAGGTGCGGTTGTACATTCACGTCATGACCACCGGATTGCGATGGCTTGTGCAGTTGCGGCGCTCAGGGCTTCCGGCCCCACCACCATTCAGAAAGCAGATGCAATCCATAAATCATACCCCGGCTTCTACGAAGATTTGCTCGCGCTTAAAGCGCAGGTTTCCGTTGACCGGGGCGAAAAGATTGGATAGCTTGATTATAATGAGTTGATTTAATACATTTTTAAAACAGCCAGCTTGAATTCATTTGGCAGACTATTCAGGTTAAATATTTTCGGTGAATCACACGGCGAAAGTGTCGGTGTTGTCATTGATGGTTGTCCGGCGGGTCTCTCACTTCCCGTGGCAGATTTTCTTGAAGACCTCGAAAGAAGAAAGGGCGGTTCACAAAAAGGGACCACACCCAGGCAGGAGGAAGACTTACCTATCTTTAAAAGCGGGCTCTTTGAAGGAAAAACCACGGGAGCTCCCCTGAGCATCTTTTTCGAAAACAAGAATACACGCTCGGGAGATTATGAAAAGCAAAGAGCCGTACCAAGGCCGGGGCATGCTGATTTTGTCGCGCATCAAAAGTTTGGCGGGCATGAAGACTACCGTGGCGGTGGGCACTTCAGCGGCAGACTCACGGTTGCACTCGTTGCGGCAGGTGTTGTTGCAAAAAAAATTTTGAAGGCTGCAAAGTCGGGCGGGGTTGAAGTAAAATCAACCATCGTCGAGATAGGCGGCGAAAGCGATTTGGAAAAGGGTTTGCAAAAAGCAATTGATGCAAAGGATAGCATTGGCGGAATCATTGAATGCCGTGCAATTGGATTGCCAGTTGGAAGCGGCGAACCTTTTTTTGATTCAGTTGAATCGATACTGAGTCATGCTGTATTTTCCATTCCTGCCGTGCGTGGTATTGAATTCGGAACAGGATTTGCCGCGGCAAGAATGTTTGGCAGCGAACACAACGACGCCATTGAGAACATGAGCGGGAAAACGCGCACGAATCATGCGGGAGGTGTAGTGGGCGGAATCAGCAACGGAAATGAATTGGTATTCAGAATTGCCATCAAGCCCACTTCTTCAACACCCAAGGAACAACAGACGCTCAATTGGGAGTCGGGAAAAACAGAACCTTTTTCCGTGAAAGGAAGACATGACCTTTGTATTGCGTTGCGCGTACCGCCCGTGCTTGAGGCAGTAACTGCCATCGTTTTGGCAGACCTCATGATGTTGGAACAAAAAATTCCCAGGGTATTCTAACAGCTAAATCTACAATCAACAATCCTCAATCTAAAATCTAATCCCATGGCCAAATTCAATTCACGCAGGAAATTCCTTCGTCAACTTGGTGGCACAGCCGCAATTATTGGAACCGGTTCGGTAAGTTCACTGGCAGCTGAGGAACAGGCTGAGCGCAGGATTATCTACTCCGAAAAGAAATTCAGCACCAACGATACGATCAGGATCGCGGGAATCGGAATGGGGATCATGGGATTTAACGATGTGAACACGGCTCTCAAAGTAAAAGGAACAGAACTGGTGGCAGTATGTGACTTGTATGACGGCCGGCTTACCAGGTCGAAAGAAGTTTATGGGAAAAATATATTCACCACCCGCAACTACCAGGAAATCCTGGATCGCAAGGATATCGATGCCGTGATCATTGCTACCTCAGATCACTGGCACGACAGAATTTCCATTGACGCGATGAGGAAGGGCAAACACGTCTATTGTGAAAAGCCCATGGTTCATCATATCGAAGAAGGTCATGCAGTCATCAATACACAAAAAGAAACAAAGAAGACTTTTGAAGTAGGCAGCCAGGGTGTAAGCAGCGCGACTTATGCCGAGGCGAAACGCTTATTACATGCTGGTGAAATAGGAGATCTGAACCTGATTGAGGCAAGCTTTAATCGTCACAGTGCGCTGGGCGCGTGGCAATATTCAATTCCACCAGATGCCTCCACACAAACGGTTGACTGGAATCGATACCTCGGCGATGCGCCAAAAAGAGGCTATGATGCCAATCGCTTTTTCCGCTGGCGCAATTATCGCGACTATGGTACGGGCGTAGCAGGTGATTTGTTCATTCACCTGATTTCAGGCATTCATTTCATTACGGGATCGCTTGGTCCCAAAAGAATTTTTGCTACCGGCGAGCTTAGTTATTGGAAGGACGGAAGAGATGTGCCCGATGTCATGACGGGAATCATTGAATATCCAAAGACCGATACTTTGCCTGCATTTCAGTTGGCGATCAAAGTGAACTTTGCGAGTGGTGAGGGAGAAAAGAGTGTTTTGAAATTTGTTGGATCAGATGGTGTCATGGATCTTGGTGGGGAGGGGTTGAAGATTACTAAAGACAAACTTCCGAAAGCACCGGGTTATGGAGGCTGGGATAGTTTCGACACTTTTCCGGAAGCCATTCAAAAGGAATTTGTAAAACAATACGACAGCAAATATTCCGCAGCAGATAAATCAGTGCCGGATAATAAAGCAATCACATTCAATCCGCCCAAGGATGACGATGAGCACCGTGATCACTTCATGAACTTCTTCGAAGGCGTACGCACCGGCAAACCAGTGGTTGAAGATGCCAGCTTCGGGCTTCGTGCCGCCGGTCCGGCCCTGGCTTGCAATGAAAGTTATTTCAAGGGGAAGGTGATCAACTGGGATCCAGTTGCTATGAAGGTGGTGTAGGGCCAGTGACAGGTTGTTCAGTTAACCGGTTGATCAGTGATAAGTGATCAGTATCCTGAATCCTGAATCTTGAATCCTGAATCCGGGAAAAAAAAAGAGCCGCTACCCGCGACTCTTCAAACATATTTTGGATAAGCAAAGCTTACTTATATCCAATCATACCCCTGGTCATGTTACAACCGGAAGTGCTTCTGGATGAGGTACAAGAACTCATCACTACCCCGGCAGTGATCATGAGTAACAGGATTAAAACCGTCCTTTTCATTTTAGTGGTATTTTTAAATTTAAACAATACAAACCCATAAGGTTTATCAGTATTGGTACTTAGGAGCGATTCTATAGGAGGGGATTACAGATCAGACGTTTCTTCCGGATACGGAGAAACAACGTGGTACACAAATAAACAAATTAAATGCCACATATGCAAGCACTCACCAGCCAAGCATTATATTTTTTGCAAATCAACAACACTGAAATACTTTTATCCGCAATACCTGTTGAAGATGAATCTCCATTTTATAGCCATTGGTGGAAGCGTAATGCATCAGTTGGCAATTGCGCTTTCCCGTAAGGGTCATATAGTTACAGGAAGTGACGATGAAATATTTGAACCCGCATTGGGGAATTTGGGTAGAGCGGGAATTCTACCCAGAAACATGGGTTGGTACCCCGAAAAAATAAATCAAAATATCGACGCTGTTATCCTTGGAATGCACGCCAAAGAAGACAATCCTGAGCTCATAAAAGCGCGTCAGCTGGACCTCAAAATTTACTCCTTTCCCGAATACATTTACCAGGAAAGTCTGGCAAAAACAAGAGTGGTAATTGGAGGTAGTCATGGCAAGACAACCACCACGGCCATGACCATGCACGCGCTTCGAAAATGGGGAAAGCCTTTCGATTATATGGTTGGTGCCCGACTGGAAGGTTTCGACCAATCGGTCAATATCACGGATGCACCCGTTATCGTTTGTGAGGGGGATGAATATCCTGCATCCACGATTGAGAGGCAACCGAAATTTCATTTTCTCTTTCCTCACATCGCCATTCTTACCGGGATCGCATGGGATCATATCAATGTATTCCCAACCTTCGAAATATACCTGGAGCAGTTCAGGATTTTCATGGATCGAATAGAGCGTGATGGCGTGTTGATCTATAACAGCACCGATTCCACGCTCAGGGAACTGGTGGATTCGCATTCATTTCAAAAGCCAGTCAGGTTGGTTGCTTATGGCTTGCCGAAGTATGAAATTGAACAGGGTGTCACTAAAGTTGAAATTGAAGGACATTGCGGCCTGCTCAGCGTATTCGGTCAGCATAATCTGCTTAATCTCCAAGCAGCATGGCTTGCGTGCAAGGAATTGGGTATGGATGCGGCCGGTTTTGTGAACGCCATGGCTAATTTCACGGGTGCCGCTAAACGCCTGGAAGTTTTGGCAAAAAATGAAAATGCTGTTATTTACCGCGATTTCGCGCATGCGCCGAGTAAAGTAATGGCGACGATTGGGGCAGTGAAACAACAGTTTCCAAAACGGAAATTAATTGCTGTGTTGGAGCTACATACGTATAGCAGCTTAAATGAAAAATTCATGACACAATACCATGGCGCGATGGATGAGGCGGATACCGCCGCGGTGTTCTATTCGCTGCACGCCCTGGAGTTAAAACGGCTGCCTCCGCTTTCCGCTGAAATGGTGAGGTTGGGCTTCAACAAACCCGGGTTGCTGGTGTTCACGGATCGGGAGGAGTTGGTACGATGGTTGCAGAAACAGCATTTTACGGACACAAATTTGTTGTTGATGAGCAGTGGGAATTTTGATGGGATGGATTTGGGAGAGGTGGTTGATATCTGACAATTATTCCCGAAATTTGCGTTGTAAATTCAATAACCTTTAAACAGAAACATGCCCTTACAGTTAACCCGCCCCTTAGCCTTTATCGATCTGGAAACAACAGGTGTTAATCTGGCGATAGATAGAATCGTGGAGATTGCCATTGTCAAGATCTCAAATGATGGAACCAGGCTGGTAAAGCGAAAACTGATCAACCCACTAATCCCCATTCCAAAAGCTTCCTCCGACATTCATGGCATCACCAATGAGATGGTAAAAGATGCTCCAACTTTCAAACAGGTTGCGAATGAATACAAACAATTCCTGGAGAACAGCGACCTGGCAGGGTACAATTCAAACCGATTCGACTTGCCCATGCTGATGGAAGAATTTTTGAGGGCAGGACTTGAGTTCAATATTACCGACAGGAAGCTTGTTGATGTGCAACGAATTTATCACATGCTTGAGCCGAGAACGCTCAGTGCAGCGTTGAAATTTTACTGTGACAAGAACCTCGACAATGCCCATAGCGCTGAAGCCGATGCGGCCGCTACACTTGATATTTTACAGGCGCAAATTGAAAAATATACACAGCTTGGGTCCACGGTTGATTCGATCATTCAATTCATCGGGGAAGAAGAAATAGTTGATTTTGCACGACGTTTCATCATGGAAAATGGAGTGGAAATTTTCAATTTTGGAAAACATAAGGGCCGACCCGTATCGGACGTGCTCAAATCAGAGCCTCAATACTACGACTGGATGATGAAGGGCGATTTTCCTATGCACACCAAGCAAAAGCTGACCGAAATCCTGAATCGCACGCTGTTAAAGAAAGCGTAAAACAATACAAGCGGTGAAGCGAATCCCGCACGTACTGCGTCCTATATTTAGCTTTGTAGTTTGCAATTTTTGAAACATTGGAAAAGATCGTCATCATACCAACCTATAATGAAAAAGAGAATATTGAATCCATCCTGGATGCAATATTTTCGCTCGATCAGGGATTTCATGTCCTTGTGGTAGATGACAGCTCGCCCGATGATACGGGCGCCATCGTCAGAAAACTTCAATCCAAATACAGGGGAAAACTTTTCCTGGAGGTAAGAAGAGGTAAACTCGGACTCGGCACTGCCTACATCCACGGTTTCAAATGGGCTGTTGACAAACGTTACACCTACATTTTCGAAATGGATGCTGATTTTTCTCACAATCCCCGCGATCTTCAAAGACTGTACGACGCCTGCAAAAATGGGGGCGCGGATGTTGCTATCGGATCACGCTATGTGAAAGGGGGCAGCACCGAGAATTGGAGCTGGGATCGAAACATACTCTCCAAAGGCGGCGCCCTCTATACGCGCCTCATTACCTGGATGCAGGTAAAGGACCCTACGGCAGGTTTCATGTGCTATAAACGCGAAGTGCTGGAAACCATTAATCTCGACGAAATCACCTTCGTAGGTTATGCGTTCCAGATAGAAATGAAATTCGCCGCCTGGAAACTCGGCTTCAAAATCAAGGAAGTCCCCATTACCTTTATCGACCGAAAACTGGGCGTCTCCAAAATGAATAAGGGAATCGTAAAAGAAGGCATCCTGGGCGTGCTCAACATTCAATGGCAGAGCATTTTCAAGAATTACAGGAACCGGGTAAAAAATAATTTTGAAACGATTGCCAGCGAAGTTCCCGGCGAAATGGTGGGCTAAGTTCTTTTCCCCGGCCGACTTTTCTTTGTTTTATTTGTGCTTTCTTCGACCGAATGAGAAAAGCATTCCTCCAACTTCACATAGCCGTTTTTCTTGCAGGGTTTACAGGACCATTGGGCCGCCTGATCACTCTGAATGAAGGACTTCTCGTTTGGTACCGCTTGGGCATCACCACGGTAACGCTCTTCACCTGGCTGCTCCTTTCGAAACAATTTGTAAAGATCAGCCTTTCAGAATGGTTAAAGATTACCGGGGTGGGCGCCATCGTTGCCTTGCATTGGGTGCTCTTTTATGGAAGTATCAAATACGCTAATATCTCAATTGCGTTGGTTTGTTTTTCTGCAATCGGTTTCTTTACAGCTTTTATGGAGCCCTGGATAGAAAAAAGAAAAATCGATTTCATGGAAGTTCTCCTTGGCTCTATCGCTGTGCTCGGCATCTACCTGATATTTCATTTCGATCCCCAATTTAAAGTCGGTATCATTCTCGGCATATTGGCTTCATTATTGGCGTCTATCTTTCCCGTGTTGAATAAGCGGCTGCTGAAAATTCATTCAACTCAAATTGTAACCTCTTATGAACTGGCAGGTGGGTTTTTGACGCTTACGCTTTTGCTTCCTTTTTATATCAATCGTTTTCCTGGTGATCATTTCATGCCGAGCGTTTCCGATTGGGCCTGGCTGTTGGTGCTGAGCTGGCTTTGTACTGTTGTAGCCTTTAACCTGTCACTTGCGGCATTAAAAAAAATCTCGCCCTTTACGGTCAACCTCAGTTACAACCTGGAACCGATTTATGGTATCCTCCTTGCATTTCTCATCTACCAGGAAAACAAATACCTGAGCAGCGGATTCTATATTGGCTTCGGACTGATATTGCTGACTGTAATTTTGCAGACCTACCGTTTATCAAAATCGCGTTTACGAAAACCCTGAAATATTAATTTGCATCTTATTCAACATCGAAACATGAGAATTACCCTGATTTTTTTACTAATGGTCCTTGCGATTGGCACCCGGGCGCAAAAAAAAGCACTGGATCATACGGTGTACGACAGTTGGCAAAATATTGGTGAAAGAAAGATCAGCAATGACGGCAAGTGGGTTGCCTATTGCGTGGATGTGCAGGAAGGTGATGGCGAGTTGTTTGTACAGTCGAACGACGGTCGCATTGTCAAATCCTTCCCTCGCGGATACAACCTTCAGTTTACGGAGGACAACCAATTCCTGGTATTTAAGATCAAACCACTTTATAAGGACACCAGGCAGGCAAGAATTAAAAAGAAGAAACCGGAGGACTCTCCAAAAGATACTTTGGCTTATCTGGAACTCGGGAAAGATACCGCTACAAAAGTCGCTCGTGTAAAATCATACAAACTGCCTGAAAAATCAGGCGGCTGGCTGGCCTTCCTGATGGAAAAGCCCATAGCAGACAGTTCTAAATCAAAGAAGGATTCCCTTTCACACAAGCTGGACTCGCTGATCAGGAAACAGCCCATGATTTCAGCAGAAAAGAAAAAAGATGAACTCGATGCAGATGGGGATGCGGCAGATGCTTCGAAAACGGAAGAGGGAACTGACCTCGTTGTGGTAGAGCTCACGAGCAGGCAAAACAATCTTTTCAAAAACATATCAGAATATTATTGGAGTAAACCTGGAAACATCCTGCTCATGAAGGGCACGCCCGCGAAAAAAGACAGCCTGGGTAAAAATTTGGTAGCTATTTGGCGGAGCCATGAAAATCATACGGATACCATTTCCAGGGGCGGAAGCGATTTCAAAAATTTTGTGATTGATGAGCATGGGTATCAACTGGCATTTGTGGCAGAACGCGACAGCGGTGCAAAATCCCTGCAAAAATTTTACAAACTCTGGTATTGGAGAAATGGAGACGATTCGGCAAGCATGCTCCTCGACAAGATGTCGCAGGGCATGAAACTGGGAAACACCATCAGCGAAAATTCGGTCCTCAATTTCAGCAAATCAGGCAGCCGCCTCTTTCTGGGAACGGCACCCGTTCAACCCCCAAAAGATACGTCCCTCGCAGAAATCGACCTGGTAAAGGTGGACATCTGGAATTACAAGGACGACTATATTCAAACGCAACAGCTCAAAAGGCTTGACCAGGATTTAAAGCAGAGTTACCTTGGTGTTTATCATTTCAAGACGGGCCAATTTGTTCAGCTGGCGGACAAATATTTGCCTCTTGTGGTGCTCTCTGAAGAAGGAGATGGCGACCAGTTTTTTGGTTCCAGCGATTTTGGAAAGCGCGTGGAGTCACAATGGACCGGGAACACCAGGAACGACCTCTTTGCAGTTGATGCCATAACAGGCAAGCGTACCCTAATTAAGGCAGACCTGGATGGATTCTCGGATATTTCTTACACGGGAAAATATGTTATCTGGTATGACAATAAGGTCCGCAACTACTTCACCTGGTCCAATGGCGTAACCAGGAATATTAGTTCAAAGATTAAAACTCCGTTGGTTGATGAGGAAAATGATATACCCGATTCCCCTTCGCCATATGGTATCGTGAAGTGGATGCAGAATGATGAAGCTGTATTTATCTATGATCGCTTTGACATTTGGCAAGTCGATCCGAAAGCTGTCGCGAACCCGATTTGCATCACGGGCGGAGAAGGCCGGCAGCGTAAAACGGTTTACCGCTATATTCAGACTGATCCGGAGGAGATGTTTATCAAACCCGGCCAGGATCTGCTTCTGACGAGTCTTGATAAAACCAGCAAGGACGGTGGAATTGCTCACCTTGACCTGAAAACAGCTCGTCAACCCTCTCAGTTGGTGCGGGGAGCGTTTTTATTTGGCAGAACGCTAAAGGCGAAACTCGACCATCACTATTTGTATACAAAGGAAAATTATCTTCAATCTCCGAACCTTTTTGTCAATATGGATTGGAAAGAGGAGGTAAAACTAAGTAACACCAACCCTCAGCAAAAGGATTACAACTGGGGTAATGCATCATTGTTTTCCTGGAAGGCATATAACGGCAAGCCCGCACAGGGCATCGTGTATAAGCCTGAAAATTTTGATCCTTCAAAAAAATATCCGCTCATCTGCTATTTCTACGAGCGGCTCACAGATGGTCTCAATCAATACATACCTCCTGTGCCCACCGCCAGCAGGTTGAATATCTCATTTTTTGTAAGCAGGGGCTACATTGTGCTCGCGCCGGATATCTATTATAATAATGGACATCCTGGAAAGGCAGCGGTTGATTATGTGCTAAGCGGTGCCAGGGCGCTGGTGAAAAAAGGCTGGGTCGACAGTACACGCATGGGCATTCAGGGTCAAAGTTGGGGTGGGTACCAGGTTGCTTATATCATCACGGCAACATCTGCATTCAAGGCCGCCTGGGCCGGCGCGCCTGTTGTGAATATGACAAGCGCGTACGGAGGCATCAGGTGGGAGAGTGGATTGAATCGTCAATTCCAATATGAAAGACAACAAAGCCGTATCGGCGCTTCACTTTGGGAAAAACCTCAACTTTATCTGGAGAACTCCCCGCTTTTTCACCTCACGAACGTGAAAACTCCTGTAGTGATCATGTCGAATGACAACGACGGTGCTGTAACCTGGTACCAGGGCATTGAAATGTTCACAGCGCTGCGTCGGTTAGGCAAGCCCGTTTGGTTACTGAACTACAACGGCGAAGCACACAACCTGGTTGAGCGAAAGAACAGGAAGGATATTCAAATGAGGGAACAGCAATTTTTTGATTGGATGTTGAAAGGGGATCGTGAACCGCAATGGTTGAAAGAAGGTGTTCCTGCAACGGAGAAAGGGAAACAGTGGGGTTTCCAATTGCAATAAAAATTGCAAATATGGCCTGGCTATGAACTTAACTATTTATAGAAAGATTGCAGGAGGAATTATTCTCTGCCTTTCATGCCAAAACCTTTTTTCGCAGTCGGCCCCGACAATTTATCTTAATCAAATGGCTCCGGGTGCCAATCCGGAATTGTTTGCAGCGGGCAAGGTTTCAGACGCCATGGCCAACAGGGACTTCACCATTTCCCCGGCTGGAGATGAAATCTTCTACACGGTGCAGCAGCGCGATTTTTTGAGCAGCACGATCATAAGAATCAGGAAGCTAAATGGGTCCTGGAGAGAACCAGAGATCGCGCCATTTTCAGGAAAATACAACGACCTGGAAGCGACTTTCAGCGCAGATGGAAAGCGCTTGTTTTTTTCGTCTAACCGGCCTGTTGTAGCAGGCGTTGAAAAAGAAGACTTCGACATCTGGTATACAGATTTGCGCGAAGACAAGTGGAGTGAACCCGTGCATCTCGATTCGCCCGTGAATTCGGCAAAGGATGAATTCTATCCTTCTGTGGCCAGGAATGGTAATTTGTATTTCACTACCCAACTGGAAGGAGGGAAGGGGAAGGAAGATATCGTGGTTTGCAAATGGAAGGATGGAAAATATTCGTCGCCCGAAAGTCTGCCCGAAGCCATCAATACTGCAGGATTTGAATTCAATGCTTTTGTTGATCCCGATGAGCAATTTCTGATCTTCACCGGGTATGCCAGGAAAGATGGGTTTGGAAGTGGTGACCTCTACATCAGCAGAAAAGACGCCAGCGGCAATTGGACGACATCGATGAACATGGGTAAACTCGTCAATTCTGCCAATATGGATTATTGTCCTTTCGTGAGCTGGGATAAAAAATATCTATTCTTCACCAGCAACAAGACTTCATTCAAGACGCCGTTCAGCAAAGCCATTTCCTTTGCTGATTTGAAACGTGCCCTGACCGGCATCGAAAATGGGCTGGATAACATTTATTGGATGCAATTTGGGCAATAAATCTGCGGTATGGGGTATGAGGTATACGGTATAAGGTATAGGGTATAGGGTATAAGAATTTAGGAAAAGCAGTTATCATGTTCCATATTCCGTATACCTTCTACTCTTTACGTTATTGGCGGAATTCTGTCTAAAATAATAAGTAATGGTAAAACGTTATACCTGAAACCATCAACTGGCAGATATTTAGTAAATTAGGATAACTAACCCCTACTATCATGAAAATGTTATCCCAGACCTGGTTCGCTGAAGGCTTCATAGATTTCGAGCTCAAGAAGTATACCCTCCTGGCATATCTTCAGGAAATTCACAAGCACTTTGATGAGCAGAAACTGTATCCGCAACTGGCAGATATTATCATGCACTATCACAATCTGCTTGCATTCAAACAAAACAAGATTTCGCTTCAAAAACAATTTCCCAAGCGCCTCACCCAGGTAGACATGGACAGGCTTCAGTTTCTGTATGAACGAATCGTAGAAGACGACGACATGATGCGCGAGCTGGAAGAAATTATTCTCTATGCATTGCAAACGATGGATAAGACCATCCGGGACGGCACAGAGATATATGAATTTGTGGAAGAGAAACTTTCCATCACACCTGTTGGTTTAATCCCGCTTGACATCAATGAAGGATATTTTTTCCTTTGCGGTGGTTCTTATCGGGAGACCAGGGTATATCAATACAGGTTAAGCATTTTTCAAAAACACGATGAAAAGTACAGGAGCATCAGAACAGAATACATTGCATGCTGGGAACGGAATATGGTCAATACGTATGAAAGCATCAAGGGAGACCTGATCCGCAACAAGATTGATCTTCCCAATCCTGCAGTCTATAGTATTGAAACTGATTTGAAATTCCCGCTCGAGGAAACGCTTCTTCCCATTGCCAAGAGGAGCCTGGTGAAGTATATTACGTTGAATGCAGCTTAAAAACTCCGATTCACATCGAAATTCTCCAACTCTTTCGCCACTGCCGTAAGGAAAGTAGCGCCCAGCGAACCGTCTACAATTCTGTGATCATAAGAAAGTGACAGGTACATCATGTGCCGGATGGCAATACTATCTCCCTGTGCCGTTTCAATAACCACGGGCCGTTTCTTTATGGCACCGGTGGCGATTATCGCAACCTGCGGTTGGTTGATGATGGGAGTGCCCATCAGGCTTCCGAAAGTGCCGACATTCGTGAAGGTAAACGTGCCACCCTGGGTATCATCGGGCTTGAGTTTATTGTTGCGGGCAGCATTGGCAAGTGAGTTCACCTGCTTACTTAATCCCACGAGATTGAGCTGATCCGCATTTTTAATGATGGGCACAATCAGGTTGCCGTTTGGCAATGCAGTGGCCATTCCAATATGTATATCTTTCTTCACAATGATGCGGTCTCCGTCAACACTTGCATTTAGCCAGGGGTATTTCTTGATACATTTTACAATCGCTTCAATGAACAGCGGAGTGAAAGTGATCTTGTCCCCCTCGCGTTTTTCGAATTCCTTTTTTATTTTCTCGCGCCACAATACCATGTTGGTAACATCGCTCTCAGTGAAGCTGGTTACGTGCGGACTGGTTTGCTTGCTGTCGACCATATGTTTGGCGATCAGTTTGCGCATCCGGTCCATTTCGATCACTTCAACGTTGCCGCTGTAACTAACGGGTGAGCTGGAAGTTGAAGCCACCGGCAGCGGTTGATTTTCATGCACCGTGGGCCGGCTGTGAACTGCGGGTTGGCTCACAGAACCCCCGCGACGTCTACCTGAAACGTAATCCAGTATATCTTTTTTGGTAACCCTTCCTTCGTTGCCCGTGCCAGGAATATTTTCCAGTTCGGACATGGCAATTCCTTCGTTGGCAGCGATATTTAAAACGAGGGGAGAATAAAAGCGTAGACCGTTTGTTTTTTGTACCCTTACTGTGGAAGTGGATGTGGGCTGATAAGGGATATCTTCAACGCTGATATCTTCTTCATCTTGCGCCTGGGGTGGAGGGGTTGGCTGTGGTGCCATATTTCCATTTGAGCCGGCGCCTACCTTGATGCGGGCGATTACGGTGCCGACCGGAACGACATCATTTTCAGAAAATAAAACCTGGTCAACCACGCCCTCGGCGGTGGAAGGCACTTCCGTATCCACTTTGTCGGTAGCAATTTCGAGGACGGTTTCGTCCATTTTAACGGAATCTCCCTGTTTCTTGTGCCAGCGCAGGATGGTGGCTTCCATGATACTTTCACCCATTTTTGGCATCACCAGATCAACGAGGGGCATGGTAAAAATGATTTTGATTTCAAAATTAGGTATCGGTCGCCTGGTGCAATAGCGATTCAAATCCCGAAACTGGCATGGGCGAGCAATACGACGGTCAAAGGTAGGGAATCGTTTGGATACCTGTTTCATGGCGTTGTTCGTTGGCCGCTGTTCGTTGACCGTTGTTCGTTGTTCGTTTTTCGCCCCATCAAAGGCGGTGGTTGACCGAGACTTCCGATTAAAAGCGACTTTGTGTCAATTCTGGCCAACGAACAACGAACAACGGTCAACGAACAACGATTACCAGTCAACGCTCAACGTCCGAAAGAATAAACTTCCTCAATTCATTCAACGCATTATTCGCCGTCAATTCAATATTCCGGCTGCGGTCAAAGCGAAAATTGAATTTTTGCGTCTGCACCCTGTCATTGTTTCCAACACCCACCCAAACAAGGCCAACAGGTTTTTCCGGGCTTCCACCATCCGGCCCCATGATTCCGGAAGTGGCCACCACATAATCCGTCTTCAATTCTTTCAATGCACCCCTTACCATTTCTGTCACCGTTTCTTCGCTTACGGCTCCGTGTGAGTTCAACGTGTGGACATCAACGTGAAGTATCTCTTCTTTCACCTGGTTGGCATAACTCACCACAGCGCCCAGGAAATAGTTGCTGGACCCGGCAATGGACGTGATGAGATGTGCAATGTAACCTCCCGTGCAGCTCTCCGCTGTCGCCATTGTCTTACCGCGCGACTTTAAGAGCTGGCCAACTGTTTCTTCAAGCTTCTCATCTCTGTTCACCACCATGTGGTCTTTCACCAGCGATTGCAAGACGTCGAATTGCCGGTTGATTTCAGCCTCGGTATTCGGACTGCCGTCAGATCTGGCACTCAGCCTGAGTTTTACCATCCCGTAGTTTGGCAGGTAGGCAAGCTTGATGGTAGTCGGCAGCGCATTTTCAAATTCGGAAATCATCTCTGCAAGGAATGATTCGCCAATGCCCGAAGTGAGGAGTGTGCGATGGTAAATTTTTGGCAATGTGAATCTTTGTTTCAGCGCCGGGATCACGTCGTCTGTCATCATCCCTTTCATTTCATTAGGCACCCCCGGCATGCTTACAAAAATTCGCCCGTTTTTTTCAAACCACATTCCAGGCGCCGTGCCCCTGTGGTTTTGAATTACGGTACAGTTATCGGGCACTTCGGCCTGTTTCAGGTTTCTTTCAATCAGGGGTCGCCTGAGATATCGTTCAAAGATTCGCTTCACATTTTCAAGGGCTGCTTCGTTCACCACCAGTTTCCCTCCGAAGTATTCGCAGAGTAATGGCTTTGTAATATCATCGGCGGTGGGGCCCAGGCCACCAGTGATCAAAATGATCTCGTGATTGCGGCTCTCTTCATCCAATGACTTCCAAATTTCTTCCCAATCGTCTCCCACTGCAACACGCCGGCTAACCCAAATACCTGCAGCATTTAACTCCTGCGCCATCCAGGCGCTGTTCGTATCAACGGTTTGACCAATCAATAGTTCATCGCCGATCGTGATAATACACGCGGTTATCTTGTCCATGCCCTGATTTTTTTGACAAATGTAGGTGGATTGCATTTGGTGAAGAATTTCTTAAATAATGAATAATTTGGATGCTTCAATCATTTGAATGATGAAATGGATTTTTGGTTTGCTCCTAGCCGTTACCGTTATACAACCCATGAGGGCGCAAGACCTGGCCGGGCGGCTTAAGGACGCAGTTCGACAAATGGAGGCCGATAGCCAGATGAAACATGCTTTATTGGGCTTCTATGTGGCCGATGATCGCACGGGTGAAGTGATGATGAACCATCATGGCGACATCGGGTTAGCCCCGGCGAGCTGTCAGAAGCTCATTACGAGCGTTGCGGCGTTTGAGTTGCTAGGCCCGGATTATCGGTATAAGACTTCCCTGCAGTCGCACGGCAGAATTGAGAATGGGGCGCTTGAAGGGGACCTGATCCTTGCTGGTGCGGGTGATCCCACACTGGGCAGCTGGCGCTGGCCTTCCACAACTGATAGTTTGTTGATGAAAGAATTCTCGGCCGCAATTGCCTCAAAAGGCATCAGGAATATCGCGGGCGATTTTGTTGCAAGCAATTCAAGTTTTGAAACGCAGCTTACGCCGGGTGGATGGATATGGGATGATATCGGAAATTATTATGGTGCTGGTGCCACGGCATTGAACTGGCACGAAAACCAATATGATCTTTATCTCCAGCCGGGTCCGAAAGTCGGGGACTCGGTCCGGATTTTGAAAACGGTGCCCATTCTACGGGTAAGCAAAATCATCAATGAACTCAAAACAGGACCCCGTGGCAGTGGAGACAACGGCTATATTTTCTGTGCGTCCGATGCGGTTATCGCATCCGTTAGAGGCACTATTCCGCTCGGCGAAAATCCATTCGTGATTTCAGGATCCTTTCCTGATCCTTCCTATGCCGCCGTCGCGGACTTGTCGAATTATTTTGAATCTGCAGGAATCAAAATCAGGGGCAGGGCGCGGGTTGATTGGAACAAAATTGCAGATAGTTCGAAACTTCAAACACTGCTTACACATTATTCACCTTCTCTTGACAGTATCAATTATTGGTTTTTGAAGCGTAGCATCAATCTTTATGGAGAATGTCTGCTGAAAACGATGGCGCTGGAAAAAACCGGACTGGGATCCACTGAAAAGGGCATTGATATTGTGCAGGATTTTTGGGAGGAGCGCGGTATCGATAGAGATGGGATCAACCTGATGGATGGAAGTGGCCTCTCACCGCAGAACAGGGTCACGCCGCATTCGCTGGTGCAGGTATTGCACTATGCAGGAACGAGACCATGGTTTGGCAAATTTTACGACGCATTGCCTGAAATCAACAACCTTCACATGAAAAGTGGCTCAATCGGCGGAGCCAGGAGCTATGCGGGATATGTGCAGTCCTCAAACGGACACCGTTACTGCTTCGCCATGATCGTGAACAACTACAGCGGATCCTCTGCGGCAATTATTCGCAAGATGTGGAAGGTGTTGGATAATCTCAAGTAGATTGTGGATTGTAGATTGTGGATTGTGGATCAGGTTATATCCAAAATCCACAATCTACAATCCACATTCTAAAATTCACTTCCTCAGCCCGTCAATACTCGCCTTCCCGGGACCAACGAGTAATATCGCGACGAAACTCAGCAGGAAAATCGTGGCCTTTTCTCCATCCCCAAAGACATCCCCATGGTGCGCCCTGAACAAGGCAACAGCCATTGAGATGACCAGCGGAATTACAGCGAGTCGCGCGAACAATCCGATCAACACAAAAAAGCCGCAAACCAATTCTGCAAAAATGACGAGTAACAATCCAAGCGTCGGACCCAGGTGCAGAAAGTCAAGAAAGTTTTTTTTGTATTGCGAGAAATGAACCACCTTATCATAGCCATGCATCATCAACATCGCACCGGCACCGGCTCTCAGAAAAAACATGGCAATGTTAAAAGCAAGATCGGTGTACTGAATCGAAAGGAATTTTTTCATCGGTTGAATTTTCGAGTGTCAAAAATAAGTGATACCAACCTTTTATCCACAAAGCAGTTTGGAACGGTCTTTGCAAACCATAGTAAATTACCTTAGCGGGTGAAGAATCGATTTAAGAAAACTCTAACAAATCACGCCTAAACCAAACAAAATATCAATCATCAGAATCCCGTTAGTTCAACATCTTTAACCAACAGTATGCCCGGACGGTTTTTATTTTTGGTTGTTTGCTTCCTCATTTCCACATTCCTGACTTTTGGGCAACAGACAAGCATCTACACGGATCCCGAATTGAGCTTCAAAGAGGCGAAGGATCACTTCTATAAGGAGGAATATAGTCTTGCTTATCCCGTATTCAAAGAGCTTGAGGCCAGTTTGAGAGAAACGGACCGCAGCAATAACCGCGTATTTTACCAGGAAGTGCAATATTTCGCACTGGTGTGCCAATTGAAAAAAGGTGAAGATGCAGCTGTGGACAAGGCGAAGGAATTCATCGCCATCAGCAATCATCCGGCGCTTTCACAAAAATTAAGCTATCAGCTTGGCGAATATTATTTCAGAAATATCAAACTGAAGAATGCGATCACCTATTACGAACAGGTTGGAATTGACCAGCTCAATGACAAGGAAATTGCAAATCTCAAGTTTCACCAGGGTTATGCGTATTTCACGATGCAACAGTTTGACAAGGCCAAGCCGCTGCTCGACGCGATTCGCCAGTTATCTGATGACCCCAATTATGCTGACGCCAATTACTACTACGGTTTTATTTCCTATCGTGAGCGCAATTACAGGGAAGCCCTGGAAGCCTTCCAGAAAGTGAACAACCATCCTAATTATTCGCGGATCGTTCCTTTCTATATAATGAATATTTATTATTTCCAGGGACAGAAGGACAAGGCGGTTCAAATTGCGGAAGAATCGCTGAAGAAGGGCAACGGGTACTATCAGTTGGAAACAAAGCAATTTCTTGGGCACGCCTATTTCGAGAGAAAGGATTTCAAGAAAGCATTGCCGTTGTTGCAGGAATATCAAAGCCAGGCCAAAAATTTGTCTCGCGAAGACAAATACGAGTTGAGTTATTGTTACTATGAGGCCGGTCAGTATGCGAAAGCCGTGGAAGGGTTTAAGCAATTGAGCGGAAATGAAGACTCACTCAGCCAACACGCCATGTATCTTTTGGGAGATGCCTACCTGAAATTGGGGCAGAAGGCAAACGCGAGGAGTGCGTTTTCATTTTGTGCGTCCAATTCCATCAACAATCAGCAGAAAGAAATCAGCAAATTCAATTATGCCAAACTGAGTTATGAATTGGGCTACCAGGATGTGGCCTTGAATGAATTGAAGTCTTTCCTCGAATCCTATCCGAATTCTACCTATCGTAAGGAAGCCCAGGAACTGCTCGCCAATGTGCTCGCCAATACCAATAATTACAGGGATGCACTTGCGCTTTTGGAAAAGGTGGAATCACCTTCTGACTTCACCCGAAAACTCTATCCACGTGTCCTGTATGGAAGGGCGATGGAATTGATCAATGACCAGGATCTCGTAAAGGCGGAGAGCTTGCTTGATAAAGTTCTGAAAGATCCGAACAATGCAAGTGTGCTGCCAGCCACCAATTTCTGGAAAGGAGAATTGAGCTATCGCCAGGAAAAAATTGACCAGGCCATCGTTTATTATAATGCTTACTTGACTGGCACGCCCTATTCGAGCGGTGAAGTTACGCAGACGGCCGCGAAATATAATTTGGGATATTGCTATCTCAGAAAAGAAAACTACCGCCAGGCACTCAATTTTTTTGAGCAGGTAGACAAGCCCGTTAGCCTGAATGCTTCTGAACTTATCCAGGACGCCTACCTCCGTGCTGCGGATTGCTATTTCATGAATAAGGATTTTCAACGCGCCAGGTCGATGTACAGTACCGCCATCAATTATTCATGGCCATCCAGCGACTATGCTACTTATCAAACCGGAATGATCGCGGGCGTAAGCAATGGTGCTGAGAAACTGAATATTCTGAAATCGATAGATCGCAAGTTCCCTTCATCAGAACTGAATCCTGCGGTTAATATGGAGATTGCACAGACCCTGCTGGCCGACGAGAAGTTCCGTGAAGCAATTCCTTATTTGACCACAGTGATGAAATCGGGGGGCGATGCGGGCAATCTCAAGCCCAGGGCACTCCTGAGGTTGGGGATCGCGTATTATAACCTCAACAACAATAAAGATGCAATTGCACAGTACAGCCAGTTGATTAAAGACTATCCCAACTCACCGGAGGCCGACGACGCCATTGAGAGTCTTCGCTCCATTTATGTGGAGGAGGGTAAGCCAGGCGATTTCGTTGACGTGATGAAGAATACCGGACGTGCTGTTAGTTCCACCCAGGAGGATTCCCTCACTTACCAGGCGGCCGAGTCAAAGTATACCAACAATGACATGAATGGCGCCCTGAATGCATTTAACAGCTACCTGCAAAAATTTCCGCAGGGTGAGTTTGCACTTAATGCGCAATACTATAGCAGCGAGATCTACAACAATCGCAAGGATTGGAAGAACGCTGTGCAGGGTTACGACGCGGTGGTGAACAAGGGGCAAAGCAAATTTGCGGAGCGCGCTGCAGGGCAGGCTGCACGCATTAGTTTTTTCGAATTGCAGGATCTTACAAAGGCCGAATCTTATTTCACACAATACAAAGAGTTGTCGACCACGCGCGAAAATCGCCTCGATGCAATGCGTGGCTTGCTCAGGAGTCAATACAGCCTGAAAAAATATACAGAAGCCGCGTCCAACGCGCAGGAATTGCTGCGTGAAAAATCGATTAGTACAGACGACCGACTCCTGGCGACAATGGTTACCGCTAAGGCTGCAGAACAAAAAGGTCAGTTCAGCGAGGCCATCCAGGATTTCCGTTCAGTGGCCAATGGAAATAAAGCCGCACTCGGCGCCGAGGCCAGGTATGAAATCGCCAATTGTTATTTCCAGTTGAATGATTTGAAGAATGCCGAGAAAGCAGCATTCGAGACCATTAATAAATCGGGTTCATACGACTTCTGGATTACGAAAGGTTACATCCTGTTGGGGGATGTCTTCACCAGGAACAAGGATTATTTCAACGCGAAGGCGACTCTTCAAAGTGTTGTCGAGAACAGTTCTATCACGGAATTGAAAATCGAGGCACAGGAAAAGCTTGACAAAGTGGAAGCAGAGGAAAAATCAACCGGCAAGGCAAATAACTAATTTAAAATCGACGAGTTTGAAAAGACAGGCAGATATCATAAAACCAGGCAAGAAACTTATTATAGGGGTGCTGGCATTCCTTCCTGCATTCGCTGCAATGGCGCAAAAAGAAGGAATGAAAAAACAAACCATTGACATTACTTCTTCCTTCAAGCCCGTTTTAAGAAATGCCGCAAAGATTAATCTCAACGCCACGCCTCCCAGTCCTGATAGCTCGAAGCCCCGATTAACTTACAATATCCCTGATCAACAGTTGTTCACCACATATCAGTCAATTGGCCTCAAACCACTTGCACTGCAAATTGATTCGATCAGTCGTTGGAAGAACAGCAATTCCATCAAGGTAGGATATGGCAACTACCAGACGCCTTATTTGCGCGCCGGATTCAGTTTTGGAGATGGGCAGAAATCGCAACTGAATATTTTCGGAAATTATATTTCTTCAAGCGGTAAAATCAAGAACCAGGCTTATAGCCAGGCTGGGGCCGGTCTCAGCGGTTTCACGCAAACGGCTTCAGGATTGGAGTGGAGTGGAAAGTTTGGATTGAGTCAGGACAAGTATCATCTCTACGGTTACGACCATACGTTGTATGACTACTCCAAAAGTCAAACGTTGCAGAGTTATAACACCTTCAGTGCAAGCGCAGGGCTCCGGAACCTGGAACCCACTGAATTCGGGCTTCGATATAATCCCAATTTGAAAATCTCACTGTTTTCAGACAACCGCAAAGCAAACGAAAGCAATGCGGTGTTGAACCTGCCGCTTGAAAAATCGATTGGTTCGGTGTATGCCGTGAAAGTTGGATTTGGTGCGGATTTTACAAGATACAAGCCTGCGGAAGGGGGTGCCATCAACAATAACATTTACTACATTCCTGCCGCCATTCTCTTCAAGACGCCGAATTTCTTTTTTCATGGCGGCGTGATTCCGTCCTGGGATAATGGAAAATTCAAACTCTTGCCCGACTTTACGGGTGAATTTAAGTTGGGCAGCGACAAATTAATGCTTCAGTTTGGATGGATCAGCTACTTTGAAAAAGGCTCTTATGAGCGATGGTCCTCCATCAATCCCTATATCTACCAGCCTACTGATCTCTACAATACAAGGCTGGTTGAAAAGTATGGCGGCATTCGTGGAGCGCTTACGGAGCGGCTCACGTATAACTTTAAGTTGGGGGCCATCCGATACAACTATCTACCTCTGTTTGTCAATGACAGTGCAGACCAGAAATCTTTCAGAATTCTTCGCGAAGAGAAACTGGAGGCTTTTCAATTCCAGGGTGAAATTGCCTGGAGTATGTCCGACAGGTTTGATGTGAGTGCCGGTATTAATTTGCTTAAGTTTAAAAACCAACTCACTTATGACGAGGCATACGGAATGATTCCGTCGAAGTTAAATGCGTCGCTGAAATGGCAGGTGCTGAATGACCTTTGGTTTAAGTCCGACCTGTTTTATTTTACAGGCAATTCTTATCGCGATAAAAATGGGGACAATGGGAAAGTGGCGGGCGCTGTGGATTTGAACGCAGGGCTTGAATTCCGCATCACAAAGCAGCTCAATCTCTGGCTGCAAATGAATAATATATTCAACAAGAAATACCAGCGCTGGAGTAATTATGAGGTGTACGGGTTTAATGCGTTATTGGGTGTGGTATTCAATTTTGATCAGAAATAAGGGCTGTAAAAATCTTCCCTTGTGTTAGGTTGAACTCCTATCTTTGGCGCGATCTCTCCGCACATAGCGATGTTTGAACTTTTGCATAAATATTTTATTCAGAATCATTCAATTGGCCTGCCCGGCATAGGCACCATCAGTGCGCTAGGGATTTCGGCCAGGACCGATTTTCCGAATGAAAGAATCCTGGCGCCTTCTTTGGCCATTCATTTTGATCGGTCGCATGATTCTCCCAGCAAGGATTTGTACAACTACATTTCCAGGCAAAAGAATATTGACGAATGGGAAGCCGTTAAAATGGTAAACGATTTCGCATTCGAAGTGAGGAACGAGATTCGCGCGGGGAGAGAAGTGTTTTGGGGTGGAATTGGTACGTTGCGTGGAGGTGTTACGGGTGAAATCATTCTTGAGCCACTCAGCCTGACCAATGATTATGCGCCAGAAGTGACTGCGAAACGAGTGATCAGAACCGGAGAGCGGCATACCATCCTCGTTGGCGATCATGAGTCCACCACAACAGAAATGAGTGAATACCTCCAGGACCCACATCATGGCGAAGTGATTGTCGAAAAAAAATCGCGCTGGTGGATTTACGCGATAATCCTGGCAGCAATCGCGTTGATCATCCTGTTCATTCACTTCTCGCAGAAAGGATCGTTCTCGATTCACAATGAAAAGAAACTCGAGCCGGCAGAATCACCTAAAACTTATGATGCATCTTCAAATTAGGACTGCGTTTTTCTTTTTCAGGAGTTCCAGTTTCCCAATACGTCGCGCCACTCATGATTGATTCCATTCAATACCAGCTATGTCCCTTTTGTGGTTCTGAAAAAATTCAGTCCGTTTTGAAGGTGAAAGACTTCACCGTTTCTGGAGAGACTTTTCCCATCGCTCATTGTTGGAATTGCAGCGGGAGGTTCACTCAGAATATCCCTGCTCAATCTTCGATTGGGAAGTACTACCATTCAGATGATTATATCTCTCATTCTGAAACGCAGCAGGGCTTTGTCAACTCACTCTATCATCGTGTGCGGAAGAGAACGCTGAATAACAAATTTGAACTCGTCCGGCATTATGCGGGCATTGGGGAAGGCTCAATCCTGGACCTGGGTTGCGGCACCGGGGCTTTCTTAAACAGGATGAAATCTGGAGGGTGGAAGGTGAGGGGCCTGGAACCGGATGCCGGTGCGAGAAGCAAGGCGAAGGAATTGTATGGGTTGGATATTGACGAACCAGCACTGCTGGATCAATTGCCATCGGCATCGTTCAACGCGATCACGCTTTGGCATGTACTGGAGCACGTTCACGCGCTGCATGATTATTTGGAACAATTGAAAAGACTGCTTGCACCTTCCGGTGCGATATTGATTGCTGTTCCAAATTACACTTCATTCGATTCCTTACAATATCAACAATATTGGGCCGCCTATGATGTGCCCAGGCATCTCTATCATTTTTCTCCGGATGCGATGAAGAAATTATTGAACAGCCACGGCTTGAAATTGGAAAAAATGCTTCCGATGTGGTACGATAGTTTCTATGTTAGTTTACTAAGTGAAAAATATCGCACGGGTTCATCTCACCTTCCGAGGGCAACGTTGGTTGGATTTCTTTCCAACCTGAAAGCGCTGGGTCACGTTTCGAGATGTAGTTCAGTTATCTACGTGGTAAAATCTTAGTTATTCAATTTGACCTCGAGTAATTTCGGCCATAATTTTCCTGTTACGAAGAGTCGTTGCGAAGTTGAGTCCCAGGCGATGCCATTTAAAAATGCGCCGTCTTCCTGCACCCTGGCCTGCTCGGCCGGGCTGTAATGCGCGTATGTTTGGAGCGCATCTTTGAATTCCATTCTGCCGATGATGCGTCCGCTTTCAGGATCGATTTTTACAATGTAATCCCGTTCCCAGCGGTTGGCATAAATGGAACCATTGATCCATTCCAATTCATTGAGTGCATCCATCGGTCCCAAATTATCGTATACAGATAATACCCTTAACAATTTGAAATCGGAGGGACGTACGAAATAGATTTTGTCGGAGCCATCACTAATGATTAGATCAGTTCCATTGTTGGTGATGCCCCAGCCTTCATTCGACCAGTTGAATCGTTTAAGTTCTTTAAAATCTTTCAGCGAATAAGCGATAGCTACGTGTTCCTTCCAGGTGAGCTGGTAAATGGTATCGTGCAGAATGGTAATTCCCTCGCCAAACAGGCTGGTGTCGAGGTCAGTTTCCTTTTGTACGTTTCCTGATTTCAGGTCCACTCTTCGCAGGCTGGATTCATTGTACAATCCAGTTCCTTCATAAAGCTGGTTGTTGCGGTAAACAAGCCCCTGGGTAAATGCGGACGTGTCGTGCGGGTAAATATTGACGACAGTATAGCCAATGTTCGCCGGTGGAGGCACGGCGGGAGCGCTGTTTTCTGGTGTGGATTCCGACTTGTTTTCGGCCCCCGAACAGGCTGCTAAGAGCAGGATCAGGGGTAGGATAAAGAACTTTGTCTTTTTAGGCATAATTCCAGGATTCAGGCGCAAAATTAAGGGTTGTAAACCAAGCTTTCACGATCATTTTTGAGTTTTGGGAACGTGGATAAATACCCACCCATTAAGTTCCGGATATCAGCTTTTTTTTGTTTATTTGTTGCGCAACACCTCTGGTAACCAGCTTGATTCTGATTGATTTATCTCACCTGGTCGGCCTCCATCTCGTTTTATGGTGTTTCTAAATCCTTTCTCCTCACGGGTTCATTATCCTATTTGTATGGTTTTCAATCCACCAATGTCCGCGCGTTAAACCCAATTTAACCGAGTTTTCGCATATAAGATATTCGTCCAAATCCTTCGACAACCCAGCCTAAATCCAAGATCCGATTTATGAAAATAATTCGGTGTCAATGAGAACGATTTTATTGCTTTCACTCCTCTTAGCCTATGGCTTAAACGCCGTTCAAGCGCAGCGTAGTTGTGGTACCACCAGCTACCAGCAAAATATTTTTTCCCTTGATCCAACTGCACATTCCAAATTTGAGGCTATTGAAAGGCACTCCAGAAAGCTTTCAATCGGAGTACTTAAAGAAGACGGTGATCATCCAGAATCGGATACAATAATTACCATTCCTGTTGTAGTGCACGTGCTTTACAACAAAGACGCTCAAAATATTTCCGACCAGCAAATCATTTCACAAATAGAGGCGCTGAACAGGGATTTTAACAAATTGAATCCTGACGTTAACCAGGTTCCAGGTCCCTTTACAAGTTTGATCGCAAACGTAAAATTGCGTTTTGAATTGGCAACCATTGATCCGGAGGGGCGCGCGACGAATGGTATCACCAGGAAGAAAACCGGTGTTTCGATCTTTACAGATGACGACAGGATCAAATTCAGTTCAATGGGCGGTGATAATGTTTGGGACCGGCGTTCTTACCTGAATATTTGGGTGGGCCCACTCATCAGCACCATGCTGGGATATAGCAGCCTGCCAGGGGTGGCGACGGATGACAAGGACGGCGTGGTGATACGCTATGATGTTTTCGGAACTACCGGTATTGTACAACCGCCTTTCAACATGGGTAGAACGCTTACGCATGAACTGGGTCACTGGTTGAGTCTTGTACACCTTTGGGGTGATCTTCCCTGTGGCGATGATGGTGTTGACGACACGCCCAAACAGCGCGGTTACCATACGGGCTGTCCCTCATTTCCTCAAACCTCTGAGGGATGTAACACGTCCAGCGTAGGTGAATTGTTCATGGACTTCATGGATTTTACGGATGATCCCTGTATGCACATGTTCACCAACGGCCAGAAAGAAAGAATGAGAACGCTGTTCGATGACGGCGGATTTCGTCATGATTTATTGTCGTCAAAGGCCCTTGACAAACCCTGGAATTCAGCGCCCCGTATGGCTTCTTCGGACACCACCAGCGTGCTGAATGTTTATCCCAACCCCGTCATGCAGCAATTAACGGTTAGGTGTACCCGAAATGGCATCAGCCTGGTGGGCAAGTCCTTTACCATTCACAATGCCATGGGACAAGCCGTCATGACGGGTAAAATTCAGCAGGAAACCCCGGTATTGAATGTGGGCAATCTGCAGGCCGGTCTTTACTTCATCAAAATTGCAAACGGAAGTGATAAGTGGATTACTCGCTTTGTAAAGCAATAAAATCAAATCTCCATTAAGGAAACGATTTGTTCTGCGGCCAGGGGGGCCAGGGCGACGCCCATTCCGCTCATCCTGACGCAGCAATAGGTCCTGTTGCTCAGTTGTTGAATCAGGGGCTTTTTTACGGTACCCATGCCCATAGTTCCTGCCCATCGATATTCAATGGAGTAAGCCTGGTCGCACAGGATGTGTTGTTTAAGAAACCGTTCAAGCTCGTCCTGTATTATGGACGTGGTTGACAAATCCTCCGTGCGTTCTTCCTCAAACGCCTTGTTGCGCGCGCCTCCCAGGAGCACCCTGTTGCCTAAATTCCTGAAATAGTAGAAGCCTTCGTCGTAATGGAAAGTTCCTTTCAGTCGCAGACCTTCGATGGGTGTAGTAACCAGAACCTGGCCTCTTGCAGGCACTACGTCGGTTTCCGGCAGAAGCGAGGACGTAAAAGCATTTGTGCAATACAAAACTTTTTGTGCGCGAAAGGTGACTGCTTGTTTCGTATATACGGCAACGTTATTTACGCATTCCTCACAACGCGTGATTTCGAGACCGTAAAAGAGTTCGGCTCCCATCGACTGAACTTTATGTGCAAGCGCCTGTACATATTTGCCCGAATGCAGGCCGGCCTCCATCGGATTCCAGATCAAATGCCCAAAACCGCTCAGCCCTAATCTTTGCAGATCCTGGTCTTGCCAACTGAAAACCTTCTCCTTTCCTGTAATTCGAAAAAGGCCTTCGTTCAGCCAGTCCATCTTATCCCTGCAGGCATCCGCTTCTTCCGAATCCTTGTCCAGGCACTCATAGCCGCCGCAAGGATCATAGTCAAGTGCAGAAGCAGAGAAGTGTTGCCTGATTTTTTCGAGGCCTTTAAAACGCATTTCAACCAGCTGCCACATACTGTCTTCACCCATGGTGGCAGCATCGAAGATCAATTCTGTTGGACTGCCAAAACAGGAAAACCCGGCGTTTCGGGTACTCGCACCCTCGGGTATGACACCCCTTTCCACGATGGCTACTTTTAACTTTTCATTTTTCTTCAGCAATTCGTAAGCACTCCATAGGCCTGTAAATCCGCTGCCTATGATAATCACGTCCTTATCGGCATAAAAACTTTCTTTCTCCCAAATGCTTACTTGCATACTGCGAAAATAGGTAAAAGCGTTTGGTATTAAATTTGACCCCCTAACGCATAAAATAGTACTTATGAAAAAATGCTTACTCCTCGTGGCCATTGTTATTGCGGCTCATTCCGGCCAGGCCCAGATATTCAAAAAAGTTCTGGGCGGAAGTAAGGATAGCTCCGGCAAATCGACCAACAGTGTGATCAATAGCATACTGGGCAGCAAGTCCGGAACGGGTAGCCTTACCAGTGATGAAATTGTTGCAGGTCTTAAGGAAGCACTGAGCCAGGGCGCTCAAAATGGAAGCAATAAACTTTCTGCTGTTGATGGATTTTTCAAGGATGCTGTCATAAAAATCCTGATGCCCCCTGAAGCAAAGAAAGTTGAGGCCAAATTACGCTCGATTGGATTGGGAAGCCAGGTTGACAAAGCCATTTTGTCGATGAACCGCGCGGCTGAAGATGCTGCGAAATCTGCCGCACCTATTTTTATCAATGCGATCAAGCAAATGAGCATCCAGGATGCGGTTGGAATCCTGAGAGGGAATGATACGGCGGCAACGCATTATCTCAAAGACAAAACCACGCAACAATTGACTGAAGCATTCAGGCCCGTTATCGAAGAATCGCTGAGGAAAGTTGACGCCACCAAGTATTGGAACACTGTTTTCTCAACATACAACAGGTTCAGCGCAGAAAAAATAAATCCTGATCTCTCTGCATACGTGACCGAGAAAAGTTTAGCTGGCATTTTTTATCAGGTGGGTTTGGAAGAGCAGAAGATCAGGAAAGACCCTGTTGCGAGAACGACAGATTTGTTGAAGAAGGTCTTTGCGAAGTAGTGAACAGTAGACGGTGGACAGAGGACAGAAATACATTTAATGCAAAAGGCCAGTGATGAACTGGCCTTTAATATTTTCTTATTCCTGTCTACTGTCCACTCAAATATCTATCGCCTCACCATAAGCCGCGGCAGTAGCTTCCTTTACGGCTTCACTCATGGTTGGATGCGGATGAATTGCATTCAGAATTTCATGATAAGTCGTTTCCAGTTTTCTTGCTGTAACTACTTCGGCAATCAATTCGGTAACGTTATTACCGATCATGTGCGCACCCAGGAATTCACCATACTTCGCGTCGAAGATCACTTTTACGAAACCTTCTGTTGCTCCAGCCGCACTTGCTTTTCCGCTTGCAAGGAAGGGAAACCTGCCCACCTTCACCTGGTAACCGGCATCTTTAGCCGCTTTCTCAGTATAGCCAACGGATGCGATCTCTGGTGAACAATAGGTACAACCAGGGATGTTATGAAAATCCAGCGGTTCTGGCTGATGTTCGAATTTCTTTTCTGCATGACCGATATGCTCAGCCGCAACGATACCTTCTTTGGTGGCAACGTGTGCCAGTGCCGGTCCGGGTACACAGTCACCAATCGCATAGATGCCTGGAACATTTGTCTGAAGGAATTTATCAACCACGATCTTTCCTTTCTCTGTCTTCACACCAAGTTGTTCCAGGCCAATATTCTCAACATTCGCCGCAACGCCAACCGCGCTCAACAGGATGTCGGCTTCAAGCGTGATTTCGCCACCTGGCGTTTTCACTTTGGCCTTGATGCCCGCACCCGATGTATCCACGCTGGTCACCTCGCTATTGGTATAGATCTGCATGCCCTGTTTCTTGAATTGCTTTTCCAGTTCCTTTGAAATGTCTTCGTCTTCTACTGGAACAACCCTTGGCAAAAATTCAACAATGGTCACTTTTGTGCCGAGGCTGTTGTAGAAATAAGCAAATTCAACGCCAATAGCGCCACTGCCAACAACCACCATGCTCTTGGGTTGCGCAGGCAATGACATGGCTTCCCTGTAGGCAATCACTTTCTTGCCATCAACGGGCAAACTGGGAAGTGTTCTTGCCCTGCCACCCGTGGCGATGATGATGTATTTTCCTTCAACGATTTGTTTTTTTCCGTCGGCGCCCGTCACTTCAATCTGGCCTTTGGCCTTTAACACACCATTTCCCATGATCACGTCGATCTTATTCTTCTTCATCAGGAACTGAACGCCCTTGCTCATTTTATCCGCCACACCGCGACTGCGCTTAATCACGCCACCGAAATCGGATGAATAGCCGGAATTGGTGATACCGTAGTCTGAGCTGTGTTTGAAATATTCGAAAACCTGTGCACTTTTCAACAACGCCTTGGTGGGGATACAGCCCCAGTTCAGGCAAACGCCGCCCAAACTTTCCTTTTCAATGATAGCAACTTTAAATCCCAGTTGGGATGCACGAATAGCCGCGGGGTAACCGCCCGGTCCGCTACCCAATACAATGACATCGTAGGCCATATTTGAAATAAATTTAAAATTGATAATTATAGGTTCAGGGAGGGCAGGGTCGAATGACGGCTGACCCTTTTCTGAAACGAGATGCGAAAGTAAATGAAAAGGGCCAAACAGCAAAAGTGCGGCCCCTGACTGTCAGTGTTTACCCATCGGTTTAACTAGAGGTATTCGATCTTGTATTCAAGCTTGCAAAATGCCCTGAACATTGCACTTACTCCGCAATATTTTTCCTGTGAAAGATCCACGGCCTTTTTCATTTTAGCGTGGTTGGCCGCAGTAGTGCGGATCTTATAAATCACCATCACTTCCTTATAGATTTTTGGAGGTTCGGTAGTTTGCCAGGCTTCCACAGTAATGGACAGGTCGCTGAACTTAACCCGCATTTTGTGAAGCAGTGAGACTACATCCATCCCCGTGCAGCCGGCGAGTGAGGCCAGCATCAATGCCTTGGGTCTTGTGCCGCTATCTTCACCACCGCTTTCCACGTCATCGTCGATGGTGATGTGGTGATGTCCGTAGAGTGTTGTCCTGAATTGAGTCCCGCCGGTGTGCTTGGTCGTTACGATTGTTGAAGACATATGCAAAGGTAAATCATTGCCTTCGTTGAGCGCTGATCGCCTGCCACAGTAGACGGTCGCACGGAAAAAATCATTCCACCCATCACTGTTAGGTGTAAACGCGGTTGGAAACCGCTCCTTGTGCACTTGGGATCTGAGATTTGAGTGCATACCTTCCTATTGGGTGGCCAGGATGCTGCTGTCAATACCCCCTGTGGACCAGCTAAAAATGGGGGCGGAACAGCGCAATGTCCAGGAGGGCGGCTATCTTTTTCATGGTATCGACTGGTTTTCCGGGTATTTGGAGCTTTTTTAACCCTTGTGTTGCGCCAAAGGCCTGTAACTTGTGGAAAAATTGACCCTTTTTCGACCACTAGCAAGGCAAAAACTTTTTGATTTATAAGGTATTTAATGATACCTTTGCCGTCCCAAAAATTGTTTTATCATGGCAAGAGTATGTCAGGTTACAGGAAAGAGGCCAGTGAGCGGAAACAACGTTTCGCACTCTAATATCAAGACCAAGCGTAGGTTTTTGCCTAACTTGAAGACGAAGCGCTTTTTCCTGGCTGAAGAAGACAGGTGGGTTACCCTGAAGGTATCTACCGAGGCGATCCGCACCATCAATAAGAATGGTCTATATACCGTGATAAAAGAAATGAGGGCAAAAGGCGCTCATATCTAATCTCGAATTTTCAAAATACGTTTAGAAAATGGCAAAGAAAGGCAACAGGGTTCAGGTGATTTTGGAGTGCACGGAGCACAAAGCCTCGGGCAAGCCCGGCACCAGCAGGTATATTTCTACCAAGAATAAGAAAAACACACCTGAACGTCTGGAATTGAAGAAATTCAACCCGATCCTCAAAAAAGTTACTGTTCACAAAGAAATTAAATAATCATGGCAAAGCAAGCTAAAACGGCTATTAAGACCAAGGACCAGAAAGCTGCAGCCGAAGCAAAGAACTGGACCAAAGTGATCAAGGCAGTTCGCAGTCCCAAGACCGGTGCCTATACCTTCAAGGAGGCCATCGTTCATAAGGACAAGGTGAAAGAGTTCCTTGCTCAAAAATAATTTTATGGGTAGTATGATACCGGAAAGCTGTTTCGACCTTCGAGACGGCTTTTCTCATTTAATATTGTGCTATGAAACCAGCCCTTGATATCCGGCAGGCAAATGCAGATGACGTGCCAACGATCATTGAAGTGGCACAAAAGACATTCGTAGAAACCTACGGAGAAACGAATAAGAAAGAGAATGTGGAACAGTATATGTCAAACATGTTCTCCACAGATAAGATTTGCGCTGAGATCAACAGCGAGAGCGAGCGATTCTACATTGCTTTCAACAACGGTACGCCGGTTGGTTTCACCAAGATGAGGAGTGATCGAAAAGCAAGAGGCTTAGATGGCAAACGCGCCATTGAAATTGAAAGGATCTATGTGCTGAAAGAATTCCAGGGATTGAAAGTGGGCAAAGAATTGTTAGATAAATGCAAGTCCATAGCATTGGAAGAAGACTACAAAATTATTTGGTTGCAGGTTTGGCAAGCCAATGCTAAAGCAGTACAGTTTTACCAGAAAGGGGGGTTCGTTATCTATGAAACGGCAATCTTTCAATTCGGTGACGAAGTGCACCAGGACTACGTGATGCGTTATGATTTTTATTAATCTCAACAAGAACTGATGGGCCTGTTCGATAAACTTTTCGGAAAAAAGGAGAAAGAAAATCTTGATAAGGGACTCGAAAAAACCAAGGAAGGTTTTCTCACGCGGGTTACAAAAGCCATCGCAGGTAAATCAACCATTGATGAAGAAGTTTTAGACCAGTTGGAAGAGGCCCTCGTAAGTGCCGACGTTGGCGTTGATACGACGGTGCAGGTGATTGACAGAATCAGCGCGCGAGTGGCGCGTGATAAGTATCTAAGTACTGCCGATCTCAACAGGCTCCTGCAGGAAGAAATGGAAGACATGCTGGTGAAGGCGCCACAAAACAACAACTACGATTTTCATTCGGAACTCCCCGCAAAACCATATATAATTTTAGTAGTAGGTGTTAATGGTGTTGGTAAAACGACCACCATTGGGAAACTGGCTCACAATTTTAAGCAGGCAGGAAAATCCGTGCTGCTGGGTGCTGCAGACACGTTTCGTGCTGCCGCTGTTGACCAGCTTACCATCTGGAGCGAAAGGGCGGGTGTTCCTATCGTAAAAAAAGAAATGGGAAGTGATCCGGCCTCCGTTGCATTTGATACCGTAAATGCCGGCGTGTCACGGGACGTGGACATCATCATCATCGACACAGCGGGCCGACTTCACAACAAGGCTCACCTGATGGATGAACTGGGTAAGATCAAGCGCGTGATCACAAAAGTGATTTCCGAAGCGCCGCACGAAGTGATGCTCATTCTGGACGGTTCAACCGGGCAAAATGCAATTGAACAGGCACGCCATTTTACAGCCGCTACGGAAGTTACAGCCATTGCAGTTACAAAATTGGATGGCACCGCCAAAGGCGGCGTAGTTCTTGCAATTGCTAACCAGTTTAAGATTCCTGTGAAGTTTATTGGCGTAGGTGAGAAGATGAATGACCTGCTGGTTTTTGACCGGCACGAATTTGTAGACAGTCTATTCAGCCTGAATCCTGAATCTTGAATCTGTATATAAACGAACAACCCCGGAAAACCGGGGTCGTTCTGAAGTTGATTGACACCTAACCCACCATATCTGTTTAAACCCGCAACCTGTTTTAAAACATGTTCGGGTATGGGTTCAAAATTTTAATTGCAAACCATCAATCCTGAAGGAAATTGAATTTAAAATTCCGGGCCTGGGTCAGTCTGGGCAGCGGTAATGTTGATTCCAAATCTGGGGTTAATCTTGCTCCTCGACTATCTTATTATACGAACAGACTGACTTCTAAGTTTGTTGGTGTGCAATATAAAATTACTAAGAATTTAAGTAAAAACAATACCTCATAGTGGGAATTTTGTTAAAGTTTCCTCATTATCAATAGGGTTTGAGTGACGAATAAATGCCATATTTACGAAATTGGCCTTTTTGGGGCATTTTGGGACCAAATTTGGTCCTATTTGGCCCGTACATTACGTAATTTTGCTCCCATTTTATGAAATCGAGGTCAAATAAGAAAGACAAAGTAAATATTATCACTTTAGGTTGTAGTAAGAACCTTGTGGATAGCGAGGTGTTGAGCGGCCAGCTTAAAGCCAATGACATTGACGTTGTTCACGAAAATGACAAAAAGGATCACAATATCGTGATTGTTAATACTTGTGGCTTTATCGACAAGGCTAAAGAAGAGTCCATAAATACAATCCTCGACCAGGTGGAACTGAAAAAGAGGGGAAAGGTCGACAAGGTATATGTTACCGGTTGTTTGAGTGAACGCTACAAGCAAAACCTGGAAGCCGAAATTCCCGAGGTGGATGCCTTCTTCGGGACCATGGAGCTTCCACTCATTCTGAAACGATTTGAAGCCGACTACAAGGCTGAGTTGCTGGGTGAACGTATGTTGAGCACGCCGCAACATTACGCGTATATGAAGATCAGCGAGGGCTGCAACCGGACTTGTGCGTTCTGCGCCATTCCACTGATGCGCGGCAAGCATGTGAGTAAGCCTATTGAGAGCCTGGTTGTTGAAGCCAGGAAACTCGTTGACCGCGGCGTGAAAGAAGTCATGCTGATTGCACAGGAACTGACGTATTACGGACTAGATATTTATAAAGAAAGAACCCTTCCCGATTTGTTAAACAGGCTGGCAGATATCAAAGGACTCGAATGGATCAGGTTGCACTATGCTTACCCTTCCAAATTTCCGATTGAGATCATTGACGTCATGAAGGAACGCGAGAATATTTGCAACTATCTCGACATGCCACTTCAACACGCCAGTAACGCAATGCTGCGTGCCATGAAGAGGCAAATCACGCGCGAAGAAATGGAGGATTTGGTGCAGGAAATCAGAAGTCGTATTCCCGGGATCTGCCTGAGGACAACACTGATTGCCGGATTCCCCGGTGAAACCCGCGATGATATTGATGAGCTCAAACAATTCCTTAACAGGATGAGATTCGACAGGGTAGGCACTTTTACATATTCTCATGAAGAAGATACTTCTGCTTACACGCTACAGGATACACTGAGCCAGGAAGAGAAAGAATTAAGGGCGCAGGAAATTATGGAAGTTCAGCAGGAAATCAGTTACGAAAAGAACCTGGAGAAAATTGGAAAAGAATTCAAAGTACTTATTGATAAGAAAGAAGCCGGCCGTTACCTGGGCCGTACCGAATTCGACAGTGTTGAGGTAGACAATGAAGTGCTCATCAACAGTGATCATGTTTTGCCTATCGGAGAGTTTGTTAAGGTTAGGATCACTAAGGCATATGATTATGACCTGGAAGGAGAGGTGATTTCGTAAGTTTCTGTTGAACATCCGGCGAACAACTTTGTGATAAGTTTTATAAATTATTTTGCACATTTGTAATCGACCCGGGTTGATCAAATGATGACCGGGACGTAATGCTTATGGACTGCATTGCACATTACCTTCCTTATCGCCATACAAAATCCTTTGGCAGCCTCGCATTAGACTATATTGAGGCAGACGAAAAGTTAAAATCATTCTATCATCATCCTGTGAACCTGCAGGGAATTGAAGCAGCCATCGCTTCACGTCAAAAATTTCCTACACGTCGAAGGGTGTTGGTCGAAGCACTGGAAAAGCAGTATGAAGGCATAACTCCCGATAGTAAGGTATCAGCAAATATCAGGAGCCTGCTGAATGAGAATTGTTTCACGGTCTGCACGGCACACCAGCCCAGCTTATTCACCGGCTACCTCTACTTCGTATATAAGATCCTGCACGTCATCAAGATCGCCGACCAATTGAATTCAAAGTACCCGGACAAACAATTTGTGCCGGTTTTTTTCCTTGGTTCTGAAGACAACGACCTGCTGGAACTGAACAGGATAAAACTCGGTGGTGACACCATCGTTTGGGAAACTGCCCAAACCGGGGCGGTTGGCAGAATGAAACCTGAAGGCATAGACAGCTTACTGCGTCGCCTTGAAGGGGAGTTGAGCGTGCAACCGCACGGTGCAGAAATGATGGACATGTTGCGGAATGCTTACCTGGACGCATCAACGATACAGGAAGCGAGTTTCAAACTGGTTCATGCATTATTCTCTGAATTCGGACTGGTGGTGCTCCTGCCTGATAACCCCCTCTTGAAACAAGAAGTGAGCTCAATTTTTGAAAGGGATATCTTCAGTCATGTTTCGAGTCAACTGGTTGAACAAACAACTGCCCAACTGGCGGAAAGCTATAAAGTGCAGGTAAATCCAAGAGAGATCAATCTCTTTTACCTGGACGATGGGATCAGGGAAAGAATTGTGCAGAACGGCGCAGGCTACAAAGTATTGAATAGCCAGATTCATTTCAATGCTGAAGAACTTAAACGAGAATTGACATCTCATCCGGAAAAATTCAGTCCGAATGTCGTATTGCGTGGCTTGTTCCAGGAGTACATTCTTCCCAATATTGCTTTTGTAGGAGGAGGATCGGAGATTGCCTATTGGCTGGAATTGAAATCGGTTTTTGAACACTTTGAAGTTCCTTTTCCCGTTCTGGTACTGCGCAATTCATTTTTGTTGTTGAACGAAAGGGCTGTCAAACTGGTGAACCGGTTCGGATTGGATTGGGAAGATTTGTTTTTGCCTGAAGACGAGTTGGTGAGAAAGCTGGTCAGGAAAGAAAGTAGTCTTCAACTTGAACTCAGGAATGAAATTGACCAGCTCGATCAGTTTTATTCTTCACTGGCTGATACGGCTGGTAAGGTCGACATGACCTTGGTGAAACACGTTGGCGCGCTTCAGGCTAAAGCACGCAAGAGAATGGAAGGACTTGAAAAGAAGATGCTCCGCGCAGAAAAAAGAAAATACCTTTCCCTTCACCAGCAGGTGAAGGAGCTGAAAGGCCTCGTTTCGCCGAATGGGCATCTCCAGGAAAGAGAAGAAAACATCTTACCGTATTACGCCAGGTATGGCCGGTCCATTGTACAATGCATCTACGAATCTTCGCTTACTACTGAACAGGAGTTTACCATTTTGCAGATTGGCTAGCAAGAGATAATTTTATTCAGTTCCCTGTACCGTTCTCCATTTGATAAAAATAATATGGCAAGAAAGCTCGCCTTTCTATTGTTGCTGATTTCCTGCAGGTCGCCATCAATTCCACCCATCACTTTCCAGGAAGATTTTGAGAAACCCGGGTTTCGTGAAAATTGGGACTGGATAGATACCTGTGGTCCCAATTCAATCATCCGAACGGATTCTGTTGCCAGGGCAGGTCGATACGCACTTCGCATTGAACTCAATCATGATGATTCAACTGAAGCCGGGTTAAATACGACCGTATTGGAGAAATATGCTCTTGACAGGGATACCACACAATATTGGTGGGGTTTCAGTAACTACCTGCCTGCCGACTTCGCCGTGGATTCAGTTCTTGATGTTTTTGCGTATTGGTATCCAAAGAACGAAGCATGTGAACTGTCAGTTCTTTCACCGGTGATATTGAATGTAGTCAAGAAAAGTTGGCAGTTGAAGATTAGCTGGAGTGCAAAAAGTATGTGCGACCCGCAATTCCGCCCGGAAAATATTCAGACTAAAGAATTTGATCTCGGTCCCTGGGAAAAATCCATTTGGAGTGACTGGTTGTTTCATATCCATTTTTCTTATCAGGATGATGGATACGTACAGGTTTGGAAAAACGGTAAGTTATTGCTGGACTACAGGGGCCCCTGTCTCTATAAAGATGCGGACTTCGTTAATTTTAAGATCGGCATCATGAAATGGACATGGAACAACCGCTGGCGCGATTCAGTGGAGCAGTCGGTTATCAGACACCGGCATTATTTTATTGACAATATCCGGATAGGCAACCGAAAAGCGAGCGTTGCTGACTTCATCCTGAAAAGCCAGGACCTCCCAAAATAAATTATAAATCAATATATTTGATTTCACTAATCTCAACCTTTGGATGAAGATCGTTTTTGTTGGATTCCCGCCTTTACTCAGGGCCCACCTTTATCATTTGAAAGACACGCCTTTTCTGAAGGAGAATGAAATCGAGGTTTATTTTGCCACGGCGCCAAAAAGAAAGCGAAGTTTTTCCTGGTACCTGAAAAAATTCAGCTACGAAAAGTTAATACAGGTAAAAGATAATTTTTTGTACAAGAAAAATATTGAGCGCCTGATTAACCTGCTTTTCCCGCCTGACGATATTTCCTTTCTCGATCGTTGCACCAATGTGAAAATCAAACCTTATCCCGGAATCAGGAATATTGAGGGGTTAGAAAATTGCGATTATCTCATCATCTGTTCCTTTGGAGAAATCATTCCGGGCGATATTATTAAGAAGCCTCGCGGGTGCACGATCAATATGCACACCTCCGCATTGCCCGAATTGAGGGGAGGCTATCCATGTTACGTCGACGCCTACCTGCAAACGCCCGAGTCTGGCATGGCGATACAGCAGATGCATGAAGAGTTGGACATCGGCACTGTGTTCCTTAAGGAGAAATTCCGGATCGATCCCCTGGCGCCAAATTATGAACGATACATGGAATGTGCGAAACGCGGTGCGGCGCAATTGAATGAATGGCACCGGTCTGGCTTCAACCTCCAGCCCCAGCCACAGGATGAAAGCAAGGCTACCTATTGCAATAAAATCGTTAAGGTGCGGAGGGAAGTGAAGGCGATAAGCGACAACCTGTCAATTGAGGGATATGTGCGCGCAAACTATTCAAGTCATTTGTATCCCTTCACTTTTTGCATCTACAAGTTTTCTGTATTCAGTATTCTAAAGTTGAGGAGAGAGGACAAAGCGCTTCCGGATGAATACCGTGACGTACAGAAACAGATTATCAAGCATAAAGAGAAATATTACATCCGCTTTGCAGGCAAAACCTATGAGATCCAGAGGTATATCTACAAAGGTGAAATTGTTGGCTACCAGCCTCCGCAATTTCATATTCCGGAAAGGAATTGACTGTGAATATAATCTACAACCGTTACCAGGTGGTGTGATTGCTCAAAGACTTTTAGTTGCCTGTCGGCCCCGGTACCCTCATCCAAGATTTTCTGCACGTGAGCCAGGCGATGGCGACTACCGAGTTGGTCCACCACGGGGTCTATAAAATCCAATAGTTCATAAATGAGCACGCGGGTGTTTACTTCCTCTTCTTTTCCAAAATCAATGAGCCTTCCATCAACGCCGTAGCGGCCGGCCCGCCATTTATTTTCATTGATGAGAGCCCGTGAGTATTGAATAAAGTTCAGGTTCTTGTTGCGAAGCATATAGATACGCGCGCAAATCGCCTGGAACATGGCAGCGATCGTGATCGTTTCATCAACCGTCATCGGAACATCACAAATGCGAAATTCCACTGTATTGAAAAATGGATGGACGCGCAGATCCCACCAGATCTTCTTTGCATTGTCGATGCAGTTCGTCTTCACCAGTAATTTCACAAAGTTGTCGTATGCTTCGATGCTGTCAAAGGCTTCGGGGATGCCGGTGCGAGGGAACTTGTCAAATACTTTGGTGCGAAAAGATTTGTAGCCTGTAAGCCTACCTTCCCAAAACGGAGAGTTTGTACTGAGCGCATAAATATGCGGCAGGAAATAACGCGTACTGTTGGCAATGTGATTGGCCATCTCACGATTTTCCATTCCCACGTGTACATGCAAGCCAAAAATGAGGTTACTTCGGGCCGCCTCTTGCAATTCATTAACCAATTCATTGTAACGAATGTGATCCGTAATGAGCTGGCTTTCCCAGTGGCTGAAAGGATGCGTACCGGATGCTCCCACCCAAAGACCCAGGTCATCTGCGATGCCTGAAATGGTGCGGCGCAATGTGGAAACGTCTTTATGGGCTTCGTCGATATCCTGGCAAATATCTGTGCCCACTTCCACAACGGCCTGGTGCATCTC
>Ga0163162_10000159_pt1 | contig 62464 bp, 55 predicted proteins | sample S55metaG_FD_115310 | JGI IMG/M metagenome (GOLD analysis project Ga0163162, IMG submission 115310) | Switchgrass rhizosphere microbial communities from Kellogg Biological Station, Michigan, USA - S5-5 metaG | ecosystem: Host-associated > Plants > Roots > Rhizosphere > Soil | place: USA...
AACTGATTCGCATATTGAGAAGTAAAATGAGTTTTTTCGTTTGCGCCGTTCAAGTCGATGCTTTTTAGTGCCTTTTTACCATCAGCATAACTTTGGAAATAAATACGGGTATCAGTATTATTAAACTGTGGACGGATTCCGTTATCCAAAATCAAAGTTTTAGCGCCACCACTGGCCGGCATGATAAAAATTCCCGTGCCCCGACCAAAGTTATAACCTAAAACGTCGTTCCCACTTCCTTTTCTGAAAACAATTTTATCTCCTTTGGTAGAATATTGTGGAGAATAATAAAATCCTTTTTCATCGCTTAGCATAATGGTTTTTCCCGATTTTACATCCGTACGTTTGATTGCTCCACGTAATTCGTCATTCCAAGTGGTATAAACCACGTATTTTCCATCAGGGCTAAAGGCGGGTTCAAATTCAAAATCCAGGCCATTGGTTAACCTTTCTGGTGTTCCTGCTGGTAATTCCTGTTTGTATAAGTAGCCAGCAGCATTAAAAACAACTATTTTTCCATCTGGAGAAGTAGTTAACTGCCTTAGCATTTTTGCAGAAAAGTCGTTACTGAAAACCTGCTGTTCAAAATGTAAGGCTTTTTGAACAGTTTGGATCGTATTGGCCTGAAAGGGTATAATAGTATTGATCAACGTACCAATTTCTGTTTTTCTGATTTTTCCTTTCGCATAAAAAACGATGCTTTTGCTATCAGGTGTCCAGGCGAAATTAGGATAAACGCCAAAAATGGCCCATGTTTCCTGCTGATCATGCGATAAATCCTCATTTATTGGCCACTCTTCTCCCGTTTTAAGGTTCTGAACATACAGGGTAGACTTCAACCTTACCCTTTTTACAAAAGCAATTAAATTCCCATCGGGAGAAACCTGCGGACGGCAAGCGCCGCCCTGCTCATCAATTAAAGTATTAAGTTTTCCTGTGGTTAAATCGAGCTGACGAATGGCATAAATGGTTCCATTGGGATCTTTACTATATTCGAAATTAGGGCCTGGACTCACATCTTCGCTAAAATAAACGTATCTTCCATCCGGCGAAACATTTGGCTCGCCCGCATCCTGCTGGTCATTTTTGCGTTTAGTTAACTGCACGCCATCACCTCCATTTATATTATACATCCACATTTCGCCTGCTCCGAGAGAACGACTAGCTGTAAAATGCTTACGCGCAATAATGTATTCGCTGTTTGGCATCCAGGTGGCATTGTTTAATAACCTGAAACTTTCTTTGGTAATTTGTTTTTTACCGGAACCATCCCGGTTCATGATCCAAATGTTATCTCCGCCGCTTTTATCGCTGGTGTAGGAAATATATTTTCCGTTAGGGCTAAACCGAGGCTGAACATCCCACGCCACACCTCCGCTGATCAGTTTTGCTACGCCACCACTAATGGGCATTACGTAGATATCACCCAGTAAATCAAAAACAATTTCTTGTCCGTCGGCACTTACATCGAGGTTCATCCAGGTACCTTCATCCGTATTTAGCGTGAAATTTTTTGTAGTGCCCTGGTATTTTTCGATATCCCATTTTTTTTCCTGGGCATAAGAACTGAAAAATAATAGGGAAAGAGCGGATAGAAAATAGAAGTGTTTCATTATATGTTTGGATGGTTATTTGAATAATTCGTGTATTTTTCTTTGTAGTATTTTTTTATCAGGTAGTTGTGTTTTGTATTCTGCTACTAAAGTAGGAGAAAGACTTCGGCTCAATGCATATTCTACAACTTCATTATCTTTATCTTTGCAGAGCAGAATACCAATACTTGGATTTTCATTTGACTTTTTAACATCTCTATCTAAAGCTTCCAGATAGAAATTTAACTGGCCTAAATGTTCGGGCTTAAATTTATCTACCTTTAATTCAAAAGCGACTAAACATTGTAATCCCCGATGGTAGAAAAGAAGGTCAATATAAAAATCACTATTGCCGACCTGTATTTTATATTCTTCACTAATAAATAAAAAGTCTCTGCCGAGTTCAAGAATGAAATTTCTCATTTCCTGAACTAATTTTTTTTGTAGGTCGCTTTCGTTATGAGGCTCTGGGAGATTTAGAAATTCGAACACATAAGTATCCTTGAAACTATTTTCTATATCATCATGTAAAACTCTCAGCACTGCTGAGAGTTTTACATCGTTAGAAATAGATCGTTCAAAAAAGCAACTGTTTATCTGTCTTTCCAGCTCTCTTGAACTATATTTTTCTCTTAAACAAAGTTGTATATAAAACTCCTGCTCTTCGATAGATTTAGTTCTTGATAAAATAATCAGGTTGTTGGTCCAATTGATTTCCCTCACCAGTAGTGAAAGTTTTGGATAATCTTTATAGCTTTCATAAAACTGTTTCATCCGCCAAAGATTTTTATCCGAAAAACCTTTTAAATCAGGTTCATTCTTTGATAAAAATTCAGCTAGTTGCTTTACTACTGATTGTCCCCATTCGGCATTTTTAACTCTGTTGTGTATATACTCCCCAATATTCCAATATAGGTTTATTAATGTAGAATTAACAGTTTTCAATGCCACTGACCGGGCATTTTTAATTAAGCTGACAATATCTGCAAACTGCGTTTCTAACATTTAATCCTTCTTATTTAGCAAAGTTAATAATCTTTTCTAAAGATGATTTTTTTCCAATTTCCAACAATAATACATGGCGATTTTGGATTAAATGTATAGTTTTGATACCGCCGATTTATGACAGCAATAGAGATTTTACAAAAATATTGGGGACATCAAGCTTTTAGGCCTTTACAGGAAGATATTATTTCCTCCGTTTTAGAGGGGAAGGATAGTTTAGCGCTATTGCCTACCGGTGGGGGGAAATCAATTTGTTTTCAAGTGCCGGCTTTGGTTAATGAGGGAATTTGTATTGTAGTTTCTCCTTTAATTGCTTTGATGAAAGATCAGGTAGAGAACCTGAAAGCGAAAGGTATAGAAGCCATTGCCATTTATGCCGGGATGGGCAAACGTGAAATCGATATCTTACTAGATAACTGTATTTACGGAAAAATAAAGTTTCTTTATCTATCCCCTGAGCGTTTATTGTCTGATTTAGTGCAGGTTCGTATTTCCTACATGAATGTGAACCTGATTGCGGTTGATGAAGCGCATTGTATTTCGCAATGGGGTTACGATTTCCGTCCGCCGTACCAACAGATTGCCAAACTCCGCGAAATTTTGCCTAATGTTCCCGTGCTGGCACTTACCGCCACAGCAACTGATTTTGTAAGGAAGGATATTATCGAGAAACTGGAAATGAAAGACCCGCAGGTTTTTGTTAAAAGTTTCGCCAGGGACAATCTGAGTTATGTGGTTTTTGGTAATGAAGATAAATACAAAAAACTGATCGATATTTGCCAAAAGGTAAAAGGTACAGGTTTGGTTTATGTACGTAACCGGAGAGAAACTGCCGAGGTTGCTAATTTTATCAATAGGAATCAGATTAAAGCTGATTTTTACCATGCCGGGCTGGAACGTGACGTCCGCTTCTTGAAACAGGAAGAGTGGAAGAACAACAAAACCCGTATCATGGTGGCCACAAATGCCTTCGGGATGGGCATAGATAAAGCAGATGTTCGTTTTGTAGTGCATTTAGATTTACCTGAAAGTTTAGAGGCCTATTACCAGGAGGCTGGCCGGGCAGGTCGCGATGAAAAAAGAAGTTATGCGGTTTTATTGGCCAATCAATCGGATATTATGGGCCTAGAATCGCGATATTTAGACAGCTTTCCTTCACCGGATGAAATCAGAAAAACTTATCATTACCTGGGAAATTATTTTCAATTGGCATTTGGATCTGGGGAAGGCTTAAACTTTGCTTTTGATATTGCTGATTTTTGTAAACGATTTAATGTTAGTGTTTTAAAAACAATTTCTGCGCTGAAGTTTCTTGAACATGATGGCTACCTCACATTTTCAGAGAGTGTGTTTCTACCTTCAAGAATAATGTTTATCGCCAGTCATGAGGATATTTATCGTTTTCAGATCGAAAATAAAGCTTATGATGGCATTATAAAAACCATTTTGCGCTCTTATGGAGGTGCTTTTGATGGTTTTGTAAAGATTAGTGAAGCGGATTTAGCCAAGAGAACAGGCTTATCTTATAAAGATATTATCGCGCTACTGGATAAATTGCAAACGATTGAGTTGCTTACCTATATTCAGCAAACAGATCAGCCGCAATTACAGTATGTTAGACCCAGGGTAGATATGGATCATTTTGATCTTGATGTAAAATACCTGGAGCTGAGAAAGGAAATCTTACATAAACAGATCCATGCTGTGGTAAGCTACGCTTCGTCTAACTTGTGTAGAAGCATCCAGTTACTTCATTACTTTGATGAACACCATGCGACAAAGTGTGGCGTTTGCGACGTTTGCCTGGCTGAAAAAAGAGCCGAAAACCGTCATTCGCTACGTGAAGAAATAGATTATGAAGTTATTTCTTTACTTCAACAACAACCTTCAAATCTTGATGATCTGGTAACTAGCATTAAAAATGGCAATGAAGCGGAAAGAATTGATGCCATTAGAGAATTATTAGATGCAGGTAAGATTAAAACGGACGGGAAGAAGTATTACCTTTAGATGTGAGATGTGAGATGTGAGATGTGAGATGTGAGATGTGAGATGTGAGATGTGAGAAAAATGGCTATCAAGTTAGCAAGAAAATCTTAGTTTTGTAATGAACTATTTAATGAATGCAATCAAACAACCAGTATAACCTTCCGCGAAGCGAAAAAACAAATGATAGAAAAAGACAATAAGAAAACCATCCGCTCATGGGCTTTCTTCGATTGGGCAAACTCTGCCTACAACCTGGTTATCACTTCAACAATTTTTCCTGTTTACTATGTAGCCATAACCACCACAAAGGAGCACGGTGATGAAGTCACATTTTTTGGGAAAACATTTATAAACACGGTATTATCCAATTATGCATTGTCTTTCGCTTACCTGATTATGGTGATTTTGCTTCCCATATTATCATCTTATGCCGATGCTAAAGGTAAAAAGAAATTCTTTATGCAATTGTTTACCTACATGGGTTCAATTGCTTGTATGGGATTGTTCTTCTTTAAACTTGAAACGCTGGAAGTGGGGATTATATGTTTCGTCCTCGCTGCAATGGGTTACGTGGGTGGGGTAATGTTTAACAACTCTTACCTGCCAATAATTGCATCTACCGAAAATCAAGATAAGGTTAGTGCACAGGGGTTTTCTTACGGCTATGTTGGAAGTGTTATTTTACAGTTGATATGTTTTGTTTTCGTATTAAAACCCGAAATATTCGGTATTACTGATAAATCGCTGCCTGCCCAAATTTCTTTTTTACTTGTTGGGATATGGTGGTTTTTATTTGCTCAGATTCCTTTTAAGGTATTGCCAAAAGATTTACCCAATTCAACATTGGTAGGCAAGGGGATCATAAAAAGTAGTTTCGGAGAATTTGTAAAAGTATGGAAACAGTTAAAGCAAATGAAGTTTTTAAAAACTTATTTAATTGCTTTTTTCTTCTATTCGATGGGTGTTCAAACCATTATGCTTGCAGCAGCAGGCTTTGGCGCGAAGGTTTTAAAATTAGAATCGGGAAGTTTAATTGCCGTAATCTTAGTTATCCAGCTGGTTGCAATTTTAGGTGCCTGGTTGATGTCGCTTTTAGCAAAAAAAATGGGCAATATCAATGTGCTCATCATTGTTGTAGCAATTTGGATAGCTTGTTGTATTTATGGTTATTTTATTACCAATGCATATCAGTTTTTTGCCTTGGCAGCAATAGTTGGTTTAATTATGGGCGGAATACAATCCCTTTCACGTTCAACTTATTCAAAAAATATACCTGAAAACACGACAGATACAGCCTCTTTCTTTAGTTTTTATGATGCAACGGAAAAATTGGCCATTGTTATCGGTTTATTCAGTTTTGCTCTTATTGAGGGGATTACGCATAATATGCGTCAATCAATCATTGCTTTGGCATCATTTTTTATAGTAGGATTAATCTTTTTGGTAATCTTAAGGAAAATCGAACGCAAAGAACCAGCAAAATTGTAAGTTTGCAGCCGTAAAGAATATGATGAAAGTAGAATTATTTGTGCCTTGTTTTGTAGATCAACTTTATCCCGAAACTGCTTTTAATACTTTAAGGTTATTAGAAAAATCGGGATGTGATGTAACCTATAATTCAAAACAAACATGTTGTGGCCAACCGGCTTACAATGCTGGTTATTGGGATGAAGCTAAAGAAGTGGGCACGAAGTTTCTGAATGATTTTACCGAAAACACTTATGTTGTTGCACCATCAGCATCGTGCGTAGGGATGGTAAAAGGTGGATTTAATGATCTTTTTACCAATACGATTGTACATAACAAGTGCCGAAGTTTGCAATCAAACATTTGGGAGCTTTCTGATTTTCTGGTGAATGTGGCGAAAAAAGATTATTTCGGGGCAGAGCTTGAAGGTAAAGCGGTGTATCATGATTCTTGCAGTGCTTTACGCGAATGTAAAATCAAAGATGAGCCACGCCAGCTCTTGTCTAAAGTTCATGGTTTGGAAATGATTGAAATGGAGGATACCGATATGTGCTGTGGTTTTGGTGGGACATTTGCCGTTAAATTCGATGCCATTTCTTCTGCCATGGCCGAGCAGAAAGTGAATCATGCCCTTGCGCAAGGTGCTGATTATATTATTTCTACTGATTTATCATGCCTGTTACACCTGCAGGGCTATATTGATAAAAATAACCATCCAATTAAAACCATGCACATAGCCGATGTATTGTGTAATGGCTGGTTGGAGAGTACGGAATACTAGTTTGAATCTTTCCATGGCCTGTGTTCTACAAGCCATCATCTTTAAGTTTTTCGGTAAAAAAGAACTACTGTTTTTTGTCAATTAAACCTGACCGTCAGCGTTATCCCGATTAAAGAGAAATTTTAAATTAAAGCGTATGTTCTATCGGGATTAAGCAGAGGGCGGGACTATCGCAACCGAAGAGCTACTGCAATTGCTTTCCAAAAAAAAAATGTAAAAAATAAATTACATCGGCCTTTAAATAGCTTGCTTAGCTAATCCGTTAGTAGATTTTAACACAATTTAACACGTTTACGTTGCAATCTAAAATATCTTTGTTAAACCTTTTCAAGGCTTTCGTATCCAACTCACAAAACAAAATCATAATGAAAAAAATAACCGTCGCTTTACTTGGGTTTTTATCGATTGTATCTGTGGCAAATGCCCAAAAGAAAAAAACTTCAGGCGCTATACAATTCGAAAACACGGTAGACCCTGCCGCTATGGCTTCAGCCAGTGGCATTCAGTTAACGGATCAGATGAAAGCGAGAATGCCTTCATCGAGCAAAACCAATTTTGAGTTATTATTTACGGCAACCAATGCCAGTTATATGCCAGTTGAAGAAACTGAAGATAGTAATGGCGCAGGTGGTGGCGGTGGAGGAATGGGTAGGATGATGATGCGTTTTGGTGGCGCAGGTGGCAACCGCGAGTATTATTACACCTTTGCTGATAAAAGCTTAACAGAAGTATTCGACCTGAATGATACCACTTATTATATGCCAGGTAAGTTAACCCTTTCTACTTCCGGACCAATTTCTTCGTTCAGAATGGGAGGTGGCAACCCTAAAGACAGCACAAAAGCACAACCCGCTCCGGCACCAAAAATTGACGTGGTTAAAACGGATTCGACTAAACAGATTTTAGGCTTTACCTGTCATCAGGCTATTGTAAGATCGACAAGGGCGATCAAAATTTTAGATATGGATAAAAATGTGGTGGAAGAAACCAAAATCTGGTATACGAACGATTTAGGTTTTGATTTTTCTCCAAATCCAAATATGTGGACAGAAGGTACGGTATTGGCTATTGAGGGAAGGGGAAACAGCACAATTGCCAAAAGTATTGAATATAGAAATGTAAGTGCTAAAGATGTTACTGCGCCTAAAAAAGCAAAATTGATTACCGCTGAGGAATACAAATCTAAAATGGAAAACATGATGAAACGTTTTAGACAGAACAGACCAGGTGGCGGAGGTCAGGGAAGAGCATTTGGAATGAATTAATTCATTCTGCGAGACTTCCGAAGTTTGAGCTTTCGGGCCAGCCCGCAGGCTAACTTCTGAAGTCTTATATCAAAGTCTTGAAAGTACCAGCTTTCAGGGCTTTTTTTGTATCATTTCTGAAAAGGTTGGCTTTAGTTTTTGCATCTAAATGGAGAATAACTATTATTGGGGTTAAATAACCTAGCCAAAAGTGATTGCAGTAGAAAACAAGACAAACTTATTAGCAACTAAACAGCATTTCGAAATTTTAGATGGACTAAGGGGAGTAGCCGCCATTGTAGTGGTAATTTATCACTTTATGGAAATCGTGATTACCAATTACAACAAAAATTTTCTTTCTCATGGCTTTCTTGCTGTGGACTTCTTTTTCTGTTTGTCGGGTTTTGTAATTGCGTATGCATACGATACCCGTGCGCCGCATATCGGAATTACACAGTTTTTTAAGTTAAGGCTTATCCGTTTGCATCCGCTGGTGTTTATCGGTTCTGTTTTAGGATTGTTCACTTTTCTAATCGATCCATATAGCGACCTTTATGAGGTTTACGGATTCGGAAAAACTTTTCTTTTGTTTTTATCATCCGCTTTTCTAATACCTTATCCGGCCATGCCAGAGCGATATACCAATTTGTTCTGCTTAAATGCGCCAGCCTGGTCGCTGTTCTGGGAATATATTGCCAATATTTTTTACATTTTCGTACTTTATCGGTTAAGCAAAAAATCACTGATGGCTTTGGTTTTTATAGGTGCAGTATGTCTTTGTTATGTTGCCGTAAATGCCACTAATATAGGCGGTGGCTGGGGCGGACAGAATTTTTGGGACGGCGGAGCGCGTGTGCTTTTTTCTTTTACAGCTGGTATGCTGGTTTACCGTTTAAATTGGATAATCAAAAATAAACTTGGCTTTTTAGGTATGATGGCGCTTTTGCTCGCGGCATTTTTAGTTCCTTTTAATGATAAATATAACTGGATTACCGAACCTATCCTTGTAATATTTTACTTTCCACTTTTAGTCGCATTGGGTGCAGGCACAACATTAAATCCATCATTTAAAAAGGTCTGTAATCTGTCAGGCGAAATATCATACCCACTTTATATGGTACATTATCCATTTTTATGGATATTTTTAACCTACGTAGACGATGTTCAACCATCAGCATCCTTACTGTGGGTGATTATCCCGGTTTCGGTATTGCTTTTAATCGTTTTCTCGTACCTGGTCATGAGGTTTTTGGATATTCCGTTGCGTAAGTATCTTAAACAAAAATTTTTAAACGATAGCAGCAGATGAAATCTTTAAAACCTGCATTCTTTTTTCTTTCTTCAATTCTGTTTTTTGGTTGCAATTCGTCAAATGATTATGCCTATAATGAAAAAGTAACTTCCATTTTTTTAAGACAAATGAAGCAGATCGATGAAACAGATCGTGTTTTCAGTGATACTTCGAAGATCTACGCGAAAGGTTTTCCTGATTCAATTTACTTATCAAACCAGGCTGAAAATCTCATTAATAATTCGGAAATAGACCTCCAGGATATGGCAGTTTTGCGACCCGGTAACGCCGCTACAAAATTTAACAAAGGTGTAATCGAATATTTAACTGCTATAAATGATTATGGCAAAATGGCAAAACAGCTGTTGCAGGCAAAAGCTGTTGCGGAGAGGCGAAAGTTCCATGATCAGCTGACTGTTAAATACGAAAAACTGAATGCCTATCCTGATCAGTTACTGGCGATACAGCAGGCTTATTTACAAGAAGTAGGACTGCAGCCGAAGTAGATTTTGAGCTAAAATGATAAATAACGGTATAAATTTCGTACATTTGCACAAAATAAAATCACATTGTAAGTGATCTTTAAAACTCTTTTATTTAAAAATTAAATCATAGTTGTAGATGATTAACATTACGTTACCTGACGGTTCTATTCGTCAGTATGAGAAGGGCACTTCTTCCCATCAAATTGCACTGTCAATTTCTGAGGGCTTGGCCCGCAATGTATTAGCCGCTGAGGTTAATGGCGAAGTTTGGGATTCAACAAGACCGATCGAGTCTGATTCAACAGTAAAATTATTGACCTGGAATGATACCGCCGGAAAATCGACTTTTTGGCATTCATCCGCTCACTTAATGGCTGAAGCTTTAGAAGCACTTTATCCAGGTACTAAATTTGGTATTGGTCCGGCGATTGAAACTGGTTTTTATTATGATGTAGACTTTGGCGACCGCGAATTTTCTTCGGATGATTTTAAAGCCATTGAAACCAAAATGATCGAACTGGCAAAGCAAAAGGAAACTTTTGTTCGCGAAAGTGTAAGCAAGGCTGATGCAGTAAAGTACTTTACCGAAAAAGGCGATGAGTATAAACTGGATTTAATTGATGGCCTTGAGGATGGTAAAATTACTTTTTATACCCAGGGTTCATTTACTGATTTATGCCGCGGTCCACATATTCCAAATACCGGTTTTGTAAAAGCAGTAAAACTGATGAATGTGGCTGGTGCTTATTGGAGGGGCGATGAAACTAAAAAACAGTTAACCCGTATTTATGGTGTAACTTTCCCTAAGGCGAGCGAGCTTACTGAATATCTTTTAATGATTGAGGAAGCAAAAAAACGCGATCACCGTAAATTAGGAAAAGAACTTGAACTTTTTGCTTTCTCAGAAAAAGTAGGAATGGGCTTACCGTTATGGTTGCCAAAAGGAACTGCTTTGCGCGAACGTTTGGTTAATTTCTTAACTAAAGCACAGGCTAAAGCAGGTTACGAGCAAGTAGTAACACCACATATCGGACATAAAAATTTATATGTAACTTCAGGTCACTGGGAGAAATACGGTAAAGATTCTTTTCAACCGATTAAAACTCCGCAGGAAGGAGAGGAGTTCTTTTTAAAACCGATGAATTGCCCACACCACTGTGAGATTTATAAAACAAAACCACGTTCTTATAAAGATCTTCCGGTTCGTTTTGCAGAGTTTGGTACAGTTTACCGTTACGAACAAAGTGGCGAATTACATGGTTTAACCCGTGTACGTGGCTTTACTCAGGATGATGCACACTTATTCTGTATGCCTGAGCAGGTAAAAGATGAGTTTAAAAAAGTGATCGATTTAGTACTTTATGTATTTAAATCTTTAGGCTTTGAAAATTACACTGCACAAGTTTCGTTAAGAGATCCGGAGAATAAATCGAAGTACATTGGTTCTGATGAAAACTGGAAATTATCAGAAACTGCCATTATCGAAGCTGCTGCAGAAAAAGGCTTAAACACTGTTGTAGAATATGGCGAAGCGGCATTTTATGGTCCTAAGCTCGATTTTATGGTGAAGGATGCTTTGGGTAGAAAATGGCAGTTAGGTACCATTCAGGTTGATTACAATTTACCAGAGCGTTTCGAATTGGAATATACCGGTAGCGATAACCAAAAGCATAGACCAGTAATGATTCACCGTGCGCCATTTGGTTCATTGGAAAGATTTATTGCCGTTTTGATTGAGCATTGTGCCGGAAACTTCCCGCTATGGTTAAGTCCTGAACAGTTCATTATTCTTCCTATTTCAGAAAAATATGAAGAATATGCAAAAAAAGTTTTAGATGAACTAAATAATTCCGATATTCGCGGGCTGATTGACTTTCGTGATGAGAAAATCGGTCGCAAAATACGCGACGCGGAAGTTAAAAAGATCCCATACATGCTCATTATCGGCGATAAAGAGATGGCAGAAGGTAAAGTTTCTGTTCGTAAACACGGTGAGGGAGATTTAGGCGAAATGACGTTGGAAGAGTTCAACAATTTATTAAGAAAAGAAATAACAGTTTAAATTAAAACAATACAAATTTGGCATTAGGAAGACCAGGATTTAACAGGGGGCCACGTCCACCTTTTAAGAAAAAAGAAGCAGAGCATAACATTAATCAGTATATAAAATCGCCTGAAGTGCGTTTAGCTGGCGATAATGTTGAACCGGGGATTTATCCTTTGGCGAAAGCTTTGGCGCTTGCTGATGAACTGGAATTGGATTTGGTAGAGATTTCTCCAAACGCTGTACCGCCCGTTTGTAGAATTATTGATTACAGTAAATTTGTTTACGAGCAAAAGAAAAAGCAGAAAGAAATTAAAGCTAATGCGAAACAAACTGTAATTAAGGAGATCCGTTTTGGTCCTAATACCAACGATCACGATTTCCAGTTTAAATTAAAGCATGCAGTAAGCTTTTTAGAGAACGGTGAGAAAGTTAGGGCTTACGTGCATTTTAAAGGTAGAGCGATTGTTTACAAAGAGCAGGGAGAGATTTTATTATTAAAATTTGCCCAGGCTTTAGAAGATGTAGGAAAAGTAGAATTGTTACCTAAATTAGAAGGTAAACGTATGTTCCTGACAGTTGCGCCTAAAGTAGCAAAAAAATAAAAATAGGTTTATAAATTAAAAAACAGGTTATGCCAAAAATGAAAACCAATTCCAGTGCTAAAAAGCGTTTTTCGCTTACTGGAACAGGTAAAATCAAAAGAAACAACGCATACAAAAGTCACATCTTAACCAAGATGAGTACTAAACGTAAACGTGCCTTAGGTCAAGCAAGTATCGTATCTGATGCTGATATGGGTAACGTTAAACGTATGCTTTGTATCGGAAAGTAATTTATTAATTCACCAGGTATCAGGCTTTAAGTTTCCGGTTAAAAGGAACGCCGCTTACCAAAAAACAACAACAACATGCCACGTTCGGTAAACGCAGTAGCTTCGAGAAGAAGAAGAAAAAAGATCCTTAATTTAGCCAAAGGTTATTGGGGAGCAAGAAGTAAGGTTTATACTGTTGCTAAAAACACAGTAGAAAAAGGTTTGCAATATGCATACCGTGACCGTAAAGTTAAGAAAAGAGAATTCCGCGGATTGTGGATCCAACGTATCAACGCTGGTGCACGTCAACACGGTATTTCTTACTCTCAATTAATCGGTAAACTAGCTTCAAAAGAAATCGGTTTAAACCGTAAAGTATTGGCTGATTTAGCAATGAATCATCCAGAAGCTTTCAAAGCTGTAATTGATGCAGTAAAATAGAAGTTTTCGCTTAAGCGATAATCATATTTAAAAAAGGTTCCGATGCAAATCGGAACCTTTTTTGTTGAATAGACTTACGATGTCTGCCTGCAATACAGCCATTCAGACCTCGTAAGTCTTGCAACGCGAATAATGGCATGATAAATCTTAAAGGTAGTTATGTATGATGGATTTATCCTAAAACGGGTCGTCATCTCGACTGGAGCCACGCGGAATGGAGAGATCTATCTAGATAGATTTAGCTTCGCTGAGCCTGCGGGTTTTCTACTTTGTTGCACCCGATAGCTATCGGGTCCGCACGAAATAACGGAGACTTACGGGGACTATATTCACCATGCTCACCGTCACCCTGATCCGATAACTATCGGATTTATTTCAGGATCTTCCATTAACGTGTTAATAGCATGATAGATGCTGAAATAAATTCAGCTGATGTCCGGGTATTATAAACGCCTAGTATTAAATGCCATACGCTCTGCCCTTACCCCAAACTATTGGTAAACTTCATTCTGATTCCACTTTGAAAGTTGAGGATTATTTTAAAGATTTCAATCAACGTTACCTTTTCAATTTTAGTTAAACTATCAATTTCAATAAAATTATTAGGGGCGGCTTGATCGTTGACAATGAGGTTGGCCTGGTGTTTCAATCTCAAGCCCATCAAATAATAATACGATTGCGAAAGTTCATTAAATTGATTTTCGCTAAAAACGCCTAACTCTCTTAAAGCTTTTAAACGTTCACCGGTATTTTCTTTCTGAAAAATCCTGTTCTGTAAGGCATAAACCCTCGCTAAATCTACAATCGGGGTCATGGCTGTTTTAATATCAAATACCTCTTTTTTGTGAATTTTTTGAGTCCTGATGTTTCTAAAATAGGTGAGAGGTGGCTCATAAAGCAAAGCATTTTTAGCCAGGTAGACATAGAATTTCTCTATCGGTTTCTGCAATTCCTCATCAACAAAAGACCTCAGACCTTCCATAATAGCCAGATCGCCATAAATAGCCCTGCAATCGAAAAATGCGGCAAATTTTACCGCAGTTTCAGGCAGCGCTTCCTCTATCCAGTTTTTATAATTATACTTCCAGTGCGATAGTGAATGTGTCCAGTTTGGATTGGTGGCCATATAATCGCCATCACAATATACAAAACCTACAAAATTTAGTTTATCGGAGACTTGAGTAGCCAGATCTAGAAAATAGGAACGTACAGCTGCTCTATGCTCTTCATCGGTATCTTCATAAATAATGGCATTGTCCTGATCTGTTTTTAAACTAAGCTCTTTCCTGCCTTCACTACCCAAAACCATAAATACAAATTTTGCAGGTGGCGGACCTAATTTGGCAATAACATCTTCAATAATTTTAAAAGAAATGGTATCAGCAATAGTGGTAACTACTTCATTCACAATTTTCGAATGTACACCCCTGCTGAGCAGTTGCGATACGATGCCTGGTACCTTCTGCCACTTTAATTTTAAATCGCTGGTATTTACAGCCGACTTTACCGATTGGATAAAAACTAATGGAGACTCGGCCTGTTCGCTTAAAAGACGGTTTCTGCTCAGAAAGCCAACAAAATTACCTTTGTCATTTACCAGTAGATAACGCGATTTCTTGCTGAACATCATCAAGATCGCTTCGTAAACATAAGCATCTGGTGTTATGGTTACAATATTGGTATCCATCACCTCATCAATAGGCAAATTTGCATTCAGTTGCTGAGCAATTACATTATCTCTTAAAGTAATATCTGTTACAAAGCCCAGATAATCGCCCTGATCATTTTTAATAAAGAGACAGCTGGTTTTTTGCTCCGACATTTTAATGGCGGCTTCAAAAATTGGTGTGCCTGGGTTGCAACTCACAATTTTTCTGAAAGTAATGTCTCCAATTCGAGCGGTATAAATTTGATCAGCTAGTTTATCTTCCATTAAAAAGTTCCTGTAAAATTCTTTTAAACGAAAATTCTTTTCTTTTTTCTTTCTCCATGTTAAAAGTATGCTCCTGATGGTAGACTGAAGTTAAGCTAATTTTGCCTGTTTTTAAAAGGTGAAAGAAAATCTTTGCGGTATTTAGTGTGTCAGATAAAGCATTATGGCTGTTCTCGGGTACTTCATTGAATAAAATGGTATAGAATTTATCCAGTTTTAAATGACTGATCACAGTATTCGTAATATAGGGAGCGCTTGCCTTCATCGTGCAGAAAAAAGCCAGATTTTTAAATATGTTTTCTTTACCAATTCGGTACAATTCAACATTTACCATGTGATAATCAAGTTCAATAAAATGCCCGATAACCAGAGGTTTGTATTTTTCTATATCTTCAGAAAACTGCAACATCACCTTCTCTTTGTTTTCCCCATGCTCTTGAAGATATTCTGGCGTAATTTTATGAATTTTTAATGCTGCCTTATCGATAGTAAAATCGGTATTTCTAATGTAGTGATTTTCCCGCTTAATTTCCTGGTAGGATTGATCATAAATAATCCAGGCAATTTGTACAATGTAAGGCCAGTTCTTTTCTTTAGAATAAGGGGCAGTCCAATTTTTGGGTAGGCCTGAGGTTTCGGTATCAACAACGAGGAAGTATGCTTGCAATTCTGATTGGTTAGCGTATAAGATTGATCTATTTCAAAGGTAATTATTTAAGAACATAAACTATAATTATTCCTGCGTCCTTTCAATAAAGGCGATTTATAATTTATGGCAAATATTTAAAAGGTGCTATTTGGATATACTTAGGAGATGAACAAGTAGGCAGAGCTGCTTTTCAGTAATAGTATTCTTCATGGTTCGTGAGGTCAGATGTTACCATCTGACACTAAATAAGTTTTGGAATGGAAATTCTTTAATTCTAGTTTTTGGTTAATGAATTTAGATTTGTTTATAGTCAGATGGAAACATCTGACTACACAACTAAATCTGGAATCATAAAAAGAGAGTTGTCAACTTTTTAACGAAAAAACGCTTAAAGTTGACAACTCAAATGCCTTTATTTACTGATCAGTAAAAATGCCACAGCAGCCAATACCGATCCGATAATCGGACCAACAATGGGTATCCAGGCATAAGCCCAGTCGCTACTTCCTTTTCCCTTCATTGGAATCAAAAAATGGACAATCCGCGGTCCTAAATCTCTTACTGGATTAATGGCATATCCGGTTGTTCCGCCTAATCCCAAACCAATTACCCAAACTAAAAATGCAACGGGAATGGCACCAATTGAGCCTAAGCCAATGGGAGTGCTAACCGTTTCTTTGGTACCCATACTGGCGTCGGTAAAATAAAAAATCACAAATATTAAAACGAAAGTGCCAATAATTTCTGATAATAAATTTGAGGAAATGTTTCTGATGGCCGGGGCAGTTGCAAAAGGCGCAGCTTTTAAACCCTGGTCATCAGTAGCGTTAAAATGGTCTTTATAAATTAGCCAAACGAGTAAAGATCCAGTCATGGCACCAGCTAACTGCGACATAATGTAAAATGGAACCAGGGCCCAGCTAAATCCTTTACCAATGGCGAGTCCGAGGGTTACAACCGGATTTAAATGCGCCCCGCTATATGGGCCGGCAACAACAACCCCTACAAATACGGCAAGTGCCCAAGCGGTTGTAATGACCATCCATCCTCCATTATTCCCTTTAGTACCTTTAAGTACTACGTTTGCCACTACACCGTTTCCTAAAAGAATCATGAGTGCTGTACCAATAAATTCTGAAAGATATACATTCATTGTAAAAAATTAAGCGTTTTATAATTGATTAGGTCGAATTAGGTATAAGGCAATCTGTAAGAAGCAGCCTATTCATAAAGCTAAGACCCTGAAATAAATCCGATAGTTATCGGATCAGGGTGACGAACCCGTTTTTTACTAGTCCTCTGCATTTACCCTGGCTGCTTTTACAGCCCTGTTCCAACCTTTTATTCTTTCAGTATTATCAATTCCTTCTTCAGCAATAAAAGTTCTGTTAATTTTCCATTGCGACCGGATCTCATCAATACTTCCCCAGAAACCAGTAGCTAACCCGGCAAGATATGCAGCGCCAATAGCAGTAACTTCTGTTACCTCTGGCCTGATTACTTTACAGTTTAACAGATCGGCCTGGAACTGCATCAGTAAATCATTGCCCGTAGCGCCGCCGTCAACTCTTAACTCGGTAATATTTACGCCTGCATCTGCTTCCATCGCTTTCAACACATCCATCGTTTGATAGGCGATACTTTCCAGGGCTGCCCTGGCAATATGCGATTTGTTTGTACCCCGGGTTAATCCGGTAATCGTGCCTCGCGCGTGTTGATCCCAGTGTGGAGCACCCAAGCCCGCAAAAGCTGGAACAACGTAAACGCCATCCGTATCTTTTACTTTTTTGGCTAAAGTTTCTACATCGGCCGATTTAGAAATTAACCCCATTTCATCGCGAAGCCACTGTACAACAGCGCCACCAATGAAAATACTTCCCTCTAAAGCATAATTTACTTCGTTATTAATTTGCCAGGCTATAGTGGTTAACAGGTTATTGGCAGAAATTTTTGGCTTTTCTCCGATATTCATCAACATGAAACAGCCAGTGCCGTAGGTGTTTTTTACCATTCCGATATCAGTACACATTTGCCCGAATAAGGCCGACTGCTGATCGCCAGCGATGCCTGCAATAGGGATTTTTGCAGCCAATATCCGTCCAGCGGTTACACCATAAACCTCGCTCGATGATTTTACTTCTGGAAGCATTGTTTTTGGTATAGCGAAAAGTTCCAGTAATTCTTCATCCCAGCTTAAAGTATGGATGTTGTAAAGCATGGTTCGGGAGGCATTGGTTACGTCGGTTACATGTTTTTCACCTGCTGTTAATTTCCATATTAACCAGGTATCAATGGTGCCAAACGCCAGTTTTCCTGCTTCAGCCTTTTCACGCGCACCTTCAACATTTTCCAAAACCCAAAGGGCTTTGGTTGCAGAAAAATAAGAATCGATAATCAGGCCTGTTTTCTCCTGGATTTTACCCGCCAAACCTTTTGCTTTAATTTCATCGCAATAAGCAGCGGTACGCCTGTCTTGCCAAACAATGGCATTATATATGGGCATTCCGCTTTCTTTATCCCAAACAACCGTGGTTTCACGCTGATTGGTAATGCCTATGGCGGCGATATCGTTTACGGTAAGACTCGCTTTTACAATTACTTCTGTTACAACAGCCAGTTGCGTAGACCAGATTTCCATTGGATCATGCTCTACCCAGCCAGCTTTAGGATAAATCTGTGTGAATTCTCGTTGTGCGATGGCAACAATTTCGCCATTGTGATTAAAAATAATGGCTCTCGAACTTGTGGTTCCCTGATCGATAGACAATATATATTTACTCATAGTTGAAAATTTGGTTAGCGGGCTATGCCTTCAAGGTTATTTTACAGGTTGATGGTAAAGGTAACCATCAGCTAATTTATTAAAAGTTTCAATTTGATCGGCTGCCCAGTTTTCATCTGCAGATAGTTCTTTTGAGAGGAGCGAGGCTACACGTGGCGCCATATCTTTCGCAGCCTGTGCATCAATAAATAATACCCTCAGCCTTCTACTTAAAATATCTTCTACAGTTTCTGCCATTTCATTCCTTGCAGACCAAACTACCTCGCCCTCCATAAAAGGAAAAGATGGATGTAAAGGCTTTTCCAGACCTGGATTTTGCTTGATCAAGGCTTCAATATTACTGCGATCGGATCCATATATGGCTAAATGACCACTTTCTGTATCAACTATATTGCCATGTATGCTTAAATTTTGGGTTACACATGCTTTCGGTTTTAAACCTGCGTGAGTAATGGCTAAATTCACAGTTTCTTCTGCCATTAGGCGATAGGTAGTCCACTTTCCGCCCGTAATGGTAATCAATCCCTTTGCAGAAACAATCAGTTTATGATCCCTGCTGATCTCTTTGGTACTATTTCCATCACCATTAATAGGAGCAGCTAATGGACGTAAGCCTGAAAATACGCTTAAAATATCCTTTTCCATGGGCTTTCGGTTAAAATAGGCTGCCGCAGTACCCATAATAAAATCAACCTCTTCTTTTAAAGCGCGCGGCTCGAGGCTATGCTCATGAAGTGGAGTATCAGTTGTGCCTACCAGTAAATGTTCATGCCAGGGAACAGCAAATAAAACCCTTCCATCAGATGTTTTTGGGATCATTAATGCCGATTGGCTATTCAAAAAGCTTTTCTCCAATACTACATGCACGCCCTGACTGGGGCGGACCATCTTTTTGGTATCGGGATTATTCATTTTCAGGATATCATCAACAAATACGCCTGTTGCATTAATTACAATTTTGCCATTGTATTTGGCTGTTGAGCCAGTTATCGTATCCGCTGTTTCTATACCGGTAACCGTATCACCGCTTTTTAATAAGCCTATTACTTTGGTATAGTTTAATAATGATGCACCTTTCTCCATAGCAGTTTGTGCAATGTTGATGGCCAAACGGGCATCATCAAACTTTCCGTCGTAATACCTGATGCTTCCTTTTAATCCTTTCTCTTTAATGCCGGGCATCATAGTTAAGGTTTCTTTTTTAGAGAAAAATTTAGATTTGCCAAAGCTATATTTGCCTGCCAACCAATCGTAAAGGGTAAGTCCGGTTAAATATTTTACAACAGAAAACCAATCATAGCAGGGAATGAGGAATTCTTCTTTATCTACCAGGTGTTTAGCGTTTTGTTGTAATAAACCACGTTCTTTTAAAGCATGTTTAACCAAACCGATGTCGCCCTGTGCAAGGTAGCGAACTCCGCCATGAACGAGTTTGGTACTTCTGCTGGATGTTCCTTTGGCAAAATCAGCTTGTTCTACCAGTAAGGTTTCATAGCCCCGGCTTGCTGCATCTAAGGCTATGCCTAAACCTGTAGCACCTCCGCCAATGATAATGAAGTCCCAAATGATGTTATCTGCTAAATGATGGGCATGTAATCTCTTCATTGGTGTTTAAAAAATAACAAAACGAAATAATACGTAATTATAGGAAATTGTAATTGAAATAATATTGTAAGTGGGTTAAAAATTTATTAAATATTTGTTTAAAATATATTAAAGAATGTTTTTATTGCTAATTTGCAGCACGCTAATTTAATATACTATGATGAATTTGGCTGAGAGGCACCAGTTTATTTTAAGTCGCCTGCAACGTGATCAATACATAAATGTGGTAGATTTGTGTAAGGAATTGAAAGTATCTTCTGTAACAATAAGAAAGGACTTAAAACTGCTGGAAGACAAGAGCCTTCTGTTTAGGACACACGGTGGAGCAACGATAAACAATCCCTATACTGTTGACCGTCCGGTTAATGAGAAAGAAAAAATACAATCTACCGAAAAGAACAAAATCGGGATGGCTGCAGCAGCATTGCTGAACGATAACGATTCTATTGTGATTGCTTCTGGTACCACAGTATTGTATTTTGCGAAGAACATTGCGCCTGCAACAAATTTAACGGTGGTTACTTCTGCATTAAATGTAGCGCTTGAATTAATGCGTGAACCTGGTATTGAAGTAATACAGTTGGGTGGCTTACTTAGAAAAAGTTCTTCGTCGGTTATGGGGGCTTATGCGGAGCAAGTTTTGCAGGATTTTTATTTTAATAAACTATTTTTGGGGGTAGATGGCATTGATCTGGATTTTGGAATAACGACTACAAATGCCATGGAGGCACATTTAAACCGTAAAATGATCGGCGCATCGCAAAAAACAATTGTACTGGCGGATTCTACTAAATTTGGAAAGAGAGGCTTTGGAAAGATATGCGGATTGGAAGAAATTGACCATATTATCACAGATAAGGGAATTTCTGAACAAATTGTAAAACATTTAGAGGGCTTGGGTGTTACTGTTACTATCGTGTAGCGCATTCCACGCGAACGGACATCCCAAACATATAATTTGAACATGGAAAAAAAACGAATACACATTTTAGAAGACGATCAGGAAATCAGAAACGTGATTGAAATCCTGTTAAAAGAAGAGGGTTTTGAATTACAGCTTTCTTCATCTTTTGCAGAGCTGAAGAAAAATATCCAGGATGCAATGCCTGATCTTTTCTTGTTAGATGTAATGTTGCCAGATGGAAACGGCGCAGAAATATGCGAAGATTTAAAAACTGATATTTTTACCAAACATATTCCTATCATCGTAATGTCTGCACAGAACAATAGCGAGCAAAAAGCGATTGATGCATTTGCCGATGATTACATCAGCAAACCTTTCGATATTTACAATGTTTTGGAACGCATTAATGCGCAGTTAAAAAGAAGTTCAGAGAACAGGACTAAAGTTTAGTTGAAACAGGATATAAAAAAGAGAGATGCCGATAAAGCTTCTCTCTTTTTTTATGCTAAATAATTCTAAATAGACTAAGGTCATTTCGAGCGGGGTTAAACGCAGACGAAAACCTAAAAGCGCTGCAAAGAAAAATCTGTCGAGATAAATATTTCCCCGCATGTACGGGCATGCATCCTACTACGTTCCAGTTGAGGAAGACCAACGTTTCAATTTTTTTTTGGAATTTGTTTCATTAATCTGAAGGATATTTCTAATATTCAATAACCACTTTGCCAATGGTTTTGCCACTTTCCAATAAACGGTGGGCTTCTTTTAAATTTTCTACTGTAAATCCCTTCAAGGTTTGATTTAGCGTAGTTTTAAGCGTGCCGTTGTCCAATAACTTAGCCACTTCATTTAAAATGTGATGTTGCTGTTCCATATCGTCAGTGTGGTACATAGAGCGGGTGTACATCAGTTCCCATGAAAAGGTAACGCTTTTGTTTTTTAATTTATTTAGGGCAATAGGAGTGGCTGATCCAGTTATGGATACGATATGACCCTGTGGTTTAATCAGCTCTACCAGGTCATCCCAATAACTGTTCAGGTCTACAAAGTCGAGAATAAAATCTACTTCCTTAAAACCTGCGGCACGCACTTCTTCAACCAGGTTTTTATGATCTACCACCACATCTGCACCCATGGCTTTACACCAGTCTTTTGTTTCCGGTCTGGAGGCAGTAGCAATCACTTTCAAACCACTTATTTTCTTTGCCAGCTGTATGGCAATGGAGCCAACGCCACCTGCGCCACCAATAATCAGGATGCTTTTCCCTTTATCTTTTTGTTCGCTGATGCGAATACGGTCGTAAAGCGATTCCCAGGCTGTAAGTGCAGTTAATGGCATCGCGGCTGCTTCAGCATCATTTAATTTTTTTGGTTTTAAACCCACTATGCGTTCGTCAATCAATTGGTATTCTGCGTTCGAGCCGCTTCGTGTTAAATCTCCGGCATAATATACTTCGTCTCCGGTTTTAAAGAGGGAAACGTCTTCACCAACGGCTTCAACTGTTCCAACAGCATCCCATCCAATTACTTTGGGTGTTTCCAGTAAGGTATCTTTCGCGCTGTTCTGGCGGATTTTAAAATCAACCGGATTTACGCTGATGGCCTTTATTTTGACAAGTAAATCTCGTCCTTTTGGATGTGGAACAGGCGTTTCAAATTCGATAAAACTTTCGTTTTCGCTTATTGGTAGTGAGGTTTTAAATCCTATAGCTTTCATGGCTGATCAGTTATTTCTTAATCGTAAAAAATTCTTTTTGATAACGCAAATATAAACTGTTATGATAAAGAAGATTCAGAATAGATGTCATAAGCGGATCAATAAATTGCTTGAGAACCTGGAATGTCTGATGGGCGGAAACAACAGGCTAAAAAAGTGATCTCGCTCATTTTTTGGTTTGAGCCATATCACCATAACCACCGTTAACACAAGGTAGTTTTGCTGTAGAAAATATTTGGCCTTCCGGGCATATTGAAAGCCAGTTTTATATCAAAAAACCATGTCACATTCATTTCATATTCCCGTTTTGGGATTGGGTTACTCCATTGATACTCCTTTAAAAGTTGCCAGGTATGGCATTTCTTCCGTACTCTCTATTGTTGATGATGAACTGGTAGAACGGATGCGTGCTTATCACTCACGAAACAGATCGGTTGATTTCGAGGCGATTGCAAAAGGTGAAACCGATAGCCGAAGCCGGCGAATAACGACATATCTCAACTTTTTATCAGATTGCATCAACCAGGATTTCAAAACTTTAAAACAGCAGGATTTTACGGAGGGGAGCGATATCTGTCGTTATTTCGAACTCTTGCCCGATACCTCAAAATTAAAGGTTGGTTACGAACTGATGATAGAGTATCCCGAAGGAGAAGCCAAACAGATCTTTAAATCCGTACTGAAAAATGCCATGCGCATGGGGAGCATTGATGTTAACATTATGGCTAAGGTGGATAAAATGAACTATGTTAATGGCGAATACACTGGTGATGTTAATACCGATGCACTAGCGGCTTTACGTGGTTTCGCAGAAAGTAAACTCAATGCCTCAGTAGTACTTTCCGCAGGAATGAACCCCAAATTGTATAGCTATATGGAACAATTCGCAGATTTTTTTCCAGATGAAAATGCTTCATTAAAAAAGAGGATTATCTTAAAAGTAAGTGATTTCAGGTCGGCTTTAATTCAAGCTAAATTTCTGGCTAAAAAAGGACTATGGGTATCAGAGTTCAGGATTGAATCCGGGTTAAACTGTGGTGGCCACGCATTTGCTACCGAAGGATATCTGCTTGGACCGATTCTGGAGGAATTTAAAACTAAAAGAAGCGATATGTACCGGGAGCTTTTTGAAATGTATCACCTTGCTTTGGCGCAAAAGGGAATTCAGATTGGAAAAGAGCCCAAACAAAAGATCACCGTACAGGGCGGAATCGGAACCGCTGCAGAACATAACTTTTTGCTACAACATTATCAGCTTGATGCCACAGGCTGGGGAAGTCCTTTTTTATTGGTACCTGAAGTAACCAATGTTGATGCGAACACTTTAACACAACTTACTGGTTCAACCGAACAGGATTTTTATTTAAGCGATGCTTCACCATTGGGCATCCGTTTTAATAACTTCAGAAACAGTACCGTAGAGCAGCAGCGGACTGAACGGATTGAAAAGGGCAGGCCAGGAAGCCCATGCACAAAGAAATACCTCTGCAACAATACTGAATTTACCGAACAGGCCATTTGTACCGCATCTCGGGAATATCAGCACTTAAAGATTAAAAGCCTTCAAACAGCTGGTTTAACTGCAGAAGAATATGAAAAACAATTTGATGAGGTTACCGGAAAAATATGCCTTTGTGAGGGACTCTGTTCTTCCAATTACCTAAAATACAACATCCTTAAGCCGAAAGAAAATAAGGCTGTAGCCATTTGCCCTGGACCAAACCTGGCATATTTCTCTGATGTATACGCTTTTGATGAAATGGTCGGCCATATTTATGGTAAAATTAATCTTTTGGAGCAGGTAGAGCGTCCACACGTTTTTATCAAAGAGCTTAATCTTTATATCGACTACCTGCAGGAAGATATTAAACAACAGTTGCAGCATTTCAGCGATAAAAAAATAAAACAATTAAATGGATTTAAACTGCAGCTGACAGAAGGAATCAATTATTATAAAAAACTTTTCAGCGAAATGGCAGATCAGGCATCTGATGAATTTATGCAATTATATGATCAGTTGGCAAGTTCGAAACATAAACTCGACACCCTGATTGTTGGTTGAGAAAAGAGATCGCTAATACTTTTTCTATATTTACGGAGATATACTTAAAGCATAATGGATAGGTCGAAATTTTTAGATGCAATTATTGAAAACGCTATTGATGGGATTATCACCATTGATGAGAAGGGGATTATAGAACATTTAAACCCTGCTGCACTTGAGCTTTTCGGTTATAACAGGGAAGAATTGGTGGGTAATAATATTTCGGCTCTGATGCCTGAACCTGATCATTCGCGCCATGATGAATACCTTTCCAGGTATGAACATACCGGGCAGAAACATATTATCGGCATCGGTAGAGAAGTTTCGGGTAAACGTAAAGACGGCTCAATATTTCCTTTCAGGCTAGGCGTGAGCGAGATCAAATTTAGCGACCGTAAAATTTATACAGGTTTTATTCACGATTTAAGTAAGGAAAAGGCAAACGAAGAACAGATTAAAAGTTATACCGAAAAACTGGAAGTTAAGATAAAGGAGCGTACACGAGACCTGGTTAAGCTTGTATCAGAACTAGAAATGGCCAAAGAAAATATGCGTGCACTTTTTCAAAAGGAAAAGGAACTGAACCAGCTTAAAACCAGGTTTGTATCCATGGCCTCGCATGAATTTAGAACGCCGCTCAGTTCGATTCAGCTTTCAGCATCCCTCATCGATAAGTATACCACTAAACAGGATGTGGCCAGTGTGGAGAAACATACCTTAAAAATCAAAAATTCCATCAATAACCTCACTACAATCTTAAACGATTTCCTTTCGCTCGAGAAACTCGAGGCCGGGAAAGTGGAAGCATCGGCACAAGCTTTTAACATCATCAGCTTTGCAGAAGAAATAGCAGAAGAGATGCAGATGATGACCAAACAGAACCAGCATATTATTTACGAACATACGGGAACAACCGCCGAGGTTTACCTGGATCCGAATCTGTTGAAAAATTGTATCATCAACCTCATTTCCAACTCGATCAAATATAGTGGTGAGAATACACTCATCCAGTTCAATTCCATTTTAAAGAATGATGAACTGATTTTAGAAGTAAAAGACAATGGTATTGGCATTCCAGCTGCTGATCAAGACAATCTCTTTGAACCATTTTTCAGGGCACACAATACCGGCGATATTCCGGGAACAGGATTGGGGCTTAACATTGTGAAAAGATATGTTGGCCTGATGAACGGCACGGTAACCTGTAACAGCGAGCAGCACTCGGGTACTGTATTTACGCTTACCTTTCCCTTTAAAAATAATTTTATAATTTAAGATCTATCCCATGAACAAGAAAGTTTTAATCATTGAAGATAACGACGACATCAGGGAAAGTACTGCCGAAGTACTCGATTTGGCAGGTTATAAAACTTTTATGGCTAAACACGGAAAAATCGGTGTGGAGATGGCCGTCAGTCATTTGCCTGATGTAATTCTGTGCGATATTATGATGCCAGAACTGGATGGATATGGTGTTTTGTATCTGTTGAACAAAAATCCGAAAACGGCCAATATCCCTTTCATTTTCATCACCGCAAAAACAGAGCGGGCAGATATGCGGAAAGGCATGGAAATGGGTGCCGATGATTACCTCACTAAACCTTTTGATGATACCGAACTTTTCAGGGCGATAGAAAGCAGGTTTAAGAAAAAACAACAAGCTGCAGGTTTTAGTTCAACAGATGGCAATGGTGATACGATAATGGACGAGCTGCGCAAAAAAGGAAAATCGCGAGCAGTAATCAGCAAACAGGTAATTTATATAGAAGGCGATGAGCCTACACACCTCTATTATGTAAATAAGGGACAAGTGAAAACCTACAAACGTTTTAAAGATGGCAGGGAGCTTTCTTCAGGGCTCTACCATGATGGAGATTTTTTTGGTTACGAAAGTTTGTGCAATGGGGAACTTTATGCAGAAAATGCTGCCACGCTCGCCGAATCAGAAATTATCCATATTCCTAAAGCAGATTTTATGGAATACCTGCTCAATCACCAGGCTGTATCAAAAACATTTATTGGTCTGTTATCCGGGAATGTGCGCGATAAAGGAAAACAGATGCTTCAACTGGCCTATTCATCGGTAAGAAAACGAGTAGCCGAAGCTTTGTTACAGGTGGCCACAAAATTTGGCGATGGCATGGCCGATACTTGCACCATCCGGATCTCGCGCGATGATCTTGCCGCATTAGTGGGTACCGCTAGTGAAACTGTAAGCAGAATGCTGGCTGATTTTAAAGATGAAAAACTGATTGATAAAACAGGCAATGCCATAAATATTCTCTCTATCGAAAAACTCAGGAATATTAAACAATAACGTTCATTGGCTCATTAATTCCCACAGAGATCGTCATTTCGAGCGAAGTGCAACGCAGCCGAGAACCCGAAGGCTCAGCGAAGCTAAATCTATCTGGATAGATCTCACCGTTTCGCTGCGCTACAGCCGAGAAGACGATCGTATTATAAAAATTGGCTGAGTTTTAACTCTATCTGTGGTGTCGGATGTTTCCATCTGACACAGAGAAATGTTAAACAAAGCCGACATACACTTATTAGTATTTTGATCACGAAATATGGAATGGTTCGTGGAGACACAAACCATGGCTATTGGACTGTTGGACTAAACACAGCAGCAAAATTTTTCCGTGCCAATCCCTGTATCTGTAGCAAAAACATATAGCTTATTATCTGTGGTGTCGGATGTTTCTATTTGACACAGAGAAGTTTTAATCTTAATTATTCTATTTTGAAAAGCAATGCCTGTGGTGCTTCGATTAGATCAGTCCCGCCCTTTGCTTAATCCCGATTAGATAAATCGATAATTTAGATGATCACTTAAATCGGGATAACGCTGCCGGTCGGGTTTATTTAACGCGGGTCTGTTTAAGTCTATAGTGTCTGATATTTCCAGCTGACATAGATAAATAATAAACAAGGTGGAGATATACTTATTGGTAATTGATCGAAATGGAATGGTTCGTGGAGACACGAACCATGGCTATTGGACTGTTGGACTACACACAGCAGCAAAATTTTTCCGTGCCAATCTGTGCATGTGTAGCAAAAACATATAGCTTAAGATCTGTGGTGTCGGATGTTTCCATCTGACACAGAGAAATGCTAAACAAGACCGACATATGCTTATTGGTATTTTGATAGCGAAAAATGGAATGATTCGTGGGGACACGAACCATGGCTATTGTAAACGCTAGAGATGTCGATAGCAACGCGTTTTATCTGGTTTAGCTATCTGTGGTGTCGGATGTTTCCATCTGACACAAAGAAATGTTAAACAAAGCCGACATACACTTATTAGTATTTTGATCGCGAAATATGAAATGGTTCGTGGAGACACGAACCATGGCTGTTGTATTCTATCTGTGGTGTCAGATGTTTCCATCTGACACAAAGAAATGTTAAACAAGGCCGACATATGCTTATTGGTATTTTGATAGCGAAAAATGGAATGGTTAGTGGACACATGAACAATGGCTATTGTAAGCACTAAAACTTTTGTTAGCAATGGGTCTTATCTGGTTTAGCTGAGTCAAGACTATAGACTCAAGACCAAGGACTTAAAAAGTAACAAAAATCATTTTTTTCTCTAAGCACGCTCACCTGTCGCCTTAGGCTTCCTCCATAGTTTTGTATATATAAATATTGTATATGAAAGCTATAGCTTACAACATTAAGCCCGATGAAAAGGAATGGTTGGTACTGGCCAATTATAAAAAACACGATATCACCATCATAGCCAATAGCTTAACAGCCGATACGCTTTCATTTGCAACCGGTAAAGAAGCACTTTTGGTTTTTAATAACGATGAGCTGAGTGGTAATATGATATTGGGTCTTAGATCATTGGGTATCAAATATATTGCAACTTCATCTTCACAAACAGATCATCTTGATCTTAGCGCTGCCGGGCTTGCCGGTATGAAGGTGGCCAACGTTCCTTTAGTTGCCGATCAGGCCGATACCAAGGCAAGGATGGAGCAGGTGATCAAAAACCTCGATCAGTGGGCCGCTGGTAAATGCGTGGGCAAAGCCTGCTGTTGCCAGAACGAGTGTGCAACCGCTAAAAAACTGTAAAGATGGAAAGTACCGAATTACTTAAAAGGTATAACGTAGCAGCTCCTCGTTATACCAGTTATCCAACTGTTCCCTACTGGGATATTGCAAACTTTGATGCAAATGGTTGGCTGGGCAGCGTGGCCAATACTTATGTAAGCTATAAAGAAGAAGGAATCAGTTTGTATATCCACCTACCTTTTTGCGAAAGCCTGTGTACTTACTGTGGCTGTAATACCCGTATTACAAAGAATCATTCAGTAGAAATGCCATATATCTTGGCTGTACTAGCTGAATGGCGCATGTATGTAGATGCCTTACAGGAGAAACCTAAACTAAAGGAGTTGCATCTTGGCGGCGGAACGCCCACTTTTTTTAGTGCAGAAAACCTGGAGTTGCTTATTAACGGTATCATGCAAAATGCGAGCTTGGCTCCCGATGCCGAACGCTCTTTTGAGGCGCATCCGGCCAATACCACCAAAGCACATTTAACAACACTCTACCAGCTCGGTTTTAGCAGATTAAGTTTGGGGATACAGGATTTTGATCCCAAAGTGCAGTTTTTGATCAACCGCTTTCAAACACCTGCGCAAGTTGCTGAAGTAACCAACGAAGCAAGGAAAATAGGTTATACATCCATCAATTTCGATTTGATTTACGGGCTGCCTGGCCAATGCATTAATGGGTTGGAACGTACAGTAAATGAAGTAATCAGGATGAAGCCAGACCGTATTGCCTTTTACAGTTATGCACACGTGCCCTGGTTAAACCCCGGACAAAGGCATTATACCGAAAAGGATATTCCCGCCGGCGATGAAAAATTTGCACTTTACCAATTTGGCAGAAAGTTACTGCTTGACGCCGGTTATGAAGATGTAGGGATGGATCATTTTGCCCTGAAAAGCGATCTTTTGTTTCAATCGATGGCAACAGATAAACTGCACAGGAATTTTATGGGTTACACCAGTCAGCATACTCATTTACTTATTGGTCTTGGCGTTTCGTCGATCAGCGATAGTTGGACAGCCTTTGCGCAGAACCCTAAAACGGTAGAAGCTTATTTAGATAAAATAGCACAGCAATTATTACCTGTAGAAAAAGGACATTTTTTAACCGATGAAGACCTCAGAGTAAGAAAGCATATTCTTAATATCATGTGCAGATCCAATACTACATATAGCGAAGGCATTCCCGAAAAGGTTTATGAGCGGCTTTTGCCTTTATTGCACGATAAGCTAATATCGGTAACCGAAAAAGAAATCAGGATTACTACCAGAGGAAAATCCTTCCTAAGAAATGTCTGTATGGCATTCGACGAGAAATTATGGCTTAAGCAACCTAAAACACAACTATTCAGTTCATCAATATAAGAAACGATTACAATGGAAGATCAGAGTAAAACCACAACCAAAGCCATTTGCTACCACTGTGGAGAAGATCTGCCCAAGGTAAAATATCAAACAGATGATAAAGATTTTTGCTGTGCAGGCTGCATGGCTGTTTTCAAAATCCTTTCAGAGAATAACCTGTGCAATTATTATGTGTACAACAATACTCCTGGCAGACAATTAAAAAATGAAAGCCATTTAGAATACCTCGACGATCCTAAAATTATCGATCAATTGCTCGATTACAAACATGAAAGTTCGAGCATCATTACCTTTTACATTCCCGCCATTCATTGCAGCTCCTGCATCTGGTTATTAGAACACCTGTATAAAATCAATCCCGCTATTTTCAGCTCACGGATCGATTTTCTCAAAAAGCAGGTAACCATCAACTTCAACCATGAAGAGATTTCACTAAAACATTTGGTAGAAACCTTAAACCAGATCGGTTACGAACCCTTAATCAGTCTGCAGGATGTAGTAAAGGCCCACAGCAGTTCGATTGATAAAACTTTAGTATTGAAAATTGCTGTCGCAGGGTTTTTAATGGGCAATGTAATGCTTTTTAGCTTTCCAGAATACTTTGGTTTGTCAGGTTTTGAAAAACAGTTCCAGTCCTTATTCGGCTGGTTAAACCTGGCATTCTCCATTCCTGCGGCATTTTATTGCGGGCGGGATTATTTTACCTCGGCCATTACCAGTATTAAACACAAACACATCAATTTAGATACGCCTTTGGCATTGATTATTGCGGTATTGTTTTTACGTACCGCATTTGAAGTCATTTTTGCCACCGGACCAGGTTTTGCCGATACGTTAACAGGTTTGGTTTTTTTGCTCCTCATGGGAAAATGGCTTAAACAGCGTACCTACCATCACATTTCTTTCGACCGCGATTACCGTTCTTATTTCCCTATTGCGGTTACTACTTTAGAGCAGGGTAAAGAAAAACCAGTATCCATCAACGATATCAAAATCGGTGATAGATTATGGATCAGAAATGGAGAACTGGTGCCTGCAGATGCCATTTTAATGAAAGGCGATGCCTGGGTGGATATGAGTTTTGTTACCGGCGAATCGGAGCCTATACATAAAGTGCTGGGCGAAATTATTTATGCAGGGGGGAGGCAAACCACCGAAGCCATAGAACTCGAAGTGATCAAGCCGGTTTCGCAGAGCTACCTTACCGGACTCTGGAATAACGAGAATTACAAAAACAACATCGAAAAGCAGAATTTTAACGATTCTGTTGCCAAATATTTCAGTCTCGGCGTTTTTCTGATTGCCTTTGCAGCTACAGCTTACTGGTTGTTTCAGCATGATAGCCACAAGGCCTGGTCGGCATTTACCGCGGTCATTATTGTAGCCTGTCCATGCGTACTGGCTTTAAGCACACCTTTTACCTTATCGGCCATTTTATCTGTTTTTGATAAAAAAGGATTTTACGTAAAAAACACCGATGCAGTTGAAGAACTGGCCAAGTGTGATACTGTGATTTTTGATAAAACAGGTACCTTGACCAGTAATGAAAATGCGGAAATTTCTTTTAGCGGATCTTTAACAAACGAAGAAAAACTGATTGTGGCTTCGCTGTTGCGCAATTCTACCCATCCTTTAAGCCGACATATTTTAAAGGCTTTAAATGTTGAAAGATTTTATTCACTTAAAGATTATAAAGAATTGGTAGGTAAAGGATTATCCGCTAAAATAAATAATCATGTTATTTATGCCGGTCATTTATCCATGCTGCCTGTAACCGTAAAATCGGTTGGTGAAACCGGTGTACATATTTTGATTGACCATAATTATAAAGGTTGTTTTGATATTAAACAGCAATGGCGGCCTGGATTGAGACAGTTGGTTTCAAAACTCTCTACATTTAAACTCCAGGTGTTATCAGGCGATACCGATAAAGATCATTCCATGCTGCAGACTATTTTTCCTGAAAAAACAACCATGAGGTTTCACCAACGTCCACATCAGAAACTGGAAGCTGTTATAAGTCTTCAGGAAGGGGGAAATAATGTGTTGATGCTCGGCGATGGCTTAAATGATGCCGGTGCTCTAAAGCAGAGCAATTTTGGGATAGCCTTAACCGATAACATCAATAATTTTACGCCAGGTTGTGATGCCATTCTGCAGGGGAACTCGTTGAACTTCCTCCCGAACTTTATCCATCTTAGTAAAGACGGGCTTAAAGTGATTAAAATTAGTTTTGCAATTGCTATAATCTATAACTGTATTGGTATTTATTATGCCGTACAGGGAACACTTTACCCATTGGTTGCAGCAGTGCTGATGCCCATTAGTACCGTTACCATTATTTTATTCACCACCCTGGCTACCCGCTGGTTTGCCCGTAAAAACAAACTGATATGAACATCCTTTATTTTTTAGTTGGCTGCAGCGTTTTAATGGCACTCATTTTTCTGGGTGCCTTCTTTTGGGCTTATAAAACCGGTCAGAACGATGATGTGCACACACCAGGCATCCGCGTATTGTTCGACGATGAAGTGATTGCCGAAAAAAGTGAAGAAGATCACTTTTCCAGCTAAGCGCCATCATCCTTTATCTCTTGGCTGCAGGATACCTTTGGTGTACAAAACATACAAAATTCCGCTTCGATTATGCAGCTAGAAAAATTTACTTACGATAACAGGATTGTCAGAAACTTTGGCATTGCCACCCTGGTTTGGGGAATTATAGGAATGACTGTTGGACTGCTTATTGCCATGCAGCTCTTTAAACCGGCAATGAACCTTGGTAACCAGTACACCACTTTTGGCAGGATCAGGCCCTTGCACACCAATGCCGTGATTTTCGCTTTTGTGGGAAACGCCATTTTTATGGGCGTTTATTATTCGCTTCAGCGTTTACTTAAGGCCAGGATGTTCAGCGATGTGCTCAGCAAAATTCATTTTTGGGGCTGGCAACTTATTATCTTATCGGCCGTAATTACCCTTCCGCTGGGTTTTACCACCTCACACGAATATGCTGAACTCGAATGGCCAATCGATATTGCCATTACCGTTATCTGGGTGGTTTTCGGCATCAACATGTTCGGTACCATTATTAAAAGGAGAGAGCGCCATCTCTATGTGGCGATATGGTTTTACATTGCCACTTTTGTTACCATCGCGGTATTGCATATTGTAAACTCTTTTGAGCTGCCCATTTCTTTTATGAAAAGCTACTATGTGTATGCAGGCGTTCAAGATGCATTGGTGCAATGGTGGTATGGGCATAATGCTGTGGCATTTTTCCTCACTACGCCTTATTTAGGTATGATGTATTATTTCCTGCCCAAAATGGCTGGCCGACCTGTTTACTCCTATAAACTGAGTATCCTGCACTTTTGGTCGCTTATTTTTATCTACATCTGGGCAGGTCCCCATCACTTATTATACACCTCATTACCGGGTTGGGCACAATCATTAGGCGTTGCTTTTTCCATCATGTTAATTGCACCAAGTTGGGGCGGTATGATCAACGGTTTGTTAACGCTTCGTGGTGCCTGGGATAAAGTACGAGAAGATGTGACACTAAAATTTATGGTGGTTGCCCTTACTGCTTATGGTATGGCCACTTTTGAAGGTCCTTTATTATCGTTAAAACAAATTAATGGGGTAGCCCACTTTACCGATTGGATTGTAGCCCACGTACATGTTGGCGCTTTGGGCTGGAATGGCTTTTTGACCTTCGGTGTATTGTATTGGTTAATCCCTCGTATTTATAAAACAGAACTCTATTCTAAAAAACTAGCTGGCTTCCACTTTTGGATCGGTACTTTGGGTATCCTCTTTTACGCCATCCCGATGTATTGGGCAGGTTTTACCCAAGGATTGATGTGGAAAGAATTTACACCTGAAGGTTTATTAAAATATCCTAATTTCCTGGCTACAACCTTGCAGATTATTCCAATGCATGTTCTACGCTCCATTGGCGGTGCACTATATCTAACTGGGGTAATAGTCATGACCTATAACCTGGCCAAAACCATGCTGGGTGCTAAACTGGTAGATAATGAGGCTGCTGAAGCGATGCCTTTAACCAAAATTGTAATAGATAGCAATCCTGCAGATAAAGCCTGGCATAGGGTACTGGAACGTAAACCAATGAAATTCATGGTATTATCGTTGATCATTATCCTGATTGGAGGAATGGTAGAAATGATGCCAACTTTCACCATTCAATCTAACATACCCACCATTGCAAGTGTAAAACCATATACTGCGCTTGAGCTGCAGGGCAGGGATCTGTACATCAGAGAAGGTTGTGTAAACTGCCATTCGCAAACCGTTCGACCTTTCCGTTCAGAAACCGAACGTTATGGAGAGTACAGCAAGGCTGGAGAATTTGTTTACGATCACCCGTTTTTATGGGGCAGTAAACGTACCGGACCAGATCTTCACCGTGTAGGCGGAAAGTATTCTGATGCCTGGCATTACAATCACCTGGTTGATCCGACCTCAATGTCGCCGGGAAGTATTATGCCACCATATCCGTGGCTTATTGAACAACAACTGGATATCAGCACTACTGCAAGTAAAATCAGGGCCATGCAAACATTAGGCGTTCCTTATCCCGAAGGTTATGATAAACATGCTAATGAGGATTTAAAAATACAAGCTGAAAAAATTGCATTAGACCTGAAGCAGAACAACATCAAAGTTAAAAGCGACCGTGAAATTGTGGCCATTATTGCTTACCTGCAACGATTGGGTACCGATATCAAAGCCAATAAAGAAACCATTCCTTCAAATCAATAAAATATGTTCAATCAGATTAAAGATTTAGCTGGCGGCGAAATATATCTCGTTACCTCTCTGCTTATGTTCATGGTATTTTTTGTAATTGTTGGTGTTTACCTCTTTAAATTAAGCAAAAACCATATCAAAACCATGAGCGAAATTCCTTTTCAAGACAACAAAACCAATCAATATGAAGAAGATTAAACTATTGTTATTTTCACTGTTTTTATCGGCGGCAAGCTACGCTGCTGAACAAAAAACAGCAGAAGCTATAGTACCTTCTCAGCCTGGGTTAGGACTTAGCCAAACTGAAATACTCATTATACTGCTTTTGCTTTTTGCATTGGTACTGCTTTTTGTTTCGCTAACCTTACTCAATGCATTTAAGGTCATGTACCAGGAACAGTTAAACCCTACTAAATATAGCGGACCTGTAAAGGAGGAGGCACTCGATTACGATAGCTGGTTGAAACAAAAAACGGTAAAACCTTCTATATGGGCAAAATTGTTGAGTTTAAAACCCATTGAAGAAGAAAAGAACCTGGTGATTGATCATGCTTATGATGGCATTAAGGAGCTAAATAACCCGGTACCGGCCTGGTTCAACTTCCTGTTTTTTGGTACAATGATTTTCGCCGCATGTTATCTCTTTTATTATCACATTGGTGGCTATGGCGATCTGCAGGATAAAGAATACGAAAATGAAATGGCTAAAGCGCAGGTAGAGAAAGCAGCCTACCTTGAAAAATCAGCCAATACCATTGATGAAAACTCCGTAAAGTTTGATAACACGCCAGCGGTGCTGGAAGATGGAAAAACCATATTTAATGCAAATTGTGTGGTTTGCCATGGCGATAAGGGGCAAGGTATAATTGGCCCTAATTTAACCGACGATTACTGGCTGCATGGTGGAGGCATTAACAATGTGTTTAAAACCATAAAATACGGCGTTCCGGAAAAAGGAATGATTAGCTGGGAGAAAAACCTTAATCCTAAACAGATTAGTGCCGTGGCTAATTTTATCTTGTCGTTAAAAGGAAGCCACCCCGCCGGTGCCAAAGCTCCTCAGGGCGAGAAATACGAAGCGAAAGACTTAAAAGACAATGAGATGAAAGCAGCAAAGGACAGTGTAAACCAAGCCGATGTTATCAAAAAATAAACCGGAAAGCAAGAGCAGGGGCAGAAATTTCATTTACCCTAAAAAACCGTCGGGTAGATTGTACAACTACCGCAAATGGGTAAGTTATGTACTGCTCTTATTTTTGTTCTCCTGTCCGTTTCTAAAACTTAACGGCGAGCAATTGGTGCTGCTGAATTTCATCGAAAGAAAATTTGTTTTCTTTGGGTTGATTTTTACCCCACAGGATTTTTACCTGTTTGCACTCGCCATGCTCATCTTTATCATCTTCATTGTTTGTTTTACAGTAGTATTGGGCAGGCTGTGGTGCGGATGGGCTTGCCCGCAGACCATTTTTATGGAAATGGTGTTCCGCAGAATAGAATACTGGATAGAGGGTGATGCCAGTAAACAAAAGAAACTGGATGAAGGTCCCTGGAACACCGAAAAGATATGGAAAAAAGGAAGCAAACATTTTATTTTCCTTTTCATCTCTTTTGCTATTGCCAATACCTTTCTGGCTTACATGATCGGCTCTGATGTGCTGTTTAAAATCATCACCGAGCCCATTACGGGCCATGTTTCAGGTTTTATATCCATCTGGCTGTTTACTTTTATATTTTATGGTGTATTCGCCTACGTACGCGAAGTGGTATGCACCGTAATTTGCCCTTATGGCAGGCTTCAGGGGGTGCTGCTCGATAACCAGAGCCTCGTAGTAGCTTACGATTTTACCAGGGGCGAACCCCGCGGACATATGCAGCGGAATGCCATTGAACAAAAAACAGGCGATTGTATTGATTGTGGACTTTGTGTACAGGTTTGCCCTACGGGGATCGATATCCGCCATGGAACACAGCTTGAATGCGTAAACTGTACCGCTTGCATTGATTCCTGCGATGACGTGATGCTAAAAATAGGCAAACCCAAAAACCTGATCGGTTTCTTTAACCAGGATTTTATTGCAGAGCGGAAGCCTTATAAAGTTGGATTAAAATCTTATGGTTATGCTGCGGTTTTATTTGTTGTATTAATGGTTTTCTCTTCGCTGATTTATAAAAGAGAAAACATCCAGACCACGGTTTTAAGGGCAAGCGGCACTTTATATCAAAACAGGGGAACAGATAAAACCAGTAACCTGTACAACGCAGAATTGGTGAACAAAACCAATAAAGCGGTAAAATTTACTTTCAGGTCGCGGGATAGTAGTGATCAGATTGATTTTATTCAGCAGGTAACTGTTTTACCAAAAGAAGGTACTGTGCACCTTACTTTCTTTTTGATCAGGAAAAATAGTTCGATTAAAAAATACAAAACAGATGCGGTTTTCGAAGTGCTTGCCAATGGCGAGGTTTTGAGTACTGCAACAACAAGTTTTTTCGCACAGCCGGGAAACGAATGATTGAAGGAGAGATTGATTGAATGAATATCGAATTGTTAAATCTGCAATTTGCCTAAACATTCACTCATTAAATTAAAAAACAAAACGTATGAACTGGGGAACGAAAATAGTAATGGGGATGTTTGCATTTATGCTATTTATCGTGGGGATGGTGATTTACATGTTCCATGTGCATGGTAGGGATGCCCTAATCGAAGAAAACTATTACGAAAAGGGAATTAATTACAATGCAGAATACGATGCCAAACAGAATGTATTGAACGATGATGCTAAACCTAAAATTACCATTACCCATACCCAGATTGTAATACAGTTAAAAGACAGTGCGCAATATGAGCTGGTACTGATGCGGCCTGCCAACAGCGATGATGATGTTAAGTTGAAAGGAAATACCACCGGAACTTCACATCTTATCCTGCTCGATAAAACTAAAATGGCCAGGGGAATGTGGTTTATCAACCTTTCATGGCATGCTGAGGGTAAAACATATCTGTTTAAAAATAACATTACCTTATGACGGACTATCTGCCACTGGCATTTTTAATGGGACTGTTTGGAAGCCTCCATTGCGCGGTAATGTGCGGCCCCATTATGCTGGGCATGCCCTTTAGAAAAGAAGATTTTTTTCATAGTGCAGTTCAGCTTTTGTTATATCAGCTGGGTAGAATTACTGTTTACACCGTTTTAGGTTTGCTGGTTGGTGTTTTAGGGAACAGCATACGCCTGTTCAGTAATCAGAAAACGCTGAGTATACTTATTGGTTCGGTATTAATCCTATTCACCGCCTTACAGTTTAATAAAACATATAGAAACCGTTTTTCAGCGCTTCAGCTAAAGGCGATGAACCCGCTAAGCAAATTAATGGGGAAGGTATTCAATTTAAAATTATGGGGATTGTTTGCGGGTATGCTTAATGGCATTATCCCCTGTGGAATGGTTTACCTGGCCCTGGCAACGGCATTAAATACGGGCAATGTTCAATCAGGTGCTACTTTTATGTTTCTTTTCGGCCTTGGCACCACACCATTAATGCTCATGATCTCGCTTGGGGGATTTTTTTTGAAAAAATACATCCGTTTTAACACCAATAAGCTAATTCCCTGGCTAATGTTTTTTATGGGCGCTTTACTCATTATGCGCTCTGCCGATTTGGGTATTCCGTTTTTTTCTCCCAAAAATACAGGTGCCTATGGGCATTCGATAGAGTGCAGGTAGATAAGTTTGGCGTTTGGAATCGATTAACCGATTGAATCATCGACAATTTAAAGAAATTAAGATTTAGATAAATTTTATAATACGATCGTCATTTCCTGAAGCGCAGCGAAATGGAGAAATCTGTAAGCTGAGTTAAAAGATTTCTCCACTGCGGTCGAAATGACGATTTTTGTAGGAACCAATGATCTGTTAACCGATTTGCATGAACCAATGACCAATGAACTAATGAACCTAATTCCTCACTGCGTGCGTTTCTTCTCCTCCTCACTCGCCGAAGTCCGTTTCCTGGCTGCTGTAGGATTACCGCCCAGCCGGTACGAGAAACTTAAGGTAGCACTGCGTGTATCGCTTTTCTCGTAAAAACCATTGCGTTGATTTTCATAATCAACATCAATACGGTAGGCATTTCCATAAAAAATATCGCTTATAGCCAGCCTTAAAGTTCCTTTACCTTTTAACAGACTTTTGCTCATACCTGCACTCACATCGTAAAGTCTTGCAAGCTTGTAAATGCCTTGTATGGTAGGAGAAGAATACCATGCGCTGATTTCTGCTTTCAAACCCTGAGCTTTATTTAAGGTAAAAGCATGGTTAGAACTCAAGTAAATCCCCCAAACATGGTAATCGTAGCGTGCCTGTAAATATCCCGACTTTTCCTGGCGGTAGGAACCCTGTGCATAATTGTTGATTTCCCACCACTTGGCTGCTTTGATTGGAAAAGATGCTGAAAAACCGATCTCCTGGCTTAAATCTAGATTTCTTTGGGTATCATAAAAAAGTTTTGATATGTTGTTCTGTACCGTAATGTTACTAAAATAATCAACCACCCGCCGTAGGTAAAATGAAATGTTATATTGCTGTTTGTAGGTATAACCCAGTTCGCCATTATATATAAAAGCAGGTTGCAATGCCGGGTTTCCTTCCAGGTAAGTATAGGGACTGGTGTAAGATTTAAAAGGGTTAAGTCTCCAATATTCAGGCCTGTTGATCCTCGAATTATAAGTGAGGTTTATTTCATTGTCCTTATTCATTTTATACGCCACAAAAAGTGTTGGGAAAAGCTTAAAATAGTTGTTTTGATTATTGGTGTTTAATACCATTGACTGGCCATTTGTTCGGGTGTACTCGCCGCGCAAACCGCCTTCAAAGCTCCATTTACCCACATCTCCACTAATACTGGCGTAAACAGCCGATACATTTTCTGCATATTCAAAACGGTCGCTGCGGTTCTGTATTAATTCTGGTCCCGTGGCCGGATTATTATAAAAATCAAAACTGTTTCGCGTACGAATACTGCTATATTTCAGGCCAGCTTCAAATGTCCATTTCTTCCAGAACTTATCCGTATAATCTACTTTTCCTGAATAAATATCAATATTCTGATTAGATGGCGTAAAGATGTGGTAATCGTCAGGAAGTAGATTGCCGTTGGCCAATGTGCCATAAGTATCTACCTGCTGGCTGTTTTTGTTGTGATAAGGTACATAATCCAGATCCACGTTGATATTCCGGCCATTGGTATCTAATTTAATCTTGTAGTTAAGATTGAAACTATATTGACTGGCTTTCCCATTGGAAACATTTTGGGTATTAAGGATAGAATCTGGTCGTGCTGAGTGGTTGTTCACGATAGTCGTTAATGTACTATTTGGTCTGCTGTTCGCGCCATTGTAGCCATTTATCAATATCCCGATCACCTGTTGATCAGTAAGATTATAATCGGTACCAAGTTTATAACTATTGGCATTACCCAAACGTATTCCCGATTTTTCATTCCTCCAATCGGCATAATTTTCTGGCGTATCGAAGATAACATATTCGCTTTCGGTATGGTCTTTTTTACGTCGGCTATAACCATAACTACCATACACATTTAGCTTGTTTTTCCGGTAATTAAATACCGTACTCGGATTGTAGCTGCTATACGTAGATTGTGTATAACCACCTGAGAGTATCACGTTATAGCCATCACCTTTTGGTTTTTTAGAAATAATATTGATTACCGCACCGCCCTGTGCATCATATCTGGCAGTAGGATTGGCTATAATTTCTATTTTAGCAATATTGTCTGAAGGCAGACTGCGGAGATAAGCCGCCAGATCTTCGCCAGATAGCCTGATGGGTTTATCGTCCATATAAATGACTACGCCCTTGTTGTTGGCGGTTATCCCGCCATCAAACTTCGTTTGTACACCCGGTGCTTTACCCAAGGCATCCCATACCGTCGTGCCAGTGGCTACAATGCTATTTTCGACATTAAATATTACCCGGTCTATTTTTCTGACAATAACTGGTTTTGAGGCCGATACTGTTACTTGATCCAATGTTTTGTCGTCACTAACCATCACTATTATGACTGAATCTATTGGTAGATTAAGCATTTTACTCATTTCCTTATAGCCAACAGCCTTAAGCATTAAAACATAATCGCCTTTTAACGGCTGCTGGAAACTGAACAGACCATTTTTTGAAATCTGAACCGCTAGGGTAGAGTCTGCATGGCGAAGGCTAATGGTTACCCCATCCACGGTTGCTCCATTTTTATCGGTTACCAAGCCTTTGTGCAATTGAGCAGAAACCATTAATGGCAGGCAGAAGAATAGGAGTAAGGTTAGCTTTTTCATGTTCCAAAACTAATGGCTAACCATGTAAAGCAAAGTTAAGCTCGGTTAATTAAGGTTAAATCTTCAGCTTATACTTCCATTGATAAAATGATTTGTTCATTTTAGGAGAATGAAATGGCTGAGGTCTAAATATGTTTTTCCATTAGCGGTGATCACACTGATCATCAGCCTTTGCTTGCAATGTGCGTGGATAAGGCAATTGTATCTGGCGCAAAAGCAGGATGTTAAAACTAAACTTGAGTCTATAGTAAGCAACGCCTCCAAACAGATCGTTTACCGAAGCGTGTCCAGGGGGCGCGAACGAAGCAGTCGTTTTAAGCAGTTTTTTCTTTCTTCAGAATGGTTTTCATTGAGGCAGGCCTTTGATGAACTGACATTGGATAACCTGCATAGCCAGTTTCATTATGGGATCGATAATGATAGCACTGTCGTTGAAATGAGGATGTCTTTTCTCAATGATCCGAAAAAACACTTTAAAATTTCTTCATCATCAAAAACGGATAACATGTCTCCACGTCAGGTTTCATCAGATGATCAAAGAGATTTGAAAAGTCTGGATAGCCTGGTGAACCGTCAACTCCAAAAGTTCGGCCTCAGGATCCATAGGAATTATGCCTTATACGATTATTCGAGCGGAAAATTGATCAAAACAGTTCCTTTTGCCAAAAGCAGTATTTCTTTTACCAGCGAGCGTTATACCTACAACCTAAAGTTTTTGCACAGATACCAGCTTGTGGTAGAGAATATTTTTTGGATTGTTGTTTTTCAGATGCGCTATTACCTGATCTCATCCTTTATGATGTTGGTGCTAACGGCTGCGGCATTTTACCTGCTCATCAGGCTGATGAAAAATCAGCAGCTTTATGCGCAGGCGAAAATGACTTTTACCAGTAATATGACTCATGAGCTGCAGACACCAATTTCGACGATCTCAGTTGCCCTAGAATCCATTAAAAAATATCATTTAATAGATCAGCCTGAAAAACTGGAGAATTATATTAACATAAGCACTCACGAACTGCAGCGTTTGCAGGCTATGATCGAAAAGGTACTTAAACAGGAGCAAATGGACCTTGGAGAAACTCAATTACAGTTTAGCCTGATTGATGTCCAACCGATACTGCAACAGGTAATTTATGCTATGGATGTGCAGATACGGGAGAAAAATGCATTACTCGTATTTTTGCCATCTGATGAACCATTATTTATCAAGGGTGATGCCATGCATATTTCTAATGTTTTTTATAATCTGATTGATAATGCATTGAAGTATTCTCCGGCTCATGCTAAAATTGAAGTATCTCTAAGTATTGCTGATCGTCAATTAACGATCAGTTTTAAAGATAATGGTCCGGGCATAAATGAAATTTACCAGCAGCAGGTTTTTGAGCGCTTTTTCAGGATTTTTAACCAGGATAATATACACAATGTGAAAGGCTCGGGACTTGGCCTTCATTATGTAAAACAGGTGGTAGCGCTTCACGGCGGACGGGTTGCGCTGCAGAGCAAAATAGGAAAGGGAAGTAATTTTATGATCATTTTACCATTGTATGAAGAAAATTAAAGTTTTGTACGCGGAAGATGAGCCTTTTTTGGCACGTATTGTTTTCGATGGCTTAAGCAGTAGCGGTTACGAGGTAAATCTGGCTTTGGATGGACAACTGGCCTGGATGCAATTTCAGGAAAATAAACCCGATATCTGTATACTTGATATTATGATGCCGCAGAAGGATGGTTATACGCTGGCTGCTGAAATCAGGAAATCAGACCCCAATATTCCCATTATATTTTTGAGCGCAAAGGCCCTTACCGAAGATGTGGTGATGGGCTTTAAAAGCGGAGGGAATGATTATCTTAAAAAGCCTTTTAGCATTGATGAACTGTTGGTGCGCATGGAATCGCTTTTAAAAAGATTCGGTCATACGCAAAAGGATGAAACAGCAATGGTTAGAAAATACGAGTTCCGCAGTTGTGAACTTGATGCGCTTACCCAAAAGTTAAAAACATCTGTAGGCGAATATTCACTTTCATATAAAGAAACCATTTTGCTCGAATTATTATTGAAAAACCGCAATAACATTTTGGAACGTGAGCATGCGTTGATCAAAATTTGGGGTGAGGATAGTTTTTACAATGGCCGTAGCATGGATGTTTTTATGGCGCACCTGCGCAAGCTCTTAAAAACAGAAACCGAAATCCAGATCATGAGTTTAAGGGGAGTGGGCTATAAGCTGATCTGTTGATTGTGGTTAAATCAAATTAAAACTATTTACGCCTTGATAAACTCACCATACTCACCAACAACATGGTTACCCCAGTTTGTAATGGCGTCCAGGACAGGAAGAAGACTATTCCCAAAGTCAGTTAAACTATAAACAACTTTAATAGGTGGCTTTTTGCCATATACTTTTCTATGTATCAAACCATCTTTTTCCAACTGTTTTAATTGAAGGCTTAGCGTCATTTCGGTGATAGATGGCACTTCCTTACGAAGTTCATTATATCTTTTAGGTCCGTTTTTTAAATGATAAAGCATAACAGCTTTCCACTTCCCACCAATTAAATCCATGGTAAGGCTTACCGTACAAGGGTATGTTTTGCCTTTTAGTTTAACATAATCACCTACACATTCTGTTTTCATCTTCAATATTTAACCCTATCTATTTTGATAGTTATTGCAAATGTATAGCACTAAAATTAGTTTTGCAACTAAAATAATTATAGTATAAAATAAAAAAGAAAATGTCATATCCATCAACAGAAAATAAGACAACTTTACAAGTTGAAAAACCGCTCATCATCATCGTTGGCATATTGGGGAAACAGGGTTATAGTGTAGCCCGTACGCTACTCGCAAGCGGCGCTTACCGGATACGGGGTATAACCCGCCGGCTTGATGCTCCGGAAGCCATTAAGCTGGCAGAACAAGGCGTTGATCTCATAAGTTTACCACTTAATCCTGGGTATAAAAAAGAATTTACACAAGCATTCCGTGGTGCTGACAGCATTTTTCTAATGACGCCGAACATTGCCCCGCCAGCTAGCTACGAATTTGATTTGGGTAAAGAACTGGCAGATGCTGCCGTTGAAGCTGGCGTAAAACATATCATTTTCAGTAGTTTGGAAAATGTAGATAAGTTAACGGGTGGAAAATTATTCGCACCGCATTTTACAGATAAAGCAAGAATAGAAGAATATATCCGCACGCTGCCTGTTAAAAGTTCATTTATCTATATGGCATTCTTTTTTACTAATCTAATGGAATTTTATAACCCTCAATTAAAAGGTGATACGCTTGTATTTCCGATTTATCTACCGAAAGATTTTGCTGCGCCTTTCGTAGATCCGCTTACTGCAACCGGACCTGCCGTTTTAGAGATTCTTTCAAATCCGGATAAATATTCAGGCAAATCCTTACCTGTAATCGGCGATATCATTACTCCCCAGGAAATGGTTGATACCTTTACTAAAGTTACAGGTATAAAAGCTGAATACAGTTCTGCATATAAAAGGCAGGAAATGCTCCGGTATTTCCCTGAATTTGCTTCAAATGATGTTTTGTTGAATGAGATTTTAGGCATGGCAGAATTTGCCGTAGAATATGGTTACTTCATTAACGAGCGTGACCTGCAATGGAGCCGGCAGATCAATCCGCGGACTCTAAATTGGGAAGCGTTTTTACGTACAACGAACTGGAAAGGGCAGAAACTTATGTATTTAAAAAAAATAAGCGAATTTTCAATGAAAATGTGAGTAAATATAGAAACTCATATCTAAAATCAGTTGACGGCAGAACCGATGATCTCATTTGTTATCGATAAAAATTTAAGCAGGTTTTTACTATCAAAAAGAAGGGTGATAAAACGATCGCCTTTCTTAAAAAAAAGTCTTGTGCCTCCAGGATATTCGTAACCCTCATCAAGCTTTTCTTTCTTGATTTTGTACTTGCTGAATTTTAACATACTTTGTTGAAGAGTGGTTCTGTTCATCACTAAATTAAAAGGCAAGCCTTCCACTACAATAGGTCTATCATCTTTAATAATAAAAAACATTTCATCTATAGTTCTATCTTCTTTAAGACTACAATAGAGTTCCAACCCTGATTTGCTTAGCCACTTTGCATAGGGCTGCTCGTTAGCATCCTCATAAAATACCGTTTTTACACCTAATATTGCCGAAATCTTCTTTGGAGTTTGAGGGAAAATAAATTCCTGGTTTTTGTTTAAAAGGGTATTAAGTTCAGCATTTTGCTGTGCAAAAGAAAATAGTGCTAAAAATTGAAAAAACAATATTAATCGGTATGCGACTGTATTCATAATATTATAACGAGTTATTGATCAATAATTTACAATAATTGTTGTTGGTGTGCAGCGGCTATCAGTTCGGCCACATTTTTGACTGCAAATTTCTGTATCAGGTTTCTGCGGTGCGTATCTACAGTCAGCGGACTTAAAAATAGTTCCTGAGCAATATTCTGACTGGTTTTTCCTTCAGCCAGAAATGATAGTATCTGTTTTTCCCTTCTGGTGAGCTGTGGCGTATTGCGCAACTGGTTTTTGGTTGGTCGGCTGATAATTTCGACGACTTCCTTACTGTAACAGATATTTCCTGTTACAGCTGATGCAATACACTGCCTAAGCTCCTCAAGAGAACTGTTTTTAAGCAGGTAGCCACTTGCACCGTTTTGTATAGTCTGCATAATAATGCTTCGCTCGGTATGGTTACTGAGGATAAGTATAGTAGTTGCAGAGAATTGAGCTTTGATGATCTGGCAAAGTTCCATACCACCTATATCTGGTAGGGTAACATCAAGCAGTATAAGATCTACAGGGTTGCTATTTAAGTAAGAAAGTAGCTGTGCGCCATTTGAAAAGCCACCAACAACCTCTAGGTTATCTTCATTTTTAAGCAAGGCCTTCAGTCCTTCAATAACAATGGGATGGTCATCTACTATAACCGTACGGAGTTTATTCATTGATATTGGTTTTAAGTTCTATATCTATACTGGTTCCTTCGCCGGGAGCAGAGTGAACTTCAAATTTTCCTTGCAAAAATGCGATACGGTTTTTCAGATTATCCAGTCCCATACCTGTCTTATCAGCAAGTGTATCCATATCGAAGCCACGCCCGTTATCTTCAAAGGTAATAAAAATGGTATTTTCGTTTTGGCTGCACTGCAGTATAAGGTTGTCTGCATGGGCATGTTTGATCGCATTAGAGATGAGTTCCTGTACAATTCGGTAAATGTTCAGCTGCACATTCATCGCAATATTTTTTTGAATGCCAAACATTTCTGAAGTGATGAGCAAACCCTCACGCATATAAAATTCGCAAAGGTCTTTTAAAGCGGTTTCAAGACCAAACTTCAATAAGGTCTCAGGTACCATATTGCGGGCAATGCGGCGCAGTTCCGTGACCGAGGTGTCCAACTGGCCGATAATGCGGTTGAGGTCCTTATCATCGCAGATGCCGGGCTGTGTATCTGTCCAGCCCGAAAGCCCTATCTTAACTCCTGACAGCATACCGCCAAGACCATCGTGAAGATCCCTTGCAACCCGTTCTCTTTCTAGTTCTTCACCCTCAAGCATAGCTTTAGTAATCTTGAGCTGTTGTTTTCTTTCCATTTCGCTAAGCTGTTGCTTGTAATTGATCTCCTTTTGATGTGCCAGCTTGCGCCGGCTCCGGGCCGTAAGAAGAACGAAAACGAGCAAAAGAAGCAGAAAAAGACATCCCAAACCAAGTATAAGCCTATACAAGCGGTCATTACTGGCATTAAGCTGTGCCTGCCTGTTCTCTGATTGAAGGGCCTGTATTTTCTGCTGGTTTCTTGCGCTTCTGTATTTTGTCTCCAGCTCGTTAATTTTTACTTTTGTCTGGTCGCTGTTAATGCTGTCATTCGTCTGCCTGTACTTGGTCAGCCAGCGGTATGCCTCTTTATAATCCCCCAACTTTTCACTCGTTTTTGCAAGTTCCGAATAAATCGTTGCTCTGTCATTACTTTTGGCGGTCAAAGTTCCTTCTTTAACAATATCCAGTAATATCTGCCGGGCCTTGGCATAGTTTTTCTGATCCTGATAGACCTCATATCTGCTGAAAAAAAATTGTTGGTAGACCTGTTTCTGGTTATACTTTTTAGCCAGCGGAATCCCTTTGTCTATACTTGCGAGTGCTTTATCGTATAATCTTTTAGTGGTATAGTAAAGCGCCTCATTATAATAGTATATCGGATAGTTTAAAGAGGAAGGGTATGGCTTCAGCAGTCTTTGTGCCTTTTCCAGAAGTACCTGGGCTTTGTCGGCTTTGTTGTCATAACAATAGATGCTTACCCCTGAAAGATAGGAAAACAACAGGTCGGTAGAACCAGGTGCTTTGGTTTCCAGTAAAGAGATGGCTTTTTCATTATAGGCCGTCGCTTTTGAAAACTGGTAGTTGTTCATCAGGATAGTGGAAAGCTGCGTATAATAGTAAGCAATGCGTGCCGGATCGCCCGTCTTTTCTATAATAGGAATAGCTTTTTCCAGGGTTATTTTCATCATAAAATCATATCCCATTTTGTCTACGTTCATTAAGGCGTAGTTATACCATGATGCAGCCTGCTTTGCATAGGCAATTTTAGTATTAAATGATGAAAGTGCTTCTGCAGCTTTTTTAAAAGCATCAGACGCCTTGGGTTTGTTCCAGTTGAAATAATACTGCCCTTTAGAGAAAAGTGCTATTGCATTTAAAAATTTATCGTTTTTAGCGGCAGCCGTACCTGCCATCAGGTAGGCTTTACTTTTTATGGTATCTTTGAATTTCCAATATTCTACCAATAAAAAATTGGTGCATGCTATTGAACTATCTGAAGTTTTTTTCTGTAGAATGTGCTGAAGGCTATCAAGATAATGCTGCTCATTCAGCGGAACCTGTTGTTGGCCAACGGATTTAAATGAGATCAAAATCAATATCAGGAATAAAAAAAATCGGGTCATGCTTAAAAATTACATTTATTCTCCTGTCGAAGATCAGGTTATCTTTCCGGTAGGGCAAATTTACTTGTAAATATCAGACATAATTTCCTGCCTATCATCATTTCACCCCGCTTTAATAAAAAATACCTAAAAACCAGTAGATGAAAAACGGTAAAAATTGGTATTTCTTTTGGCTGATACTTACAATAGCTTTGCCCTTATACCATAATTCGGATGAAACTATGAAAACAATACCCTCAAAAGCTTTTTTATTCAAAATTAATCTGATCCGAAAGCCTGTTGGCATTTTTTGGGCAATTCTGTGTTTTATAACCCTTTCTGTATGCCTTTCGGCATGTTCTAAGAAAGATGATACCGGGGGCGCGCCTACTGGTGATTATTATTTCCGGGCAAAGATTGGTGGGAAAGCCATAAACTTCCACAGTGTGAATTTTCAGGGCGGTGGCAATGATAATCGGTTCGAACAAATTGTTATTGGTGGTCATGAGGCTTCTGATCCGCCATCAGGGCCTGTGTCGCCTTCTTTGGATTTCGAAATCTGGAGGGAGGGTGGCAATATTACTGCAGGAACATATGCCACACCTGCGGAAAGAGGTATGATCGCACGTTACGCCATACAAAAAAGCGATGGCACGCTGATGTACAATACCGCTATTGCAGATGATGTATTTACCCTTAAAATTCAAGAAATAAGCAAGTCAGGCATTAAAGGAGCCTTTTCCGGAACGGTTAGAAACGGAGCAGGAGAGGCCATTGACATTACCGATGGTACATTTAATCTTCCTTATGAAACAATTATTAATCCTTAATATCAACACATGAAGCTTAAAAAATATGTCCTTACACTTTTCTATGTGGTATCAGCAACAGCTGTAGTTTCCGCACAGTATAAAGAACCAGAAAAAAAAGATAAGGTGGAAATCTTCCGTCCTGAAATGGCGTTCGACTCCCTGCTGGCAAAAAAAATGTTGGCCAAAGGCACTGCTGTTATTAAAGGTGTAGCCTTTACCAGGCAGAAACATCCACTTGGGTACGGTGTTCCGTTATCGCCACGTATACTTGCTAATAAAATAAAAATAGTGCTTTTTCCGGTAACACCTTATTTTGAAGAATGGTACCAGCTTAGAAAAGATAAAGAAAACATTAGAAGAAAACGATTTGTCTACCTCTCTGACCAAGCTTATAGATACAGGCTTGAAGCGATTACAAATAGTGATGGAGAATTTACCTTCCCCGATATGAAGCCTGGTAAATATTTTCTGCAGGGTATGTTAGATTATACACTTAGAGGCACCTATAATGCCTATACAGGTTCAGGTTATAATGATTATGGCGGACGAACCGATTACTACCAGGAAAAAGAATATTACAAAAATATCCAAGACCGGATTGAAGTGTTCGTGGAGGTAAAAGAGAATGGAGAGACTGTTAAGGTCAAACTGCATTAAATTAAGGTTTCCGGCTTTAAGAAATATTTAATAACGGACTCCAAAAAAAATGTCGTCTCGGACTGTAGCGCAGCAAAATAGAGAGATTTTTGAACCGGATTATTGAAATCTGGTTTAAAAGATCTCTCCTCAAAAGGAGTTCCTTTGGAACACTGCAGTCGAAATGACGATATTTCGAGGCCATTCAAACTTCTTTGTACATCTGTCATTAATATTGATTTTTATAAGTAAGTTATTTCTCAAGATTACAACTTTATACTGATTATACAGTCTCGAAAACGAAAATAGACCAGAACTATCGGCGGTGTTTATGTCAGCGTTAGGCAGAGAAAACTAAATGATGAAAATGTTAAATCAGGTAAAGTCAAATAAACCAATCATAAAATTTTTAACTTTAATTTCGACAATCAATTTTATGAATTATTATAGGCGAATACTTCTATTTAGCATAGGAATATTACTTCTCGCTACAAATGTTTTTGCACAACGTAATACCGGAAGCACAAACATTGACAGCCTGATCGGCAAAAAAATGTCAGAAAGTGGGATTGTCGGCCTAGGTGCAACCATTATTATTGATAAAAAAGTGGTTTGGAAAAAAGGATATGGATTTTCAGATCAACAAAGCGGTACAGCTTTCACCACATCAACTTTGATGAATATTGCGTCGGTTTCCAAAACGGTAACCGGCGCTTGCCTCATGAAAGCTATAGAACAGGGGAAACTCTCTCTGGATGAGGATATAAACAACTACCTTCCTTTCAAAATTCATAATCCTTATTTTCCGGCAGAAAAAATAACCCTTCGAAACTTATCAACGCATACTTCGGGACTTACCGACAGGTATCCCTTCTATACCGATAGCCTTTACTTTAATGGTAAAGACTCGCCGGAGGCATTAGGTGATTTCCTAAAGAGCTATTTTATTCCAAGCGGAAAGTATTATTCGAAAGAAAACTTCCTCAACCATAAACCAGGAACATTCCGTGAATATTCCAATATCGGAGCAGCACTCGCAGGTTATATCGTTGAAGTTAGGACGGGTCAAATGTTGAACGAATACAGTAAAAAGTACCTGTTCGGCCCGTTGAAAATGGAAGATACCGGATGGTTTATGTCGGAAATAAACCTGAAAAAGCATACCAAACTTTACGAGAAACAAGATGATAAAGTTAGGGAAATACCATTGTACGGTTGTACCACTTATCCGGATGGCGGCGTACGCACATCTGTAGATAATCTAAGCAATTTCTTTATCTGTTTGTTAAACAACGGGAAGTTTAAAAACAGACAGGTACTAAAAGCAGAATCCGTTAAGGAAATGCTCAGGTTCCAGTTTGATGAAACAAATAAACCTGATAATGTAAAACCTAAATCATTGAACTCAGGTATTTTTTGGGCGACCAAGATGGGGGCTACCAGGATCGGACACAATGGATCGGACCCAGGGGTAAGAGTTTTTATGCTTTCTGATTTAAATAAGCAAGTTGGCGTCATCTTATTTATAAATACTTCGCTTAGTGAAAAGGAAGAAAATAAATTCTTTGAAATTTATGAAGATCTTTATCAATACGGTGTTAAACTTAGAGAATAAGGATATACGAAACCGGTAAAAATAATGATAACTGAAATAGGGTACAATCAGGATGAAACGGACATATAAACAGTTGATTAATTATGCTTTATTGCTGTTTATGCTGGCCATTAGCAGTTGTAAAAACAGTGAGCGTGAAAATACTGCTGTGGATAAACGCGAAAAGAAGCCGCTAACAATAGCTAAGGAAAAATGGCATTGGAACAGTGATAAAGATCAAGATACAACGGCGGGATATGCCCAGGTTGTTAAATCGGGTAAGGTAATTTACATATCTGGCATTCCTACAAATGACCTGAGTCCAAAAGGGATTGCCGAGGTTTATGAAAGGCTTAATCAATGCCTCAAAGCCTTTGGTGCTTCCTCAAAAAACGTTGTTAAAGAAACACTTTACACTACTGATATTGAAGCGATGAAAAAGTATAATGGTGCAAGAAAAGCATTCTATAAAGATGACTTTCCTGCTGCAAGCTGGGTTCAGGTAAACAGGCTTTATGAGCCCGATGCAAAGTTGGAAATCGAACTAATTGCACATCTTGAAGGTGTGGAGGAATAAACGTAAATAATGGTCATTTCTTTGAATGGCTTCAACGTTTATTATCAGTTGCCGGCCATTTGCAGCATGCTAAAATGCAAGCTTAAAAAATCGCAATACTCCTTATCCAATATAATGAGGAAATAGAAAATCCAATTGTATCAGAAAAATCCCCGCTCAAACAAATACCATTTATAATAAAAAAATATGAAAACTTTTCTAAAATGGACCAAAAGGATAGGCCTGGGCTTAGTTACTTTGCTAATATTGTTACTCCTGGTCGGATTTATTTTTGAAAGGATATCACGGGATAATGCTGAAAAAATTAAACCTGATGGCCAGTTTGTAGAAGTTGAACATCATCGTCTTCATTATTACAAAAAAGGGAACGGTGGACCAACCATTGTATTTGAAACCGCATTTGATCCGGCCGGACATCTGCAATGGTACAATATTCAACAAGAATTACCAAACACTTATACAAGCTTCTCATATGACAGGGCCGGAATTTTATGGAGCGAGCGAGGCAAAAATCCAAAATCAGGTGAGGAAATGGCTAAAGAATTACATCTTTTGCTGGAAAAAGCCAACGCCCCAAAACCATATATTCTTGTAGGCCATTCTTTTGGAGGAACACTTGCCCGGTTTTTTGTCAACAAATATCCTGAAGATGTTGCAGGCGTAATATTTGTGGATAGTCAATGCCCCGATGATGAAAAATATTTATCTCCCGAACTATTCAAAATGGTCAATCAGGGTTTGCCAGGTAGCTTTCTAAGATTGGCCAACACTTTTGGGCTCGCCAGATTAATGTTCAAAGGTATGTTTCCCAATAACAAACAATATGAGTATCAAAACACCATAATGCCTGCTCTGCTTTACAAAAGTGCTGATGCATTACTGGAAGAGCAGGATCAGATGCGTTCGATTAAAAATGAAGCATCAAAAATAAAATCTTTTGGCAATATTCCTCTTTATGTACTGACTGCCGGAGATGAAAAGCGCTTTGATTCTTCCATCAGAGATTTAAAATTAAAGACAGAAATGTTAAGTGCGTGGAATAAAATGCAAAAAGATTTTCTGTTACTTTCCACGGAAAGCAAACAGGTCTTAATACCGAATAGTGGTCATTATATCAACCAGGAGCAGCCAAAAGTTATTGAAACCGCCATCAATGATATGGTGAATAAAATATACCTCAAAAATAAAACATCATATCTGACCTATTAAATAAGGGAAATAATACAGTTTTCAAGATACCAACGCTTACCACTATTGCATCGTTTTCAAAAAATAGGGAGGAGGCAATAATCAGCTATAACACGCTTGCAGTAATTTAATGCATAATTTACACTAAAAATTTATACACCATAATATTATATATGAAAAAACTCCTGTTACTTATCCTGATTTCACACAGCTACTGCTTCCTGCAGGCACAAGAAATACATGAGCCATCATCTGAAAATCACCCGGAATGGTCAAAGCCTTTTCCGCCATTTCGAATTGTAGGTAACCTATATTACGTGGGCACAGCCGATCTGGCCTGTTATCTCATCACTACGCCAAAAGGAAATATCCTAATCAACACCGGACTGGCATCATCGGAAAAGCTTATTGGGGAAAATATTAAAAAGCTGGGATTTAAACTTTCAGACACCAAAATATTACTGACCACACAAGCGCATTTTGATCACCTGGGTGCCATGGCTGCAATCAAGAAAGTTACAGGGGCTAAGTTTATGGTAGATTATGCCGATGCTCAGGTTGCAACTGATGGTGGCCGTTCTGATTATGATTTGGATGGCAAGGTTTCTGTTTTTAAGCCTGTAAAAGTTGACCGTATTTTGCACGATAAGGATATCATCAGGCTAGGAGGGATGGAATTGATCATGCTGCATCACCCAGGGCATACCAAAGGTTCATGTAGTTTTCTGCTCACCGTTAACGACCAAAATAGAAAGTATAGGGTACTGATTGCCAATTTACCCACTATCGTAACAGACAAAAAATTTGCAGACGTTTCTGCCTATCCTCAAATTGCAGAAGATTACGCTTATACTTTACGCAGCATGAAAAACTTGAAGTTCGATCTATGGGTAGCCTCACACGGCGTACAATTTGACCTCCTGAAAAAACACAAACCTGGAGATCCCTATAATCCTGCTGTTTTTATGGATGTAAAAAACTTTTACGACTATTTGGACGAACTGCAGGAGGAGTATGATAAAAAAAATGGGAAGTAATAGATATTTCAACTTCCTAAAATAATAAGATGAATAAAATCTTTGGAAATATATCCATCAATTAAAATGAATCATATGCAATCAGTAAGCTGTTGAATGCTATATTTATTCGTGCTGGCCGTAGTGAAGTATCTTATTATAGGGCTGCTGGACTGGCAGCCCTATGGATATCATTATCTTTTATTGCTTCGGAGAGAAATGGGCATCCAGGGCAATTGAGGTGGCGCTAAAGAAGCCTCCAACAATAGTAGCCATTGTTTTAAATGCATCTGTATTTTCAAAACCGAAGCTGATTTCCAAAAGCAGTTCTACACGGCTATCATCCATCACGCTCACCTTAAATGCACCTGTATAGCCATCAATCCCTGGTACACCGGTTGCCATGTAACTGTAGCTATAAGTATCATGATCAGCCAATGTTTCTATTATTTCGATACCGCTAGGCAATACAATAGATCTCACATTACCCTTTACCATGAAAGTTGCCCAAAACGGTTCTGAGAAATCACAGGTATAACCGGCTACGAGGTCTTTCATTCCAGCGGAGAAGACCCATTTCTTTTTGATATTGAATTTTCTCCCATCGGGTATCACTTGTAGAGGAATATAAAGCTCACCATAGACTAGGTCGGTTATCGCATCAGTATCCATAATTCCCTTTGTATATTTAACCACCCATCTTGAATTTGCTTTAGTACGGTCTTTTTCTTCTGGTAGACAGCTCACTTTGATATTCAATTCGCGCTCAATCAGATCATAAATCGGATTATTGCTTTCTGATGATTTTAGGATACCACTTACCGAGTGACCATAATTGAGCAAGATAGCAAGCCAGCCCATGGTGGTTCCTCTTGGCACAGTAATTAAAAACAAACGTTCTGTGAAAGAAATCAACTGATCAACCTTATTTTGATCCATGATTGCCCCATCGTTCAAAAGCAGGTTCAGTTCCTTATATAAAACTTTCGCCCTGCTGGCCAGATAGGCTGGTGGGCCCTGCATTATTGCTTGGGTATAATCAGTAGGAAGGTGGGCGATTAGCCAGGCAGGTATATCATCCAGATTGGAATCAAAACCTGTTGGCCACCGCGAAGTTTCCACCCGCTGCAATGGATCCATTTCAAGCAAAGTTTTACCTTCGTTGTAAATTTCGCGCTGGAAGATATTCTGGTGATGATCGTCGGTAACAGAAATGATGAAGGGATCGATCGGCTCCCCGTCTTTTGACACGAGATGGTTGTCGCCATTCAAAAAAGGCCTTATGCCATCTTTTTCAAGCAGATTGAGGCGTACAGGATTGCCAGCGCCTAGCACATACGAAGAATCATATTTCACCAGGTCATTGAGCCCATTAACATCCAGGTACTGTTGTACGCCTGAAGTCTGCACCGCCCCAGTAGATTGCATGATCTGTAAAGGCATATATCCGGCTGTTGCCCCACTTTCAGCAGTTACCTGTAGTGTGAGATCAACAATGTTAACACCTATAGGGGGTAACTTTTTCCTTGGTTCCCTGAGGATATTTTTTTGTTCGGGAAGATCTTGCCACACTAATGCACGGTCAAGTGTCCGTTCTCCATCTGCGGCATGCAGCATATGCGTTCCAGTACAACCAGACTCATCAGTCGGTGGATCAGGATCCGTAGAAAGTTGGACGAGGCCGAATCCTCCGAAGCGCAGTTTGAGTACCAGTGTGTCTTCAAATATTCTGTCCTGCTCATTAGGATTTTTAGGTTCCTGGCCAAGCATTGAAGGATTTTCACTAAACAGCCCTGCATCCGGGAATTCCTGCTGATAGTTAAGGTCGGGCATGGTGTTGGAATAACCGCCATGTTCGCGGAAGGGAAACTGTTTTTCGAACTCGTTCAATCTGGATAGTCCGGAAAGCCTGGTGATGATCATTTCTGCCTGATAACCGCTAAGATTGGCTTTAACCACTTCAATCTGTTCTTTGGCCCAATCTGATACATTTGCCAGTACGCGGAGTGCCAGATAATCGACCTGTTTATTAATGGCCTCGCTGCGCTCGTTATCTAAAAAATAATCTGCCAGCTGCGTTGCGTCTGTAGGTAAACCTGGCAGGGCATCCTTTTCGAGCCTGAACATGGTTTTCAAGTCAACTGGAAAAAACGAGATAAGCTCTAAGAATGGTCGGATAGACAGAGACATCATCGGCCATGTGGCGATCATCTCAATTGCCAGTCTCCTGTCTTTGTCGGTCTCCCAGAGCTTTACCTCATAAATACGCGAAAGCCATGACAGCATCACTAGGTAACAGGCATTGAATTGCTTGGGCATTTCGGCAACCAATTTTTTCATGGCGTGGTTTTCCATATTTATTGGCAGCGGATCCCGGTTTGCACTGAAAGAAGCTCCTACCTTATTGCAAAGTTGCTGCTCAAATTCCATATCCATATAGATCATCACAAATCTGTAAAGGTGAGATTGGCGGCACAGTTCAGCATCTGCAAGCCAGGAAGGCGTGCTGTATTCTTTATTCCGCGCATTCTTTTTGTCTTTTTTCCAGGCATCAAGGTACTGCCTTGTTCCGCCGAGCTCGGCTACTTTTTCCAAAAAACGCTCTGCTGTGGCTTCGAATCCTTCGAATCCTTCACCTTCCTCTACAATTTCATTTACGATACTTTCTACATTTTTAAAGTAACGCAATGCATGTTGTGCGTTCGCCGTTGAAGATTTAGTATAGTTTTTACTCCTGTATACAGGGCCAACGGGCAGAAATCCTTCACCAGCAGCAAAACCTTGCATTTCGTTGTTGAAACCAAGGTTTGAATTTTTAACCTTGCCGGTGTCGAAGGCCTGCTGGTAAAGGGGAAGAATCCCTTTGGTATAAAAATCGCCGATTGACTGAAAACGCACATATTTCAAGTCTTCCTCGGCATCGGGTAAGGCTTCCAAAAAGGCAGCCTTTAACATCCCCTCATCACTCGGTGCCAGGTTGAGGTAGATATCGTTCAATGCCTTTTTCATATCGTCTCTCTTTTGCTGGTCGGCAATGTTGTATAGGATTCCTTCGAGATGAAAGTCCAGTTCAAACTCATAAAGTTTCTGGAATAGGGCTTTGTTCTGGTCTCCGAACGGGCTTGAATCCTGTAGAGAATCTGTTGATTCAAAAAGAATGAACTGCTTGATCTGATTACTGGTTAATCCTTCCAGAGGAATTTCTGTACCCTCATCCTGGGTATCTCCCGGCTGGTAAATGTCCCAATTGGAGATAAACCAGTTACCGGTGTCTTTTTTCCGGTCTGGTAGGGCGAAGCTTGGAGACTCATCAAGCGCGCGAAGTAAGCACTGCACATAGTGGAGGTGCATCATCTCTTCGTGTGAAACGCCAAGAATACTCTGCTTCCACTGGCGGGCTTTTTCAAATTGGATAGCTCTCCTCAGGTTGGGTTTTCCATTGCTCAGCAGGGCAAATTCCTCAGGGAGGCTTTTAATGGTTGATGCGGTATACAGATAAGTATCCAGCAGGCAATGTTCAAGCTTGGAAGCCTGATGCAACATGCCCACGAGCATGTTCAGTTCATTGTTTTTCATGGAGCGAAATTGGTTAAGATGCGTTTGTTTAATTTATCTGGTTAAGTATATTAATTTATATAATTTTTGATTGATTGAGTGACTTTCGTAAAGTCTTTAGATCCTAAAATCTATCTGTAATGCAAAAAAACTCAAAATTACATTACATCTATTGTTCGATATTTATTTTTGCAACAAAAGAAGATACTGTTTTTGTATCAGTACTATTTACGACTAAGTAAATACCTAAAATATTATCTTGATATACTGTATTAGCACTTGTAACACTTGAGTCTGGAAAATCGATATGTATCCAATTTGCTTCTCCAAATGATCCGTCAGAATTTCTACTAACAGAAACAAATGATGCACCGTTTTTTTCTCCATTTACCGTAACCCAATCCGATGGCATATTATAACCACCCTTTTTAGAAATGGTAATGCCTTCAAAATGAGTTATTATAGACAAAACTGTTTCGTTTTTATAGCTAAATGATTTCAAATTACTGGTTTGTTTTGTTTCAGAATTATAATCAACCAAAAAGGCCTGACTTATTTTGCCGAATTTTGGGCTTGTATATCCTCCTGCGATAGTATAACTATCTCCACCATTATGCCAAATACCATACAATGTAGTCGTTAATGAATCGGGTACTTTAAAGTCTTTACATTTTTTATTGACAATATCATAGAGAAATGCGTATCCGTTTTTATCATCATCAACATCATAATTTCCAACAGCAAGACCACCCATTACACTATGAACAAATACATTATTTGTATTCCCCTCATTGGGTGAGACCTGAACCCACGTTCCTGAACCATCAACAGGACCCTCGTAAAAGAATCCTAGATTTCCACTAGGGACCTTACCGGTAGAAGCTGATATTTTATAAGATCCAACTAACTGTATCGTACCATGAGGTCCATTATTAGGTCCGTAGCAAGAAGTATTAATAACGATAGCTTCTGGTGAACTCGGAAAATTAACATTATACCACATTCCTTCGTTACCACCTCCTTTAATTGTTCCCTCATAAATTAATCCCTGAACAAGATTATTCGGCCCTACTAAACTGCCTGCTATATATACATTTTCAGATTCCGAAACTCCTCTGATTCCTTGTATGGTAGTTTGCCCGGCAGGATTATTAAAATCTGCATAACTTACTGTACCTACTTCTGATTTTATATTTTGTGACATAATTTTTTTTTATTACTATTTGAATGGGGAGTATTTTAGATTTTAAAGTTATTTTTAGTTGAATTTCGTATCACGATAAACATCATTTGGCATATTGACCCAAAATTTTTCTATCTCAAGTTGTTGCAATTGGTAGATTTTTTACCATCCAAGTGGAAAATGTTGTGTGGTACGTTGCTCATCAGTTGTAATAAGAATCAAGTCAGGTTTTTGTCTGATTTTATTAAGTTTTTCTTTTAACTTCATTGTTTATTTGTTTGGTAAATAATTAATAAAAGGAGGCAAGGTTCTGTCAATTGCTGGAACCTTCAACAACCATAGGTTTTAAAGGTTATTGTCAATTGTAAGCCCATAAGAAAAAATGAAATAGAAATTCTGTGTAAAACTTTACACTTCTTCGTTTGGTATACTAAATGTAGTTAGGAAAAAAACATAGTCAAATACTTAATTTTAAGTATTTGAACATCTATAGACAAAGGTTTTTTTATCTTACGTCTGTTTCAACAAAAAAAGACTCGTGATCCTTATATTTTGAAACAGGGATAGCAGCGGATGCCGGCCAAAGTATAAAGCCATGGGGCGTATGAGCGGATAGCCAGTGAGTTGCCCCAGCTAAAAATGGTAAGACGGAAAGCAAAGCCCTTAATATCAGTAATAAAGTAAGCAGCAAATTTCCAAATAGTATGTTCTTAAGATATTTACACTATCGGATTTTAATCTTTGAGAAGGAACGCTTGTTATAGGCTTTGATAGTGGCAGTATCAGAACCACATTTATCAATGTTTATTACGCCTTACTAGGGTAATCTTAGTATACGGAGAGGAGGCCGACTTGTGCCTCATTAAATATAATTTATCTGAGATTTTTTTTAAATCAATCTTCTTGCGAAATATTGTTTCTTATATATAAAACATAAGGGCTGTATGCTTACAAATAATATTGAACTTAGTTTATTATTTGTGAAACACTTATGCTTTTTTGGTTAAATACAATATTTAGTTGAATAGATATTTTTACCATTACCTTCTCTCTATCTCTTGCTCCCGGAATCCACAGAGGTGCATTTAAAATAGCATCAATTACAGCCTTATTGACTTCAAATTCTAAATCCTCATTGATAATGTTTCTTGTGATTACGCTTGGTTCAACAATTCGTCCCGTTGTATCTATGTTAAAACTATAAAACGATTTTTTTGTACCAGATTGGCTGATACCTTTTTTCGAAAGTTGGGCATTTAAATAACGAATAAAGTCATATTTTGGCCGAGGATCGGTGTACTTATATTTATTTGTTTTTTCATTAATTGAGCTTATTGTTTTAATCAATTTGTTCTTTTTGTAAATATCGGTTTGTATGGTATCACCTGTTCCTGATAACATATACCATTCGCCTTCTCTCATATCATCAACATAATTTCCACTTACCGATACTTTTCCATAATTATAGCTTTCGTACAAACCATTCAATTTACCATGTTCTAATGTTTGAGCAATTATTTTTTTATTGGAACTGTCAAAAGTAGTCCAGATACCTGTTCTCTCTCCATCAACAAAGTATCCAACCATATTTAAGAAATTTTTTGCCGGTATGATTACAGAGTCTATTTTATGTGTGGTATAATCATAAGTAATTTGAAGATATGGTGGATTATACTGGTAATATTTGAATCTTCCAGATGGTATAGTTAATTTCTCATCCTTAAATGTTCCTATAGTCATTATACTATCTTGTGCATCATATTCATGCACTAACCAGGCGGAATTAGAGGCTAACTTTTCAATTACAAAATGACTATTATTACGTATTGAGTCAAGAGTCTGACCAAAGGGTGATAAGGGTACAATACGGGATTGAGCCATCAAAAACGCAGGATAAAACAAAAATAATAGAAGAAAGCGATTTGACATGCTTAAATATATAGAAATGTAATAAAAAACTAAACGAAAATAATGCTTCGTATTCGATAATTTTTATTACACCACATAAGTGTTGCTTAGTTTTTTTGCTTTCCCATTTTAAAATGGAGTCTTAAAGAAAAGACTAGAAAACAAAAAGCCCAACTATTATTGGGCTTTTTGTTTTTTGATGCGGAGAGCGAGGGATTCGAACCCCCGGACCTGTTACAGTCAACAGTTTTCAAGACTGCCGCATTCGACCACTCTGCCAGCTCTCCGCTGCAAAAGTACAAACTCAGCTTAACTCTGCAAACTCAGAAAGCTTTTTTTTTATATAAACTTGATAATTACTTAACACAGAGGGAGAAAAAATTATTTCTTCTGTATATTTTCTTCAATTGGCTCAGATTTTTTGAACAAATTAAAGGTAGGCCGGATAATTTTCACACTTCTTTTACTTACATCAACACTGGCATTCAGCTCAAAGCCGATCAATAAAATCAACGAGTTGAGGTAAAGCCAGATCATCACTACGATTAATGTTCCGATAGAGCCATAGACCTTATTGTAGGAAGCAAAATGGTTGATGTAAAACGAAAATCCCCAGATGGTAAGAAAGGCCAGAATAGTAGCCAGCCAGGAACCTGCACTAAACAATCGCCATTTTTTAGTATGGGAGGGGCCGTAACGGTATAAAATGGAAATGGTAATAAAGTACAGGATGGCCAATAATGCCCAACGGGTAAATTTGATGGTATAAATCAAAAAACTATCTTTCAGGTGTAGTTCATCGTTAATTTTGTTCAGCAAAACTTCGCCCAGGGCCATTGCACTGATGCAGATGATGATAGAGAAGCAGATAATTACAGTGAGTACAAGCGCAATTAAACGTTGTTTAATCCAGCCCCTGGTTTCAATAATTAATGATGATTTATTGAAAGCTTTCATCAGGTTTTTAACCCCGTTTGTCGCAAAAAAAAGTGCAGATAAAAAACCGAAAGATAACAACCCCTTGTTCTGGTTTTTGATGATATCTTTCAAAGTCAGTTCAAAGGCATCAAATGCATTGTGCGGCAATACCAGCTGGATTAAATTTAAAAGTTGATCCTGGAAACCCTTAATGGGGATAAAAGGAATTAAAGTAAACAAGAAGATAATCCCTGGGAAAATGGCCAGCATGAAACTGTATGCTAATGATGATGACTTGTTTACCAAGGCATCTTTTCCGATTTCACGAAAGAAAAATGTGGCGACAGTATATAAGGGTAGTGGGCTAAAACCAGGCAAAATGCATCCTTTAGTCCATTCTATAAATCTAGAATAGAGTTTAAGATGTAATAACTGCCTGTGTAACCATTCCATTATATTGGTTAATTAAAAAACACCGATAATTTTTCCATAAAATTTTCGGGTGGATTTGTTGGTTTATTTTTCTTCATATCAACAAAAACCAGTGTGGTTGAACCAATGTTGATGAGTTCCTCTTTTTCGTTATACAACTCATACTCAAAAAAGATCCTAACGCCGGGCAAGGTTTTAATGATTGTCTTTACCGTAATTTCCTGATCGTAAAGAGCAGGTTTTATGTACTTGCACTTTAATTCTAGAACAGGCATCATAATACCATCAGCCTCCATCGAGCTATAGCTCATGCCTAAGCTGCGCAACATTTCTACCCGGC
>Ga0163162_10000160_pt1 | contig 62335 bp, 54 predicted proteins | sample S55metaG_FD_115310 | JGI IMG/M metagenome (GOLD analysis project Ga0163162, IMG submission 115310) | Switchgrass rhizosphere microbial communities from Kellogg Biological Station, Michigan, USA - S5-5 metaG | ecosystem: Host-associated > Plants > Roots > Rhizosphere > Soil | place: USA...
CGCCAAACGGTCGCTGCGCTCCCACGCCCGGATCAATCCCTCCACTCAGCCTTCCGACGTCGCCCGTGGATCAAGATCAAGAGCAGGCGAGCTGACACTCGGCCTATTGAGTGGTGAAGAGCGCGGGTGTTCGGCTTTTGATTTGGGTTGTTGCTGCCCCTCATCGGAACGCCGCCCGCCCAGCCCTCTCCCGAGGGAGAGGGAGCCGATTTTCGGGCTTTTCAAAACCTGAGTTCAACTCGGTATCGCACGTCGGCGTACCTCTACCAAACACCACGGTCAGTTCCCTCTCCCTCCGGGAGAGGGCTAGGGTGAGGGCTGCGATCTGAAGTGTGTTTAAAGAAGTGTCTGAATCAGCGGAACCTTCCCACAATGTTTTCAGGTTGTCCGTCGGACGTGCGGTCTCTAGCCTGTGTTCGTCGCTGCCAATTCAGCGACCGGGCGTGGAAACCCGAGTAACTACAGAGCGCACAAGCGCCATTCATAACGTATCCTTGCGCACCTTCACTGTGTGCACTTTGTTATGGCGGCTGTGCGTGGGAGACCTTGTGTCTGCCGGGTTGCCTCTGTCCCGGGTTTCCAACCTGCGTACAGCTGCCACCTATTCGCTTGGAAACCGAATGGGGGCCAGCTATAACCGTCATACAGGGTAAATAATCATGAAAAAGCCAACACCCAATCCCCCAGAATCAGACACCGACACCACATCTCCCTACGCCTCAGTCGACAGCAAAAAACTCCACGAAGCCGCCGACCGCGCTCTCGATTTTTACCTAAACCCCCCCCCCCACATCATGTCCAGCGCCAACGAGCCGGAACCCATGTACCTCGCCAACCCCAGGTACAACACCGAATCCCTGCTCGCCAACGCCAGCGAAACCCTAGGCTCGGCCAGCGAAATGCTCATCAACTTCGCCGCCTCGCTGGAAACCTCACAGCGCAAGACTGCACTGGGTATCGCACAAGTCGTCATGCTGGGCGAACTGGTGGTAAATCAAGCCCTCGATCACGTCGAACTCAAGAACTGATCGCTCTTGATTGATCGTTCCCACGCGCAGCAGAGGAATGCATCCGTTGACGCTCTGCGTCAGATTCCCGAGTTGGAATACGGAGCGTCCCGAGAGGCATTCCTTTGTTGCGCGTGGGAACGATCAAATGTCGGCCCTGATGGAGGACAAACGAAGAAGGCATTGAGCGGGGCAAGTGCTTGGCGGTGGCAATGTGAAAAGTAGAAAAGCGTAATGCCGATTTTGGCTACTCTACTGCTTCCCGACGGCTAACTATTTTTTGAGGAGCGTATGGACCTTTCACCACCACTGGAAATCGACAGCGCAGCCTATGCAGAATTCTCAGTCCTGTGGGAAATGGGTTCTTTTGATAACCAGCGATTGGGACAAGCCTTCTACAACCATTTTCGCCTCCATCGGTTAAACGATCAGGTTTTGTTACAGGGGCTTTACGAGGCAGACGGCAAGAAGGCTCGAGCTGCAATAAATCGCATATTTCATCTCAATTAACTGAGTACTGAGATACAAAAAAACCGTACCTCCACGGGAAGCACGGTTTCTTGTGTTGAGACGAGGAAGCGATCTTAACCGGGGTCGCGTCGAGGGTACTCCTGACGCGCATGCAAGATGCTCACAATCTCAATTTGGTCCGCCACTTGATAAACGACGAGATAGTTCGGGCTTACCACAATCTCACGAGTGCCGGGAGAGCGGCCTTTGCGATACAGGTGTGGATGCCAACAAAGCGCAGATGTAGTTTTTACGACGGACTTGTGAAGTGCAGTCGCCGCTACAAAATTTCGCTCGCCAATGTACTTCAGGATTTTCGAGAGTTCGACCCGAGCCTTGGGTCGCCACTTAATCTGCATCAGCGCTTTTGCGCATTGATTCCATCAAGGCGTTGATTTCCTCCATCACTTGCTCATGGGGAATACTCGGGCGCGGATCATCGAGAGAGGCCTGTACTTCGGCCCGAAACCAACGGTCATAACTCGCAGCCTGTTCCTCGGGATCAAGATCCGAAACAACCGGGCACAGTGGGTCGATCAAGGACGGGTCGATCATAGAACCTCCGGGTTTGGTGCCTCGAAGTCTATTCGTTAACGGTATCGCTGTCGTCGCTGTCTGGATGAATTGCATGTAGGCCAAGCTCCATGAGGATCAAGTTGTCCCGGCAAATCCTAGAGCCTGCACTTCCGACGGCCAACCGCCAGAACTTGTCAGAAAACTCCCCGAATTTCTAAAAACGTTCCGTTTTCCGTAGGACGCAACTCAAACGTCAGCGCAAAAAAAACCGCGACCCCCCTGACCAGAGAATCGCGGCCCATCAACACCCAACCCCTACTGCTGCAACACCGTCGCCTGGTTAGCCGACCCGAACTGCTGAATATTCGCCGTCTGCGTAACCCCACTCTGATCGACATTGGCAATGTTCCCCGTGCCGCCCTGGGTCACGTACGCCACGTTCATCGTATCTGCCTGCTTAACAGTGATCATGTTGTCGCTGCCATACAACTGCGCGGTATACGCCTGGTTGCCAGTCCCGGATTGATCGAACTCAGCACTGTTGCCGGTGCCATTCGAAGAACCCTGAATCAGGTTGGTCGTCCCGCGCTGATCCGAGATCAAAATGTTGTCGCTACCGTTCTGATCAAAATACAGCTCGTTATACGACTCAGCCTGACTGACCGTGGTCTTGTTGCCCGTCCCGGTCTGATGCGTGGTCATCACATGGCCGACGCCATCCTGAGTGAAGCTGGCGATGTTGCCATTGCCCGCCTGAGTAACCGTCGCACGCTGGCCGCTGCCGAACTGGCCGCCGGATTGCGGGCCTTTCCAGTTGCTGGCGTAGACCTTGTTGTCGTTGCCCACGGAGGTGGCGTTGAGCACGTGGCTGTCGCCGTTCTGGTAGGTGAAGTGCACGTTGCCGTTACCGACTTGATACAGCGCCAGTGTCGAGTTGACCGATTCGAACTGGTCGGCGTAGATCGCGTTGCTGTTGCCGACCTGGGTGACGGCGGCGGTGTTGTTTTCGCCGAAGCTTTGGTCGACCACGGTTTCGTTGCTGTCGCCGTACTGGTTGACGGTGGCTTGGCTGGCCAGTTGCGCGTCCTGCCAGATTTCCGTGCCGTTGAGGTTGCCGAACTGGTTGATGGTGATGTTGCCGCCGGTGCCGTTGCGCTGGTCGCCGTAGGCGTAGTTGCCTTCGCCGGCCTGGTTGATGCCGATCTGGCCGCCGTTGTGCAGCACTTGTTCGGCGGTGCCGTAGTTGGCGGTGCCGTATTGGGTAATCACTGAACTGTTGCCGCTGCCTTCATAGAGTTGTTCGATGTTGGCTTCGTTGCTGTCGCCGAACTGGAAGGTTTTGCCTTCGCTGCCGTTCTGCGAGTCCTGATAAATGAACGAGAAGTTGCCGGTGCCTTGCTGTTGTTGCAGCGCGCTGTTCGGTGAGCCGAAGCCCAGCGACTGGCTGGCGTGGGCGGTGTTGAAGGCGCCGACTTGTTGTTGGGTGATGGTGGCGTTGTCTTCGTAAAGTTGTTCGGCGTAGCCGGCGTTGTAGTCGCCGACCGCTTCCTGGGTGATCACGCTGGTGGCGTGGTCTTGCACGGCGGCGGCGTCGTTGCCTTGGCCCAGTTGCGTCTGGGTGGCCGTGCTGAACGGGGCTTGGGTCTGTTTCACGTCCGCGATGTTGGCGGTACCGGCCTGGTTCTGGTTGGACAGGCTGTCGTCGGCCATGGCCTGGGCACTGATCATGACCAGCAGGGCGGCGGTGAGGGGCGTCAGTTTGAACATGATTGAACTCTCCGATGATTTGCAGTGCTTAGCGATATTGCTTGACCGAAACGCTCATGCCGTTGCCCGACTGGGTCACGGCGCTTTGCAGCCCCGCGCCGGCCTGCTCGATGCTGGCGTCGTTGTTGTTGCCGTTTTGCGAAATCTGCGCTCGGTTGTGGCTGCCGTTCTGCGTGATCGAAGCGGCGTTGCCGGAACCGTTCTGGTTGATCAGGGCCATCAGGTCGCTGCCCTGTTGCAGGATGTACGCCTCCTGATTGCTGCCCGACTGCACGATCTGCCCGAGCAGCGACTGACCGTTCTGTTGCAGCAGGGCGACGTTGGCTTGGCCGAGTTGATCGATCAGGGCTTGCTGACCCACGGGTGGGGGCAGTTCGCCGAGGTCGCTGCTGGTCGGGGCCAGGTCGTCGTTGTCCATCAGGTCGTCGGCGCGCACGCCCGCACTGCTGCACAGCAGGAGCAGGCAAAGCAGGGCGGCGGTCGGCGTGTTCATGGCTTACATCCTGTCAGGCGTTAACCGATTTGAAGGGCCCCAGCCACCCGAAAGTGGCTGGGGATCTGGCTTACAGCGTGGTCACCGAGACCGTGCGCACGGTGCCCTGGGACGAGCGGATCGTTGCAGTCGGGTTGGCCGATGGCACCACCGTCGTGTTGTTCAGCGTCAGCCGCCAGCGACCGGTGACCGGTACGGTGGTGGTGCCGAGGGTGACCAGCCCGGTCGGGGTGGTGACCTGCACGGTGATGGTGTTGCCGGTGGTCACCGACGAGGTGCCGGTGAAGTCCCAGTTGAAACGTCCACCTGCTCGTGCCTGCACCGTTGAAGCCGTGACGGTGAAGGTTTCCGCTGCTGGCCGTGGCGACACTTGCACGGTGACCGTGGCCGGCGTCGACAGGGCGCCGAAGCTGTCCCGGGCGATGTAGGTGAAGGTCGTGGTAAATGCCGTGGTCACGGTGGCCGGTGGCGTGTAGTTGATCACCGTGCCGTCAGTGCTGACCGTGCCACGGCCGGCGGCCGGTTGGGTCAGGCTGGCGACGCCCAGCGGTACGTTGCCTTCCGGATCGGTGTCGTTGGCCAGTACGTTGATCGGGATCGCCACACCCAACGTGGCGACGCTGTCGGCGACGGCGGTCGGTGCCCGGTTTGGCGCGACGGTAATCGTCACGGTGGCCGGGTTGGCCGAGGCCAGGCCTTTGGCGTCTTGCGCTTTGTAGGTGAAGGTGGTGGTCAGTGGTGTGTTGACCACGGCTGGCGGCGTGTAGACCACGGCAGCGGTGCCGCTGAGGGCGACGGTGCCTTGGCCGGCCGCCGGTTGGGTCAACGCGGTGATGCTCAGCGGATTATTACCGTCGGGGTCGCTGTCGTTGGTCAACAGGCTGAGGGTGATCGGCACGCCGAAGCTGGTGCTGCCGGTGTCGGCATTGCTGATTGGCGCCTGGTTTTCACCGGTGTCCGGTGCGGTGCCGACCACGACAACGGGCTCGGTGTCACTGCCGCCAGCGGCGGATTTCACCGTCACGGCGGCCGGTGGCTGAGTCAGGTCGGCGACAGTGATGCGCTGCAGCGTGCCGGTTTTCGACAGGCGCCCGTAGCCTTGGGCAACCATGTCGGGGACCGCCACTTCATCGGTCGATGTCGCTTCGATCAACAGGGTTTTGTTGGCCCAGTTGTAGCGCGCAGTCTGCACTTTCACCACGTCGGTGAGCTTGCTCGACACCGATGTCGGGCGTGTGGTCCCGGCCGGGTTGGTGGCGGTCACGACGACGACTGACGGCAGGGTGCCGTTGCCCAGGCGCTGGCCGAAGAACAATCCGCTGTTGTCACCGGTCAGGCTGGTCTGGCAAGGCGTTGGCGGAGGGCCGGGCAGCAGCGCCACGGTTTCACGGAAGCACAGAGTCGAGCTGGCGTCAGCTTTGGCAAACACTTCGGCACGCACACCCGCCGAAGTGCGGCGGTAGGTAGCGCGGTCGATGTCGACATGGGTTTGCTGACGGCTGTCGAGCACTTTGCCGGCGACAGTGAACAGAGTGGTTTGAATGGTGCCGGCGCCGGACGGCCCGACGATCCGGACGAAGTTGGTGTTGAACGGGCTGCCGGTCACCGCTTCGGTGAGGTTCGGGGCGCCGACGAAAGTTTCGACGCCGCCGGTGTCCGGGTTCACTTCGGTGTAAGGGCCGTTGACGCTGCGCAGGAACGGTCCGATGGCACCATTGACTGCGCCAGTGAAGTCGCCTGGCGGACCGATGCCAACGTCCTTGGTGATGTTGATCGCGCGGCGGCCGGGGGTCGTGACGTTGACGGTTTCGACGCCATACGGGTGAGTGATGACGTAGGTGCCGGCTACGGGGACGTTCACCCGGATACGGATCCGCGCGAAGCTTTGTTGATCGCCGTCAGCCGGGTTTTCCGAGGCGAACGCCGCTTCGATCCCGGCGACATACGCGTCCATGCCATAACCGGTACCGTTGTTGGGGATCGTGGTTTCGGCGAGAAACCAGAAGGCTTCCGGCGGCCAGTTGTCGGGGAACACCATCGGCAGGCTGTCATCGAAGATGCCCGGTTCCGGCAGCAGAGTGCACATGTAGGCCGGTGGCGTGGTGACGCCAACGCGCGAACTGGCGGCGCGCGACTGGCACAGTTCCATCGACAGATTATTGCTGTCCTGATACCACATCGGGAATTTCCCGGTGGCGAAGGTGTAGGGGCCGGGGTCGACGGCGGCGAGTTGCGCATAGGCACTGCCGGTCAGCGAGAGAGCGAGCCCGAGCGCGTTGAGCGCAAAGCGTGGCCACTTGTTCATGATGCCTCCTGATGCGGATCTGGGCATGTGAGCGTTCATTGCACGATGACCACTTCTTCGGTGTCGCTGCCGCCGTTGGACGACGTCACGCGGACCTTGGCTGGCGGTATCGGCGAGATCCCGGTGGCCAGGCTTTTCACCGCGCCGTCGCCGCTCAGCGCACCGATGGCGGCGCCGCTGCCGGAGGTGGCGGTGAGTACGGGTGGCGAGGTCTCGTCACTGGTCGAGGCCACTACGGTCAGTTGTCCGGAGCTCAAGCTGTATTGCGCGCTCTGGATCACCACCAGGTCGGTCAGGGTCATGGGCAGGGTGGTCGGCGTGCTGCTGGCGATGGCGAGGTGGTTGTCGGCGGTCACTTGCAGGACGCTCGGCACGGTCGGGTTGGCCGACGATTGCGCGTACCAGGCACCGGTGGAGTTGGCTTCGGTCATGTTCAGCACCGGGGTGAAACTGGTCACCGCGACCGTGCCGGGGGCCGGTGGTGCGAGGACGAAAACGTCCTGCTGGGCGACCGGCGCGCTGGTCCCGGCCTTACGCGAGTAAGTGCTGCGCTGAGTGATCATTGGCGTTGGCCGCACGACGGTCGATAGCTTGCCGGAGACGGCGAACGCGGTGGTGCGCAGGTCGATCCCGCCGGGGCCTTCAATACGCACGTAGTTGGTGTTGAAAGGGCTACCGGTCACCGCTTCGGAGAGGTTCGGGTCGCCGACGAATTGTTCGGCGGCCCCCGTTACCGGGTTGGTCTCAGTGTAAGGGCCGTTGACGCTGCGCAGGAACGGGCCGATGTCGCCCTTGAGCGCGCCGTCATAGGTTTTCGGCGTGCCGATGCCGATGTCGCGGGTCATGTTGATCGCGCGCCGCCCGGGGGTATCGATGTTGAACACGTCGACGCCGTACGGGTGGGTGATCACGTAGGTGCCGGCGGTGGGCACATCGACGCGAATGCGGATCCGCGCGAAGCTGACTTGATCGCCCTCGACCGGTTCTTCGGCGGCGAACGCTGCTTCGATGGCGCTGACGTAAATCAGGTCGATGCCGCGCGCCGCATCGACGAGGGTGGTCTCACCGGTGAACCAGAACGCTTCATCGGGGAAGTTGCTCGGGAAGACGATCGGCTGGGTGTCGTCGAACACGCCGGGCGTCGGCAGCAGCGAACACATGTACGAAGGCGCGCCGGGCGTGCTCGGCACACGAGAACTGAGCGCTTTGGACAGGCACAGGTCCAGGGTGCGACCGTGGGTGTCCTGATACCAGCTGGCGAAACCGCCGTTGGCCGGTGCGTACGGGCCGGGGTCAACAGCAAACAAAGCGGCCTGGGCAATGCCTTGGGCCAAGGCGCTCACGACCAGGACGGTCGCGGTTTTGGACAGTAAAGGGTGCATGAGTTAATCCCTCTATCGAAGTACCTGCCCCTTGGGGATGGGTCAGTTGCACAGGGCCTGTACACCTTCCATGCCAAGGTGCGGTGGATGGGTGGGAGAGGTCCGGATTAGAGGGGTTTGCAGGTGTGAGGCTGAGGTTTTCTGGCCGCGGGGAAAGGGCGTCATTCCCCAGAATCGGGGACGGTGGGGATGACCATCTTGGCCCGCCGAACACAGATCCTTGTAGGAGTGAGCCTGCTCGCGATAGCGGTCTCCCTTTAACATAAATGCCAGCTGACCCACCGCCATCGCGAGCAGGCTCACGCCTACAGGGTTCTTCGGTGAACACAAAACCGGTGAGCGAACCAGGCCACTGTGGGAGCGAGCCTGCTCGCGAATGCGGACTTCCTGTGACGAAAATGTCGACTGACCTGCCGCCTTCGCGAGCAGGCTCGCTCCCACAAGGTTCTTTGGTGTTTGTGGGATCAGCACAACCGGGTCGATATCCCCGCATCCGGGCAAACCCCCACCCGTGGGCTATAACCCTATAGGGACGTATAGAGAAGTCGCCGCCATGAACATGCAGTCGAAATCGCTTCCGGTTGAGGAGGGCACGCTACGGTTGGGCTCGCACAAGCAACCGTTCAACCTGCTGCGCTGGTTTTCGCTGATCAGCATGGCGGTGATCGGCACCGTGGCCATCGCACTTGGTGCGGTTTCAACGCGTTTCGTGATCGAAGAAAGCGTGCAGCGCGATGCCTTGCTCACCGCGCAGTTCATCCAGGCCATTGCTTCGGCCGAAGTGCGCCACGTGTCCATTCCCAACATCCGCACGATGGGCGAATTGCTCGATCCACGGCAGGACAAGGATTTTCCCGATGTTGACCCGCAGGCCCGGGCGGGCGCGCGGGGTGAATTTCTCGATCACATCGAACACTTGCCGGACGTGATCCTCGCCAATATCTACGCGCCGGACCGCCAGGTGATCTGGTCGACCAACCCGGTTCTCATCGGCACCAGCATTCATGCCGATGAAGACCTCGATCGTTCCTTCAACGAAAAGATACCGGTGTCGGCCAGCTATCACGACGTCGACAAGGCCCGTGAGGAACAGAAGTTCGTCATCCCGCCGGATTACATCTTTATCGAGAACTACATTCCGCTGTTCGACGCCGAGGGCAAGAACGTCACGGCGATGGTCGAGATCTACAAGGAACCCAAAGACCTGATCGCCCGTATGGAGCGCGGCTTGACCCTGATCTGGCTAGCTACTGCACTCGGTGGCGGCCTGATTTACCTGGGTCTGTACTGGATCGTCCGGCGCGCGGCAATTCTGCTCGCGGCTCAGCAAAAACAACTGATCGCCAATGAAACGTTTGTCGCCCTGGGCGAGATGTCTTCAGCGGTGGCGCACAGTTTGCGCAATCCGCTGGCGACCATTCGTTCCAGCGCCGAACTGGCGCTGGAATTCGATGCCGGTCCGGCCGAAAAGAACATCAAGGACATCATCGGCCAGGTTGACCGCATGTCGAAATGGGTACGCGAGCTGCTGCAATCGCTGCGTCCGCTCAACGATGACCCGGAACCGGTGAATCTGGTGGCCGCACTGCACGAAAGCCTCGTCGCCTTCGACCAGCAGATTGCCAGGGCAGGCGTGAAGGTGGTGTTTCAACCCCAGCACGCACCGATGGTGCTCAGCCAACCGGTGCAACTGACGCAGATCCTCAACAGCCTGCTGGCCAATGCGCTGGAGGCGATGGACAAGGGCGGTACGTTGACCGTCAGCCTGGAACCGGGCGACGACCGTGGCGTGTGCGTGGTGCTCAGCGACACCGGCAAAGGCATGAACGAAGAGCAACGCACCATGGCGTTCCGGCCGTTTTTCACCACCAACTCAGGTGGCCTGGGTGTCGGCCTGGTGCTGGTCAAGCGCATCATGGAACGCTTCGGTGGCGGCGTGACCCTCGACAGCCGCGAAGGAGAGGGCACCACCGTTCGTCTGGCGTTTCAGCTTGTGCCGTAAATCGGCAAAACTTCTCTGAACTTCCCCCGCTAGTGGGTGTCAAGCCCCGGTCACCGGGGAGTGGGGAAGCCCGTAGACCTTCCAAGTCCCTGTTACAACTGGAAATAATTTCTTGGCGCACTAGTTGCAAAACACCATCACCCCTTCCTTGAGGAGGCGGCTGGTGATGGACAGAACAACGCGTGACCCAAGCAATACCTTCCTGCTGACGCCGTTGAGCGTCTTTCTGATGTTGACCCTCGGCACCATGGCCGGCGTGCGCGCCAGTCCCATTGATGACGAGCGACAGCCAGAAGTCTCCGATCCCTCGGCGTACTACGACGAACCGGCCGACCGCGCCGGCGCGCTGAACGCTACCCTGACCATGCCCGAGGCCAACGAAGACTCCTTCGATCTGCCTGACGGGGTCAAAGGCGACCGCGCTGAAACGCGTATCGAAAACGTCCTGCCGCCGTCCGTGCAGACCAGCTTCAACTACCCCACCAACGGCAAGCCGAGCCCACTCTATGGCGCGCAGCCGTTCACCCAGCAGTTGACCCTGTTCGAAGAGTTCGGCCCGGAAAACCTCGACCCGACCACGCCGGCCGCGCCGTTACCGTTTCCACCCGCCGCGATCGGCCCGGCTCCCGCGCAGGACCCGAACAACGTCCCCCGCAGCGCGCCTCCCGGCAGCGCCCTCGATGCGTTCCTGCGCCAACCCGGGCTGACGCCATTCCCCAGTCAGTTCTCCAATGTGGTCGACCGTAACCCGTGGCAGGCGCAGATCGAGGTGTTCCTCAACCGCCACATCGGCTCGTCCGCCGAAGGCCGGCCACCCGGAAAAGGCTGGGCGCATCAGCGCTGGAACGAGTTCTACCCGCAGGTCGCCTACAAAACCGCGCAAACCGGTGCGCGCCTCAACGGTGGCCTGCGTGACAGCGTGCAAATGCACCATTACGCGGTGGGCGAATTCGGTCCCGGCGGTCTGTACCACAACGTCGCCGGTGTACCGCTGACCGACGGCACCTCGAAGGGCGTCGACCCGCGTTTCCACCCGGCGATGCCGGCGCAAAACCACAACTCGGTGTGGACCTTCGACGGCACCCTGCCGCCGAAACTGTTGATGGTGCGTTACGGCCAACCGGTGATGATGCGCCACTACAACGGCTTGCCGATCGATCCGTCGGCCAACCGTGGTTTTGGCCTGCACACCATCAGCACCCACGAACACAACGGTCACGCACCGGCAGAAAGCGACGGCTATGCCAACGCATTCTTCTTTCCGGGGCAGTTCTATGACTATCGCTGGCCGATCCAGCTCGCCGGTTACGACAGCATCAACACCAAGGCTGAAGACCCGCGCGCCGCGTTCCCGTGCGCACCGGGTGAAACCCTGTGGGTCAACGACCTGGCCCCGGCGAAAAAGACCTGTGACAACGGCACCATCAAGATTCGGGGCGACTGGCGCGAGACCATGAGCACCCACTGGTTCCACGACCACATGCTCGATTTCACCGCGCAGAACGTCTACAAGGGCAACGCGGCGATGATGAACTACTACAGCGCGCTGGATCGTGGCAACGAGTCGGTGAACGACGGAGTCAACCTGCGTTTACCCAGCGGCAGCGCCTTGCCATGGGGCAACCGTGACTACGACGTCAACCTGGTGTTCGCCGACAAGGCGTGGGATCAGGAAGGCCAATTGTGGTTCAACCCGTTCAACACCGACGGCTTCCTCGGTGACCAGGTGCTGGTCAACTGGCAGTGGAAACCGACCCTCGACGTGCGTGCGCGCAGTTATCGCTTCCGCATCCTCAACGTCTCGGTGTCGCGCTACTTCAAACTGGCGCTGGTGCGTGAAATAAAAGGCAGCGGTGGCGAGTTTCAGGGGCCGAAAAACTCCGGCGTGACGTACAGCCGCGTGCCGTTCCACATGATTGCCAACGACGGCAACATCATGGAACACAGCGTACCGTTCGACGGCAGCATGGACCTCGATGCCGATGGCGATAAACAGAACCACAACGCGATCCTGCCGACCCAGGGTATCGCCGAGCGCTTCGATATCATCGTCAACTTCTCGAAAAACGGCATCAAACCGGGGGACAAGTTGTTCTTCGTCAACCTGCAGGCCCACGACGACGGCAAGGGACCCAAAGAGGTCATTCCGTTGGGCGATATCCTGTCGGAGAAATACCTGGCGGTGATCAAGCAGACCAGCAAAGGCCCGCAGTGGGACAGAGGCGACCCGGCGGTGGGCAAGGTTTTGCAGCTCAACGTCAAGGCGTACACCGGTCAGGATCTGGCGATGAACCCGGCAGCCTACGAACCGGCCAAACCCGGCAAGGCTGAAGGGCTGGTGATGATCCCGCTGAAACTCCATCGCGACAACGCCGCCGATAAAGCCGTGCTGGCCAAGGCTCGCCACCGCACCTTCACCTTCGGCCGTTCCGACAGCACCGATGAAGCGCCGTGGACGGTCAAGACCGATGGCGGCTTCGGCTTCCACATGGACCCGCGTCGCCTGAACGCTTCGACCCAGTTGTCCAGCGGCCCGACCGATGCCGGTGTCACCGGGTTCGGCACCCTTGAAGTGTGGAATATCAAGGCCGGCGGCAAGGGCTGGAGCCATCCGGTGCACGTGCACCTCGAGGAGGGGATCATCCTCAGTCGCGGCGGCAAGGCCCCGCCAGAGTGGGAAAAATGGGCGCGCAAAGACGTCTACCGCATCGGTTCCGAAGCCGATGGTCTGGACAGCGTCGAGATGGCGATCAACTTCCGCGAGTTTGCCGGGACGTACATGGAGCACTGTCACAACACCCAGCATGAAGACAACTCGATGCTGCTGCGTTGGGACCTGGAGAAACCCGGTCAGCTGCAACTGATGCCCACCCCACTGCCAAGCTGGGACGGTGTGCGCTACGTCAACTCCGCCGCGCTGCCAACCTTCCGCAACGGTGACGGCATGGGCCCACAAGTGGTGGTCAAGCCATGAACCGCCGCCACGGTGACAGCCCACCGCTGCATACCCCGCGCTCCCGGGCGCTGGGTATGCACTTGGTGCTGCTGCTGGTGGCCTGCGTGCTCGGCAGCCGTGTGCTGCTGGCACACCAGGCTAGCGTCGGCGACTCGCCGGCAGCGACTGAATCCGCCACCCCGTGGGGTGGCGACTACTTCCCCAACACCTTGCTGACCGATCAGGATGGTCGGCAGGTGCATTTTTTCGATGACCTGATCAAAGACAAAGTGGTGGTGATCAATTTCATCTTCACGTCCTGCAGCGACTCCTGCCCACTGGAAACCGCACGGTTGCGCCAAGTGCAGACACTGCTGGGGGATCGGGTCGGGCAAGACATTTTCTTTTACTCGATCAGCATCGACCCGCTCAGCGATACGCCCGAAGTGCTCAAGGCCTATTCGCAGCGCTTCAAAGTCGGCCCCGGCTGGAAGTTTCTCACCGGCGAATTCGAGGACGTCACTGACCTGCGCAAGAAGCTCGGGCTGTTCATCGAAGGCGTCGACAACGGTCGCAGCAAGGACCACAACCTCAGCCTGATCGTCGGCAACCAGACCACCGGGCGCTGGATGAAGGCCTCGCCGTTCGAAAACCCGTGGATCCTCGCCGATCAACTGGCCAACACCTTGCAGAACTGGAAGCAGCCAAGCATCGAAGAAAGCTACGCCAATGCCCCGGACATTCGTCCGCCGAGCAATGGCGAAGAACTGTTCCGCACCCGCTGTGCCTCCTGCCACAGCCTCGGCCCAATGGATGGGCAGGGCCTTGGCATGCGCAGCATTGGCCCCGATCTGATCGGCGTGACTCGTCACCGTGATCCGAAGTGGCTGAATCGCTGGATCCGCGAGCCGGATCGCCTGCTCGCGGAAAAAGACCCGATTGCCCTGCATCTCTACGAACAGTTCGAGCGAATCCCGATGCCCAACCTGCGCCTTGACGAGCAATCCGCGCAGTCGATCATCGACTTCCTCAGCGATGAAACCGAGCGTCAGCAACCGTCCGCCAATGCCATGGCCGACGGTGCATTGACGCCAGTAAAACCGGGCGATCCAGCCGCGACGATGAGTCAGATGCGGTAGCGGCGAAATAGCATCATAGAACCGTGTGTCGCGGTCAGAGCCACCTACACTGATGGCAGTAACTGGCCCGATACAAAACCTCCAGGGCACTCCCATGCAGCGACTGGAAGCACAAAAAACATCTGCGCCGGACACACCGGCGGCAATGGGCAAGAGTTGGCGCGAACAGTTCAATCTGCTGCGCTGGTTCTCGCTGGCGAGTTTTTTCATCATTGCCGCCGTGGCGGTGGGCCTTGGCTATATCTCCACGCGCTTCGTGGTCACCGAAAGCGTTGAGCGCGATGCGTTGCTGACTGCGCAATTCGTTCAGGCCATCGGCGCGGCGGAAATACGCCACGCCGGTATCACCCCGGCGCGCACCATGGGCGAAATGCTCGACCCGCGCCAGGATGCCAACTTTCCCGATGTCGATCCCATTGCCCATGCAGCCGCCCGCGCCGAGTTCCTCGACCATGTCGAACACCTGCCGGACGTGCTCCTGGCCACGGTGTATGCGCTCGATCGCACAGTGATCTGGTCGACCAACCCCGAACTGATCGGGGTCAAATTCGATGATGACGAAGAGCTCGACGAGTCATTCGAGATGAAAGTCGCGGTGTCCTCCAGTTACCACAAAATCGATGATGAGAAACCTGAGCAGCAGTTACTGCGCGAACCGAAATACCTGTTCATCGAGAATTACATCCCGATGTTCAACGCCGACAAAAGCAAAGTCGTGGCCATGGTCGAGATCTACAAGGAGCCGGCGGATCTGGTCGACCGTATCGACCGTGGGTTTGCCTCGATTTGGGCCGCCACGTGTTTCGGTGGCGCGGCGATTTTTCTGGCGTTGTTCTGGATCGTCCGCCGCGCGGCGAAGCTGCTGCAGAGCCAGCAGCAACAGTTGATCAGCAACGAAACCTTTGTTGCCCTCGGCGCGATGTCTTCGGCGGTGGCGCACAGTCTGCGTAATCCGCTGGCGACCATTCGCTCCAGCGCCGAACTGGCCCAGGAAATCGCCAGCCCCGGCGCGCAGCGCAACATTGGCGACATCATCAGCCAGGTTGACCGCATGTCGCGCTGGGTGCGCGAGTTGCTGGTGTCGCTGCGGCCGATGAATGACGACGGCGAGGCGGTGGATCTGGTGATGGCGGTCGAAGACACCATTGGCGCCTTCGAAGCATTGATCAAACGCTGCAACGTCGAAGTGCGCTTCACACCGCAGAATTGCGCGCCGGTGGTCAGCCAGAAGGTGTTGCTCACGCAAATCCTCAATAGCCTGTTTGCCAACGCCCTGGAAGCCATGCCCAAGGGCGGTGTACTCAGCGTCGAATTCGAATCGCCGCAGCCCGACAGCGTGCGCCTGACCGTGAGCGACACCGGCAAGGGCATGAGCGCGCAGCAGCAACTGTTGGTGTTCAAACCGTTTTTCACCACCAAACAGGGCGGCCTCGGGGTTGGCCTGGCGTTGGTCAAACGCATCATGGAGCGTTTCGCAGGTTCGGTCGTGCTGACCAGCCGCGAGCAGGAAGGAACCCGCGTCAGTCTCAACTTCAAAGTGGCATCGGGAGGGGAATATGGAACACAGCATTCTGCTGGTCGAGGATGACGAACTGCTGGCCGAGAATATTCAGACCTACCTGGAGCGCAAGGACTTCGAGGTGACGGTCTGCCATTCGGCCGAAGACGCGCTGGAGCAGTTGGGCAGCTTCATGCCCGACATCGTGCTGACCGACAACTCGCTGCCGGGCATGAGTGGTCACGACCTGATCCAGAAGCTGCGCATCAGTGCGCCGGACCTCAAAGTGATCATGATGACCGGTTACGGCAACGTTGAAGATGCGGTGGTGGCGATGAAGGAGGGCGCGTTTCATTACGTCACCAAACCGGTCGCGTTGCAGGAACTCAAACTGCTGCTCGACAAGGCGCTGGCCACCGAACGGATGGAGCGCACGCTGTCGTTCTATCAAGAGCGCGAGGCGCAGAAATCCGGGGTACAGGCGCTGATTGGCGATTCGGCGCCGATGCAATATCTGAAAAACACCATCGGCCAGTTGCTCGATGCCGAGCGACGCATGGCCAACACCGATCTGCCCCCGGTTTTGGTGGAAGGTGAGACCGGCACCGGCAAGGAACTGGTAGCCCGTGCGTTGCACTTCGACGGCCCGCGCAGCAAAGGTCCGTTTATTGAATTCAACTGTGCGTCGATCCCGTCGAATCTGGTGGAATCTGAGCTGTTCGGGCATGAGAAGGGTGCGTTCACTGACGCCAAGGATCGCCGCGTCGGGCTGGTGGAAGCGGCGGATGGCGGCACGCTGTTTCTCGATGAGATTGGCGAGATGGACCTGCTGTTGCAGGCAAAGATTTTGAAGTTGCTGGAGGACCGCACCATTCGCCGGGTCGGCTCGGTGAAGGAACGCAAGGTCAATTTGCGGGTGATCAGCGCGACCAATTGCAACCTTGAGCAAATGGTCCAACAGGGTAAATTCCGCCGCGATCTGTTTTTCCGCTTGCGGATCATTTCGATCAAAGTGCCACGCCTGTATGCCCGGGGCGATGACATTCTGTTGCTGGCGCGGCACTTCCTTGCCAGTCATGGCAAACGATACGGCAAACCGAATCTGCATTTCAGCCAGCAGGCCGAGGAGTTGCTGCTCAGTTACACCTGGCCGGGCAACGTGCGCGAGTTGCGCAACATGCTTGAGCAGACCGTGCTGCTGGCGCCGAGTGACACGATTGCCGCGCATCAGTTGAATGTGTGCATGAGCCTGGTCGACGAGCCGCCGCTGCATATTCATGAAGCGCCAATGCATTACGAACCCCGGCCGGCGAGCAACACCGAATCGATGAACCTGCCGGAAGTCGAACGCGACATGGTGCGCAAGATGCTCGACAAGACCGACTGGAACGTCACCAAATCCGCGCGCCTGCTCGGCCTGAGCCGCGACATGCTGCGCTACCGCATCGAAAAACTCGGCCTCGCCCGGCCGGATAAACGGCAGTGGTAACCCAGACACACCGCATTTCCCCTGTGGGAGCGAGCCTGCTCGCGAAGAGGGCATGTCAGCCGACATCAATGTTGACTGGTCCACCGCCTTCGCGAGCAGGCTCGCTCCCACAGGGTTTTGTGGTGTCTGGTTAAAACTTGGTCGTCAGAATCAATGCTGCTGCCGGCTCAAACACTCCAGCACACAACCCGGATCCAGCACCTCGTCATTCACATAAATCCCACGCTCGGCATCGTACGTGCGGATAAACACCCGCACCGTCGCATCCGCCACCGTCGGCAGTTGCGAATCGTAGAATTCATGGTCACCTGGAAGCACCACAAAATCCTGCGGCGCCGTATCGTCGTAAGGCTTGGGCGGCGTGGAACTCAGTGAATACGGAGCAGGGTGGGCGAAGGGCTGGTTCGGCCCGTAATAATTGAAATTGCTGTCCAGCGCTTGCGCCTGTGTGGCAGCGAGCAGACAACCCGTCAACAACAGCCGATCGAGCATTTGCATGGCGGCACCTGCGAGTGCGGTATTCCCCAAGGCTATTAACTATAGCTGCCCGACATTCAAACAACCGGTTGATTGATCGCATGCCCAGGCTGTGCGCAGGCCTTGAGCACATAGCCGATTGCGCGAAGAGACTCTTCGTTATCCCCATCTGCAAGAAACTGGGACAGGTATTCGCTGATGGCTTCGTCACTGTCCAGCAGTGCTATCACGTCGAAATTCGTCAACGTCTGGCTCATGGTTAAAGCTCCTTAGCCATTTTCTGGGCGCGTCGGATGTCTGCGCTTTGTGAGGATATCCATGTGAGCCGAGTTGAATAGTCAGCCGTGTCCGTTATCTGTTTTGATAATTCGCCGACATTTGTAGGCATGAACACTCAGATATGTAGGAGCTGCCGTAGGCTGCTCCTACACGAATTGGCTTACAAGTTTGCAACAACCGCAATTGCAGGGCTGATCTAGACTCGGATCCGCTCAATCACGAGCATCGTCCGGAGTGCGCCATGGAAGTGCCCAACAATAAAACCGCCATCGAGAGCAATCGACAGGCGTGGAACGATTCCGCCCGCCATCATCAGGATTCGCCTGACTGGCAGGCTTTGCTCAGTGAGGTTGGACAGGTGGATTTCTCCTGCCTCGATGAGACCCTGAGCGGGTTGCTGGAGGTCGACGGCAAAGATGTGATTCAACTGGGTTGCAACAATGGCCGCGAGAGTCTGTCGTTGTTTGCCCTCGGTGCACGCAGCGTGGTCGGTGTCGATCAATCGGCGGCGTTTCTCGAACAGGCGCGTGAGCTGAACAAGCGTTCACCGCATAACGCCGAGTTCATTGAAACCGATATTCATCACCTGCCAGCGTCTTTGCAGAACCGTTTTGACGTGGCGCTGATCACCATTGGTGTTTTGAACTGGATGCCTGACATCGGTGAGTTTTTCCGCCATGTCGCTTCAACGCTGAAACCGGGCGCCAAACTGGTGATCTACGAAACCCATCCATTTCTGGAGATGGTCGATCCTGACGCAGAGGATCCGTATCGTCTCGCCAGTTCGTACTTCCGCGCCGAGCCGTTTGTGCAGGAAGAGCCAATTGTCTATGTCGGCAAGGTTGGGCAGCAGTCGGCGAAGTCGTATTGGTTTGTGCATAACCTTGGCGCCATCTTCAGCGCTGCCATTGCGGCGGGGCTGAATATTGCGCACTTCAAGGAGTATGCGCATTCGAACCGGGAAGAGGTGTATGACCGGTATTTGAATCAGGAAGCGCAGCTGCCGATGTGTTTTACCTTGGTCGCCAGCAAAGCCTGAATCGTTCATTGCCTTCACTGGCCCCTTCGCGAGCAGGCGCGCTCCCACATTGGATCTGTGCAGTACACAAAACCCGTGTGGGAGCGAGCCTGCTCGCGAAGGCGGCCTCATGCCCGCCACAACCTTTCAGAGTTGAATCAAGCCCGCGCCGCCGCACTCACCACCGGCCGCCCCGGTTTACGCAGCGGTTCCAGCCGTGACCCTTCATAGCGTGTTTCCCGGAAAAACTTCCAGCGGCCAAACAGGCAGTACACGTGCATCACGCGCCCCTGCTCGTGATAACCCATGCGGATATGCAGCTTCAGCGCCGGAATATTGTGCGTCTCGCAAACATCCACCACCTTGTCGCAACCCTGCGCCGCCATGGCCTCCCACAGCGCCACCTGCACATCCACGGACAGGCTGCTGCCGAAATAAGCGCGGGTCATCTCACCGCCAAACTCAAAGAACTCACCGGGTTTGACCGGGAAGGTGCAGCCGTAATAGTGACGGTCGTGATAATCACGAATGCTGCCCCAGATAAACCCGACCGCATGCCCGTCAGCATCGAGGTACATGTGCCCGGTGTGGCCCTCGGTCGCCAGCTCCGCCATGGTCTCCACGCGGTCGCCAAAATGCTTTGTGAACGCGATGGCATTCTCCGGCGTGATATCGACTTTGCGCAGTCCGTCGTAAGGCCGCAGCTTGTGTGGCGGTACCGGGCTGACCAGGTCACGCTCCATCCACAACAGCTCCCAATGGAAGAACACGTAGCGTTTCCACAACGTGCCGAACGTGCGGCCGAAGCCTTTTTGCCGGATGCGCTCTTGTAGTTTTTCGATCACGCTCATGATGCCCTCCGTGGCCGCAGCCCGGGTGTGGTGGATGGTGCTTTTGTGGGTATAGATCACGCTGGCCAGTTAATTTCAAAGGGCCACTTTGGAAAGTATTTCAACGTGTGTAACTCAATCGAGTGCCGTCGCCCCGCGTAGAAAATCCTTGTTCAGATCAGCGTATGAAACCCGAGCGATGCCCATCAGGCGCTGCTCTAGTACGCGGCTCAGGGACTCATCCGGGTTGAGATAGGCGTCACCAAAGTCGGCGCCGAGTTGCGTCGGGTGGGCGATGATTTCCAGCACGCCGTCGGTCGGCGCGCTGTCGTTGCGCAGGTCGATCGGCGTGCACACATAGTCAGCGGTAACCCCCGCCAGACGCTGCAAACGCCAATTGAGCAAACCCTTGAACACGCGTTTGGGCAGATTGAGGTTTTGCCCCAGATTGCGCGCCAACCGAATCGGCACCCCTTGATGCGCGGCAAACCGCGCGACGATCTCGCCGATCGGCCAGATATTGTGCACGTGCTGATGTGAATCGATATGGCTGGGACGCAGGCCGTGATCGACGCAGCGCTGCCATTGCGCCTGCAACTCTTCACGCACTGCCTCGCGATCCTCGCGGCCCAGCCAGAAGCTGTGACGCGGCAGGCTGAGGTCAAACACACCGAAGTCATCGCAGAAGGTTCGCCGGGCCAGAATTGCCTGGCTCAGCGGTCGTCCGTAAGTCATGTTGAAGTGCAGACCGACCCGACCTTGCAGGGTCGCATGCCGCGCCATGGCACACGCCGCTTCAAACGCCGGCATGTTGGCCATCGCCGTGGCAGAACTGATGACCCCAGCCTGAAACGCGGCGAAGATCACCGAGTTTTCGTTCGGGCTGAGGCCGAAATCGTCAGCGTTGACTATGACTTGGCGAGGCATGTTCGCCCTCCGTGGTGATCGCGACAGGTTTCAGTGTGGGTTTCGCTGGCTTGGCACGCCGTGCCCGCCATGCTTGCACGTGCGGTTTGAGTCGATGCCACAGACGCAAACCCAGACCGAGGAGGAGGCCACTCGGGCGCCAGGAGTAAAAACTCCAGCGCCAGTGCTCCAGTTGTCCGGTCATGCGTTCGTGCAGTTGATGGCTGGAGTTTTCCAGACTGACCCGCGAGGCGTCGATCCAGCGCCAGTTGTCTTCCAGCCCCCAGCGAATCCATTCCTCCAGCAACACCCGGCCGCTGCCCAGATCGGCGTATTGCGGCAGGAACGCGAGGTTGTAATCGTAGAGTCGCCCTTGCTCCAGCAGGCCGAGGCGATAGCTGATGCAGCAGCCGTTCAGTTCCAGCGTCACCACGCGCACCAGGCCTTGGCTGGCGAGGGCGGTGAAGGCACGTTCGATCAACTGGCGGCTGCGTTCGCCGGCGAAAATCCCCACACCTTCATCACCTTTCCAGCTCACCGCTTCGACTTCGCTGATGACCTGCAGCAGCGGCCCCATGCTCAACGCATCGGGAATGATCCGCCGCACTTCGGCACCGCACGCGGCGATCCGTTTGCGCGCCCGGCGCAGCTTGTAACGCGGATCGCCGGAGACTTCCTGATGATCCGCCTCGCTGATCAGATGCACCGGCACCCGGCAACTCAAGCGTCGCTCACCGGTGGAGCTGCGCGCCATCCATTCGGTCAGCGTGCTTTCTTCACCGGCAGGTTCGGACAATTCATTGAGTTGCAGCAGCGCATGGGGCACTCGTTGACGAATCAGTAGCAAGGCTTTGCGCATGTCTTCGCCGCCAAGCAAAGACAACAGCGCCAAGCGATCCGCCAGCGGATAACCCAAGTGATGCAACACCCGAAAGGGCACACCGGCAAAGCGCTCGCGACTTGCCACCAATGGCAGGCACAGACGCAATTCGTCCGCTTCCCAACCCAGCAGGATGTGCAAACGCTCATCCGTGCCAAGGGCCTGCTCGGCCGCGCACAACCAACCAAGGTTGTTGAACGGCGTGTGATCCGTCACCCGCAGGCGCAGCGCTTCATACGCCGCTTCCGGGAAATCGGCGACGCACAATGAAGTGCGCCATTCAAATCGCGTCACCATAGGCTCAGGTCGCCGTTGCTGTTACGGGTGGCCGGGAAGGTTTGCGCAGCGCTTCCAGACGCGAACCGCTGTAGCGGCTTTCGCGGTAGAAGCGCCAGCGACCCAACAGGGTGTACACATTCATGATGCGGTTTTGCTCGGTGTAGCCCATGCGCAAGTGCAGTTTGAGCGCGGGGATGTTGTGGAACTCGCAGACGTCGACAACCTTGTCGCAACCCTGCGCGGCCATGGCTTTCCACAGCTCCAGTTGCAGATCCACCGACAGTTCGGTGCCCCAATAGGCGCGGGTCAGTTCACCGCCGAACTCGAAGAATTCGCCGGGTTTCACCGGGAACAGGCAGCCGTAGTAGTGCCGGTCGAAATAGTCCCGTGAACTGCCCCAGATAAACGCCACCGCATCGCCCTGATCGTCCAGGTGCATGTGCCCGGTGTGACCTTCGTTGGCCAGTTCGGCCATGGTGCCGACGCGGTCGCCGAAGTAGCGCGCGAAGGCGCTGGCGTTGTCCGCCGTGATCTTCACCACCCGCAGCGGCGGGTAGGGTTTGAGGCTGTGCGGTGGCACCGGGCTGACCAGGTCGCGCTCCATCCACAGCAGTTCCTGATGGGAAAAGATGTAGTGCTTCCATGCCTTCTTAACGGTGGCAGTCAGTCCTTTCTGCCGTAGATTTTCAGTCAGTTTGCTCAGCAGGTTCATGGTCTTGGCTCCTGATGACGAGGCATCGCGCGGCCACAGGCCTGCGCGGCTGAACATCAACGGACGGTTCATGAAGCGCTCCAGCTAAGGGCGAACAGGGTTTGCCCCGGCAGCTCGAAACGCACGCGCCCGTTCTTACAGGCAAACGGCGCGTCGCGGCTGCGGTTGTCGGCGCCGAAGTAACGCAGGGCGCCGTTGTTCAGCGGGCACTTGGCGCCGGCCAGGTCTACACGTTGCAGCCGAGTGCCTTTGTTCACCCCGAGCAGGCCACGCTGATCGTCGCCGGCCATCGCCAGCACATCGACTTCAAAGGCATCGTTCTCCAGCCACAGCACTTTGTGCAGCCAGTGCTGGGCGATGAACTGTTGGGCCAGACCAACGGGTTTCAGCTCGAAGTGTTGTTCATCGGCGGAAACACGCAACATACCCTTGGGATACTGCGGCTCATCGGCGGCCTGGAACCAGTTGAGCATGCTCAGCAAGCCGTCCTGCGAAGCGTTGACTACCACCGACGTCCACCACAGCGAAGCGTAGTGGGTCTCCTGATCGTAGGGGCTGAGGCTGGAGCCGCTGGACAGGTTGGTCTGGTCGAGCAGCAAGGCCTTGCGTGGCTGACCTTTGCCGTCGAGGCCGACCAGTTCGGCGGCGCGGCGCACACTGTCGCGGTAGACGCGCGTGGCGAGCAGGTCGCGGATCATCCATTCGTGCCACGCCAGTGCGTCGACCTGATCACCTGATTCACTGAGCAAACGCCGCGCCCAATCGATGCCACGTTTGTCTGCCGCGTTATTGGCAAATGGCCCGTTGACCAGCCGCGAACTGGCCGGCATGGCGATGCGCACCCCAGCCTTGGCATTCGCCGGATCGCTGCGCACCTGCCGCGCCATGCTGGCGAAAATCGCCTGATACTGCGCATAACTGGAGTAGTTGAGGTTCGGCTCGTCGGCAAAACCGATGTAGTGCGTGCCTTTGCCACCGAGCGCGCGGGTGCCGGCCAGCCACGCATCAAGCCCGCCGTTGCTTTGCACATCGGCGCGCAGATCGGCCTGACGCTGACTGCCGGCCAGCAGGGTGATGTCCTGTTTGATGCCGAAGCGATCCTGATACACCTGACGAAACGCGTCTTCGAAATGAGGATTTTTCGCCGTCACATCAACAAAGCTGTAGTAACTCGCGGCGCTCGGTTTCAGCGCATCCAGCGCGGCATGACTGGTTGGCGGCGGCATCACGTAGGGCATGGCGAAGCCCAGATCCGGCGTGCGTCCGAGGACTTTGTCGTGCAAGACCAGATGCGTCTGACCGGCGTCTTCACGCAGCGCTTTCAGTTGCTGCGGGTTCTGTGCGAACAGGTTGGCCGTGCCATCGAGCCAGAACGCTGCCTTGCCGCTGCCTTGCAGACGCAAGCGCCAGACTTGCTCGCGCTCGCTGACCGGTAGGGCTACCTGATCGAACTGCCAATAGGCACGATAGGGCTTCAGCGCCAGCGTCAGTTGCTGCTCATCGCCGACCCGCTGCGCCTGCAAGCCGCTGACGCCGCCATGAAACTTGCCGGCCAGCACCGCGTGCTCACCCGGCGCAACCTTGAAATACAACTCGTCGCCATTGCGGGTGTCGACGCTGAAATGCACTTTCGCCGGGGCGAATAACGCCACCGTGCGCTCGTCATGTTCGACGCGATAATTGCGAAAGCTGTAGCCGGGAATTTCCAGTCGATAACTGGCCGCGCCAGGCAACAGTGGCCAGCTCTGGCTGCCACGTACTTCGCTGGCCTTGATGAACCGATCGCCCGCCAGTTTGCCTTGGCCGTCGAGCAGATACAGATGCTCTTCATTGGCCTCGGCCTGCCATGCTGGCGTCCAGCGCACCGTTACGGTATCCGGGCGATCCGCTTGCAGATACAGACTGCCGTCGCGGATCTCGCCCCAACGCATGGACGCGGCAAAGGCGTCCAGCGACAGGCCGAGACCGAGCAGCAGGGCCAGGCCTTTCATGCGGTTTTCCGGCGTTGCAACATCAGCCACATCGGCGTGACGTCGCGGGGCAGGATGATCAGGGTTTGCCAGAACGGCACGCCGCTCAAACGGCAGTAGAGCACCAGCATCGCCACGGTCACCGCCAGATAGGCAATCGACGAAGCCGCGGCGGCGCCGACGATGCCGTAGGCGGGAATCAACACAAGGTTTAGCGCCAGATTCAGCAGGGCACCGAGGCCCATCAGCAACGACACCGTGCCGGGGCGATTCTTGCCGAGCAGGTCCAGCCGCAGGATGCTCGCATAGCAAAGCCCCAACAGCCCCGGCAGCAAGGCCAGCAGCGCCGGATACGCCGGTTGGTACGCCGCACCGAACAAGGTGACGATCAGCCATTCGCCAATCACTGCCATGGTCAGGCACGCGCCGAGCATCACCGTGGCGGTCAGGCGCAGGGCCAGCGGCGTGACCTTGTCCATGCCTTCGTCCTGTTGCAGCAGGCGTTTCATCAGCGGCGTGGTCACCGCTTCCGGGACGATCAACAGCAGTTCCGCAGCAGCGCTGGCCATCGCGTAATGACCAAGGGCGGTGCTGCCGAGCAGGGCGCCGATAAACAGATAATCCGAGCGCAGAATCACTTGCTGGAACAGCAGATCCGGATGGCTTCGCGCGCTGTAGCGCAGTAGTTCTTTCTGGCTGGCGCGGTCCCATTGCAGTTGCAACGGTTGCGCGCGTTTGAGCCAGACCCAACCGACCAGCACCACCAGACTGATGCCGGCCAGCCAACTGATCAACGCAGCTTCGAGGGCAGCGCTTTGCCACATCCAGAACAGCGCGAGAAACAGCAGCAGCGGCGCCAGCGATTCGACCAGACGCAGGGCGTTGAACGCAACCACACCACCGGAAGCGTTGTGCAGCGTCAGCAAGCCGCTTTTCAGTACCGTCAGCGGCACCGCCAGCAGCAACAGCCAGGCGAGCAATCCGAGCTGCATCGTCACATCCAGCTCAGTGCCAAACTCCCGCACCAGTGCCACCACCAGCAGGGTCAGCAACCCTGCCAGCAAACAACCGAACACCAACACCTGACTGAGCAGCAAGCCCATCGGCCGTTGCTTGGCGGCTTGATAACCCACCGCCGAATTCAAGCCGCCACTGGTGGCCGCGCTGATCAAGTCCGGCAGGGTGCTGAGCAACGCAAACAGCCCGCGCTCACTCGGTCCGAGAATCCGCGCCAGCAAGACGTTGCGCAGCAAACGCAAGGCGATCATCGCCAGTTTGGTGCCCATGCTCAGCGCCAGATGCTTGAGATAGTTGCTTCGGCTCATGGCCGCGCCCCGCGATAGATCCGCCACGACAGCAGTTCTGGATTGCGCGCACTGCGCTGGCTGACGCCGAAACGCGGCAGGTTCAACGGATCGCCTGCGCCGCGATAGATACCCGTGCCGGTGCCGAGCGCGAACGGATAATCGTGATTGGCGATCTGTTCGCGCACGCGCTCATCATTGTCGCCGTTGGGGTAGCAATACACCGGCAGTGGGCGGTTGCAGCCGTTGTACAAGGCATCGCGGCTGCGGCTGATTTCTTCGCTCAGGCGCTGATCATCCAGGCCGGTGAGGATCGCGTGACTGGCGCCGTGTGGGCCGAAACGCACCAGCCCCGAAGCTTCCAGCGCGCGGACTTGGTGCCAGTCCAGGGCTTGCGGTTGTGATTCCGCCGGGCATTCATCGGTAAGCTGTTCGAGCTCCTTCGGGTCAAGCGACTTCAGCCCTTGCAGGTAATGCAGCAAGGCCAGGCTGCGGCGGTCGACGTCGATGTCATCGAGCAGCACCGGCAACGGGTGATGCATGGCATGCAGGCATTCGATCAAATGCATCCGCGCCTTGTCGCCATGACTGCCCCACAGGGTTTCGCCAAGGCTTTCCCACCAGAAGCGCTGACGGCTGCCGATGAAATCGGTGGAGAGAAAAATGCTCGCCGGCACCTGATGTTTCTGCAGCAGCGGAAAGGCGTTGACCGCGTTGTCGCGCCAGCCGTCATCGAAGGTCAAAGCCACCCGTGGGCGTTCGGTGCGCAGCGAGTTGGGCTGGAGGATCTCCATCAGCGGCACGCAATCGAAATGCCGACGCAGCCACACAGCAAATGCTCGAAAGCTTTCGGCCCGACACAGAGTTCGTTGCGGTGCGGCAGGTCGGCGGCGCGGTCGTTCGACAGCACGCGGTGCAGCATCAGAATCACCCCGGCGCCGTGTAATTGGTTACGGCCCATGGACGAGTTGAGATAGAGCCAGCCACTGGTACGTTTGAGTAATTGTTTGATCGCCATGGCTTCGGTCCTCTTAACGGTTCTGTTCAGGATTCCACTGGGCATACCGCTGACCACGCAGGAACTGCCACAGGCCAAGACTCATCCCGGCGAGGGTGACCAGCAGAAACGCAGCGAGGCGGAAGGGCTTGGGCAAACGGTGTTGCGAGTCCAGCAGCCCGGCAATCGCCACGGCATAACCGAACAACTGCGCTATCAAGGCCAGGCGATAGAAACCGTGGTCGTCCCACAGCCAGAAGTTGCTCAGCAACAACGGCAGCAACAGGATCGGCGCGAGACGGCGGATCAGTTTGTGGCTGATCAACGCGATCGAATACAGGCCATATTTCAGCGGATTAAGCAGTTCGCGGCGCTGGGCCAGGCTTTGCAGACCGCCGACGGTGACGCGCTGACGGCGGCGGAACTGCTTGTCCGCCTCATCCACGCCATGGTCGATCACTTGCGCTTCAGGCACGTAGACGATGCGTTTGTGCGCGACCGGCGCGCAGGTGCTGATAAAGAAATCGTCGTTGACCTCGGCCGGCACGTTCTGGAACAACTCGCGACGCAGGGCGAGCAGGGCGCCGTCGGCGGAGACCATGCAGCCGGTGCGGTTTTCCACGCGGCGCAGCCAGCCTTCGTAATGCCGATAGAGGCTGTCACCCACGCTCAAGCCGCCACCGGTGACCGGAATCACCATGTGTCCGGCGCAGCCGCCGACATTCGGATCATTCAGCGGCGCGAGCAGATAGCCGAGGGTCTCGCGTGACCATTGGTTGTCGGCATCGGTGAACACCAGAATGTCACCGGTACTCAGCGCCACGCCGGTATTCAGCGTCGCCGCTTTGCCTTGACGTGGCAGGTCGAGCACGGTGATGCGCGGGTCAACGATTTTGTGCGCGCAGGCCACGGTGTCATCGGTCGAACCGTCGCTGGCCAGAATGATCTGCAGAGAGGCCGGCTGATAATCCTGGGCCAGCAGCGTGCGCAACTTGTGCTCGATGTGCCGCGCCTCGTTGTGCGCGGCAATCACGATGCTCACGTTCAACGGCGGCGCCGGTGTGTGCCGCCAGGCCGGGAACAGCGGAGCGACTAGCGTCAGCAGCAACGGATAGCCCACGTAGGCGTAGACCGGTAGCAACAGGCACATCCAGAAAATGAATTCAGCCACGGGCAGGCCTCCTGGCGTTCCAATGACACAGACTCAAAATGAACGCGGCGCCAGCCAGGTGCAGACGCACCCAGTGCAGGCCCCACAGTTGCAGGGTCAGACCGATGTTCCGATGTTTGAAGCTTTGGCGCAGGCTGAGCACCAGCCCTGGCAGCAATGTCAGGCTGACCATGACGATCGCGTGATGCGGAAAGCCGTCGAGCAGCGCTGAAATCGCCAGAAAATCCAGCAACCACACCAGCAGCGACAGCATCGGAAAACGCAGCAGGCGCAGGCTGAAACCGTGGGTGCGCAGCAATTGCAGATGGCTGCCCTGACGCCACAGTTCCTTGCCCATCCACTCGCGCCAGTTCATTTCGTAACCCCAGTGCAGGGCAACGTTGTCATTGATCGACAGCAACCGCGCACCCTGTTCGTGCAGGCGCAGGGTGAATTCCTTGTCCTCGCCGGTGCGCAGGCTCTCATTGAAACCACCGACCTTGTCGAACCAGCGCCGACGCATCAACAGGTTGGCACTGGGCAGCCAGTCGACGACGTGTGAGGTCTGCGACGACACGCGCAAGGTGCGGCGTTGCCAGGCGGTGGCGTACCACGGCGCTTCGGCAGGCGTGTGCAGATCAAGGCCGAAGACATCGGCCTGGCCGCTGCCTTCAATGTCGAATAACGGCTTGAGCCAGCTCTCCGGCATTTCAATGTCGGCGTCGATAAACGCCAGCCATTCACCCGTGGCGACGGCCGTGCCGCGATTGCGCAGGGCGCCGATCAACAACCCCGGCAGCACCAACACCTGCGCGCCGAACTGGCGGGCGATGTGCGGACCCTGATCGCTCGAGCCGTTGTCGACCACAATCAGTTCGCACTCGACATTGGCGGCATGCGCGGCTTTTTGTGCGGCGAGCAAGGTGCGGCCAATGTGCCGGGCCTCGTTGAACATCGGAATGACGATGCTGATGCGACTCATGCCCTGGCCTCCGTGGTCAGTGGCGCCTGTTCGGCTTTCAGGCGCAGGACGCTGGTCATGGCGAGCATGATCCACACGTACTTCTGGTTCGGTGCGCTGAGGAACATCAGGAACAGCGTCAGCGACAGAAAGCTCACACCGAGGTGGGTCATCATGTCGGCCTGATGCCATTCGCGGCGCAGCATCCACGCGGCCCGGGCGCGAATCAGGTTGTAGAGGCCGAGGCCGAGCATGCCGACGAACAATAGCCCGGCGGGAATCCCCAGCTCACTGAACATTTCCAGGTAGGTGTTGTGCGCCCGACGATAGAGGTCGCCGATCTTGCGGTTGGCCGAAAACGCCTTGGCGTAACCGGTGGTTGCGTAGTGCAGCGGGAAGGTGCCGGGGCCGGAACCGAGCAGCGGGTTCTCGCGGATCATCTGGCTGCCAACCACGATATACGAAGCGCGGCGGCCGAGGGATTCGTCCTGAGCCTTGGAACCGGCGCTGAGAATACTCAGGGACTGGATGCGCGCCATATAACCGGCCGGCATCGCGTAGATCGCCAGCGGAATCACGATCGCCGCGCCAAGCATGGCGAAGCCCAGATGCCGAGGGCGAATCCGTGTCAGTTGCGTGCGATAATGCCAGCAGCCGATCAGCAGGCTCAGCGCCAATACCACCAGCCCGGAGCGCGATTCGGTTTTGGTCATGCCGCCCAACAGCAGCAGGCAGCAACCGCCCCAGAACAACCGGTGCAACAGGTTCGGGCTGCGGATCACCAGCAGCAGCCCCAGCGGAATGGCAAAGGCGATCAGCATGGCGAACGCGTTGGGGTCTTCGAGCAGACCGGCGGCGCGGCCCTGATCCTGGAATTTGGCCGAGAACATCGCCATCGCACAGGTGGTGCTGACGGCGAGGGTGACCAGGCGGGCAAACAGATCGAGGTTCAGCTTGCGGCCGATCAGCAGGGTGATGACAAACAGGATCAAACCGACGCTCAGCTCGCGAAGGTGCCCCAGCGACATACCCAGGTCATCGGTATTGAGCAGGCTGAGGAAGTACAGAACCATGAACCACACGAGGTAGCGCCAGATATTGCTGCGCAGGCGCTCCGAGGGAATCTGGTGCAACGCCAGTTGCAGCATCAGGATCACCGCCAGCGAAGCACCGATCAGTTTGCTGCCGGAGAACGACGTGTCCTTGAAGAAGCCCTCGAACGGCACCAGTGCGGCAATGCCGAGCAGGCCCCAGGTCGGTTTGCGGTACAACACCGCAAAACCCACCAGACCCAGCGCCGCCCCCGGCGCCAGAAACGGATAAGGGCTGGCCAGCAAACCGATGCAGACCAGACCGAGCAGACTGACGATCGAGAGCGGGAAAATCATGCGCGTGCCTCCCGTGCCGTGCGGATGTACAGCTGACCAGCGTTCGGCCAAAGCCTTGAGGTCGTAGCGATCCTGTTGCGTGCGTTTTGCGTTGTCGCGCAGTTGCCGGGCCAGTTTTGGCTCGCTCAGCAATGTGTCGAGCTGGCGGGCGAGGGCAGCGCTGTCGGTCGGTGTGGCGAGCAAGCCGTTGTGCCGGTGTTCCAGCACATCAGGAATGCCGCCGACGCCGAACGCCACCACCGGTACCCCGGCCTGCATCGCTTCGAGCAAAATCATCGGTGTCCCTTCGGTGCGCGAGCTGATCACCAGCGCATCGAGTTGCTGCCACCACGGCTGCATGGCGATCTGGTAACCGGGCAAACGGATGCGTTGCGACAAACCGGCGTTGTCGATCCGCGCCTGCAACGCCTCGCGTTCCGGGCCATCGCCGAGCATCACCGCATCCAGTTGCGGATGCTGATGACACAGCGGGATCAAGGCATCGAGAAACAGATCCGGGCCTTTCTCGCTGCTCAAGCGGCCGACATAACCGGCCAGCCAGCGTTGCCGATCCGCGTCCGGCACCAGCGCCGCGGCGGCCGGCAAACCGTTAGGGATCACCTGCAATTTATCCGCCCGTACGCTGGCCTGACGGTGCAGCGTGGCGATGCTTTCCGCTACGCAGACCACCCGGTCCACCGATGCGGTGCGGCACAGTTGCAGGCTCAGCCAGGTGTAGAACGTCTGCTTGCGACTGCGCGGCGTGAAACCGTGCTGGGTGATCACCAGCGGCAGGCGCAACAGGGTTGCGCCGACCCAGCCGAACAGCAGCCCCTTGAAGTTGTGCGTATTGATCAGCGGTTTGTCCCCGCGACGCTGACGCAAGTGGCGGAGCAACTCCCCAAGCCCGGCACAACCGCGACAGTCGACCCCGGCCGCGCGAAAGCGTTGGATCAGTTCTGGCGGCGCGTCGAGAAACAGCACCTGATGCTGCCCCGGCGTCGCCAGACAATGATCCAGCAACATGCGCTCGGCCCCATAGAAGCCGCCGCTGCTGAGCAAATGAATGATCGGCAGCGCGGCAGTCGGGGAGGATGCGCTGCTCAATTGCGCACCCAGTGCAGGAAGCTTGGCACTGTCCAGTTCTTGTGCGGATTGCTCGGCAGCGTGTTCTGGTCGTTGATCACCAACAGCACCGGTACGCCCAGCTCGTGGCTGATTTGCGCCGGGTGTTTGAAGCGGTGGTCGAAGAACTCACGTACGTAGACCAGGGCAATCGCCAACAGCAACCCGGTGAACAAGCCGAACGGAATGATCAGGCCCGGTTTCGGGAACGCCGCTTCGGTCGGTTCGAACGGCGGGCTGAGCACCCGGGCGTTGGACAGATCGTCGTTGAGCGCGCCGGTGGTACTGCTTTCGGCGAAACGCTGGGCGTAGGTCGAGAACGCGGCGTGCAGCGCATCGATTTCGGTGTCCATCTGCCGCAGCTTGCTTTGCGTCTGCTGCAACTCGTGGATACGGTTCTTGAACTCGGCGATGCGCGCGGTTTTCTGCTCGATCACTTGTTTAACCACGGCCAGATCGGCGGTACGTTCCTGAATGCGGTTGCTCACCACTTTGAGGAACTGCTGACGGGTGCGGGCGATTTGCTCGCGGGTCAGCAACATCGGTTCGCTGCCGGGCTGGAACACTGCCAGGTCATTCATGTAACGGCTGACCTGAGTGGTCAGTTGCTCGCCCATCTGTTTGATTTCCCGATCCTCGAACGCCACGTTATCGACGGTGGTGGTGAAGGTGAAGGGGAAGGTGTAGTCGTTGAGCTTGTTGTTGGTGGCCGCAGCCATCGCGGTCTTCAGGTATTCGAGCCAGCGCTGGCTCTGCAACAGGCGATCCTGATACAGGTTAAGCGCTTGCTCCTCAGTATTGATCGCGTTGAGGCGGAAGGTGATTTCCTCCTTCGGATCCGACGAACCGACACTTTCCAGCAAGGCCTGGCGGTTACCTTCCAGGCCATCGAGGCGCACCTGATAGAGATGCTTCTTCGACTCGTAAAAGGACTGCGGCAAGTCGATCGACTGCAAGGCCTGACGGCTGAACAGATAGTTCTGCAGCAAGGCTGAAACGAACGTCGTGCCCTGATGCGGATCGGGGAAGCTGTAGATGATCGAGATCACGTTGGAGCCGGGCAGGGTCTCGATTTTCAGACTGTCGATGGCTTGTTGGGTCAGCGCGTCGAGTGCGGTGTCACGCACCGGATCGGTTTCCAGCCCGAGCACGTTGCGCACCGGGTTGATCACGTACTGGCGCAGCGGCGAGCTGATGTAGCGCTTGAACGGCTCGGCCACCAGTTTGCTGAAGATACCCGGCGAAGGCGTGTATTCACCCTTGTCGCGCAGTTCGCTGATGGTCTGGCGAATCAGTGCCGGCGAACGGAGGATGTTGCTTTCCGTTTCCATGTCCGCCAGCGACGGCGGAATGAACGTGGCGTTGTCCACCGTGAGCGACGTGGTGGCGTCACCCTGGGAGAGTTTTTTCGACTGCACGATGACCTGCGCGGTGATATCGAAGCTCTGTTTGAGCACCAGCGGCAGGAGCAGGGCGATGACTGCAAAGATCAGGAAGACCCGTTTCACCAGTTGCTTGTTGGCGAAGAAGATCCTGAAGAACTCATGCAGGTAGTTTTCCTTTGGATTCATGTCAGTCACCTGAGAGTCAGTTGTTGTTGCTGTCTTTGTTGTCGACGCGGTAGCCGAAGCTGAACCCGACGCCCTGGAACAGCACCACGTCAGCCAATTGGCGGGCGAGTTCGCCGGCGCTGGCCAATTTGGTTTTTGGCACGAACAGCATGTCGTCCGGTTGCAGATACGCGATCTGCGAAGCATCGCCGGACAGGGCCTTCTCGACGTCGTAATGCACCGCCTGCACCTGATTGCCGTTGCGGCGCATGATCACCACCGAATCCAGGCGCGCCTTGACGTTGGTGCCTCGGGCCAGGGTCAGCGCTTCCAGTACCGAAACCGGCCGGCGGATCGGGTAGGAACCCGGTTGGCCGACTTCGCCCAGCACATAGATTTCGTTGCCGGCGGTGGATTTCAGCAGTACGTCCACGGTCATCCGGCCGGGCAGTTGCGCGTATTTCTTGTTGAGGAAGGTTTCCAGTTGATTGACGGTCATGCCTTGCAGCGGCACGGCGCCGATTTCCGGGAAACTCGCGTAGCCGTCGGTGCCGACAGTGATCTCGCGGCTCATGCCGGTGGCCGGGTGGTTCAGCGCGCTTTTCAGATTCTGCTCGTTGGTCAGCGGGCTGATGATCTGCACGGTCAACTGATTGCGGTTGGGCTGGAATAGCTGCTTGCGTTGATAGGCGCGCTGGATTTCTTCGCGCGCCTGATCACTGGTCAGCCCGGCGATTTTCACCGAGGTGTTGGCGCCCGGCAGTTCGATGGTGCCGTCGGGCAGCACCAGCTGATTGCCATTGAGCTGGCTGGCAGCGGTGAAGTTCAGGCCGATCTGGTCACCCGACTGCACGCGGTAAGCGTCCGAGCCGCTGGTGCTGATATGGAAGATCACGTCGAGCACATCCTGCGGGCGCAGGGTCTGCTCGATCTTCGGCATATCAGTGGCCTGGGCGTTGGCCGGGGTGGCGGTGAGGATATTCACCGGCATGTTCTGGGTTTCGGAGGTGCTCGAGCAGCCTGCAAGCGGCAGCATCATCAGCACAAGAATCTTGGCGTTCATGGCGTCATCCTTCGCGTTCGCTTAGAGGTTTTTGTAAAGCCATTTGGGCATGTAGTACTTGCGCCGGTTGAACACGCTGCCGACCACTTTTGCCCCGGCCTGCGTCAGGCGTTGCACGGCGGCCTGGGCGACCTCCCAGCGGGTGTCCTCGGCGCGTACCACAAACACCACGCCATCGACCTGAGTGCTGATCACCAGCGTATCGGCAGCGGAATACACCGCGTCGCCGTCGATCACCACGAAGCGGTACTGGCTGCCCAATTGATCGAGCAACGGGCTCAGGCGCTCGGCGGTCAGGTGTTCCATGGTGCGGATTGGCCGGCCATTGGGCAGCACGTGGAACGGCAGGCTCGACACCTGCACCACGCAGTCCTGCAACAGCGGCGGGTTGTCCGGGTTGAACAGCAAGTCGCGCAGGCCGCGTTCCTTGCTCAGGTTCAGTTGCTGCGTGAGGTTGCTCGCCGACTGGCTGGCGTCGACCAGCAGCACCTGGCCGCTGCTCATTTGCGCCAGTTGGCTGGCCAGCGCCAGCGCACTGGTGGTGGTGCCGGCGCCGGGGTTGGCGGCGGTCAGGAACAGGATCCGCAGATCGAGATCCAGCACGGTCGAGGTCAGGTTCGATTCGCTGGGGTTGGCAATGCTCAGGCTTTTGTTGGTTGAACCGTCCATTAGCTTGCTCCGTGGCCGCTGAATACTTTGAAGGGGGTTTTCAACAGAATCTTCAGATCAAGCAAAAGGCTCTGCTCGGCGATGTAGCTGAGGTCCAACTCAACGCGCTGGTCGAAGTCGATATTGCTGCGTCCGGAGATCTGCCACAGGCCGGTCATGCCGGGGTAGATCGCCAGACGGGCAAGGTGGTTGTCCTTGTAGCGGTAGGCGTTGAACGAGGTCGGACGCGGGCCGACCAGGCGCATGTCGCCGGTCACTACATTGATCAGATTGGGCAATTCATCGAGGCTGGTGCGCCGCAGGAAACCGCCGATGCGCGTGATACGCGGGTCGTGGTCGATCTTGAAGTCGATGGCGTCGGCACCGTGTTTGTTCAGGTGGCGCAGCGATTCTTTCAAGTCTTCGGCATTGGCGACCATGGTGCGGAATTTGTACATGCCGAATTTGCGGCCGCGGTAGCCGGTGCGTTTCTGTACGAACATCACCGGACCAGGGCTGCTGAACTTGATGGCCAGTGCCAGCCCCAGCAACAGCGGGGAAATCAGCACCAGGATCAGCAGCGCGCCCAGGCAGGCGACCACGCGGTTGGTGCGCGACAACTGCCATGGACGACCACCATCGCGTCCGGTGAACCAGCCGCGACCCTGACGGTGAATGGCTGCGTCGAGGCGCATTCTGTGCTCGGGGTCGACGCGCTTGTCTCGGCGCATCTCTTGGATCGGTACACCTTTCTCATGTCCAGTCATGGAGTCCTCCACATGAATTCAGCCGCGAGCGGCGCGTGGGCGATAGGCAGTGGGGTAGTAGTCGCGGAACCAGGCGATGAAACGTCCAAGTCCCTCATCCAGCTCTATCCGGGGCTGAAATCCGGTGGCCTGGGCCAGATCGCTGGCCTCGGCGCAGGTGTTGAGCACATCACCCGGTTGCAGCGGCAGCAGCTCGACAATGGCTTTCTGGCCGAGGTGCTTTTCCATCAGCGCCAGATAGGTCTTGAGTTCAACCGGATGCTGCCCGCCGATGTTGAACAGCCGCCACGGCGCCATGCTGCTGGCCGGGTCGGGCTGCTCGCGATCCCATTGCGGATCGGCGTGCGGCGGCAGTTCGGCGAGGCGGGCGATGCTTTCGATGATGTCGTCGATGTAGGTGAAGTCGCGCTGATGCTCGCCGTAGTTGAACAGCTTCAACGGCTCGCCTTCGCTGATCGCCCGGGCGAACTGGATCGGCGACATGTCCGGCCGGCCCCAAGGCCCGTACACGGTGAAAAAGCGCAGGCCGGTGCAAGGAATGCCGAACAGGTGGCTGTAACTGTGCGCCATGAGTTCATTGGCTTTCTTTGTCGCGGCGTACAGCGACAGCGGGTGATTGACGCCGTCCTTCACCGAGTACGGCGTGTGCTGATTGGCGCCGTACACCGAACTCGACGAGGCGTAAATCAAGTGTTCGACCGGGTGATGCCGGCAGCTCTCGAGAATGTTGAGAAAACCATTGAGGTTGCTGTCCAGATACGCCCGTGGATTTTCCAGCGAGTAACGCACCCCGGCCTGCGCGGCGAGGTGAATCACCACTTGCGGGCGTTCGCGGACGAACAGTGCTTCGATGGCCGAGGCATCGGCCAGGTCAACCGTGGCGAGCTGGAAATCGCCGGCCTGCTCGCGCACCCATTGCACGCGGTCGTGCTTGAGTTGCGGGTCGTAGTAGGCGTTGAAATTGTCCAGGCCGACCACCGAGTGCCCGTCGCGCAGCAGCCGCAGCACGCAATGAGCACCAATGAAACCGGCCGCACCGGTGACGAGTAACTTCATGGCCGCAGCCCTTCAGGGGCAATGTGACGCAGACCGATGCCGCTGTAATGCAGGCCGGCGGCCGCCACTTGTTCCGGGTTGTACAGATTGCGGCCGTCGATGATTACCTTCGAGCGCAGCTTTTCGGCGAGCAACTCGAAATCGACCACGCGGAAGTTTTTCCACTCGGTGCAGATCACCAGTGCGTCGGCATCTTCCAGGGTGTCGTCGCGGGTGGCGCACAGGTGCAGATCGTTGCGGTAACCGTAGAGGCGCCGGCATTCGGACATGGCTTCCGGATCGTAGGCCTGTACGCTGGCACCTTCGGCCCACAGCGCATCCATCAGGTAGCGGCTGGGGGCTTCGCGCATGTCATCGGTGTTCGGTTTGAACGCCAGACCCCACACAGCGATGGACTTGCCGGCCAGGCCCTGGGGGAATTGCGCTTTCAGTTTGCTGAAGAGGATGTGTCGCTGGCTGTCGTTGACGTCGGTGACGCTGCGCAGCAGTTTCAGCGGCATGCCGTTGTGTTCGGCGGTGTGCAGCAGGGCGCGCAGATCCTTGGGAAAGCACGAGCCACCGAAGCCGCAGCCCGGGTAGATGAAGTGGTAACCGATGCGTGGATCTGAACCGATGCCTTTGCGCACCGCTTCGATGTCGGCGCCGAGCAATTCGGTGAGGTTGGCCAGTTCGTTCATGAAGCTGATGCGGGTGGCGAGCATCGCGTTGGCGGCGTACTTGGTCAGTTCGGCGCTGCGGTTGTCCATGAACATCAGTTTTTCGTGGTTGCGGCAGAACGGTGCGTACAGCTCGCTCATCTGCTCGCGGGCTGCGTCGTCGCGGGTGCCGACGATGATCCGATCCGGGCGCATGCAGTCGGCGAGGGCGCTGCCTTCCTTGAGGAATTCCGGGTTGGAGACCACGCGTACGGTCAGGTTGGTCTTGTCGCGGCGCTGCAATTCGCTGTTGGCGGTGGCCAGTACTTGATCCGCTGTGCCGGCCGGCACCGTGGATTTAATGATCAGCGTGCGATCGGCCTCCATGTGCGAGGCGATTTGCCGAGCAACGTTGAGCACATGGCTGAGGTCGGCGGAGCCATCTTCATCGGCGGGGGTGCCGACGGCGATGAAGATCAGCTCGGCATGCTCGACCGCATCACTGGCCTGGGTGCTGAACAGCAGACGGCCGGCCTTGATGTTCTCCTCAAGAGTGCTGGACAAACCTGGCTCGCTAATTGGCGGCACCGCTTGTTGCAGTTGTTTAATCTTGTTTGGGTCAATATCCACGCATAAAACGCGATGACCGACATCTGCAAGTGCGGCGGCTTGTATTAATCCAACATAGCCCGTGCCAAATACGCTCACGTCCATCTGCGCACCCTCGATAGAGCGAAAAGAAGAAGTTCAAAATGAGACTGTCAAAAGGGGTATAGCGCAGGGTTTGAAAAGCGTGTCAGCAAAATGACATGTTGCACCTGTATAACAGCCCCAAATTTGGGGGCGATTGGCCATCAAGTGCTTGCTATTGCTGGATTTGTCCCGTGCTTGACGCTTTTTTCACATTTCAAAGAAAACGATGGACGGTCGAAAGCCGCGAATTTAAAGGCTTTCAGCAACTTGAGTGTGTCAGATTTGAGTCATCGGTTTTTTGACGCTTTGCGAGAAAGTCAGCCATTTCTTGCGCTTTGATGGCCGGATGCTAGTGTCAGTTTTTGACCGACAAACTCTTGACCCTTTACGGTTTTCACCCGGCCGGAATTGCCATGTTTCGATATCTGAAAGAACTGCTTTTAGTTATTTATTTGCTGCTTTATTCCGAATATTACATAGAGCGGTTAAATGCTATCGGCCTCGGTTTTTCTGTACTTCTTTTTGGCGCGATGTTTTTGGCGCTTACTTTAGCGTTATATCTAACGGCGTATATACGACAGTCACTCATTCGGCATGCATTCGCATTGGCGATGTTTGCCTCAGCGGTGTTTTTCGACGTCTACACCCGGGTCACTGCGGATTACCTGAGCTACAGCAGCTTCGTCTCGCTGGTGTATTCCGGCGGTTTCATTCAGGAAGCGGCCTACCAGTATCGAGACGCGATCCTGCACGGCGCCCTCAGTGGTTTGCTGTTGTTGTTCGGCATCGGTCTGAAGCCACGCCATGGCCTGGCAATTGCGAATTCGTTGCGCGTTGCGGCACCGCTGTGTGGCGTGCTGCTGCTCAGTGCCGTGCTGTTCTTGCGTGCGGGAGAGGGCGCGCGCGGCTTGCCGATCATGTACACGCCGCTGGCCTACTTGAATCTGTTTACCTACGAAGCGCTGCACAACACCGTCGGCCCGCGCGAACCGGTGACGCTGGCGCGCGCTTCAGAAGCGGTTGGTCACGACATCGTGCTGATCATCGACGAAAGCATTTCCGGCAATTACCTCGACATCAACGCGCCGTTCGGTGTGCACAGCAACCTCAAACAGGCGCGTCCCGGCGTCGATATCTTCAATTACGGCTACGCGGCGTCCATCGCCAATGGCAGCGCCGACACCAACGTGACCCTGCGTTACGGCGGCACCCGCGCTGACTACATGCGCATCAACAGCACGCTGCCGTCGATCTGGCAGTACGCGAAGAAGGCTGGGCTGCGCACCGTGTACATCGACGCCCAGCGCACCGCCGGCAATCTGCAGAACCTGATGACTGACACCGAGAAGAAGGACATCGACCAGTTCGTACAATTCGACCAGACCAGCGTGCGCGATCGCGACATGGCGGCGGCAGCGAAGCTCATCGAGTTGCTCAACGACGACAAATCAGAGCTGGTGGTGATCAACAAGGTCGGCGCGCACTTCCCGGTGCACGACAAATACCCTGACGCGTTCATGGCCTACCGCCCGACCTTGCCGCGCGGGCAGTTCACCGAGGTGGCCGATACCGGCGAGCGCACCGGTTTTAACGGCCAGCCAGATGACTGGGTGCTGTACCGCAACGCCTACAAGAACACCGTGTTGTGGAATGTCGGTGAGTTCTTTGCACGAGTGTTCGCCGAGGCCAATCTGAACAATGCGTTGCTGATCTATACCTCTGATCATGGCCAGGATCTGCACGAGCGCGGTAATCCGGGTTTGAACACTCACTGCGGTGGCGACCCGGTGGAGGAGGAAGGGCTGGTGCCGTTGGTGGTGATTCAAGGCAGTGCTCTAAAGACGCTGGACTGGTCGGCGCAATTGGCGGTGAACAAGGATCGTTCCAGTCACTACAACATCTTCCCGACGCTGTTGCAGTTGATGGGTTATGACCTGGCGGGGATCGAGGCTGTTTATGGCAAGCCACTGAGTGTCGCGACGGCGGATGAATTTACCTTCAACTACCGCTTCAATGCGCGGTTGGGGGCCAAGCCTGAGTGGAAGCACATTGATCTGGGCAGCATTGTCACGCCGTCGCAGGCGCCCACCAGTGTGGCGGCGGGGCAGTAGATTTTGAGTTGGCTGGGCTGACGCTTTCGCGAGCAGGCTCGCTCCCACATTTGGAACGCGATCAACCTGTGGGAGCGGGCCTGCTCGCGAAGGGGCCGTGTGATTCACCGCAAGATTCAAGTCTGTCATCGCCATCCGCTATCCTTGCCCCACACTGACCGATCAGGTGGCGGCATGCTTCGTGTTGAAAACGTCTTCAAAAGCTATCTCACCCCGCAAGGCCCATTGCCGGTGCTGCAAGGCGTCGACCTGACGCTGGAATCCGGCAGCAGCCTGGCACTGATGGGCGAATCCGGCAGCGGCAAAAGCACCTTGCTGCACCTGGTGGCCGGTCTCGACAAAGTCGACAGCGGCAGCATTCGCAGCGGCGAGCATCGATTAGAAACGATGAACGAGGCGCAACTGGCGAACTGGCGGCGCACGGAAATCGGCCTGGTGTTTCAGCAGTTCAACCTGATCGGCAGTTTGCGCGTCGAAGACAATCTGGCTTTTCAGGCGCGACTGGCCGGGCGTCATGAGCCGCGTTGGCAGGCGCATCTGGAGCAGCGTCTGGGCCTCGGCGATTTGCTCAAGCGTTATCCCGAGCAACTTTCCGGGGGTCAGCAGCAGCGGGTCGCGTTGGGCCGGGCGCTGGCCTCGCAGCCAAAATTGCTGTTGGCCGATGAGCCCACCGGCAGCCTCGACGAAGCCACCAGCGACGAAGTATTGCGGTTGTTGCTGGAATTGCTCGATGACACGCCAACCACTTTGTTGATGGTCACCCACAGCCCGCGAGTCGCGGCCCGATTGGCGCAGCGAGTGGTGTTGTCCAGTGGACGGTTGACGTGATCGTCTTTGCGCAAACGCTACGTGCGCTGCTCAGCCATTGGCGGCGCCATCCGGTGCAGTTTTTCAGTGTGCTGACCGGGTTATGGCTGGCGACCAGTCTGTTGACCGGTGTCGAAGCGTTGAACAGTCAGGCGCGCGACAGCTACGCGCGGGCCAGCCAATTGATCGGCGGTGAACCGCAGGCCAGCCTCAGTACGCCGAACGGGGCAACATTCGCGCAGCAATGGTTCGTCGATCTGCGCCGACAAGGCTGGCCGGTGTCGCCGCTGTTGCAGGGCCGATTGCTGCTCACGGGTTTTGAACGTCAGCGGTTGCAATTGATGGGCATTGAGCCGGTGTCGCTCCCTGCCGATTCGGCGGTGGCCGGGCAGGCGCTGCCGATTGAGCGTGTTGTCGAGTTTTTCACGCCGCCGGGCAGTACGTGGATTTCGCCGGAAACCTTGCAAGCGCTGGGTCTGCGCGAAGGCGACACGCCGCAAACGGCTAATGGTCTGCGATTGCCGCCATTGCTCGCGCAAAAGGACATGGCGCCCGGCCTGTTGCTGGTGGACATCGGCGTCGCGCAGACCCTATTGGAACAACCCGGGCAATTGTCGCGTTTGTTGCTGCCCAAGGATTTTCACGCCGAGTTACCCGCCGTGTTCAAGGGGCAGTTGCAGCTCAAAAGCAGCGGTGAGGAAAACAATCTGGCGCGACTGACCGAGAGCTTTCACCTGAATCTCGATGCGTTGGGTTTTTTGTCGTTCATGGTTGGCTTGTTCATTGTCCACGCTGCTATCGGGCTGGCTCTTGAGCAACGGCGCGGTCTGCTGCGTACGCTGCGCGCCTGCGGGGTCAGCGCGCGGATGTTGATCTTGTGCTTGATCGTTGAGCTGGGGGTGCTGGCGCTGATCGGCGGGCTGTTCGGCGTGATCAGCGGTTATTGGTTGGCAACCGTGTTGCTGCCGGATGTCGCCGCCAGCCTGCGCGGTTTGTATGGCGCCGAAGTGGCGGGGCAGCTGCGCCTCAGTCCGTGGTGGTGGTTCAGCGGCATCGGCTTGAGCCTGCTCGGCGCGTTGCTTGCCGGGGCCAACAGTCTGTTGCGCGCCGCCCGTTTGCCGTTGTTGGCCGTGGCCGATCCGCAAGCCTGGCACCAGCAATACGCGCGCTGGCTGCGCCGACAAGGTTGGCTGGCGGCGCTGTTGGCGATGATTGCGTTGGTGGCATTGATCTGGGGCGACAGTCTGGCCAGCGGTTTTGTCCTGATGGCCGGGTTGCTGATCGGCGCGGCATTGGCGCTGCCGGTGTTGCTCAGCGCGCTGTTGAATCAGTTGCTCGGACGCAGTCGCTCGGTGCTCGGTCAGTGGTTTCTCGCTGATTGCCGCCAGCAACTGCCAGCACTGAGTCTGGCGTTGATGGCATTGCTTTTGGCGCTCGCTGCCAATATTGGTGCGGGCAGCATGACCGCCGGTTTTCGCCAGACCTTCAACGACTGGCTCGAACAACGCCTGAGTGCCGAGTTGTATATCAACCCGAGCAATCCGGCGCAGTCGCGGGAAATGTACAGCTGGCTCAAGCAGCAGCCGAATGTTGCGGGGATTCTGCCCAACTGGCAGGTCGCGGTGACGTTGCAAGGCTGGCCGGCGGAGGTGTTCGGCATCCTCGATCATGCGTATTACCGCCAGCACTGGCCGTTGCTCGATGTCAGTGGCAGCGACCCGTGGGCGCATCTGGCCACCGACGATGCGGTGATGCTCAGCGAACAACTGGCGCGTCGGTTGAAGGTACGGGCGGGTGATCGACTGACGATTCCTGCGCCGAATGGTGCGTGGTCGCCACGCATCGTCGGCATCTACGCCGACTACGGCAATCCCAAGGGGCACTTGCTGGTCAACATCAATCACTTGCTGCGCGGCTGGCCACAACTGACGCCGAACCGTTTCAATCTGCGCATCGAGCCGCAGAACATCCCGGGATTTTTAGCTGCATTGCAGGCGCGCTTTCAACTCGATGACAGCCGCATCGTCGATCAGGCGCGGCTCAAGGGCTGGTCGGTGCAAGTCTTCGAACGCACCTTTGCGGCCACGGCGGCGTTGAACAGTCTGACCCTGGCGGTGGCGGGTGTGGCGCTGTTCATCAGCCTGCTGACGCAGAGTCAAAGCCGCCTCGGCCAACTCGCACCGCTATGGGCGCTGGGCGTAACGCGGCGGCAATTGATGCTGCTCAATCTCGCTCAGACCTGGCTGCTGGCGGTGCTGACATTGGTGCTGGCGTTGCCGCTGGGGATCGCGCTGGCGTGGTGTCTGGACACGGTCATCAATGTGCAGGCGTTTGGCTGGCGGCTGCCGTTGCGGGTGTTTCCGTGGCAATTGCTGCAACTGATGGGGTTGGCGTTGCTGGCGACGTTGCTGGCGTCGGCATGGCCGCTGTACTCGCTGTACCGCACGCAACCGGCGGACCTGCTGAGGACGTTTGCCCATGAGGATTAACCTCGTTGTGCTGATGGTTTTGTTGCTGCTCGGTGGTTGCGATCAATCAGCGCCGGAGCAAAAAGGCTTCGCCGGGATGGGCGATCAGGCGATGGCTTTCACGCCGGTGGTGCCGGGGCGGGTATTCAGTTTTCCGGCGGATCACGCTGGGCATGACGGTTTTCGCATTGAGTGGTGGTACGTCACCGCCAATCTCAAGGATCACCAGGGCAATGAATTCGGCGTGCAGTGGACCTTGTTTCGCAGCGCTTTAAAACCTGTGGCGGAGACGGCAGGGTGGGGTAATCAGACGATCTGGCTGGGGCACGCGGCGGTTACTTCCAGCACGGTGCACCACGCCGCCGAACGTTACGCCCGAGGCGGGGTGGGGCAGGCGGGTGTGCGGCTGGCGCCGTTCGAGGCGTGGATCGATGATTGGCGCTTCGCCAGTCAGGCGCAGGATCCGCTGAGCGACCTGCAACTCAGCGCTCGCGACAAGGATTTCGCCTATCAACTGCACCTCACTTCCAGCCGCCCATTGGTGTTGCAGGGGGATAAGGGGTTCAGTCAGAAATCCGAAGAGGGGCAGGCGTCGTATTACTACAGTCAGCCGTTTTTCCAGGCCAGCGGAACGTTGCAGATTGACGGCCAGAGCTACACCGTCAGCGGCCCAGCGTGGCTCGATCGGGAATGGAGCAGCCAGCCGCTGACCGCCAATCAAACCGGTTGGGACTGGTTTTCCCTGCACCTGGACAGTGGCGAACACGTGATGCTTTACCGCATGCGCCAGAAGGACGGCGCGCCGTACCTCACCGGCACGTGGATCGCTGCTGACGGTCAGACGCAAACCCTGCGCAGTTCGCAGATCCAGCTCACCCCGCAAGAAACCTCTAAGGTTGCCGGCCGGGCTATGCCGGTGAAATGGTCGATCAGCATCCCCGACAAACACCTCGACATTACCCTCGACGCACTCAACCCCAGCGCCTGGATGAACCTGCGTATCCCGTACTGGGAAGGTCCGGTGCGCATCAGCGGCAGTCATCCCGGCCGGGGCTATCTGGAAATGACCGGGTACTGACAGCGCCTCGTAAAAACTGCGAGTTGTAACGGGCGCGGAATCCGGATCTGACCGAGCTCAAAATGTGGGAGCGAGCCTGCTCGCGAAAGCGCCCGCCCAGACACCACAAAGAAATTGGCCGGAACTCCGCTACTTCTCAACCCCTCTACCAAATATCTCTCACACCTTTGCGAAACGCCGTCGAGGACTCCCCCATGAGCGACGACCTGCAACCCCCAGACATGACCACCTGGCAGCGTCTGTTCGACGACGAAACCTACTGGCAGCAATCCCCCGACGCGCACTATTGCGACCTGCAGCGCATCGCCGACGACCTGCTCGGCCAAGGCGCCATCGACCTTGAGCAATGGCAGATCCTGCGTGCCAAGGCCGATGACCTGCACAAGGATTCACCCGCGATCAACGTCACCCGTGAACTCGACGACCCCGAAGCTTGAGGAGTAACCCCATGAAACCCATCACCCAAGGCGAACACCCCGACGAACCCCGGCCACCGGGCGAAACCGAACGCGACAACGACGCCCTGCGCCCCACCGATCCGAAACAGCGTGAAAACACTGGCAAAGGCACGCCCAGCGGCGAGTCCACCGCGCAGGACACCGCCAAACAACAGACCTCCTCGACACAAACCAAAGCCAAGCCCTGAACAGCGTCTATGCTCAGTGGCACGTTCGTCGCCGAAGCCAATTCGGCGCCGGGCGCTGCCATTCATCACAGGGAAAGTATTGATTATGAAGCTCGACGCACTGGCCAAGGCCATCACCCTCGCAACCGTATTGTCCGCCACCAGCTTCGGCGCCCTGGCTGCCGATATTCCGCTGTCCGCCACTGTTGAAGCCGATCAGGTCACCACCAAAGTGATCTCCGTCGATGCCGCCAACCATCAGGTTGTGCTCGAAGGTGCCGAAGGCAAGCCGGTTCATGTTCAGCTCAGCGACAAGGCGAAAAACCTCGCCAATCTCAAGGCCGGCGATCAGGTCAACATCCAGGTACAGCGTTCCGTCGCCGCCTACCTCGACACCGATGTGGATAAAGGTCTGCCTGGCACCACCGAACGTACCGGTGAGCTGCGTAAGGCTCCGGGCAGCGATAACCCCGGCGGCGAAGCGTATCGTCAGGTTCAGGTGCAATTGAAAATCACCAAAATTGATTTGAAGACAAATCAGGTGACCCTGCAAAACCCGGCGGGCGTGTCGAAAGTTCTCGACGTGAAGAAGCCTGAAATTCAAGCCAAACTGAAAGATCTGAAAGAAGGGCAGAGCGTTATTGTCACTTACACCGATATCTTGAAAGTGACCAGTCAACACGAAAGTTGAGCTTTAACTCTACAGGATGACTGCTCTTGTACAGTTTTTGTATGAGAGTAGTCATACTATTAGTTTGGATTGACCTCATTGAAAGTTTCATGAAAGGAATCGTCGATAAATATCTATTAACGTTTTCGTACATAAATTTCATATTCAAGAATGAGGACATAAGCGCCAACTTCTATTAAAATCCTTCCCGTTCGCCCAGTGTCAGGGCTCTTTACCGGTGCATGGATTGCCAGGCCATTACACTGGGCGAACACCTCTCCGGAATGGATGTATACAATTTCTGCAAACAAAAAGGGCGACTTTATAGTCGCCCTTTTTGTTTGCAGTGAAATAGACCGAGGTGTGCGCTTCAGCTTTGTCTTGCTGCCCCTTGAAAGCGCTTCAGCGTCGCCTGATACATTTTCGTCCTGCGGTTATTTGCCCCGTAGGTGCCTGCCGCCGCGACGGTTCCTGCCTGGATGTGATCCAGATAGCTGAAAATCTTGCGCGGCGATAGAAACTTGATGCCATAGCCCAGGCTGCTCATTCGATCTTGCAGCGCATAACCCGGTACCTGCTCATCCATGCAGAAGTGCAGGCCTTGGGACTTCATCAAACGCGCATTCCACAATGTGCAGAAACTTTTCAGATGAGTTTCCTTGTAGGGTCTTGGCATTTTCGAGCGCAGGCCCAGACGCACTTTCGCTTTACGAACATAGTGCTTGCAGAAACGCGAAGTTAACCGCCAGGTGTCACGCACAATCCCGCGATTGAGTTGTTCGACACAACCGACTGCAGCCATGTCCGGGGTCTTCGTGCATTCACGCATCATCATGGCGAACACTTCTTTGTCGTAGACAAAGGTGTCGGTGTGCAACAGAAACAGATAATCGGTGTCGACTTTTTCCAGTGCCAGATCCAGCGCCTTGCCATGCGCAATATGCCCGGCTTCCTTGCCCGGCGAAGGCCGCTCGATCAAGTTGATCCAGTCGAGCGAACGCAAGTAATCCAGACTGGCATCCGCCGAATCGTTATCCACCACCCACACCGGAATGCGTTGCTCCTGAACGTGCTCACGCAAAAGCTCAAGGCACATTCGGGTGATGTCCGGGGTTTTGTAATTTACCAAGACAAGGCTGAAATTCGACGCTGGCTGGGTTGGTAAATCAAACGCTTTCATGTCGGAAGGGCTCATCTGCGATTCAAAGGCAACAGGGTTTCTTGGCCGCGATCGTAGCGAGGCAACCTTAGTCGAACCTTAATTTGCGGATGTGACGGTAGATGTATGCCGAAGGGAGACCGCTGGTCTTATGAAATGCATGGGGTGCTGCCGGTCATTACCGGATAAAATGCGCGCCCCTCTCGCGGTTCAAGGAAGAAACGGCGCACGCCGTTGTGTCACGGATGAAACCACTCTCCCTCTACCACCCGGCCTTGTACTGGCTGCGCGTGTGGCAAAAAAGACTGTTCCGCCAGATCGCCTGGCACTGTTCCAGCAAACGCTACGCACGCCCCGTCGCTACGGCCGAGCGTCTGCCGTTCCGCTACCTCAAACACACCTCGAAACTCATCCGCAAACTCGGCGACTCCGACCTCGCCCTGCAACACAATAAAGTCATCAACCTCAAACTCGCCGTCGCCGCCATCGACGGCGTCATCATCGCCCCCGGCGAACACTTCTCCTTCTGCCGCCTCGTCGGCCGCCCGACGTTGAAGCGCGGCTACGTTGAAGGCATGGAACTGTCCTTCGGCGAGGCTCGACGCGGGGTAGGCGGTGGCATTTGCCAACTGAGCAACCTGATTCACTGGATGGCGATTCATTCACCGCTGGTGGTGGTCGAACGCTCCAACCACAGCTTCGACCCGTTTCCAGATGAAGGGCGGGTGCTGCCGTTCGGGTCAGGGGCAGCGATTTTCTATAACTACGTTGATCTGGTTCTGCACAACCCGACGGATCGGCACTTTCAACTGAAGTTGAACGTCGGCGAGACACAACTCGAAGGAGAGTTGTTGTGTGATCGGGTGAGGGAGTATCGCTATCACGTGTTTCAAGAGGCGCACCGGTTTGTGCGGGAGGGCGCGCGGGTGTATCGGGAGAATGAGATTTGGCGGGAGGTGCGGGAGAAGGGGCAGGTTGGGGAGTTGGTGGAGAGGGTGAGGTTGTATCGGAATCGGGTGGTGGTTAAGTACGACGTGGACGAGCGGATGTTCGAAGCGAGCTAGTATTTTGCGCAAGATTTTCGTTGGAATTTTTAAGCCACAAGGAAGTAACAAATGATCAAGCGTTTCAAAACTGTCGGTAGGGCGGGCACGGCACTTTTTTTACTGTTCATCACCTGTAATACGTGGGCACAAGCGCCGCGTGATTACTACGACGGCATGAAGGCAGGGATGTGCGCGCCAAATTCTGAGCGGCTGCATGAACAAGCGGTCGCAGGTGATCTCGACGCGCAGACGCAGTTTGGCAAAGCCATTCAGGAGAACCTCTGCGGGGTGGTTGAGCAGTGGTCACCGGGCATGCCGGAAGTGTGGTTTCGCAAAGCTGCAGAGCAAGGTAATGCCGAAGCGCAAGTCGGATTGGCTGAGGAACTTCGTTGGGATCGAAGCGTTGAGGGTGAAGACGCAAGTGTTTACTGGGATTTGAAAGCTGCGGAGCAGGGGAACGCCAAGGCCCAGTTCAGTTTGGCGCAGATCTACCATCGAGGTGGCCGATCGATCAAAAATCTCAAGGACATGGACAAAGCATTAGCGTACTACCACCAATCCGCCGAAGGTGGATATCCCTCAGCCTACATGCTGCTGGCAAGCCTTTACGAGAAAGGGGACGGAGTTACACAGGATGATGTTATTGCCGCTCAGTGGTATCGCAAACTGGCTGAAACCGGTGACGACTACGGACAGCTTCACCTCGCGGAAATGATCGCCGCTGGACGTGGTGTGGACAAGGATGAAGCGCTGGCTTTTACCTGGTTCGGCAAGTCGGCTGCGCTCGGCAATAAGTACGCGCAGTATGAAATGGCGCAAATGCTTGAACAGGGGCGAGGCACCGTAAAAAACCAACGTGAAGCAGCCAAGCTTTACCGCAAGTCTGCTGATGCCGATTTTGGCAACGCGCAGTTGGCGCTTGGGAAAATGTACGCACAAGGACGTGGAGGCTTGCCTAAAAGCAAATCCAAGGCCGAGTACTGGATGCTCAAAGCAATTGATCGCAGTGCTCCGGGAGCTAAAGAAGAGCTGCAAAAGCTTTAATGTACAAAGGAAGGGTTTCTTGATTTGAAAGAGGGCGATCATGGGATCGCCCTTTTTTAATTTGGATAAATCAAACTTCTTGTCGCCAAGCAGAGAGTGTGATCACTGTGCCTTCGTCTTTTCTATTACTGATTTCAATCTTGTAGGTGCCGCCACCAATATAGCCTTCAACGAGTGCCTTTCTCTGGTTGCCGCTGATTTCGGCATCCTTTGCATGCTGCTGATAGAAGTCGATGACGTCCGCGTACTCTGTAAAAGTCCGAAGAATGACTTCGAACTCATGTTGTGGACGGCCGGCTATTTTGTCCCAATCACCTTCAATCGGCGTGCCCTCCATCCCCGGCGTCGTGAAAACACCGTGGGCGCCAGCACCTATCAGGTGAGCCCGCTGCGGAAGCATCGCCAGCATGGCTTTGGGAAAGTCGGAAGGTAACTGTGCCGCTGTCCACGCTCCCTCTTCCGGTTTGGTTGCAGCGTATTCAACGCTGGCAATTTTCTGCGCGTTGGCTCGGCGTTCCGGGTCATCACTTTCCGCCCATATCGCCATCATCGGAGGCAGTTGTTTACTCCAGCCAATCAAAGATTCGGCATCAGCTTGTTTAGCGCCTTGCGGTTGGAAAATGGTCAGCACGGTTTGCGGGGCATCGTTACAGGTCAAAGCTTCCTCACGCGACTTGACCGTGCAGTGGCCATTGACCAACCCGACAGCGACCAACTGGCCTTTGTCGTTAAGCAACAATGCGCCGCGCTCAACCCCATTGTTGCCATCATCCATGGCAGTAATCATTTTGCTGCCGGCAGGCACACCGTCCGCAAACATCGACATTTCCGAATCAAGCGCTTCCAGAACTTGCTGCACAATCATTGTGTTGTCGTTGGTGTAGCTACCGGTTTGATAGCCAAAAAAATCGACCAGTGCTGAGCGCACCGCTGGATCCTGGTTGAGCTTTGGCGCGCGTTCTGCGGCGGGTTCATTTGAAAGTAACAGGGCAGTGGTGCCGTCGGGGCGTTGTTCGGAGCGAAGGGACAGTGCAGTCGCATTAAGGGAGAAGGTGAGGGCGAGGAGGATGGAAAATGGGTGATTCAAGCGTTTCAAGGCTACAGTCCTTTGATTGTTCAGTCCGGGGGAGTAGAGGTTAAACAACGAGACTTCTCAGGGGCTGCCTGCGGTTCTCTCGTTTTTTCTAAAGCAAATACCAGGCTTGTCGGGATTAAAGTTTTTAGTCCTCGTTGAGCCACTCGGCATTTTGCACCATGGCTTCTTCTAGCCACTTATCGAAGCTAGCGTAGGTGGCGTGAAGTTCCCAGCCCTCTGACGCATAAGCATGAATTATCAACACATGGGGCTGCCCAGAAAGATCCTCTCCATCAAAACACGCGACGTCATCACTCGCGTTGAATTTGGCGAATGGGATCAATGTGCGTTTTGGATAAAGCCGTTTGAGTGTTTTGTACCAGTTGCTGATTGTACCTTCGTTGTATACCAGCAGCCACCAAGGCTCGATATCTGTTTCTGGTTCAATGGATGCAAAATGCAGGAAGTTTGTAGGGTATGGGTAGGCCGGTAGGCCTTCGATGTTAAGATGGATTTGCATAAGTAATTAATCAGGAGGAAACCACGTTTAGAGCGCGGAAAAATTGATGGCCGTTCGGGGTAGACCACCGTCAGACAAAATAAATCTTTCCCCTTTCTGATTTTTTATTAGGAACCTTGGTTTTGTGATTTTTTTAATAGGTTTTTGAGTTCAGGGTAACAATCAATTTCTTCATCGGGTAGATTGTCTATGATTCGCTGAATTTTATTAGAGTATTTTTCCTCAATAAATGCTTCAGTCCAATAAAGTTCGGAAGCTGCGGCGACTGCTACCTGGGAGAACGTAGAGTCAAGAAGTTTTTATAATCTCTATCGCTTCGTGCGATCGCAACTCTCCGAGAGCAGTAGCGCTTCTTTCTTGCCAGTATTCTTCTTTTAAAAGAATTGTTTCATTAAGTTGTTGCCAGTCTATGGCATTGAATTTTCCTAAAGCTCCATGGGCTACCTGTTCAGTAATGTACTCATTCCAATTTGAGCCTTCATTCGGTCCAAGCCAGTAGTTATATTCTTCGTAAACCTTGCTGTTGATGTTGTTCAGGGACGGATCACGTTAAATGGCGAGAAAGAGGAAAGTTCCCAGGCAGAAGATTATATATGCAAAAAAAACTGTGGTCTACCCCGTTTAAAATAAATAATCGTGTCTGTCCACGTTTTACTTTTTTGTTTGAGATTGAAGAAGTCAATATTTTTAGTGCCACGTCAAAGACGTAAAAAAGAAAACGTGGTCTGTACCCGATTATACGCATGTTCATTGGTCGTTCTGCTATTGCTATGTTTTCAGTGGTTTTAAATATTCGCTATCGCGAATGCCTATTGGATTGTGCATGGAGAATAAATTTTCCCTCCGTTGTCTTGCGTAATGTCAAAGGTTGTTTATTGTTTGGGATAGTTCGGTGTGTTTAATTTTCTTGATTTTTAGATTTTCAAGTAGTGATGTGATTTTGTTTGGGTTTTCTGCTGGCGCTATAAGTTGTAAGGTTGAATGAGTGTCGCTTTCTAAAAATCGAGCGATAAGCGTCTCTTTGTCAATGGTCATAAAATCAAAAACGCTTTTTGAAGTGACAGCTTTGTCATCTTTACTTAGTTGATCCCATAGGAGGTATTTATCTGGTTTTATTTTTTTTAGAATTAGAAAAGTATTTCTGTATTGTGTTGGTTCGTCAGGCTTAAGTTTGTTTTCAAGGGTGTCAGTCGGGTTTAAGTAAGAGTATATTTTTGTATTTTCATTTTTCTTTATTACTCCATTAGCGCCTAGGGTAGATTCAATGTCCTTGCGTAGACGAATCTCTTGGATTTTTTGATCTTCCAAGGAGTAGCCAACAGTCCGCCACTTTATAGTTGTAGGCCATTCCAGCGCCAGAGAATGGCTGATTTTTTCCCAATTTGACCAAATGTTCTGCAAAGACGCCGAGATAAGTGTAAAACTCACAAAGTCAGGAGAAAGCGTGTACTCGGGTTGCTCGCAAAGCTTAACTCCTGACTCGCAAATGTAAAAAGTTCTCATGATTATTCTTTCTTAAAGTATGTATGTGAATTTTCACCCTCTTTTAGGGATCCCTTCGTACCGGTAGTTTTAGTTACCTCTGTAGAAAAGGGGACTGTAGAAAAGGGGACAGATTTATTTTCATTTTAGAGAATAAACCTGTCCCCTTTTTGGTCACCTTTTTACAGTGGGTTCCGTCGAAAGAATTAGAGGCTCTCTATATTGGTTGGGCCGCCGTCATCAATGAGTTTTCTCATGCGGCGATTATAGAGTTCAAGGTTTTGAACATCATTGTTGGCTTCGATTGTTTTTCTCAGAAAGGTCATGATATGTGAAATTTTCTGTTTCTCACTATCAGCAGCATCGCGTACAAGATCAAATCCATCTTTTGACAAGAAAGGATGTTTATTTCTTAGGTGGTAATAGCAGCCAATGTTTTCAAGCAGGTCGCTGGCGTCATTTTTTGTAAACTCAACCGAGTTTAAGTAAGCGCTAAATGCATTCCTCAATATTTCGATCGAGCTTTCTAGCGATTTTAAATAGCCGCATAGTCATTGCCAATTTATGATATGCAACTGGGTTCCCCAGTCGGGGTCTCTTGTGAAATATTGGCCATTACCTCTGAAGTAGTCAGGGAGTTCATTCTTTTTCAAAGCTATTTCAAAGTTGGTTGTCATTGAAGTTGTTCCCAGTCGTCAAATTGGCTTAGAAGCTTGTTCATGTCGGCGCCGTGGTCGATTTTTTCAGAGCCAATAAGAAAAGGGGACAGATTTATTTTCTTTAGCTTTAATGTTTCTGGCTCTTTGTTCAAGCTGCGTCGAAGGCGTCTTAATACCAGGGCTTAAACGGTTTATGGATAAAAAAGTGGGGAAAATTTATTTTTAGCGTGTAGAAAATAAATCTGTCCCCTTTTTTCCGAACTCGAGTTAGTCAAAATAATATTGTATCTACGTTGCCAATGTGTGCTGTTAATTTTTCACGGAAATCCGTTTCGCTGGTGAAGTTAGTGTTGTCAATCATGTTGAGGAACCAAGTCGCGTCTAAAGCTGTAAATATTTCAAGCCATTCTGGTCTTTTAGCTTTCGATTCAGGCATGTCGCTCGCGGCAAAGCCGTGGCCTTTGCCTTCGGATAAGTAAAAATAGTTATCTGCGAAGGAGTAGCCTATAAGCTTTGGCCAGTTTGAGCTATGCGGGAGGTTTGGCTCCATATCCTTACTAGCAATCACATAAAAAATTCTCATTTTTTCCGGAAGTACGTCGAATGAAGAAAAGGGACAGATTTATTTTCAGTGGGTAGAAAATAAATCTGTCCCTTTTTATTCCATTTTTTGTATTCCCCTTCTTTCACGGTTGAAAGTTAAGTTCTGAGTTCGACGTACTCCTCAAAGAATGAATAGAAGTTTTCCGCTATTTTCTTAGACGGTTTGCGCTTAAACAGATCGTAGCTAATGACCTGTCCATTTCCCGTGGGGCCGCAATCAATTGCCCAGCAAACTTCGTCGTCTTTTAAATAAATGACGGCAAAATGACTAGGTAATTCAAACTCTGAAAGGCAGTACATGGTGCTGTAATTTACAGTTCCGTCGTTATCTAGAGTTGCATCATTATTCTCAATTCCGCATATTTCTGAGTCTGCTGCACCTCCACCACCGCATACACTCAAGAAATCAACGAAATCTTCAGGCAGCTTTATGCCTAGAATATTCTCAAGTTTTTTAATTTGCTCGGCAGTGGCGGGGCCGAGCCAAAATGTTTTTTCATCGGAGTTATCGAGTTTAGTTATCAAGTCTTGGTATTTATGCATGGTTCTGCTCACTCAAAGTGTTATTCAGGGACAGACCACTATAAATAGGGAGAAAGATGAAAATTTCTAAGTGGTGGATTATAGACGCAAAAAAACTGTGATCTATCCCCGTTTTCTCTTTAAATGTCTTGCTCAAAGGTGTTCGAGGTCGATTAAACACCCTTTGAGTTCTAATCGTTTGATCTCTTCATCAAATTTGTACTTTGGCAAATCTTCGTTTTTTATGTCGTACTGCTGTCTAAGGAGACGAAATAATTTCCCTATATTTTTCTTGCTTTTCTCGTCAAGACTTTCAATTAGGTCGTAATTATTATCCGAAAGAAACGCGATTTTATTTTTAAGTGTGTAGTAAGCGCTTATATTTGAAAGCAATCCTTCTGCATCTGAATAATCTTCTTTTAGGTATTTTGCATAATCTTCAAATATGGTTGTCAGCAGGTTTTGTGCAGCTTTTTGATGTTTTAAAACTTCGCACATTTCCTGCCAGTTGCTAATGAATAGATGGTCTCCCCAGTCGGAGCCGCGGGCAAAATATTCTCCATTGCCTTTAAAGAAGTCAGATATTTCATGAGATTCTAAAGCCTTTTCAAAAGTTGTCTTCATTGAAGCTTTTCCCAGTGATCAAAGTTTTTCAATAATGTTCCAATATCACTGTTGTGAGTGACGTTTTCTGAGCCGATCAAAGCCGCCTCTTTTGTTCCGCTTTTGGTAGCTCCGCCCGGGACCCATTCGTTAGGGTAAGCGCCGTTTTCACGCCCGTTTGGCATTTCGTAGCTAAATCTCGGATCATCTGGTTTTATTTTAACGATGTATATGCTTTCACCTTCCAGTGTTTTTGCACCGAGATTGAGCTCCTTGTTGAGAACATTCCAGTCATTTCCCGCTGCTCTATATTTCTCAACAACTTCGTCCATTTCAGAGGAGAGTCCTACAAATTTTCTCTGTGGAAAACTTGGATATCTTGAGTCGGTGATCCAGCTTTCGATCACTACGAAAGATCCCCCTTCTTTCGCAAAAAGCTCGCGGTGCGCACTGACATAACTATCCGGTAGATATTCATTGGGGCTTGGTGGCCTATCCGCCTTGTTCATGTCGATAATTTCATCGAACTTTTCCTGACTCATAGGCAGGTGGTCAGGTTTGGTAGCATTCGCAGAGTTCGTTGGTAATTTGCAATCGGGTCCAGGGCACGTTGAGTTTAAGCCCAACGGATCCACCCACCCCGTAGGGTTAGGCACATACTGATAGTTGTTCAATCCACCCGCAAGCTTGATCGGATCTGGTGTCAAAAACCGTCCGGTGCTGGGATTGTAGTAGCGGTGCCGGTTGTAATGTAACCCCGTCTCGGCATCGAAATACTGACCCTGGAAGCGCAGAGGGTTATCAATTTCGGCGATGTCCAAGGTGGCCAGATTGCCATAGGCACGGTATTTCGCCGACCACATGATTTCGCCGCTGTAGTCGGTGAGCTCTTGAGGTGTGCCGAGGTGATCGAGTTGGTAATAGAACGGCGTTGCCTTCAGCGGGCCTTCGCCATCAAGCATTGCCAATGGGCGGAAGCTGCCTGGCTCGTAGATGTAGGTGCGATAGCGATTTTCAGCGCTCTCGGCAATCAGGCGTTCGCCTTGCCACAGAAATTCAGTGGTGTGGCCATCGACGGTTTTTCCGATACGACGGCCAAAAGCGTCGTACTTGTAGCTTGCGGTGCTTCCACCGGGCAGCGAGACGCCAATCAAGCGATGCTGGCAGTCGTAGCGGTATTCGGTGACCAGTTGCTGTCCGGTACCACGGCGTTCGCGACTAAGGTTGCCAAAGGCGTCGTAGTCGTAATGTCGGTCGCCTTGCATAAGCAGGCGATTGCCTTTGACGTTGGCGAGGTTCGCAGTTGGCAGATCGCTTTGGCCCAGCAAGTTGCCGGCCGGGTCATGAGCGAAAGTTTCGGGTGTGGCGCCGCGAACGCTGACCAGACGATCCAGTGGGTCGTAGTAGTAGCTGCGGTTTCCTTTGCGGCTGTCATCGATGCCGGCCAGGTTGCCGTTTGCATCGTAGGCGTAGCGGCGCTGGAACAGATTGCGATCCTGCTGACCTACCGTGTGCGCTTGAAGCCTTCCCTGTTCGTCGTATTGGTATTGGCTAAGCAGCACGCCTTGTTGGCGCTGCTGTTCACGGCCAGCGTCGAACTGATGCGTAGTCAGGCGCGACCCGTTGAGGTCAATGCTGCTCAGCCGACCGCCGGACAAGTGGCGGTAATCGAGTGTGCTGCCATCCGGCAGGCGGCAGTGATTGAGTTGGCCGACGCTGTCGTACTCGTACCGCGTGGTGCCCCAACCTTGGTGCTCAGTGATCAGGCGATCTTGTACGTTGTACTCATAGGCGAGGGGCCAGTGGCCGTCGTCAACGTTTACCAAGCGACCCAAAGCATCGTAGCTGTAATGGATTTCTTCGCCATCAGCGAGGGTTTTGACCAGCAAGCGGCCAGAGGCGTCGCGCTGGTACTCGGTCACCAGCTCACTGCCGTCGTCACCGTATTCGGTTTTCTTCAGCAGTTTGCCGTTGAGGTCGTACTCATAGGCGGTACGGCGCCCGTCGAAACCGGTTTCCTGCTGGATCAGCCCATTTGAGTAGCAATCGAGTTGATAGTGTTCGCCGCGTTCGTTTTCGATGTCGGTAAGCAGCAGGCGTGCGTTGTCGTAGCGATAGCGCAGTTGGCTCCCGTCCGGATTGATACGACGGCTGACCAGATGGAGATTGTCGGCGTACTCATAGCGAGTGATGCGCCCCAGTTCGTCGCGTTCTGCAGTGACGCGGCCGTATGGGTTGTAGGTGAACGCACGGGTAGCGCCGCCGGGCAGCGTGATCTGTGCCAGACGGTTAGCCGCATCCCACTGGTAGTGGGTGATTGCACCCGTTTCAGCCTGACGTGTGATCTGGCGACCGAGCGCATCGTAGCGGTACTTGCGCTGGCCGCCGTCCGGCAGGCGCTCCTCCAGTAATTGACCGAGGTTGTTCCAGCCCAGTTGGTGGCGGCTGCCGTCGGGATGGCGGATCTCTAGCAGGCGTCCTTGGCGATCGTAGGTGTAATGCGTTGAGTTGCCGTCCGGGTCGACTTGCTCAGTGATGTCACCCTGGTCGTTACGCCAGTAGATCCATTTGGCGGTACCGCGATTCACCACACGGACAAAGCCCTTGTAGTACTCGTAGGTGGTCAGCGCGTCTTCTGGCGGGATCACCGCGATCAAACGGCCGGCCTCGTTGTACTGATATTCAGTGACCGCACCCATCGGGTCTTTTTCGGCGATCAGTCGGCCTTTGTCGTCATAGGCTTTTAAGTGCTCGGCACCATCCGGATCAACTTTGGCGACGAGTCGCGCCTTGTCGTCGTGGGTATAGATCTCTTCGCTGCCATCGGCGTTGGTAACGGTGACGCTGCCTTTGTCATCCCACGCATAGTGCGCATCCATCTGAGAGAAACTGGCCCAGTGATGGATGCAACGTGCGGACTTGCCTTCCTTTTCCCACTCCCAGTAGAAGCTTGCGCCTCCGGCGAGCTGCCGCTCAAGAATGACGTTCTGTTCGTTGTAGGCATAACGCTCGGACTCTCCCAGAGCGTTTGTGGCTTTGATCAACCGATGTTGAGCATCGTACTCATAGGTGGTCAGCGTCTGAACGGTGTTCCAGGCGTCTTCGAGATTGTCCGCTGGAATAAACTGCTGATATTCGATGGCGACAATATGCTTGCGGTCGTACCGCACAAGCAATGCACGACCAGCCCCGTTATCCACGCGCTTGATTCGACCATGGATGTCACGGGTGATGTGCAGGCGATTATCGTAGTTGTCGCTGATGGCGATCAGCGTCGCGCCTTTACTGTTGAAACGGAAGTGATAGAACAGCGGCTTTTCGCCGGCCTGAGTCAGTATGAGTTCGGAGGGATCTTCGCCAATGAATATGGCTGCTTCCGAAAGGCTATTGGTGATTGCCGGGCGCTGTACGCTGGGCAGCGGAAAAGTGGTGACCCGGTTTTCGTGATCGGTCCACACGACCTCGTCGCCATTGATGTCCACCCGCTGAGCGAGGGCGTGACTCCATCCATAACCTAGACCGCAGTCGATTTCAGCCGCGCTGGTTCGGTAGAGACGAGTCCAGCTGAATGGCAGCAGGCCGCCGAGTTCACCGTCGGTAATGGTTAGCAGCTCTTCACCGGTGACCATCGAGACCGGGCAGCCGTTCGTACAGGTCTTCTTCGCGCAGGTGGCGCTTTTGTCATCGGGTGTCTTGGACTGATCGGGAACGTCGTCGACTTTTTCTTTGGGTTGCAGAGTGGACTGGTTCTTTTTCTTGTCCCTTGGGAACGAAGAGGCGTCTTTGACTTCCTGTTTCGGAGTATCTGCAGTTTTAGGCAGTTGTTTTGCGGGAGACAGTCCCTCTAGTTGGCTCTTGGGTTCGGCCTTGCGTGAGCCAGCCTTTGGCGCTTCAGTGGTAGCTTCATCGATTTTCAGCGCTGCGGTTTTGGCAGGCTTCATCGGCACATTCTTGGCGCTGGCGATGATTGGTTTCGACACCTCCGCATGGGCGGGCAGGGCGTGTTTGTTGCTGAGTGTCATCAAGGTCGACGCGAGGTCATCAAGATACTTGATGGCTTCTCCGGATTTGACGGTGGAGAGGACTTTGGTGCCCGCTCTCACGGCCAGCCCGGCGCCACCTGTCAGGCAGATACCCACCAGTACGTTGATCAGGAATTCCGAGGCGATGGCAGTCATCACGTCGACCACTACCTGCGGCGGCAGCATTCCGACCCAAGCGACAATGGCGGAAACGTAGATGAACATCAGCGGTTCGTCGCTGAGGATCAACAGCCCTGAAGCAATCGACTCCTTGGAAGCAGCATAAAGTTTGTCGATCTCAATATCCGACAAATACTTTTTGAGTTTTTCGTAGTTTTTCTTCGGATTGGCGAGCAGGTCGAAAAGGCTTTTGATGTCGTCCCACAGCCGCAGCAGCGCTTCTTCGAAACCGTCCAAGGCTCGTTTGAGCAAAATTACCGAACGCCCGGCACGATCCGCTGCAGAGTAACTGGCCCATTGCGGCTTGAACTTGCTCGACCATTCGCTCTGCAACCAGCCATCAAGCTTGCCGATAACGCCTTGATAGGAGTCATAGAGCGCCTTGACGTCGCTCTGGGATACGTTGGGGAAAAAAGTGATGCGGTAAGTCTGACCTCTCTTGGCCCCCTCGATCACTTTGATGCCGCTGGGTCCGATCGTGGTTTCGATGACCGGACCGGTAACGTCGTCGTAAAAGGTACCCTTGGTGACCGGTTCCAGTTTGACTGGCGTGTTGCCAATCGGCACAAAGCGCGCCGACTCGAACATATGAATCAGCGTGAAATCACCTACCAACGGGCAAGTGGCATAGGTCTTCACCGCACCTGTTTCGGTTTTCCGTTCGGTAATGCTGACTTCGTTGCCGACCTTGAAGGTCTGGTCGACGTCCAGCGCCCAGCCAGTCCAGAAACCGTCTGCCCATTCCTTGTAATCACTCAGGCAGTTTTTGAAGTCTTTGAGGATCAAGCTCACGTCAGGTGTTTTGGCGTCCAGCACACGCAGGACCAGGGTACCAATCGGGGTATTCATGACGTGACTTCCTTTGTCAGCTCTGCGGCGAGACGCTCTGCCATCTCTTCTGTGTTTGGGTTCTGGCGCACGAAGCGCTCAACCTTTCTGCGCAAGTTGGCTTCGGGGAATTCGAAGTACAACTCAGGGCAATCTTCGGATAGCCACTGCATCAGGTTTTCAACGACGGTGGTGTGGTCCTTTTTCGCGAGAGCATCCAAAAGCGTTTGGGGGATCTCCCACCAGGGCCACTCTTTTGCGGGAGGTATCGCTCTTCTGCCGACATCGAGCGTCTGTCCGTTAATCAGGTAGCGTTGGAACACCGGCAGCAATTCACCTGCTGTAGCACCTAACCCTTCGATGATCGGATGAAAATGTCGACCATCCCAGAACCTGAAAAACACCTCAGTGGCGTCCGGCATTTTTACCTGAGTCAGGCTGCGCAAATGCTCCAGCACCGTTTCCGGCGCGCTGGTGGATACCGCTAGCCAACCCCAATCCAATGCATCGGTTTCAGTAATCCATTGCAGAAAACTGGCATTGGGGCTGATCTCGGCGAGATACGGCATGACAGGAAGCCAATCAGCGTAAGGCGTTCCACCCCAAATAGGGTGAAGTTGTGGTGCGGCATCTTGCTGATAGAAAGGCTTGAGCGGCTCGGAATCACTCGCCGCACTAATAACCAAATACAAGCGCTTGCCAGTCTGCAACGGCTGTTGCGCCAGCCAATCCTTGGGCGTAATTCGATCAGATGGCACAGGCACCTGCCTTGCATTTTTCGCATTCTTCGCAGAATGGCGCGTTGCGTTTGAGGGTGTTGATCTGGGCCGGGGTCAGGACTTGGCCGGCCTTGTCGGCGTCGGCCTGTTTCAGGATGCCGGGCATCAGCGGGGCGGCGCCGGTGCCGCTGCCGGGGCTGCCGCCGGAGTTCATGTTGATCACCGGGCCGCTCATGGTCACGCCACCAGCATCAATCTTGATAAAGCTGCCGCCGCCGATCAGGGTCAGCTCTGCGCCGGCTTCCATCACCACTTTCATGCCGCTGCTGAGGTGGATTTCCTGCCCTGCGTCGATGAACTGGCCGGTGCCGATCTTGATGTGCTGATTGACGCCGACGGTCAGGTGGTCGTTGGCGCGGGCTTCGACTTTGCGGTCGGCGTAGACGGTGTGGTGTTCTTCGGCTTTGAACTCGCTGTAGCTGTTCTTTTCGACGGTGTCGTGGCGTTCGTTGCCGACACGGATTTTCTGGTCGTGCTCGATGTTTTCGTCCCAGTCGCGCTGGGCGTGCAGGTAGATCTGTTCCTGACCTTTTTTGTCTTCGATGCGCAGTTCGTTGTAGCCGCCACCGCCCATGGAACTCAGGGTCTTGAAGGTGCTGCGTGTCTTGTTCGCCGGCAGCTCATACGGGACGGTATTTTCCTTGTGGTACAGGCAACCACTGATCAGCGGTTGATCGGGGTCGCCTTCAAGGAAGGTGACCAGCACTTCCATGCCGATACGCGGGATGGCGATGCCGCCGTACTGGGCGCCGGCCCAGGCGCTGGAGACGCGCAGCCAGCAGCTGGTTTTGTCGTCGGCCTGGCCTTCGCGGTCCCAGTGGAATTGCACTTTGACGCGGCCGTACTCGTCGCAGTGGATCTCTTCACCTTTCGGGCCGGTGACCACGGCGCTCTGGCTGCCGAGGATGCGCGGTTTCGGGTGGCGCAGGGGCGGGCGGTTGGGCACGTCCCACGGCGTGGCCTGGAAGCGGTTGCGGTAGCCCTGGTGGAAATCGTCTTTCAGCGCAGTGGTGTCGCTGGTCACCGACTCTTCCAGCACTTGCGGCTGTTTGCCTTCGTGGAGGACTTCGGTCAGCAACCAGAGGTCATTCCATTTGGCTTTCGGGTGCGCGGTCAGGGCGAGGAAGTGGCCGCTGACCAGCAACGGTTGATCACTCTTGCCTTCAGCCAACTGGAAGTCGCTGCGATGACGTTCGAGGGCGCGTTTGGCCAGGTGTTTGCCGCGCTCGCGGTCGACGAAGCGGCCCGGGTAGTCGTAATCTTCAAGGTCGGGCAGGGCGTCGCCACGGTTCTCGCTTTCGAGGGTGAGGCGCGGTTTTTCGAAGTCGTAATCGCGGCGGGTGGTGCGGCTGGTGCGGGTTTCCAGGCGCAGGTCGAAACGCTTGATCACCGGGTCGCTGGCGACCATGCCGGAGTCTTGCTGATAGGCCACAGGCTTGAGTTTCGGGAATACCGTCTGGTCATCGCCGAACACCAGTTTGTGCGCCGTCGCCGTGTGCTGGAAGTGGTAGTGAATACCTTCTTCCTCGCACAGGCGCTGGATGAAATGCAGGTCCGATTCATCGTACTGCACGCAGTAGATGCGCTCGGGATAGATCGAACCAGTCTTGAATTCGTAGGCGTTGCTTTGAATGCCGTGCTCTTCGAGGACCATGCCGATGATTTTCGGTACGGTGAGGTTCTGGAAGATGCGTTGGTTGACGCGATGCGCGAGGTAAGACAATTGCGGACGCAGGGTCACTGAATAACGGGTCAGGCGTTTGCCCGAATCGCCTTGCGCGGCGCGGTAGATCTGGCCATGGATGCCGCTGCCGTCGGGCGACAGTTGCAGGAAGGCCGGTTTGTGCAGCAGGGTTTCGAGGTCCAGCGACGGCTGCTCACTGACCAGCTCTACCTCGAAGACAAAAGGCTGGCTGATGGCTTCGCGACCTTGCAGGGTGAATACCTGAAAGTCAGCAGAAAGACCTTCGATGGTCAGGGCAAAGTGGGTTTCATTGGCCGGCGCGAACATCCCTTGTTCCTCGTGCTGTACAGCGGCGTACGTTGACGACCGCAAAACGGCTCAACTTACGCGAAATTCTGGAGGGCGAAAACAACATCGACCAGCAGAGCTGGCCGATGCTTGTAACGATCAGCCGTAATTAAACGACTGGAGCACGCCAGTCATCGGAACCCGAAGTACCGGATACTTCGTGGGTCCAGGTGATTTTACGGTAGGTGAACTGCACTTCTTCCAGGTGGGTGAAGTGGGCGTTCGATGGATCCTGGCAGTTGTGCATCTTGTTGTTGATGGCGACGATAATCGCGTCTTCCAGTTTGGTGGTGTAGTAGTGCTCTTGGGTAC